>Ga0299914_10000444_pt1 | contig 24928 bp, 19 predicted proteins | sample RVTome_10_FD_201361 | JGI IMG/M metagenome (GOLD analysis project Ga0299914, IMG submission 201361) | Soil microbial communities from uranium-contaminated site in the Upper Colorado River Basin, Wyoming, United States - RVT153D57 (version 2) ... | reverse complement strand
GCTGGTAGGGCTCGACCTCTCGCTTGGTGAACTCGTCCTCGTTCTCCTTGTAGTACTGGAGCTCGAGCAGGCGATTGGCCTGGATCGCCTGGTTGACGGTCCGGACGACGTGCGAGTCGTCGCGGCCGGGGGCGATCTCGAGCCCCTCCTCGGAGGGGTCGTGACCGAGGGCGGCGACGATCTTCTCGCGCGCGCTCTGCAGGCCCGACTGCGGCAGATGGTCGCCGAACAGGTCAATCGCCGCCACCAGCGCCTTCGCCTCCAACGGCAGCAGCCGCGCCGGACGGGCGAAGTTGTCGCCGTAGGTGTCGGGGTCGACCTCGATCTCGTCGCCGACGACCTCGGCGTAGAGAACGTAGGTGCCGCCGCCGAAGTTGACGACGTTCAGCACCTCGAGATCCTCGCGCAGCTCGTTGCGGCTGATCCCGAGCTCGTCGAGAACGCGCTGGACGGGCAGCCGCTCCTCGTCGCGCGCGGCGCCGATCAGCAGGCCGGCGAGCGTCACCAGGCGGGCGAAGCGCTCGGGGCGGATCACCGACTCCGAGCGCCCGTTCGAGCGCGCCCGGCCGTTGCCCTCGGCGAGCGGCCGCTCGACCGTCGCGGCGGCCTCGAACTCGCCGCTGTGGCGCTCGCGCAGGCACTCGATCCGCTCGCTCGCCTCGCGGGCGAGCTCCGGCGGGGCGAGCACGGTGGCGTTCTTGCGCCAGCCGAGCACCCACGAGATCAGCTGGCGGGCGGAGGCGTATTCGGTCTCGAACACCGCGCCCCGGCCCCTGACCCCGTCGTCCTTCGTCGGCTTGCGCAGCGTGCCGTAGCCTGCGAAGTCGCGCTCGACGAGCCAGGTGATTCGCTCGCGGACGAAGATCGTCGCGGTCCCCTCGATCCCTCCCATCTGCCACTCGGCCCGGCGCCCGTAGTCGCGACGGTCGAAGTCCTCGGGCGGCGAGAAGTCGTGCTCGGCCTTGGTCGCGTAGGAGACCTTGCCGCGGATCCGCGAGAGCCGGAAGACGCGGACGTCGTCGCGCTCGTGCGAGTAGCCGATCAGGTAGAACTGGCCGTCGCGGAAGACGAGGTGGTACGGATCGACCTTGCGGTCCGAGAGCTCGTCGCGCTGGAGCGAGTAGTAGCTGAACTCGATCGTCTTGCGGCGCGAGGTGGCGGTCTCGATCTTCGCCAGCCGCTGCGACAGCTCCTTGCCGCCGGGTGTCGCCAGCCGGACGTCGATCGGGGTCGAGTCGCCCTCGTTCAGCGGGCTCGGCCGGCCCCACGAGACCTGCTGGAGGGCAAGCCGCAGCGGGGCCGCGTAGGCGAACTCGCCGTCGAGCAGACCGAGCGCGGTCCGGAGAGCCGCGAGCTCGGCGTCGCTGAACTCGATCGCCGGCAGGTAGTAGTTCTCGGGCGGCAGCGCATAGAGCTCGGCCTCGAAGAAGCCCTCCGCGGGCTTGTCGACCTGGAGCGAGATCCCGAGGCTCTCGAGCTCGGCTCGGTCGGCGTAGAAGCGGCGCGCGAAGGCGTCCTCGTTCATCGAGCTGTATCCCTCGACCTCGCGCTTGATCTCGAGCGCCGAAACGGGGCGGCCGTTGGCCATCAGGAACGAGATCAGGGAGAGCTGGCGAATCAGCTTCTCGGTGTCCTTGGCCATCAATCTCCTGCGGTGGCTGCACCGCCTTACCTGCTTCTGCCGAGACACTTTGTGTCTCGGCCGGACATCGCTGAGGATAGTCGCGCGAGGGTGAGCGCAAACCCGCCGAATGGCTCGAAACCGCGCGGAAACCCGCAATTTCCGCCCCTCCGGCCGGATGGCCCGGACGTCCGGCTGGTCAGAGACTAGGCGGCCCGGGCGGGGAAGTAGGCGGCCGAGTCGATCCCGCGGTCGAATCGCGACCAGGCCTCGCCGTCGGGAAGCTCGCGCTCGATCCGGTCGAAGCTCCCTAGCTTGCCGCCGAGGTTGTCGATCGCGTGAACCAGCGTCGCCTCGCGCGTCGCCGGGACGACCGGGGAGCCGTTCTCGTAGGTCCCGTGGTGCGAGAGGATGATGTGCAGCACCGCCTGGCCGAGGGCGGGGTCGAAGCCGTCGATCGACTCGATCGCCCGGCGGACGAGGTAGTAGCCGAGCGGGATCTCCCCCTGGAGACGACCGGCGTCGGTGAGGTCGATCGCGAGCGGGTCGTCGTTGTAGGCCTGGGTCTTGCCGATGTCGTGGAGCAGGGCGCCGGTGACGGCGACGTCGCGATCGACGCCGGGGAAGGCCGAGGCGGCGGCGCTGACGGCCTGGGCCATCGTCACCGTGTGGTGGAGGAGGCCGTGCCTGTAGGCCTCGTGGTAGTACTTCGCCGCCGGCGCGTCGCGGAACCGCGGCCAGCCCGGTGAGCTCTCGCCGAGGAGCCGGTCGAGCAGCCGGCGCAGGTCGGGCCGCTGGATCGTCGCGATCAGCTCGCGCAGATCGGCCTCGAGCCGCTCGAGCGCGACCCGTGGGCCCTCGACCAGGTCGGCGTGGTCGTACTCGCTCTCCCTCGCCCGCCGCAGGGTGCGAAGGGTGATCTTGGCGCCGTACTGGGGATGGACCGAGAACCGGCCCTCGACGACGACGACCGACCCGGGCTCGGCGAGCGCGAACAGGTCGTCGACTCCGTCCCAGGCGACCGCCTCGACGGTGCCGGTGCAGTCGGCGACGACCAGGCGCAGGAAGTCCTCCCCGTTGCGGCGGCTGCGCCGCTCACGCTCGCGAACGGCGAACACCGCCGCGACGTCCTCACCCTCGGCGAGGTCGCGGACGAACGGGCGAGCCGGCGACGCGCCGTTGACGGCGCCGTTCGGCGACCCGTTGGCGGACGGCTCGAGGGGCCCGTTAATGGCCTCGATGCTGACCTGCTCGGCCATGCGATTCAAATTAGAGAGCGACCCGGACGGCTCCGTTCGCCCCTCCGGACCCGCGAGCGGCGACTACCGGTCGCTCTCGGAACCGCGATCGGCCGCCGGCTGCGTCTCGGTCGGGACGACCCCTGAGCCGGGCTCGCTCGCCCCGGAGGCATCGTCGAGCGGCCGCAGCTCGTCGTGCGCAACGCGCCGCACGGCGGCCGCTGTGCGCTCGAGCTCGGCCGAGAACGCGGCCCCGAAGAGCACCATCATGTTCGAGATCCAGAGCCAGATCAGGAAGACGACGATCCCCGCCAGGCCGCCGTAGGTGTTCGAGTACGAGCCCAAGTTGGAGACGTAGAACGAGAACCCGGCCGAGCCGGCGAGCCAGAGCAGGGTCGCGAGGACGCTGCCGGGGAGGATCCAGCGGAAGCGTCGCTTGCGTCCGGTGTTCGGCGCCACCCTGTACAGGAGGGCGATCGTCGCAGCGACGAGTGCGAACAGGATCGGCCACTTGCCGATCGACCAGGCCGTGAGCGCCGCCTCGCCGACTCCGATCTCGTCGCCGATCGCCTCGGCGACCGGGCCGGTGAGCACGAGCGCCAGCATCGCGATCGCGATAGTCACCACGACCGCGAGCGTGATCAGCAGCTGGAGCGGGCGGCGCTTCCAGAACGGCCGCGCCTCGTCGGTCTCGTAGACGTCGTTCATCGCCAGCATGAACGAGCCCATGTACCCGGACGCCGTCCACAGCGCCAGCGCCGAGCCGAGGACGAGCGCGAAGCCGGCCGCGCGGCTGCTCTCGACCGCGCTCTCGATCGGTCCGCGGAGCGCGTCGACGGCCTGGTCGGCGCCGAGCTGGTCGACGATCCGCAGCGCGCCGTCGATCGTGCCCTCGTGCCCGAGCACCCCGAGCAGGGCGACGAGGACGATCAGGCCCGGGAAGATCGAGAGGATCGCGAAGTAGGCGAGCGCCGCCGCCCGCTGCATCAGGCCCTTGTCCATGAACTGCTTGACGGCGTCGCGAAGCGCGTGCCACCAGGCGCGGACGGTGAGATCGCTCGGGGACGAGACGCGCTCCATTGCACCGCACCAATACCCGGTTCGCTCCCGCCTAGGCCTGCTGTCCTCGACCGGGCCGACCGTTAGGGCGCGCTCGCGGAGCGCAAGCGCGGTCCACCGACGCCGATTCACCCACACGGGAGGTGGGTGAATCGCCGTTCGTGGGCCGAGGAGCCCGGATCAGCGACGGGCGGCGAGGCCTTTCACAGGTCTGGCGATTGACAGTCGGCGCCAGAGGTGCGAACGTCGGTCACGCGCCGCAGGATCCGACCCGAGGAGGCCAGATGGAACACCACGGCACCGAGAGCTATTTCGTCGTCGGGGAGGGCCTGCTCAGCGAGAGCCTCGGCGGTCGCGACGAGCCGCTGCCGACCACGGCTGCCGCCGCCACCCCCCCGTTTCGCTTCTCCCGGATGGGCCCGAGCGGCATCGGGCACCAGCTCAGCGACTCGGCCCTCGAGCGACTCGGGACGACGATGATCTCCGCCGGCGGCGCTCCCGCGTCGATGCCGGCCGGTTTCACGTACTTCGGCCAGTTCGTCGACCACGACCTCACCTTCGACCGGACCAAGGTGATGCTCGGCGAGCACGTCGCACCGGCGGACCTCGTGCAGGGGCGCTCCCCGAGCCTCGACCTCGACTCGCTCTACGGCGCCGGTCCGAACGACGCGGGCTCGGCGAAGTTCTACGAGGCCGACGGGATTCACCTCAAGATGGGGAAGACTCGGGCGGCCGACGGGGTGCCTGCCAAGGACGGATTCGATCTCCCGCGCGGCGCCGGCAACACGGCGGCGAAGAAGCGCCGCGCGATAATTCCCGATCCCCGAAACGACGAGAACCTCGCCGTCGCCCAGACCCATCTCGCGATGATCCGGTTCCACAACCGGGTCGCCGACACACTCCCTGCGTCGGTGCCGCCGGGCAAGCGGTTCGCGAGGGCGCGGGCGATCGTCACCCGCCACTACCAGTGGATGCTCCGAACCGACTACCTGCCGCGGATCTGCGCCCCCGCGGTGGTGAACGACGTCTTCAACAACGGGCGCAAGGCGTTCGAGGTCGCGGCGCCGGCGGCCAGCGTGCCGACGATGCCGATCGAGTTCTCGGTCGCCGCCTTCCGCCTCGGGCACTCGATGATCCGGCGCGACTACAACTGGAATCGGATCTTCGACAACGGCAGCGGAACGCTCGACTTCCTGTTCACGTTCTCGGCCGGCAGCGGGACGCTCGGCGGTGATACCCGGCTGGCGAGCAACTGGATCGCCGACTTCCGCCGGCTGTACGACTTCGACGAGGCTGGGCGCGCGAACCTGGTCGTTCCCCCGGCGAAGTTCAACCGCGCGATGCGGATCGACACCAAGCTCGTCAGTCCGCTCCGGACGCTGCCGGGCTTCCCGACCAAGGATGCGAACCTGGCGATCCGAAACCTCCGCCGGGGCCGGATGGTGAAGCTCGCCACCGGTCAGCAGATGGTCAGGTTCCTGAGGAGCAAGGGCGTGAACGTGAGCCGGCTCTCGCGGGCGCAGCTACGCGACGGCCGCAACGGCGTCGGGCTCGACTCCCTCACCAAGCAGCAGCGAGACGCCCTGCTCAAGGACACCCCGCTGTGGTTCTACGTCCTGCGCGAGGCAGAGTTCGGCGGCGGTCGGCTGAAGGGCGCCGGGGCGCGCATCGTCGTCGAAACCTTCCACCGAGCGATCGAGGGGAGCAAGGCTTCGATCGTCCGCGAGCCGACCTGGCGGCCATCGCTGGGCCCGAACAAGAAGACGTTCCGGATGGTCGACCTGCTGCTGTTCGCCTTCAAGGGCAAGAAGGGGTTGCTCGCGCCGGTCGGGTAGCCCGGCCGGCAGGACGCGAAGCCCGGAGCGGCGCTTTCGCGTCGGCTCGATCAGTCGAGTCCGGCGAGGCTCACGACCAGCGTCGGCGTGCGCTCCCCGCGCAGGCCGATGATCGTGTCCTCCCACTGACGCCACCCGTCCTCGTCCGGCCGCGGGCCCCCGACCCGATGCGAGTCGCCGATCGCGACGAAGCGGGCGAAGAGGTCGCCCTCACCCGACGTCGCCTGGAGCTCGACCGGCGGCGGGTCGGGGTCGCGCCGCTTCGGCGGCTCGCGGCGGACGTCCCAGCCCCGAGCACGAAGCAGGCCGGCCTCGGCAGCTCGGAGAGCCCGCGAGCTCCGCGCGTCCGGTGCGGCGACGAGGAGCAACCGGAGCTCCGTGTCAGCGGCGATCCCGGGGACCACGACGTCACCTTCCACGGTCGCGCCGGGCGGCAACGGGAGTCGCTCGGCCTCCGGCGCACCCTTCTGGCCGCATCCAGACAGCGCAGCGGCTGCGATCAGGGTGGCCGCAAGAACGCGCAGTAGTACCTGCTTGACGAAGCCCCCGCTGCCTCGAGCGGGACGTGGGGACGAGCGTGGATCTACCCCCACAGGATGTGGGTGAGTGGCCGTTCGTCGCACGCGCGGGGGACTCGGGGCTGAACGGCGGGCGGACGCCGCGGGCTACCGGCGCGCGCGGACGATGATCGCGGGCGAGTAGCTGCGGCGGCCGGGCGTCCAGAGCCGGTAAACGGTGAACGGTTCGCCGGCCCCGGGCCGCGGCAGCTTGACCGTGACCCGCCGCTCATTGTGGCGCCGGACTCGGACCCGGCGCAGCCGCGTCGACGAGGCCTTTCCGCACTGCAGCTGCCGGCCGAGGACCAGGCGCTTGACGGCGCCGCTCACCCGCACGGTGACCCGGACGCGAGCGTGGCCGCGGCGCTCTCCCGTCGGACGGCGCTTCACGAGCCCCACCCGCGGGTGGGGCACGAGCCGCTTCGACCTCGAACCCGCAACCCGAGCCCAGTAGCGGCTCGGGCCCTGGCGGCTCTCCGGCCGCGGCAACCGCGTCCAGAAGGTGCCGTCGGCGAGGACGTTCGTCCAGCCGACGACCCGCTGGCCGCGGACGATGCTGACCCGCCGGCCGACGAGCCCGCGGGCGGCTGCGCCGCTGACGAGCATCCGCCCCCGGTGCCGGTGGACGTCGGCTAGGACCACCCGCGTCGGCGGACAGGGGAACGTGACCCGCGGCGGTACCGGGGGGGCGATCTCCTGGATCAGGCTCGCCTCGCTCGGCGCGAAGTCGCCCGAGCTCGAGAACGAGGCGCGGACGTCGTGCTCGCCGCGGGCGAGGTCGGATATCGGGGCCGACCTGGCGACACCCTCGTCGACCGGCACCGGATCGCCGCGCGTGGCGCCGTCGACCGAGAACTGGACCTCGCCCTCGATCGCGTCGGACCCCGGTCCGGCGGGGCTCACCGTCGCGGTGAAGGTGACCGGTCTGCCGGCCGGCGCGTCCTGGCGCGAGGTCTCGAGCGCGACCGCCGTCTGCACGGGATCGACGACGAGGATGCCCGCCGCGGTCGACCGGGCGAATCGCTCGCTGCCCGCGTAGGCGGCGGTGAACGAGTGCGCGCCGCCGGGCAGCGGCGGCAACGCGTTGCTGGGCAGCGTCGCGCCGAGCGGACCGACGGCGACCGGAGGCCCGGAGGGCAGCCCGTCGACCGAGAACCGCACCAGGCCGTCGGGCGTACCGGCGGCCGGCGGCGCGGTGATGTCCGTGTGGAGCTCGAACGGCGAGCCGAAGGTGATCGGGCTCGGGGTCGCGACCGCCTGCGAGGTGGTCGGCGCCGGGCCGACGTGCTGCGCCGTCTGGCCGCTCGACGGGCTCACCCCCTGCTCGGCGGGGCTGAAGTTGGCGGCGATCCGGTGCTCCCCGGGCTCGATCGGCGGATCGGGGACGCACTCGGCCTCGCCGTCGAGCGAGACCAGATCGACCTCGACGTCCTCGCAGAGGATCGTCTCGCCCTCCTGGTCGGTGAGCGAGCGGAAGGTCACCGCGCCGGCGAGCGGGCCCGGTCCGGAGAGGATCGCGGTGAAGGTGACCGGCTCGCCGTAGGTCGAGGTCGGATCCGACGAGCTGACCTCGGTCGCGGTGATCTCGTCGCCGGCGGCCTGGACGAGCACTCCGCTCGCGGCCCGGAACTGACCGTCGCCCAGGTAGCGGGCCTCGACCAGGTGATGGCCCTCGCTGACCGCGAAGCTGGCCTCGGCGTTTCCGGCGGGATCGAGTGGCACGTCGGGCCCGACCGGGTCGCCGTCGACGCTGAAGCGGACCGCTCCGGTGGGCGTGCCGGTGGCCGGGGGGATCGCCGCAACAGTTGCGGCGAACGTGACCGGCGCGCCACCAGTCGACGGGTTGGGGCTCGAGCTCAGCGCGACCGCCGCCGCTCCGCGCTCCACGGGCTGGGCGATCTCGGCGTTGACGCTCGTGAACTCGGGCGTGCCCTCGAACCGCGCCGCGGCCTGGTGGTTGCCGGCCGCGAGCTCGGTCGGCTCCGACTCTGCGATCCCGACCGAGTTGACCGGCACCGGATCTCCGATCGCCACGCCGTCGAGCTCGAAGTTGACGTGGCCCTGCGGGGTGCCGGCGCTCGACGGTGATGCCCCGACGACGGCGATCAGGCTGATCGGCTGCCCGGACACCGACGGGCTCGCGGTCGAGTGGAGCGCGATCGAGGTCGTCGCCGGAGCGGTCCGGAGCGGGAACCGGGCGGGTGCGCTGACGCCGTCGACGGTTGCGGTCGCGCTCCAGTTGCCGGCGACGTCACCGGCCTCAAAGTCCGGCGAGGTGGCGATCCCGTTCGCGTCGGTGGTCGCGGTCGCGGTGGTCTCCCCAGAGTCGGCGAACTCCGCATAGCCACCGGAGCTCGGCAGCTCGAACTCGACCGCCGTCCCCGCGACCGGGCTCCCGTCGGCGGCGGTGACCTTGGCCTCGAGCGGCTTCGGGAACGGGCTCGTGATCGGCGTCGACTGGCCGGCGCCCGCGTATGGCGCGACGTGTGCAGGCTCGAGGACCCAGGAAAGCTTCACCTGCCCGTCGCAGTCGGCCGACCCGCCGCCGGTCGGGCAGTCGACGCCGGCGACCGAGAACACCACGCCGGTGACCGCGTCGGCGGCGTGCGAGTCGCCGCCCCCGCCCCCGCCCCCACCGACTGGCCTCTCGATGTTGCTGTAGCCGCTTCCCTGCCAGGCGGCGGCGCCACCACCTCCATTCGAGCCGCCTCCACCGCCGCCCCCGGCCCCGGCGAAGAGGTCGGCATAGCCGTTCTCGCCGCCGTCGCCGTCGGTCCCGCCGGCGCCGCCGCCGAGCCCGCCGAGGTTGATGAAGAAGCGCACCGGGACGCCCTGGCCGTTGCCACCGTCCGATCCGCCGGGGGTACCGGGGCCATCGCCGCCCGCCCCGTCGCCGCCGGCGCCGCCGTCGAACTCCGCGGCGCCGTTGCCTCCGCCTCCGCCTCCGCCGCCGGCGACGATCAGCGCTGCGCCGCCGCGGACGATCGCGCTTCCTCCTCCGCCGCCGGTGCCGTCCCGTCCCGGCCCGTCCTGGGTGCCGCGGTCGCCGCCGCTGCCGTAGCCCCAACCTTCGCCGGCGCCGTAGCCGCCGACGTGGACCTCGAGGCAGTCGCCGGGCGAGACCGGGATCGTCCCGTCGACCAGGCCACCCTGCCCGCCCTGCCCCGTGTGCTCCTCGCCGCCGCCGTGGCCGCCGCGGACCTCGACGACGACCTTGTCGACTCCGGCCGGCACCCCGACGGGCTGCACCTGATCGCCGACGTAACCGAGCGTGACGGTCTCGGCCGAGGGCGGCGGGCAGCTTCCCTGGGCCGGGGCGCGCGGCGGCTCGCCGAGCAGCGCCGCGAAGCTGACGACGAGCACGGCGACCGTGGGAGCAAGGGCGCCGGCGAGGCGTCGTCCGGTCACCGAACCCCGCCCTTGCGCTTCGGCGCCAGCAGCCGCAGCTTCCGCGGCTGGCTCCGCATCGTCCCGGCGTGGGGCACGAACCTGACCGTGACCCGGAGCGCGCGCCGGCTGCGGAGCCCCCGCGCCGCCCGCTTGTCGATGTCCACCGGCAGCTTGCGGACGGTCCGGGTCGGGAGCGAGACCTCGCGGAAGGCGAGCTTCGCGCCGCGGCGGAGCGCGCGGCCGGCGCCGCGGACCCGGCGCGCGGTCTTGACCAGCAGCCCGGCGGAGCAGCGCTGGCGGGAGGTGCCGACGCAGCGCACCTTGAGCCGGAAGGTGCCGCTCGGACGAACGCGGGCGCGGCGCGAGCCGGCCTGGAGCCGCGGTGGGACGACCCGCTCAACCTCCTGAGTCATCTCGACCTCGCTCGGCGCGTAGGCGCCGCTGCCGAGGAAGCGGGCGACGATCTCGTGCGAGCCCGGGGTCAGCGTCTCGAGCGACGGCGACGTCGCCGTGCCGCCGGCGAGCCCGACCGAGCCGCTGAACGGGACCCCGTCGGCGAGGAACTGGACCGGCCCGAACGGCTTCGGGAGGCCGGCGGCCGCGGCGACGCGGGCGGTGAACCGCACCGGCTCTCCCTCCCTGACCGGGTCGGCGCTCGACTCGATCGACGTCACCGTCGGCGCCTGGTCGACGCGGTGCGTCGCCACCGCCCTGCTCGCGCCGACGTCCGGGCTTGCCGGAACGTATTCGGCCTCGACCAGGTGCGCCCCGACCGCGAGGTTGCAGGCGATCAGCGGCAGGGCGCAGCTCGACGCGAGCTCGGCCTCACCGTCGTCGACGTCGACCGGGGCCCCGGCGGGCTCGCCGTCGAGCGCGAACTGGACCGCGCCCGCGAGGTCGGGCTCTCCCGCCGCCGCGCTGATCGTCGCCCGGAGCGAGATCGCCTCGCCGAGCACCGACGGCTCGGGCACGACCGCGACCTCGGTCAGGCTGCGAGCCGGGATCACCGATTGCTCGAGCGTGCCGAAGCTCGGCTCGTCGCCGGAGCCGGCGCCGGGCTCGTAGGCGGCGATCACCGAGTGCTCGCCGCTCGGCAGCGGCTGCGGGGGCTGGCAGGTCACCGAGCCGGAGGCGTCGAGCTCGGCGGGGGGGCAGACCTCGGCGCCGTCGAGCTCGAAGGCCACGGTCCCGTCGACCGCGGCCCCCTGGTCGAGCCGGCGGACGGTCGCAGTCCAGGTGAGCGGCTCGCCGTGGGCGGCGGGATTCGCCGAGCTCGCGACCAGGGTCGCGGTCGCAGCGGGTCCGACCGCCTGGACGACGCTGCCGGTGCCGGCCTCGAACCCGGCGTCGCCGCCGTAGGTGGCGACGACCTTGGTCGTCCCGAGCGGCAGCGAGGTCGTCTCCCAGTCCGCCCGGCCCTGAGCGTCGAGGGGAGCGGTGGCGAGCACCGTGCCGCCCTCGTCCTCGAAGTCGACGCTGCCGGTCGGGACCTCGGCGACCGCCTCGCGCGACGTCACCGTCGCCTCGAAGATCACCTCCTCGCCGAAGTCCGAGGGATTGGGCGAGGAGACGAGGGCGACCGCAGTCGGCGCCTTCGCGACCGTCTGGGTCAGCGCACCCGTGCTCGGGGAGTGCCCGGCGTCGCCGAGGTAGGCGGCCTCGACGTCGTGGTCGCCGACGTCGAGCAGCGGGACCGCCGACGCGGGCAGCAGGGCTTGCCCCGTGCTCGGGTCGACGGAGACCGGGGTCGGGATCGGCACGCCGTCGATCGAGAACTCGACCAGCCCGGTCGGCGGCGCCGAGTCGAAAGCGGGCGCGGAGTGGACCGTCGCGGTGAACCCGACGTCCTCCCCGTAGTGCGACGGGTCGGCGGTCGAGGTGACGGCGGTGGTGGTCGCCGCGGCGTCGTTCGTGAGGTTGAAGCGCACCGGCGTCGCGATGTCCTCGACCCCGGCCTCGAGCGCCCAGCGCCCGGCGATCTCGTTCGCCTGCAGGCGGGGCGCCGTCGCGACGCCCTGCGAGTTCGTCGGCGTGATCGCCGACCCCTCGCCCCCCGGGAAGCTCCCCGACGGCCCCGAAGCGGGTAGGACCCACTCGACCTGGATTCCGTCGACGGGGATCCCGTCCGCGTCGCGGACCGTCACCGCGAGCGTCGGGAAGTCCTGGGTGATCGTGGCGTGCGAGTGGTTGCCGGCGCTGGCCACCGCGGTCGCAGGCGGCGCGCCCCACGAGAGCGTCACCGAGCCGTTGCAGCGCGGGTCGTCCTGCGTGCTCGCGCAGGCGAGCGAGCTGACCGAGTGCTGGGGGTCGAGCGTGTTCGGATGGATGTAGCTGAGCCCGCCGCCGCCGCCCGAGCCGCCGATCCGCTCGACCTGCTCGAACCGGTAGACGCCGTTGTTGCCGCCGCCGCCGCCCTTGTAGCCGCCTCCGCCCCCGCCTCCGCCTCCGCCGACGGCCTCGCCGAAGTCGCTGCCCTCGCCGCCATGGCCGTTCGGACTGTCCTCGCAACCGCCGCAGCCCCCGACCCTGCCTTCGTCGTTCGGCTTGTGGGTCTCGTCGAGGCCCGGAGATCCCTGCTCGGGGTGGACGCCGCCGTCGCCCCCGGCGCCGCCGAGCGCGCCATCGGAGTCGTTGCCGCCACCGCCGCCACCGCCTCCGGCCCAGACCCGCGGTGTCCAGCCGACGATCTGGTTGCCGACGTAGAACGGCGTCGAGACGCAGGTCCCGCCGCCGCCGCCGTCGCCGGAATGCCCCGACGACGGCCCCCAGGTGGCGCCGTGGTCGCCGCCGTTGCCGCACCCGTCCCCGCCCTTGCTGCCACCGTAGCGGCCGACCTGGACCCCGAGGACGTCGCCCGGCGAGACCGGAATCGTCGCCTCGGCGATCCCGGGGCGACCGCCGGCGCCCTGGTCGCTCGTGCCGCCGCCGCCGCGGCCGCCCCGCGACACGGCGGTGACGTAGAAGACGCCGTCGGGAACCGTGAACTGGACGATCCCGCCGCCGCTGTAGCCGAACGTCTGGCTGCCGCTCGCCTGCTGGCCGTGGGCGGAGCGAGTGCTCGACCCGAGCACGGCGGCGATCAGAACGGCGAGGAAGAGAACGGCGACGAGGGCGGCCTCGCGACCCCCGGCACGCCACCCACGCTCGAAAGCTTGCCCTCCCGGCAAGTGCTCCGCTCCCAGTAGCTCGCGAGCAGGGTACACCGTGGCGGCGCGGCTGCAAGATCAGCTTCGAGGCCGCCGATGCCTTGTCGGGATGCTCCCACCGCGGTACGGTGCGGGACGACGTGTCGCGCTTCGTCCAGGAGGAGCTGGCGGCATCGGGCGTGGCGCCGGTGCTGTGTCTGCTCGAGGAATCGGCGGCGAGCAGGGAGACGGCCGCCGGGCTCGAGGAGGATTTTGTCGCCTCCGAGCTCAGCCAGCAGACGGCCCTCGCAATCGAGGCCGGGGAGGAAGGGCGCCCCGCCCGGCTGCCGCCGGCGGTCCGTTACTTCCCCAACCTCGGGCTGGCGTACGGCACGGTGACCCGCGAGGGCCTGGCGGCGCTCCGCCGCGACGATCGCGTCGCCGAGGTCACGGGCGCCCCCCGCCTGTTCCCGATCCGCCCGACCCGCGCAGCGGCCGCCCAGCTCACCCAGCGGCTCACCTGGGGGATAAGCGCGCTTCGGGTCGAGAGGCTGTGGGAGCAGGGGCTCTCAGGCGCCGGGGTCCTGATCGGCCACCTCGACACCGGCGTCGACGGCCGCCACCGGACGCTGCGCGGGGCGATCGAGCACTTCGCGGAGTTCGACTTCCTCGGCCGCCGGGTCCGTCCGGCGCCGGACCCGCACGACACCGAGGCGCACGGCACCCATACCGCCGCGACGATCGCCGGCCGTCAGGTCGGCAACAAGCGCCACGTCGGCGTCGCCCCGGGGGCGAAGCTCGCGAGCGCGATCGTGATCGAGGGCGGCGACGTCCTCGCCCGCGTGCTCGGCGGGATGGACTGGGCGGTCGGCCGCGGAGTGCGCGTGCTCAGCATGTCGCTCGGCTTCCCCGGGATGTGGGACGACTTCCGCCCGCTGACCGTCGCCCTGCGGCGCCGCAACGTGCTGCCCGTGTTCGCCGTCGGCAACGAGGGGCCGGGGACGAGTCGCTCGCCGGGGAACTACGGCGTCGCCCTGTCGGTCGGCGCGACCAACGCCCGACGGCGCGTCGCCTGGTTCTCGTCGAGCCAGCGCTTCCGGCGCAAGGTCGACCCCCTCGTTCCCGACCTGGTGGCCCCCGGCGTCAACGTGATCTCGGCCCGACCCGGCCGCGGCTACCAGGCGATGGACGGGACGTCGATGGCGACTCCGCACGTCGCCGGGCTCGCCGCGCTGCTTATCGAGGCCCGGCCACGGGTCAAGGTCGACCGGCTCGAGCGGGCGATCTTCGCCTCCTGCAGGCGCAGCGCCCAGATGCCCCCCGGGAGGGCGAACCGCGGCATGCCCGATGCGGTACGGGCGCTGAGGGAGCTGACGAGCTGAGAGCCGGTCGGCGGTCGCGCGGCGCGGAGTGGCGCTGATGGAGGCGCGCGGGAGCCGCGTCGATCCCGAGCTGAGCGGCCAACTCGACAACGCCGGAGAGCACGACCGCGTCGAGGCAGTGGTGATGCTCCGGCCCGCGGCGGGAGCCGGCGAGCCGCCACCGCCGGACGCGGTCGAGCGCGCCGTCGAGGACCTGCTCCGCCGCGTCGACGAGGCCTGTGGCGGCGCCGAGTACGAGTTCAACGTCTTCGGATTCCTCGACTCGTTCGCGATCGCCGCCGAGCGGCGTTTCATCGACCGGCTGCTCGAGCAGCCGGAGATCGCGTCGGCAACCGCCAACCGCCCGTCGCCGAACGGCTGATCTCATCCCGACCCCGAGGTTCGGGGGTTTGAGCGGCGCCGGTTCGGCCGATACCCCGCGATTGAGGGGTGGCCGGCTTGCGGGCCGGCGTCGGCCACGGCACCGGTGAGATCGCCGGCCTGCTCTTTCTCTCCGTCCAAACCGTGCGCGACTACGTCAAGGCGATCTTCGAGAAGGTCGGGTGTCGAGCCGCGGCGAGCTGGTCGCGAAGCTCTACGCAGAGCACTACGCCCCGACGCGCCTCGACTCGCGCAAACATCGAGGCGATCGTCGACCGACCGCTACTTCAGGTCCCTGACCCTCAGCACCTTGACCGGCAGCGCGGTGTCGATCAGGTCGATGTGGCTGTAGAAGCTGAAGAAGGCGGGGTCGGCGCACGGCAGCGCCACGCCGTCGCGGGACGCGCCGCCCGAGAGCAGGCCCTGGGCCTCGTAGCCGATCGGCGGAGGCGGCCGGCGAAGCTTGAGCGGCCGGTAGACGCCGGCGCCGCTGTCGCCGTTCGACGCGCACGTGTCGGTCCGGATCATGTACTGACCGGCGACCGGCGGCAGGGTCGTCGGCACGTAGTACTTGCTCGTCACCTTGCCGCAGGTGGCGCCCGTCTTCGCCCCCGACTTGCAGGCCTTCTGGCCCTCGACCAAGTCGGCGAGCCGTGCGTAGCTGTAGACGCGCCCCGCCGGCGTCGCGGCGTCGACGTAGATGTAGGGCTTGCGAGCGTCGTAGGACGAGGAGACCTTGTGGACCTCGGCGTCGACCCCACCCTGATGACGTTCGAGGAACGCGAATCCGTACTGCTTCGCCGGCGTCCCGTGGAGGCGCGGGGCGCCGGGGTTCCCGGCATCGGCGTCGCCGCAATGGGCGGCCGAGAGGATCAGGTTCGAGACCGGGCCCCGATGGCGGACGACGAAGCCCGTGGAGCACAGCCCCAGCCCGCCATCTGGACCGGGGATCAGCGATCGCAGGCCCGACCGCAGAGTCGGGAAGCAGCTTGCGGTCGTGCACGCGTACGGAGCGCCGAGGGAACCCTGCCTCAGCTTGACGTCCTCGCCGTAGCGGGCGCGGAAGGCGAGCCGCGTGCGATCGGTGACCTGCTCCACCACCGCGACCACCCGGTTGCGCCGGATGCTGAGCAGCAGGTCGTACGGAGCGCTGATCGGCGGCAGAGCCTCCCGCTCGGCGGTCGCCCGGGCGAGGATCGACTCGAGCGAGCGCAGCGAGTCGGCGAAGGCGACCCTGCGAAGGCCACTACGCGCCCGGTCGCCGAGCCGCGGGCCGAGAGCGCGGCGCAGCTTCCCGACCCGCTTCGAGGTCCGGCGAGTGAACGCCACCCGCACCTCGTCGCGCTTCAGCCAGACGCCGGCGAAGGTGGCCGGCCACCGGCGCGCGGCGATCCTCTGGATCCGCGCCGCGGCGGCGGCGGGGCCGAGCGTCGCCCGCTTCGCTCGGCCGGCCTCGGGGCGGGAGGTCTGAACCCGGTCCAGGTCGGCGGCGCTCGCCTGACGGCGCTGGTCGGCGGGGCCGGAGGAGCCCGACACGGGGGCGACGAGGGCGACGAGGGCGGCCGTCGAAGCGAGGGCGAGCGTCACCAGCCTGCAGCTTCGACGTTGACGTCTTCCCCACACCGGCGCCGAGGCTAGTCGTCCCCCCTCGCTCCCGCATCAGGGAGGCACCCTGATTGTTCGCGCCCGCGCCGCCGGGCGAGGGCCCCCGGGCGACGGGATCGCGACGCGACGCTCGCCGACTACGCGACGTGCGCGCGAGCTCGGGCGCGCTCGGCGTACCAGGCGGTGAACTTGAACGCGCCGACGACGAGCCCGATCGGGATGATCCAGTTGAGCCATTCCCGCGCCGTCGACGAGTCCACCCCCGCCGCGATCACCCCGAGGATCGCGCTGACGAGGAAGACGACGCCCCACATCGTGGTGAGGACGAGGTTGGTCCGCTTGAAGGCGGGCGAGTCCCAGACCTCGCGTGGCGCCGATTCGCGCGCGTACTGCTCGGTGAACGGCACGATTGCGAGCGAGCCGAGGGCGATGATCGCGAGGGCGCCGCTGGAGATCGCCTGCGAATAGTCCTCGACCCATTCGAGGTCGGCGCGGTCGAGGACGACCGCCAGCAGCGAGAGAACCGCGAAGAAGGCGATCCCGCCGAGATCGAGGATCTTGAGGCTGCCGCGCTCGGCGGAGGGCACGGCGAGGATCACGGCGGCGACGAGCGCCCCGAAGGTCGCCCATTCCCATGTGCTGGGGCCGGCGACGACCCAGAAGATGATCCAGGGGACGAAACCGACGAACGGGTTATTCATCTCTACTCACCCTTCGCCATCTCCGCGGTGACCTGGCGCGTCTTGTCGGGCGGCATGTGCTCGAACGCCTCGTCGCGCAGCCAAGAGATCAGCGGGCTGTGGAGCTGTTGAAGCCTGCCCATGCGGCGAGCCTTGCGGACCACCTCCTCGTCGCGCTTCTTGCGATCCGACTGGTAGGCGGCCAGGGCGTCCTCGAGCGAGGCGTCCGAGGTCAGGTGCGAAACCAGGTTGACCGCGTCGTCGATCGTCATGCAGGCTCCCATCGACGCGAACGGCGTCGTCAGGTGCGCCGAATCGCCGAGCAGGACGAGGCGCCGGTCGAGCCAGGTCTCGATCGGCTCCATGTCCCACGTCTCGGTACTGACGATCGAATCCGGGTCCGCGGCCTCGACGGCCGCGCGGAGCAGCTCGAACCAGCCGTCGATGTGCTCGAGGATCCGCCGCTTGTCGATCGGCTCCCTGCCGGCGCCTGCGGGGGCTCGCCGGGTGACGTACCAGCGCGCTGAGCCGTTGCCCAGGTCCGCGACGCCGCCCTTCGACCCGCGCGCCCAGATCTCGACATGGCGACCCGGCTTCAGAAGCTCGTGCTCGAAGCCGTCAAGGACGCCACCCCAGCCGGAGAAGCCTGAGTAGTCCAGCTTTGCGTCCGGGGCGACCTCCGCCCGGGTGACCGAGTGCGCCCCGTCGGCGCCGATGACCAGGCTGCCCTCCGCTCGCCCGCCGCCGGCCAGCAGCGCCGTCGCCGTCCGCCCGTCCTGCTCGACGCCGACGCACTCGGAGCCCATGTGGACCAAGCCCTCGCCGAGCACCTCCATCGCGACCAGCTGCAGCTCGCGGCGGTTGACGTCGCAGCTCGGCGCGCCGAGCTTGCGCGAGACCTCGCCGACCGGCATCTCCTCGATCAGGTCGCCCGCCTGGTCGTGGATCTCGGTGAACTCGATCGGCGAGCCGATCCGGGTCGGATCGTCGAGGCCGAGGTCCTGCAGGTGCCTGATCGCGTACGACCAGAGCGTGAACCCGGTCGCTCGGCCCGCCGGATGCGGGTACTTCTCGTGCACCTCGACGGGGATCCCCGCCTGCTTCAGCGCCAGCGCCACCGTCAAGCCGCCGACCCCCCCGCCGACGACGATCACCCGTTCCAAGTCCGCCATCTGCCCTCCAACCTCCTGGCCTGCAGCGAGCGGCCGATCCTAGCCCACGCCGGTTGCGCGAGCCGCGAGGGCCGGGCCGGTGGGCGGGATCCCGACTCGGAACCTGTCTCAGGACCCCTCGCGGGCGCCGGCGCCGCGAGTGCCGTGGCGACCAGGGTCGAGCTCGCGCTCGACCTGACGACACGCTCGTCCTCGGCCAGGTCGCTCGAGAGCACGCGCGCCGCCACCTCGCTCTGGATGCGTGGGAAGCGGGGGGGCGCCGATGCCACTCCGTCAGCGCCTCGAGGCCCTGCTCCGTGAGCGTGCAGTAGGTCCGCTCCCTCGTCCTCCCGGGTCGCTTCTCCGAGCGCAGGTAGCCGAGCCGTTTCGGGCGCGACGTGGTCGTCGGGCCGGGCGAGTGCGCGTACAACCCGATGAACGTCCCACATACGCGGCACGCCACCTCGGCCGAGCCGGTCCGGGCGCTGATGACGAGCTCCGCGGCGCCTACTGGGAGCGGGAGGCGCGGACGACCACCGAGACCGCGATCTCGGTCTGTTGCTGCGCCGGGATCAGCGTCCGCATCAGCTCGATCACCTCGTCGCTGAACAGCGGGTAGAGCTCGCAGTCGTCGACGCTCAGGGGCTCCCGGTTGAGAACCTCGACATCGGCGAACCCGGCCCGCTCCAGCTTGCGCAGGAAGTCATCCTCCTCCAGCGCCCCGGCGATGCAGCCGGCCCAGACCGCGGGCTGGGTCGCGATCTCGGGCGGAAGCCGGCCCTGCTCGACGGTCAGATCGGAGACGCAGAAGCGACCGCCGGGGCGGAGCACCCGCGCGCACTCGGCCATCACCCGAGCCTTGCGCGGCGAGAGGTTGATCACCCCATTGGAGACGATCAGGTCGACGCTCTCGTCGGGCAGCTCGATCGCCTCCATCTCGGCGTGCAGCGGCTCGACGTTCTCGAGCCCGGCCTCGGCGGCGGCCGCGGCGGTGCGCTCGAGCATCTCGGGCAGGAAGTCGAGGGCGATCACCCGGCCGGTCGGACCGGTGCGCCGGGCGGCGAGAATCGAGTCGATCCCCCCGCCGCACCCGATGTCGAGAACCACGTCGCCGGGCTCGATCGAGGTGAACCGGAGGTGGTTGGCGACGCCGAGCGCCCGCTCGATCGCCCCGCGCGGGAGCTGCGCCAGGTCATCGGGTTCGTAGAAGCGCTCGGCCACCGCCTCGGTCGTCCGGTCGACCGCGCGGTACGTGCTGCGGACCACCTCCTTGACCTCGTCCATGTGCAGCAGATCCCGGCTCATCTCTCCTCCAGTTCGTCGAGGGTCGCGTGAAGGCGCTTGCTGACGTCGTCGGGAATCTCCTCCTTGGCCGAGCCGGCGAGGAAGCCGCGCAGCTCCTCGGCGAACTCGAGCTCGCCGCAGCAACGGCGGCAGAGATCGAGGTGCTCCTCGACCTCCCCGCGGTCGGCCTCCCCGAGGGTCCCGTCGAGGTACTCCCAGAGCCTCCTGGTAGCTTCCGAGCAGCTGATCATCGCGCGCCTTTCTCGAGCAGGCCGTTCTCCTCGGCGTAGCTCCACATCTCCCGTTCGAACAGCTTCCGCCCGCGATGCAGGCGGCTGAGGATCGTTCCCAAAGGATCGTCGAGCATCTTCGCGACCTCCCGGGCGGCGAAGCCGTACATGTAGACGAGCACCAGCGGAATCCGGTAGAGGCCCGGGAGCCGCAACAGCACCGCCCGGACGTCCTCGGTTCCGAACCCGCCGAGAAAGTCGAGGTGCAGCGAGTCCGAGTAGGGAAACGGGTCCTCCAGGGCGATCTTGCGATAGAGCGAGAAGTCCTCGACCGTGTCGAGCTCGACCTCGGCCGGTCGCCGCTCGCGGCTCCGGCCGTGGTCGTGACAGCAGTTGACCAGGATGCGCGTGAGCCATGCCGGACCGGCCTCGGGATCGACGAGCTGGTGGAAGCGCTCGAACGCCTTCAGCAGGCAGTCCTGGACCGCATCCTCCGCCTCATCGCCGACCAGGCGACGGGCGATCGCGTAGAGGCGCGGGAGCTGCTCCCGCGCCAGGCGCTGGAAGCTGTCCGTGCGCTCTCCAGCGGACCTTTCGGCCGTCCGCCCGGCCATGGAAACGACTAGCACCTCCCCTATGGCGACGCTTCCGGGGACGAGGTTATTGCATTGCCTCCGGGCTGCAATAACCGGACATCGGCGCGCGTCCTCCCGATCGAACCGCCCGAACCAAGGAGGCCCCCGATGAGCGCACCGAATACCCGAGTTGACGTCGCCGAGCTCGAGCTCAAGGTCAAGGACATGTATCGCCACGTCGCCGAGAGCCCGGCCGGCGACTACCACTTCGAGCTCGGCAGGCCGCTCGCCGAGCGGCTCGGCTATCCGGCCGAGGCTCTCGACCGGATCCCCGCCGCCGCGATCGAGTCGTTCGCCGGGGTCGGCTACTTCTTCGACCTCGCCGGGCTCGCTCGAGGTGAGAGCGTCGTCGACCTGGGCTCGGGCTCGGGCCTCGACCTGTTCTTCGCAGCGAACCAGGTCGGTCCCGATGGCCGGGCGCTGGGCGTCGACTTCACCGTCGAACAGCTCGCCAAGGCGCGGCAGCTCGCCGTCGGCGAGGGGTGGGAGCACGTCGAGCTGGTCGAGGGGCGGATCGAGAGCCCACCGGCCGCTGACGGCGCCGTCGACTGCGTGATCTCGAACGGGGTGATCAACCTCTCCCCCGAGAAGGAGCGCGTGTTCAGCGAGGTGGCTCGCGTGCTGCGGCCCGGCGGTCGGCTCGCGATCGCCGACATCGTCTCCGAGCAGCAGCTCAAGGACTCGATCGTCTGCGACGCCGACCTCTGGGCGTCCTGCATCGGTGGCGCCTCCCAGCAGGACGCCTACCGGGAGGCGATCGAGGCGGCGGGACTGCAAGTCGAGGATATCCGCGAGAACCCGTACAGGTTCATCTCCGAGCAAGCGCGAAACGCAAGCGAGAAGTACGGCGTCAAGAGCGTCTCGCTGCTCGCCAGGAAGCCGCAGTAGGCGCCCGCCCCCGAGTCATCGGCATCGGAAGACAACCCAAGAGCACGGCGCGAGGGGCCCTCGCGCTCCGCGCCGGGGAAGGAGCAGAGGCAACGATGGCAAGTGACGGAAGCAAGGTCGTGATCAACCTCGCCACCGGGCACGAGGACGCTGAGCAGGTGGAGGTTGCGTTCCTCGTCGGCACGGCGGCTCTCGACCAGGGCAAGGACGTCGCCATGTTCCTGACCAAGGAGGCCGTGCGGCTCGGCCTACCGGGGTACGCCGACGCGATCGAGGTCGCCGGCGCCCCGCCGCTGGCGAAGCTCTTCGGGCAGTTCGCCGACGGCGGCGGCGAGCTGTACGTCTGCCCGGTCTGCTTCGGCGGTCGAGCGCTCGACGAGGATGCGCTGGTCGGCAACGCGAAGCTCGCCGGGGCCACCCCGCTGTGGGAGTGGATCGGCGACGGCGCGACGGTGTTCAGCTACTGAGCGACCGCTCGATGCCGGGCCGATGGTCGTCGGCTCGTTCGCCGACGCGTCGGACGAGCCCCATGCGGAGGCGAGGGCCGCGCGGCGGCAAGGCGACGAAGTCGGCCGGCGCTCATGCGAGGCGCGCTCGGATGGCACGCCGCGCACGCTCGAGGTAGGCCGGGTCGCCGAAGAGCAGGAAGCCGGAATGAGCTCCGAGCATGATCGAATCGACCTCGAAGGCGAGCTGGTCGGGGTCCGCCCCGGGGCCGAGCTGCCCCGCTTCCTGGGCCACGCGAAGCTGATCGACCAGGTCGGACAGCGCGGTCGCGTTCAGCTCGCGGACGCGATCGGCGACCGGCCCCTCGCGGCCGGCGAGCTCGGCTGAGGTCGCCGCGAAGAAGCACCCACCGGGGAAGACGCGCCGCCCGAGGTACGACAGGTATGCGTCGGCCTGGGCGAGGATCCGGCGCACGCCGTCAGGCTCGCGTTCTGCCGGCTCGGTGACCTCCCGGCGAAAGACCTCCTCCGCGGCGGCGATCGTCGCCAGCTGCAGCTCCTGCTTCGACCCGAAGTGAGCGTACAGGCCGCTCTTGCTCATCCCGACATGCTCGGCGAGCCGCCCGATCGAGAGGCCCTCCAGCCCGCCGACGCTGGCCAGCGCGGTCGCCGCGTCCAGGATCGCCCGCCGCGAGCGCTCTCCGTCGGAGCGGCGGCGTCGCTGGTCCGTCGCCTTCATCGTCGAGCAAGATAGCACGATCGATCGTACTGTGATATAGATGTAGCCAGCACGATCGTTCGTACTAATAAGGAGAGTCAGATGCAGTCGAATCTCGCCTCGGCGCCGGCCGGCTCCCGCGTCGATCGCGGCCTCGCGCGCGGGCCGGTCGGGCGCCTCTGGAGCGTTGCGTTCGCAGCGCTGTACGACCCGATGAACCGCGCCGCCGAGCAGGCCGGGATCGGCGAGTGGCGCGCTGAGCTGCTCGCTCGCGCTGCCGGCGATGTGCTCGAGATCGGCGCCGGCACCGGGGCGAACCTGGATCACTACCCGGCCGGGATCAGGAGCCTGACGCTCGCGGAGCCCGACGCCGCGATGCGGAGGCGGCTCGAGGGCAAGCTGGCCGCTGAGCGGAGAGCGCGCATCCTCGACGCACGCGCGGAGGCGCTCCCGCTGCCGGACGGCTCCGTCGATACGGTCGCCGCGACCTACGTCCTCTGCAGCGTGGAGCTGCAGCCGGCCCTGTCTGAGATCCGGCGCGTCCTACGGCCGGAAGGACAGCTGCTGTTCTGCGAGCACGTTCGCTCCGCCGAGCCACGCCTCGCGCGCTGGCAGGACCGGCTCAACCGGCCTTGGCGCGCGCTCGCCTGCGGCTGCAACTGCAACCGGGATACCGAGCGGGCGCTCGCCGGCGCGGGTTTCGAGATCACGGCGATCGAGCGCGGCGGGGTCGACGCCGAGCTCGCACTCGTCCGGCCGACGATCCGCGGGCGCGCCGTGCCGGAGGACGCGAGGCGATGAGAACGCGATTCGCCGGGCACCTCACCGGCGCGGGCGGTGCCGAGGCGAAGCTCGCCGCGGGCGCCGACGGCCTGGGACCACCGCGACGCGAGCGGATACGTCGGCCGGCCGCGCGCCGCGGCGCCTCTGACTGCGCGTCGCTTGCCACTTGGACGAGCCGGATGGCGAGGGCCGGAATCGAACCGGCGACACCACGATTTTCAGTCGTGTGCTCTACCAACTGAGCTACCTCGCCCGGGCGACGAAGGCTAGCGGCGAGCGGCGTCGGGTGGCAGGGTCGCGGCGAGCGCGGCTCACCCGAGGTAGGCGTCGGCCTGCGCCGGCTTGCGGCGACTGGCTGCGAGGTTGAGCGGGATCGTTCCGAACCAGAACACCACCGCGATCGTCGTGCTCAGGAACGCGATCGGGATCGAGAGCAGGAAGAAGACGAGCGGCGACGTCGCCTGGCTCACACCCCAGCGGTACACGTCCTCGGGCATCTGTGTCGTCAGCAGCCCGTTGCGGTGCGCGTAGACGAACAGGACCACCTCCATCCCGCTGATGACCGCGACCGTGATCGCGTAGACGGCGATCGAGATCGGGTTCTCGAAGTAGTTGCCGAGCAGATCGGTGGGAAAGGGGAGCAGGGCTATGAATGCGAGGTAGACGAGGTTGAGGCCGATGAACGAGCGGTTCATCCGGGCGAGCATCGATAGCTGCTTCTGGTGCGCGACCCAGTAGCGGGCGATCACCCCGAAGCTGATGAAGAAGCTGACCAGGCTCGGGCTGAGGTCGTCGAGGACGCCGAGGAGCTCGCCGGCGCTGCTGCCATCCCGAAGGGTCGGCAACGCGATCGTCACCACCAGCAGGGTCATCGCGATCGCGAACACGCCGTCGCTCAGCGCCAGCGTTCGCGAGAACTCCTCGCCGCCGCGCTCGTAGGTCTTCGCAACCCCCTTCGCTGCGCCGTCGTCTTCCATCGCCGGTGACCGTACTCTCGGCGACGGCTGGCAACGGTTCGGCGATGCGTCGCGGCGGCCGCGAGTCGCCCGCGTCAGCCCGCGCGCGCGGGCCGGCGCTCGGCGCCGATCGCAGTGATCATCCCGTCCATCAGCTCGAGCGCGCCGGCCTTGTGCAGGGGCTCGTTGAGGTTGCCGCACTTCGGGCTCTGGATGCAAGACGGGCAGCCGTCCTCGCACGGGCACTCGGCGATCAGGCGGGAGGCGTCGGCGACGAGGCGCTCGAAGCGCTCGTAGCCGCGGTGGGCGATCCCGACGCCGCCGGGGTGGCCGTCGTAGATGAAGATCGTCGGTCGCCCGGTCTGGAAGTGGACGTTGGTCGACAGGCCGCCGATGTCCCAGCGGTCGCACATCGCGAGCAGCGGCAGGACCGCGATCTGGCTGTGCTCGGTGGCATGGAGGGCGCCGAGGAGCACGTCCGGGGGAAGGGCGCCGGGACCGGCGAGCCGCTCGGGGAGCGTGTACCAGAGGGCCTGGGTGGGGAAGTTGGCCTCGGGCAGGTCGAGGGCGACGATGTCGATCACCTCGTGGTCGGCGAGCCCCTTTCGCTGGTAGGCGATCACCTGCTCGGTGACCGAGATCTCGCCGAAGTGGAGCTCGGCGCCGGCGACCTCGCGCCGCTCGCCGAGCCGCTCGATGAACACCTCGGTCTCCTTCTTCGCCTGCGTGTACCAGTCGCCGTCGAACGGCTCGACGATCGCCCGCCGGGCATCGACGTCGAGCTCGCGGACGCCGTAGGAGCGCCCGAGGTGGAGGTAGACGGCTCCGGGGTGGACGGTGTCGAAGGCGCGCTCGGCCTCGACCTGGCCGAGCAGCTCGCCGGAGTCGCGCTCGATCACCGCGACCGAGTCGAGCGAGGCCGAGCGCAGCGGGATCTCCCCGGCCGGAAAGCCGGGACCGCGGGGGAGGAAGCGCCCGTCGCGGC
>Ga0299914_10000443_pt1 | contig 24935 bp, 29 predicted proteins | sample RVTome_10_FD_201361 | JGI IMG/M metagenome (GOLD analysis project Ga0299914, IMG submission 201361) | Soil microbial communities from uranium-contaminated site in the Upper Colorado River Basin, Wyoming, United States - RVT153D57 (version 2) ... | reverse complement strand
GGCCAGGTCCTTGGATCGGATGCCGGCCTGCATCAGCCGCTTTTGGGCCTTCACGACCTGCTCGTCCTGGAGCATCTTGAACGAGGCGAGGAGTCCGCGGACCTTGTCGGCGACCTCGCTGCGGTTGGTGATGCTCTTGCGACGCTTCGAGGTCGAAGCGACGATGCCGGCCTTGAGCTGCTCGCGCCGTAGGTTCAGCGCCTTGACCCGCTTGGCCATCGGGTCGCGCACCGTCGCCGCCGCATAGATGGCGACGAGCACGGCGAGGGTCGCCACGGCAGCGAGCGCGCTCGCCACCATGAAGACGTCGATCCCCATGAACGTTGGTCCGGTCGCAGGTGTCATGGTCTCGGCGGCTTCCCTGTCAGATTTCGAAGTTGATCATGCGCGACATGATGAACGCGCCGATTCCCATCCAGACCAGTCCGAAGCCGCCGGCGATCATCAGCCGCGGTTCGACGAAGAAGCCCTGCATATACTTGCCGTTGATGAACCAGATCAGCCCGAACACGATGAACGGCAGGGCGCCGATGATATAGGCCGAGGCCTTGGATTCGGACGACATGGCGCGGATCTTGAGCTTCATCGCCGCGCGCTTGCGCAGCACGTCGGCAAGGTTGGACAAGGTCTCGGCGAGGTTGCCGCCGGTCTCGCGCTGGATGGCGAGCGAGATGACGAAGAACTGGAACTCGGGCGTGTTGAGCCGCGCCGCCGTCTCGGCGAGAGCCGCTTCCATCGTGCGGCCGATCCTCATCTTGTCGCCCACCGCGCGGAACTCGCAGGCGACCGGGTCCTGGATCTCGGTGGCGACGATGCCGATCGTCTCGGAGATGGGCAGGCCCGAGCGCAGGCCGCGCACCATGAGCTCGATCGCATCGGGGAAGCGCGAGGTGAACTTGGCGATCCGCCGCTGGATCAGCTTGCCGACGATGAAATGCGGAAGAGCGACGCCCGCCAGGGCGCCGAAGCTGACCGCGATGATCGCCGGGGCGCCCTTGAACACCAGCAGCAGCGCCACGATCACGGCGATGCCGAGCGACACCCCGACATAATGGGCGAGCGTCCAGGATTTTCCGGTCTGCTCCAGCCGGCGTTTCAGCAGGGCAGGGTTGGGGATGAAGCGCTGCGCGAAGCCGTCCGCCCGGGTCTGGCGGTTCGACAGGATGCGCCTGAGCTGAGCCTCGGCGGCGACCTCGGACGACCGGCTGTGGCGGAAGCGGACCGCCTGGAGACGCTTGGCCTGGATCCGCGCCAACGAAGGCGAGGAGAATGCGACGTAGAGGAGGAGCAGCGCGCCGAACATGCCGGCCGCCATCATGAGCATCGGGAACATAGCGGGCATCACGCCTCCTCGTGTCATCGCGCCCCGGCCGTCAGGCGGCCTGGGCGGACGCTTCCCTGGGCTTCTTCGCGACGAGCGACTTGAAGTTGCCGAGCTTGCCGAGCAGCGATCCGCCGCCGGCCCGCTTCGCTCCCGCTTCCTCTCCGGTGGGCGCCTGCTCGAGGGCGATCGTCAGCAGCTGGTTGAGCGGTTGGGAGACCTTCGACGACTTGGTCGCCTTGGCGAGCGGCTGGCCGAGCTTGGCGGCCTGCATCGCCGCCTTGGGATCGGCCGGCAGCAGGATGTCGACCTTGCGCTCGATCGAATGTTCGAAGTCCTTGCGGCTCACTTCCTGGATGCTCGGCAGAACCTTGTTGGCGACGACGATCACGCGGGCCTGGCCTGCATTCTGCTTGAGCCAGGAGAGAAGGCGAATCGCGTCGCGGGTCGCGGCAAGCGTGAAGTCGACGACGACGACGACGACGTTCACGTCGTTCACCAGATGGGGGAATTGGACGACCATGTTGCGCGGCAAGTCGATCACCGTGCCTTCGAAGGCGTGGCGGATCTCTTCCTGGAGCTGGAAGAAGGCCGCTCCGTCGGTCAGGATCCACTGGTTCAACGGCGCCTCGGCGGACAGGACGCAGAGCCGGTCATTGGCCCGCACCATCGCCCGTTCGATGAACAGGCCGTCGATGCGGCTCGGATTCTCGATCGCGTCGGTAAGGCCGCGGCCCGGCTCGAGATCGAGGGCGAGCGCGCCGGTGCCGAAATGCACGTCGAGGTCGAGCAAGGCGGTCGATCGGCCGGCCTTGTCGCCCATCAGCCAGGCGAGAGAGGAGGCGATGGTCGAGGCGCCGACGCCCCCGCGCACGCCGATCACGGCGGTGGTGATGTTCGGCCGCTCTGTGGTCGTCTCGTTGACCCGGGGTCCGGACACGATCAGCTGGGCGTTGGCGAAGGCGTCGCGCAACTGGTCGGCCGTGAACGGCTTCAGCAAATAGTCCTGGATGCCGCTGGCGACGAGATCGCGATAGAGGCGCACGTCGTTGACCTGGCCGGCGGCGATCACGACCGTACCCGGCTCGCACACTTCGGCGAGCGCGTTGATGTCGCTCAGCGGATCGCCCGATTCACTGAGGTCGACGAATAGGATGCTCGGGCTCGCCGATACCGACAGCGTCTGCACGGCGTTCCTGAGCCCGCCCTTGTTCACCTTTTCGGGCGACCAGCCGTGCTCGACCGCGATCGGCCGCAGCATGTCGGCGGTCGCGTCGTCGCAGACGAAGGCGGTGAAGGGGTCGCGAAGCGAAGCCCCGCGGGCGTTGAAAGGCGCGTTCATCACTGGCCACCCGTGGTTGTGGAATTGGTGGGAAGGGGTTGGCTCCCGGTCGGCTGCCGCGACCGATAGGTACCCACGGCGCGACTTGCGGTGGTGCCGCTGCCGCTGGTCGATCCCTGCTGGCCGAGGACCAGGTCCTCGGGATTGGCGATCATCGCCGCGAGGTTCGAATTCGTCGCGCAGCCATAGTTGGATGAATTGGTCGTGGTAGCCACGATGCCCGGCTCGCTCCAGTCCGGGCAACCGGGCACGCTGGCCGTGGTGCGGCTGGCGATCACGCGGATCGTGCCGGGCTGCACCACGCCGCTCAGGATCGGCGCACCGTCGGCCATGACGATACCATATTGCTCGGCCAGCTGAGCGACGGTCTGGCGCGCCATCGGGCTGGAATAGCCGCGTGGCTCGTCGATCGCGATCCGGTCGCCATAGCCCGCCTCGATCGAGGCCAGCCAGGCATCGAGCCGCTGGACTTCGGAGGCGGACAGCCCGTCTCCGCTCGCGGTGAGTTCGAGCACATAGTCGGTGCGTTCCACGATCGGCTGATGAACCGAATTCATCGTCGGGTTGTTGGCCGCCGTGATCGGGCCCTGGTTGAACGCGCAGCCGCTCGCGCCCAGACCGAGAGCGGCGACGGCGGCGATGGTCGTGAAGCGGGACATGGTCATATTGTCCTTTCGGGCTCGATCGGTCATCAGAAGTCGAAGCCTGGCTGCGCCGACTGGCCGGATATCGGCGGCAATGCCGCTGCGCTTTGAACCGGCGCCGCGGCGGCGGCCTGGGGCAGTTCCGGGGCGGCGCTGCCGACCTGGTCCATGCCCGGCGTGACGGTCCGCGGTACCGCCATCGTGGGAATGGGGCGCTGCTCGCCGGTGCGGCTGTCATGTTCGCGCCCGATCAGCAGGCGCTGTGGATCGTTGGCGTGGCGGAAGCCGTCGGTCGGCAGCGCGATCTGACCGGCCGAGACCGGCCGGACGAGATAGGGCGTCACGACGATGACCAGCTCGGTCTCGTTGCGGCGAAAGTTGCTCGACCGGAACAGCGCGCCGATGATCGGCAGGTTGCCGAGGAAGGGCGTGCGCTCCATGCCGTTATTGCCGGTGTTGCGCAGCAGACCGGCGATCACGAAGCTCTGGCCGGACCCGAGCTCGACCGTCGTTTCGGCGCGCCGCGTCGTCAGCGCCGGCACCTCGAAATTGTTGAGCGTCACCGCGCCTTCGCTGGTCAGCTCCGATACTTCGGGGCGCACCCGCATCGAAATGCGTCCGTTCTCGAGCACGATCGGGCTGAAGGAGAGACCGACGCCGAACTGGCGATACTCGACCGAGATTGCGCCCAGCGACTGCGAGATCGGGATCGGGAACTCGCCGCCGGCCAGGAAGCTTGCCGTTTCGCCGGACAAGGCGGTCAGCGTCGGCTCCGCAAGGATGGTGACAAGGCCATTATTCTCGCTGGCATTCACCGCACCGGCCACGTCCACGCCGAGGATGTTCCGGAGGAGGAGCCCGGCGTTGGACGTCCCCGCTGGCCGGTCGAAGGCGAACCCTCCGCCCTCGGTGAACTCGCCGACATCGGCGCCGCGCCCGAAAACGAAACCTGTGCTGCCGCCCGTGGGATCGAATGAATCGATGTTCACACCGACTCGGCGGACCAAAGACCGGCTGACCTCGGCGATCGTGACCTTGAGCATCACCTGCTGCGGCGTCGCCAGCCGGAGCCGGCTGATCACCCGGGTGTCCTCGCCGACGAAGGTCTGGACGAGGCGCTCGGCCTCCTCGGCGTCGGACGGCTGGGCCACCGTGCCGGTAAGCAGGACCAGGCCGTTCAGCGTCGTCGACTGAATGTCAGCTTCGGGCATGGCCAGGTCGAGCAGCTCGCCGACCGAGGCGAGGTTCTGGCCGACGCGGACCGTGGTCGAATAGACGACGCGGCCGGCGCGGTCGGTAGCGTAGACGGTGGTGCTGCCCTGCGACTTGCCGAAGACGTAGATCTGATTGGGCGAGCGCACGTTCACGTCGGCGATTTCGTTGTTGGCGACGAAGATGTCGGTGATCGCGCGGTCGAGCCGGAGCAGCCGGCCGGCGCCGACCGAAAGGGTGATCTCGCCGGCCGGCGCAACGGCGCTCGCCGTCTGCGCCGAGGCGCGGGCGGGCACTCCGGCGGCGAGGCCGGCCGCCAGCGCCGCCGCGAGGGCGGTGCCGAGCGAGGCCCGCTTGAGAGCGTTCAGCTTGATCATCTTATCGTGCTCCCACCGGAACGAGCTCTACAGTGTTGCCGCGGGCGATGCGGACGATCGGCCCGGTATAGGCCGGGTCCACGCCCGAGGCGGCTCCACCCGCTGCGCCATTGTTCTCCGGCGGCCTTCCGGGCACCGTGCTGCGCTGAAAGCGGGAAACGTCTCCGCCGACCGTGTAGGTCGTGCTGCCTTCGGTCGGCCGTGTGGCCACGGCGGCCAGCATGCTGCGCTCCGCATTGGCGTCCTCGCCCTCGGGCACGTTGACCTCGCCGGCGGCGATGGCGCGCTCGAGCTCGGCTGCATTGTCGGCCAGCGAGCGCAGCGACAGCGAGATCGATCCGAGCCGCTGGGCGACCGCGATCCTCTCGGCCATCCTCGGCGTCGCCTCGAACGTCACCGTATCGCGATTGCGGGCGACCTGGTCGCCATTCTCGTCACGCGTGTCGAGCCGCTGGTCGACGGCCAGGACGCGGATGTTGCGAACGATGGTCTCGGAAACCTGGAGCGGGGCGCCGTCGCCGCCGCCTTCGACTTCCTGGGTCAGCACGATGTCGACGCGGTCTCCCGGGAAGACGAAGCCGGCGACGCCACTGGTCTCGGACACCGACACGGTGACGGCGCGCATGCCGGGGCCGAGCGCTGCGGCGAGGAAGCCGCGCTCGCCCGGGCGGATCAGGGATCCGCGGGTGGCGGGCTGGCCGGCGTTGATCTCGCTGCGGACGACGGTGCCGATCAGGGTGGCGGGATCGATGCCGCCTTCGCCACGGATGAAATAGACGTCCTGGACGAGGCCTTCGGGCCAGGGCTGGTAGCGGAAGGATTCGGCGTTGACGATCGTGCCGACGGGGAGGGTGCGCGTGGCGACCAGGATCTCCGGGCCGACCGGCGCGGCCGGGCGTGCGACGGCCTGCGGTGCCGATGAGCCGGTGATCATGCTCTTCGCCATGAAGGCCGTCACGCCGGCAATGAAGAGCGCGCCGATAAGCAGCGCGAGTTTCTTAACGTCCATGGCGCCTGTCGCCTCCCCGATGGGACTGAAAGAAGGTTCAAGCCTTCCTCATCAGCCAAAATGGTAAAGAAAACGTTGGGCAATCAGCCACAATCCGCCGAAAGCGATCGCCACGCCGTACGGCACCTCGATCGCGTCCGGGCTGCGCGCGAGGCGCTTGCGGATCAGCATCGCGGCGGTGAGCGCGCCGCCGGCCAGGGACATGATCACCAGCAGCATCAGCACGGCCTGCCACGGCAGCCACAGCGCCAGCGCCGCGATAAGCTTGACGTCGCCGCCCCCCATGGCACCCATTGCGAAGGCTGCGGCGAACAGGCCGAAGACCAGGATGGCGACCCCCACCTGCAGTGCCGCGTCCGGCCAGAGCGCGAGCCCGGTCGCCCACCAGAATGGCAGGGCGAGCAGGGCCATGGCGGCGACGAGGCTGTTGGGGATGGTGCGCGTGCGCAGGTCCCACGCCGATGCGGCAAGCAGCATCAGCGTGAGCAGTGCGAGCAAAATCCAGGCCAGACCCGTACCCATGGCGCTAGCCACTAGACGGCGTTGCTTTCAAAACCGTAACCGCGGGCATATGGCAACCACCGCTTTCGTCTTCGTCTCGCCATCCCGGCGCAATGATGGGGCTTCGCTGGGCCACGGGCAGCGCGATGGAGGGCCCATCATGGGACCGATGAACACGGCCTGGTCCGCTTTGGTGGGGGTCCCGGACCGAAGGTGGACTGGCGCGCGGTGGACGCGTGAGGGCACGGCATGACCGCCCCGGCTGCCGACCATCCGCGCCGCACCCATCCTGCCGGGGCCGTCTTCTCCGACTGGTGCGCTCCCGACGGCTGGGTGCTGCGCCGGATGGACTGGCTCCAGCCGCTCGGCCGCGCCCCGCGCGGCAGCCTGTTCTTCGCCGGCGGCCGCGGTGACTTTATCGAAAAATATCTGGAAGCCTATGCGCGCTGGCACTCTGCCGGCTGGAACGTCACGGCGTTCGACTGGCGCGGCCAGGGCCGCTCGCAGGTCGGCGAGCCCGCGCGCGGACCGTTCAGCTTCGATCCGCTCGTCGTCGATCTCGACGCCCTCATTCGCGACTGGTCGGCTACCTCGCCCGGCCCGCACGTCGCGGTGGCCCATTCGATGGGCGGCCATCTGTTGCTGCGGACTCTCGTCGAGAAGAAACTTCCGCTCGACGCCGCGGTGCTGGTCGCGCCGATGCTCCGCGTCAACAGCGCGCCCTTGCCCGAGAGCTTCGCGCCGTTGATCGCCGACACGATGTGCCTGGTCGGCTGGCGCGATGTGCCCGTCTGGAAGGCGCCGCCCGGCGGATCCGGCCCGGGCACAAGCCGGCATCGCATCCTGACGAGCTGCCCCAATCGCTACGCCGATGAATTGTGGTGGTGGGAAAGAGAACCCGGCTTCAACCTCGGCGGGATCAGCTGGGGCTGGCTTCGTGCCGCTTTCCGTTCCGCTGCCGCCTTCGCGCCCGACAGGCTGGCGAAGGTGGATTTGCCGGTGCTGCTGATCGGCACCGACCGCGATCGGCTGGTGAGCGCCGAGGCGATCCGCGACGCCGCGACCCATCTCCCGCGCGCCGAGCTCGAGATGTATCCGCGCGCCGGCCACGAAATATTGCGCGAGTCCGATCCCGTCCGGCTCGACGCCTTCGCCCGCATTGACCGGTTCCTCGACGAGCACGCCGGATGATCCGACGGACCGAAGTCGCGATCGTCGGGGCCGGCATGGCCGGGGCCAGCCTGGCGGCGGAGATTGCCGGCGAGGCGGACGTGCTGATCCTCGAGGGCGAAAGCCAGCCCGGCTATCACAGCACCGGCCGCTCGGCGGCTTTCTGGTCCGAGACCTATGGCGGACCCCTGGTCCAGCCGCTAACCAGCGCGTCGGGCCCCTTCCTCGCCGATCCGCCCGCCGACTTCGCCGACCGGCCGTTCCTCAGCCCGCGCGGCGCCCTCCACATCGCCGACGCAGGCGGCCGGCCGGCGCTCGACGCGCTGGCAGCCGAGTTCGCCGGCAGCAAGGTGGCGCTCGAGCCGCTCAGCCGTCCGGCCCTGGCGTCGGCGGTTCCCGGTCTTCGCCCGGAATGGTCCGCCGGCCTCGCCGAGCGCAGCTGCGCCGACATCGACGTCGCCGCCTTGCATGCCGCCTATCTCAGGCGCGCCCGTGCGCGCGGCGCCGAGCTGGTCGCCGACGCCCGCGTCGAGCGGGCGCGGCGGGAGGGCGAGCGCTGGCGCCTCGAGACCCGAGCCGGCCAGGTCGAGGCGGACATCCTGGTCGACGCCGCCGGCGCCTGGGCGGACGAGGTGGCGCGAGCCGCCGGCGAGCGGCCGATCGGAATCCAGCCCTATCGCCGCACGCTCGTCCAGCTTCGCATCGACCCGCCGGCACCGGACGACCTGCCGCTGGTGATCGACGCGCGCAGGCTTTTCTATTTCAAGCCCGAGGCCGGCGGGCGACTCTGGCTCAGCCCGCACGACGAGACGCCCTGCGATCCCGGCGATTGCGCGCCGGAGGAATTTGACGTCGCGCTCGCCATCGACCGTCTCCAGAAGGTCGTGGACTGGCGCATCGAGCGGGTCGAGCGCAGCTGGGCCGGCCTCAGGAGCTTCGCGCCGGACCGTGCACCGGTTTACGGCTTCGGCGCCGGCGGCCGGGCCGGTGGGTTCTTCTGGTGCGCGGGGCAGGGCGGTTTCGGCATCCAGACCGCCCCGGCTGCCGCGAAGCTGGCGGCGGCCCTGCTGCTGGATCAAGCGCAGGACCCGATGGTCGCCCGTATCGATCCGGCACCCTATCTCGCCGAGCGTTTCCGCACATGAGCCTCTGAAGAATGCCGCTTCGGTCGCGATTCCGGCCTCATCGCTGCAGGTCGATTCGTTCGACGATCAGCTGCGAACCGTCGCACTTGTCGGGGCAGTCGATCCGCTCGTCGAACATCCTGATCGCCTTGCCGAACGCGTCGCGGTGGCGCGGATCGCAGAAGCCGACCGTCCGTCCCCGATAGGTGGTAAGCGCGCTTTCCTTCACGGGATTGCCCGACCATGGACAGGCTGCGTTGGCGGCCGGGCCTGCCGTCCGCGCGGTCGGAGTCACGAGGGCGGCGGCTGGGGCCGGGGCGGGCGTTGCTGCCGGCGCCGGCGCCGGCGGAGCAGGAACCTCGACCCGTACCGGCACCTGCGCCGCGGCCGCCGGCTGGGCCTTCGATTTCTTCCCCCGCTCCGGTGCGGCCGCAGGCTCGCTGGCTTTGGTCTCGTCCGCCGCGACCATCTCGTGACGGTCCGCCGGGCTGTCATGCGTCGGCGGCTTCGCGGGCTCGGCGGGCCGTGCCGGCTGTGCCGGCTGTGCCGGCGGTGGCGGTGCGGGCCGGCCCTTGGGCAACGCCTCGCGCCCGCTCGGGCCCTCGAACGTCGCGATCGCCGTGGCGAAGCGGTCGCGGTGCGCCGGACTGCAGAAGCCGACGGTCCGGCCGCGATATGAAGTGAGCGCGTCGGCGCTGATCGGCTGCCCGGACCAGGGGCAGCTTCGGTTGATCGCGCGATCGAGCTTCCGGTCCTGGCGGGCGTGGACATGCGCCTTCAGGCCTTCGCGCATCGCGGTCAGCAGCACCTTCTCCAGGCAGGGCCTGACGCAGTCGAACCGCCATTCCTCGTCGCAGTCGCTGAGCGTGAACCCTTCGAGCCCGCCGCAGCATCCATAATGGAGTGCCGTCACCTCGCCGGTCGCGCACAGTCTCGTGCCCTCGTCCCTGCCGTCGCCGTCGCCGCCAGGCCGGCCGCCGGTGCCGTGCGGATTGGGGCGCACCGCCTCGGGATCGCCGCCGAACGCGCGCACCCGGTCGCCGAGCTCGGCGAGATAGCGCTGGAACACCGGGTACCAGCGATTGTCCTCGGGAATCGACAGCGCGATATGCTTGAGCACCGCGAGCTTGTGGATGAAGCCCGGCAGCAATTCCTCCGCTTCCTTCACCTGGATCCGGAACTCGGTCGTGCCGAGCACCTTGAAGGTGCGGCCCGATACCTGCCTCAGCACGACGCGGTAGCTCTTGCCGTAGGGCACGCCGGGCGGCAGCTGCACGGTCATCAGCCCGGCGATCGTCTGGCTCAAGGGCCCGGGGATCGGGATGAAGCCGACGTCGCTCACCTTGCAGCGCAGGACATCGGGGCCGGCGGCGAGGAGATTGCCGGCGGACTGGCGCGCCGCGCCGGCGCGGACGATCTCGCGCGCGTCGACCTGCGGCATGTAGAAGGTTACCAGCGATTCGCGCGGCAGGTCGCCCCAGTCGATCACCAGCTCGTCGGGATGGAGCCGGCGCGACGCGGAAACCGCGAAGCGGTGGGGCGCGTGCACCGTCTGGTCGAACGAGACCGGCGAAGGCTTGAGCTCGAACGTATGGTGGACGAGGTGCGCGGCGAAGCCGCCGGGATTGTCCGAATCGTCGAACAATATGTTGCGCTGGGCGAGATTGTCCGACGATCCCGGCGTGTCGTTGGGAAGGATCGGATCGGGCGTGTAGTGGATCTCGGCGATCAGGCATTGGTGCAGGCCGCGCATCAGCTGCTGGATGGTGCGCAGGCCTTGCGGATCGTCATCATCGTCGAACGGCCCGTTCGATTGCGGCTTCAACGGGAAGAGCGGGGCGTCCTGGTTGACGTCGAGCCAGCAGCCGAAATAGCCGAACACCTCGGTCTCGTCGGCGCCTTCCAGCGTACGGCGGTTGGCCGCGTCGTCCTGCTCCTCCATGTCCGGGTTCCGCGCCTGGGCGAAGCAGGGGATGTTGCCGATCTCGCCGCCCTGGATCCCGAGCAGGGGCGTGGCGTTCGATCCGTCGCCGTGGCGCCGATAGCTGCCGTTGGTGTCGAACTCGAGGTCCGACCAGCCCGTCGTCCACAAGCGGAAGAAGGTCCGGACATTGACCGCGTTCACCCCCTCCGGCGCGATGAAGCGGACCCGGGCGAGCGCATAGTTGAACGTCGGCGTGCCGTTGGCGTCGTTGATGCCGAGCTCGAGCCGGGTCGATTCCTGGTCGAGGGGCAGCGCTTCGAACTGCGCGAAACCGTCCTCGTCCGGGTCGTTCAGCGCGGTGATGACGTCGTTGATATATTGATAGGCGTTGGCCGCGCCCGGCAACGGATGCTCGATCCCCATGAGCGGTGAGAGGCCGGGATGGGTCTTGTAGACCTTGAGGTCGATGCTCAGCCAGGGCGGTTCGCCGTCGCGCATCCGCGGGTTCTGCTTCTTGGACAGCCTGATCTTGGTGTCGGCCTGGAACAGGCCGGCGGTCGCCCGGAAGGTGCAGGTAAGGAAATCCTCATTGTCGGGAATCTGGTCGAACGCGTCGGTCGAGGTGAATCGCAGATGGACCGGATAGGCGATGCGCTGGGCGACGTCGGCCTTGTCCGATCCGGCTTCGTAGGACGGCGCGCCGTAGGTCACCTCGACGTCGGGAATGTCCTCGCCGTTCGGCATGAACAGCCGATGCTCGATCGGCTCGATCTCGTGCGGCATGAAGCCGTCGAAAACGACGTAAAGCGCATTCTCGAAGTCCGACGGCGGGCCGAGCGCGTCGACCTCGTAGATCGAGTAGGTCGAGATGTCGGCCGAAACGAGCAGCTTCTGCTGCGACAGCCGGATGAACGAGGCGCGCTGGCAGACCCGTCCCTGATTGTCGATGAGGAACAGCATGTAATAGCCGGGCGGCGCAATATTGGCGTCGTGCGGCGCATGGATTTCGAGCGCGCCGTTGCTGAAGGCGTTGAACTGGAGGCCGACACAGCGCTGGTCGGCGTCGAAGCCGTGGGTGATCGATCCGCACCGCATCAGCGCGACCCGCTCGATGCTGTTCGCATTCGGCGTCGCGACGTAGAAGGGCATGAGATAGCCGATATGGTCTGGGCAGCTGGTGATCGTCGGCCGCCCGGCGGCGGAGACATAGGGCGGCGAGAAGATCTCGAAATTGCGGTTGGCGCCGTCGCCGACCGTCGTCGATCCGCCGTGCCATACCCGTCCGTCGGGAAGCAGCAGCGCGCCCGAATGATAGCCGCGCCGCGTTGGCGCCGGATCGGCGAGCGTCTCCCATTCCTCCTCGTTTGTGTTTGAGAAGTCGCCCGCCGCCCAGTCGATGCCGGGCGTGTAAAGCTCGGGCTCGAGCGTCGCGAGGCTGTCATTGTCCGCACCGTAATTGCCAGGCCAGCCGCCCGTCACCAGCACCTGGCCGGTCGGAAGCAGGGTCGTGCAGGCGTTGGTCCGGTCGCGCCCGGCTGCCGTGCCGGTGCGAGGCGTTGTCGCTTCCCAGGTCTTGTTGCCGTCGACGTCGATCCGGAAGGCGGTCGGATCGGGGCTGTTGGTGACGAGGATTCTCGGCTTGTACAGAGGAGGCAGCAGCGGCAGCAGCACCGACGAGGCGGCGCTGCCGCGGCTGTAGAACCCCGGCAAGCCGCCGAGATTTCCGATGTCGGGGCCGGTCCAGACGCCCTGATAGGGATTGAACAGTCGCTTCGATCCACCCTTGCCGGCGGTGTCGGAGAAGAGCAGGCCGTCCGGCATCAGTCGGAAGCGCGGATAGGAATCGGTTTCGGTCAGGTCCGGGGCCGTCACGTCGGCCGTCATCAAGGTCCATTTGTCGCTGCCGACCGAATAGCGCTCGGACCGGTTGTTGTTGTGGCGCTGGGCGTCCGGGGGGCTCGGCGGATAGAAATCGTTCGCCATCGGATGACCGCCGACGGCGAACACCTCGCCATTGCCGAGCGTCACCAGCGTCGGATACCAGCGCCCGCCGCCGATGGAATCGCTGTCCGGTTGGAAGTTGAGGTCGGCGACGCGCTGCCAGCGCTTCGCCCGGGGAAGATAGAGCCAGCAGCCGCGCTCGCCGTCATAATGTGGCTCGTGGATGCCCTCATGTTCCTTGGCCCAGCCGAAGGTGCCTCCGGCAGAAAGAAGCCGCCCGTCGGTCAGGAAGGCCTGGCCACCGCAGAAGCAGTCGGTGGTCGGCAGCGCGTCGTCGGGGAAATTCTCGATCGTGTCCGATGCGATCCGGTAGAGCCGGGAGAAGGTCAGCTCCTGGACCTGGGCGTTCCCCCCGGTCGCCGCTGCCCAGTCGCCATAATAGAAGATGACGCCGTCGGGCTCGGTCGGCAGCAGCGCCGCATGGATGGCGGTGAGCTCGCTATTGGTGCTGATCGTCGTCCACGGCATCGACACGACTCCCCCGTTCGGCGGTCCAGTTGCGGGTTTCGCGAAGGCAGTCCTTCGCGAAGCGGCAAATCGAGCGGCCAGGTGATCTCATCGACAATAAGGACGCGGTTTCGCCGCCGCAATGAACCCGGAGGTCTATAAATGGTCTAGACCATTCGGTCCGGATCGCGGCCGGGAGGGGCGCTTTTACGGCGATCTTCTTTCGATCATCGCGCCGATGGCGGCAGTCCGCTCGGCCGAATCGTAATCCGTTTTTTCCGGTTCCTCGACGAATATGTCCGGGTCGATCTCGACATTGCGCAGCGGCATCTCGAGGCGCCGGTTCGAGCCGGCGGGATGAGGCGCAATCGGGGCCGGCAGGGACCCGAGGCTGGTCGTGGCTTACGTCCCCTGCAGCGCCGCTTTTCCTTCGTACCAGCCGCGCGTCCGCTTCACGAGGCTCACCACCGACAGCATCACCGGCACCTCGACCAGCACGCCGACCACGGTCGCCAGTGCCGCGCCCGAGTTGATCCCGAACAGGGAGATCGCCGCCGCCACCGCCAGCTCGAAGAAGTTCGACGCGCCGATCAGCGCGGCCGGGGCGGCGACGCACCAGGCGACGCCGAAGCGCCGGCTCAGCCAGTATGCAAGGCCGGCGTTGAAATAGACCTGGATGAGGATCGGCACGGCGATCAGCACGATGACGAGGGGCTGGGCGAGGATCTGCTCGCCCTGGAAGCCGAACAGCAGCACGAGCGTGGTCAGCAACGCGACCAGCGAGACGGGCCCGAGTGCCTTGAGCAGCCCGTCGAGGGCCGGCTGGCCACCACCCTTCAAGGTCGCCCGCCGTAGCGCCTGGGCGACGATCACCGGTATGAGGATGTAGAGCAGGACCGAGAGGAGCAGGGTGTCCCACGGCACGACGATCGCGGCGACGCCGAGCAGCAGGCCGACGATCGGCGCGAACGCGAACACCATGATCACGTCGTTGAGCGCGACCTGGCTCAACGTATAGTTGGGCTCGCCCTCGCACAGGTTGGACCAGACGAACACCATCGCGGTGCAGGGGGCCGCGGCGAGGATGATCAGCCCGGCGATGTAGGAAGGGATTTCCGCTGCAGGGAGCCAGGGCGCGAACAGCCAGCCCACGAAGAACGCGGCCAGCGCTGCCATCGAGAAAGGTTTCACCGCCCAGTTGATGAACAGCGTGACGCCGACGCCCTTCCAGTGCTGCTTCACCGATCCGAGCGCGCCGAAATCGATCTTCAGCAGCATCGGAATGATCATCAGCCAGATCAGCACCGCGACCGGCAGGTTCACCCGCGCCAGTTCCGCCGACGCGATCAGGGCAAACAGGTCGGGGAAGGCATGCCCGAGCGCAATCCCCACGACGATGCACAACGCCACCCAGACGCTCAGATGGCGTTCGAAGAAGCTTATCGCGGGCCGCGCGGGCGAAGGGCCGGCGGCGGCTGCCGAGCTATCGCTCACCGTGCCGCCTCGCTCGCCGTCTGCGTTGCGCCTTCGAATTTCCCGATTTCGCCGATCCGCGCGTGCAGTGACAGGCGATCCAGGCTCTCGATCGGAAGCGCGAGGAACAGGGAGATGCGGTTGCGAAGAAAAGCGAACGCCCGTTCGAACGCCTGCGGCTGGCCTTCGTCCTCGACGCGGGCCGGATCCTCGATGCCCCAATGGGCGGTCATCGGATGGCCCGGCCAGATCGGACAGGTCTCGCCGGCCGCATCGTCGCAGACCGTGAGGATGAAATCGATCGGCGGCGCCCCTTCCGCGGCAAATTCGTCCCAGCTCTTGGAGCGCAGCCCGACCGTGTCGAAGCCCAGCCGGGTCAGCAGTTGGAGGGCTTCGGGATGGACCGTGCCCTTCGGAAAGCTGCCGGCCGAGAAGGCGCGGAAGCGCCCCTGTGCCATCCGGTTCAGCAACGCCTCCGCGAGAATCGAGCGGGCGGAATTGCCGGTGCACAGGAACAGCACGTTGCGGGTGCGCGGACGCTGGGGGGATGGGTCGGTCATCGGCCTTCTCTCAGCAGGAGGGGACGAGCTCGGCGATCAGCGATTGGCAAAGTTCGGCCTCGCCGCCGCAGCAGTCCCTGACCAGAAACAGGGTAAGGGCGCGCAGCCGATCGAGATCGGCGCGGTAGACGATCGAGCGGCTGCGCCGTTCGGAAGACACCAGCCCCGCCCGGGCAAGCACCGCCAGATGGGTCGACATCGTGTTCTGCGGCACTCCGGCCAGCCGAGCGATCTCGCCGGCCGGCAACCCTTCCGGTTCGTGCCGCACGAGCAGCCGAAACGTCTCCAGCCGCGTCCGCTGCGAAAGTGCCGCCAGTCCGCCGATCGCCGAATCCACATCCATATATCCAGAATAGCAGATATAGGACCGCGGACAAGTTCCTCCCCCGGATTTCCGGGGGAGGGGGACCATGCGAAGCATGGTGGAGGGGTATCTTGGAGGAAGCGTCCCGGAGCCGGGAATTACCCCTCAACTATCCTGACGGATGTACGCTAAGCCGCCGCCGCGTCCGGCGCGCAGCACTTGGCCTCCCCCGCGACCGGCGAAGCCGCCGTGGCGATCGCCGCCAGCCCGGGCCCGGCGCCATAGACGGTCGCCTCGGCCATCGTCTGGAAGGCCTCCCAGATCAGCCCGTCCGGATCGGCGATCCAGCTCTTCTCGGACTTCGCGTAGCAGCAAATGGTCTTGCCCTCGTCGAGCACCGGCCGTTCGGCCGCCTGCAGGCGGCCGTACACCTCGTCTAGCTCGGCCTCGTCCTCGACCTGGATGCCGAGATGCTCGACACCCCTGGCGGCGGCATGGCCGCTCGAAATGGCGAAGTTGACGCGCGGATCGTCGAGCATCCACTTGGCGTAATCAGGCTTCGTCACGGTCGGCTCGGTTGCGAACAGCCGGGAATAGAAGGCGATGGACCGGTCGAGGTCGCTGACTCCGACATGGACGTGCAGGCGCTTCATGCGGATTTCCTTTCTTTCCGGGCCGGCACCGCATCGGCGCCGGCGATGTCTTCATTGTCGTCGTCGACGCCGAGGTGGACGCGGGGGCGCTTGGAAGCGGTTTGGTCGGCGAGAAACCGGCCGAGATAGGACGGGAGAGCATAGGGTGCCGTCGGCAAGCTGACGGGATCGGCCGCGGCGGCGAGGATTGCCTCGACGATCATGTTGGCTGGGGGAAGGTCGAGCGCCTGGCCTCGCCAATGCCATGCTCGCTTCTCGCCTTCGCCATGTTCTGGGGCGATCTCCTTCCCATGGATCCGGATCGTCGGCGATGCGCGAAGGCGCAGAAGTTTGGCCTCAGCCCGGGTCCGGACGAGGATCTCGCGAACCGCGATGTCAATCTCGATTTGATCGAGGATCGGCCCGGCGGCCGCTATGGCGGCGTCGAGCCTTGCGCGTGCGCTATCGCAGGCGGCGCAACCGGCTCGCTCGGGCTCAGGCATCGCGACCTCGATGAAGTCGATCGGCAGCGTGCGCCGGAGCATCGTGTGTGGTCTCTCTGTCATTTCCGGCCTTCCTTTCAGCAGGTCTCGCAATCGACGGGATTCGTGGAGCTCGTCGGCCCACGATCGGCGACACCCGCGCAGCAATTCTCCATGAGGTAGCCGACCAGCCGGTTCATCGCGTCATAGTCGGCGGAATAGATGAGCGAGCGGTGCTGCCGCTCTTGCCGGATCAGCCCGGCCTGGTTGAGCTGGGCGAGGTGGAAGGACAAGGTCGAGTTCGGAATGCCCAGCGCCCCGGCGATTGCCCCCGCCGGCATGCCCGCCGGCCCCGCCTGAACGAGCAGCCGAAACAGCGCGAGGCGATGTTCCTGGGCGAGAGCCGACAAGGCGGCAACGGTGGAGGACGAGTCCATGGTGGGCGACCTCATTTCTACTCTAGTAGAAATAAGGGCATCCCGGCACGCTGTCAACGACTTTTCCAGAAATATGGAAATAAGGTGCTGCCGGCCCATCTCGCCGCGAACGCCCTCCCTCACGATGGCGTCCAGCTCCTGCTCGTAGCGAACAGGTAGATCGGAAGCATCAGCAGCGGGTAGCGAAGCGCGACGAAGGCCAGCATCCACAGGCCGCCGAGCATGCTGGCGGTCATGCCGCGGGTGGTGGGGCTGGGGTCGAGCTGCCCCGCCAGATAGTTGGAGAAACCGCCGATGACAAAAACGAGCGCGATCGCACGCATGATGTACAGTCGCCACAGCGGGACTTCGCGATCGCGCCTTTCCGGCACGTTCGGCGGAGCGGGATCAGCGGTCGAAGCCATCGTTTCAGGACCCGGCACGAACCGGCACCCCTTCATTCCCGGATCGGCGAAGTTTCCAGGATTCCCCAGGCCTGGCGACGTAATTTGCATAAACATACCGCCACGGGATCACGACCAGCAGAACCATTCCCAGTGACATGTCGAAGATGGTGCTTCGCATCCCCTCGTCGAGCGTGCCGTCGAGCCGGCGCGGCAGGGCGAAGACGACTCCGGTCATGCGCGGCAGCTCGGGATCGTGGCTGATGATCGACGGCCAGACCGTGAGCCCGAGACCGACGGCCATGACCAGGTACATGGCCCGCATCACTCAGAGCCGGATTGGCGAAACTTCGGTCACTGCCTTCCTCCATGTTCAGTGGCCGGATTCATGTGCGGTCTCCTCCTCGCGTGGGAATGAGCGACAGCACCAGCCCGAGCGTCAGCAGCGCCAGGAGGGCGTAATTCAGGTACCAGCCGGCAGCGCCGGTCTCGGTGCGTGCGACCGCATAGCTCTGCACGATGAAGCGCCGGGCGAGCTGCTCGCCCAGCAGCACCAGATAGATGAACGGGACCATCGCCCGGTAGCGGATCAGCGTCGTGAGGGCGATCAGGGCAAGGGTCAGCTGCCCGAGCGACATCAATGCGAACAGCATCAGCACGACTCGCGCCGCCGCAGGGCCGAAGCTGTCCAGCGGGATGCCGTCGGCACCGGCGGCGACCGAAGCGGTGTTCGCTATCGAGTTGACGCTCATCGCGACCTTCAGCGCGATGAAGAGTCCAGGCAGCCAAAGTGCCGCGCGATACCCGTCGAACCTGTTGTCGAACGGCTCGGGAAAGAGCCGGCCGAGCATGGACCGGCTCGGCGAAGCTGAAGGAACCGTCGACCCCACGTCAGATCTCCGTTGCAAGACGCGCCGCCGACGGTGCCGGCGCGATGCCCGCCGGAGCGATGGGCATGCGCAGGGTCAGCCTGCCGACCGTCTTGGCGAAGCGCAGACGCACCAGCCAGAACAGCATGACCGCGAACGGCGCGAAGGCCGGGACGAACAGGACCGGCGATCCGCGCACCGCCTGCGGCAGCACGTCCTGCTGGCCGAGGAAGAAGGAGCCCGTCGCAATGAAGAAGGCGAAGCACATCCGCCACAGATGACGGGAAATCCGCTGGGCGGGCGTGAGCTTCGCGCGCAGGATCGCATTGAGGTCGAGCAGGCCGGCAAGCAGGCAAATCCCGGCAAGGGCAAATACCGGGCCGGGCCCTGCCGGAGTCGTCGCGCCCATGATCCCGCCCCAGGCCACGATCGCGGCGGTAGCGAGCGCGGCCGCGCAGGCGATGATCTCGAACTTGCCGGTCGTCCCGTCGCGCCGGCGCGCGGTCATCCACGAGGTGGCGACGAAGTAACAGACCAGGATCCCGCCGATTGGCGAGCCGGGCGGCGTCCTGAACGGCTCCAGGATCGAGGCAGTGACGCCGAGGACGAGCATCGACACGGCAAACCAGGTGCCGGCGCTCGCATGCACCCGGCCGCCTTTCCGCGCGGCGACGGCTATCGCCCCGAGCGAAATGGCAGCAAGGCCTCCCGCGATATGGATCCAGATGATGCCGTGGTGAATCCAGCTGTTCATGAGTGCCAGCGCGCGCCCGGCCGCTTCACATAGTGGCGCCAGACATAGCCCCATGGGATCACGAGCGGCATCAGGATGACGCCGAAGCCGATGCTGAAGGAGTCCTCGGCAAAGGTCGGCGGAAGCTGACCGGCCGACCATTGCGGGAGCCCGTAGGCGATCATCCAGATCGACTTCCACGCGAGCTCGAACATCAGCAGCGGAAGCATCTGCAGCGGGTAGCGCAGGCCGAGGAAGGCGAGTGCCCATACGGCTCCGAGCAGGCTCGGGATGACGCCGCGTGACATGAGGGCATGGTCCACGATGTCGGGCACGATCATAGCCCCGAGCCCGACCACCAGCAGCAGGTAAGCGGCTCGCAGCACGTACAGCCGGACGAGCGAGACCTCGCCTTCGGAAGCGTTCTCGGGAAGGGGGGAAACGGGTGCAGCGGTCGAAGCCATGTCAAATCTCCTTCTCAAGCGGCGCGCGAATGTTCGGCCGTGTCGGAATCGGAATGGAACTCGAGCAGGTCGCCCGGCTGGCAGTCGAGCGCAGCGCAGATGGCCTCGAGCGTCGAGAAGCGGATCGCGCGGGCCTTTCCGGTCTTCAGGATGGAAAGGTTCACGATCGTGATGCCGACGCGGTCCGCGAGCTCCGTCAGCGTCATCCGCCGATCGTGAAGCAGGTCGTCGAGCTTGACGGCGATCGCCATGTCACACCGTCCCCTCGAGCTCTTCGCGCATCTGCGCGCCTTCGGCGAACACGCGGGCCAGCACGAATGTGAGGAGCACGGCGAGCCAGCCGTTGATCGAAAAGCCGGCGTCGAAATCGACCGGATGCGCCGGCGTCGAGATGGCCTCGCCGATCGCGCCGATGGTCATGCCGATGAGCTGCAGCGCGAGCAGGGCCCAGGCGATCGTCTGCAGGCGGGACGCGTTCGCCGCAACGAACGGGTCGCCGACGCGAACCGTCTCGACGATCGCGAGCAGCCGCTTGAGCAGGAGATAGTTGATCGGGATCGTGACGAGGCCGATGACGGCGACCGCCCGCAGGCCCATGATCAGCCGGTCGGCTTCGGGCGAGGGCGTAAGGTCGAAAGCGCTCATGATCCACTGCGCGTTCGGCGTGACGAGCAGCAAGGCGAGGATCGCGGCGCCGACCAGCCAGTTCAGGATGACGAGGAGCCGCAGCACGACGTACGCGATCGGCAGCGCGGCGGAGTATGGTCGGGTCATCAACGTTGCCTCCAACGACTCTTTACATCGATAAACGATAAGTGATTTATCGAAGATCGTCAAATATCATATCGATTTTCGTGATCACCGACGGTCTGCGGCGGATTGTGGCGCTCAGATGAGCCCATCTGCGTCTGCGTCTGCGCCGGAGGCGGCGATGCGGGCGCGGCAGCCTTCAGCCAGTCTGCTGCCGGCCAGTCTTGGCAAAACCGCAAGATCGGTGGAGCGAGCGAGGCTTGCCGGGAGCTAGTTGGTGCTGCCACGGAGGCTATGATGACGAAGGCGGCGCTCGAAACCTATCATGCCCGGATGCAGCGGGTGCTCGATCACATCGATCGGCACCTGGACGAGGATCTCGGCCTGGACAGGCTCAGCAGCGTGGCCGCCTTCTCAAAATACCATTTCCACCGGCAGTTCGCGGCGACCTTCGGGCTCTCCGTGCATCGCTACGTCCAGCTCGCCCGCATGAAGCGGGCCTCCTACCAGCTGGCGTTCCGGGACGCGGCCAGCGTCACGGACATCGCGATGGATGCTCGCTATGAAGCGCCCGACACCTTTGCCCGCGCCTTTCGACAGCGATTCGGGCAATCGCCGTCGGCGTTCAGGAAATCTCCCGGTTGGGAGCCGTGGCTTGCGGCCTTCGGGCCTCTCGACAATGCGAGGAGCAAGCTCATGCAGAAGACCTTTTCCATGGATGATGTGACGATCGCCGAAACGCCGCCGATTCCGGTTGCCGTGATGGAGCATTGCGGCGATCCGGCCGCGATCGGGGCGACGATCCAGCGGTTCATTGCGTGGCGAAAGGCGAACGGGTTGGGCCCGAAGGTGAGCGCCACCTATAACGTCCTTCATTCCGACCCGCGCATCGCGCCGGCAGCGGAGTATCGGCTCGACCTGTGCGCCGGCACGGACCGCGCAATCGTGCCCGATGACGGGCAGGTCGAGGCCGGCTTGATTCCCGGCGGGCGCTGCGCCGTGCTCCGGGTCATCGGGAGCAGCGACAATCTGGAGCCCGCCGCGCTCTTTCTCTACCGGGATTGGCTGCCGCAAAGCGGCGAGGAGGCAAGGGACTTTCCGCTCTACTGCCAGCGCGTCAGCTTCTTCCCCGACGTGCCGGAACATGAGGCGGTCACGGACCTGTTCCTGCCGCTCGAATAGCTGCTCACGCCCAACAGTGAGTTCTGCGGCTCATTCTCCGCCTGCCGAGACTCGTGCTCACTTGGCCGGCAAGGCGAGGGCATGCTCCAGGGCGAGCGCCACCCACGCCGCCAGCGCTTGCGGACCGCAATTCTCCTCGCCGACGAAGTAGAAGCCGGACATGCGGCGTTCGCCCATCATGGCCGGCTCGGCGCCGGGAAGCTGTTCGGCGAGGCGCGAGGCCGGCTTGCCCACGCGGAACATGAATCGTCCGCGGCCGTCTTTGGTCCGGTCGGCGCCGCCGATCATGTTGCCGTTGGCGAAGAAGCACAGGCCGCCCATCATCCGCATCTCGGAAATGCCTTCCTGGTTCTTCAGCGCCTCTCGGAACCGATCGGCGAGCGCCGCATCGTAAGCCACGTCATGTTTCCAGCACCGCGCCTGGGCCGCCCTCGGGCATGGTCGCGAAGCGCGGAAGATTGGGGTCGATATGGTCCCACGAGGGGGCGCGGCTGGCATAGACGGCCATTGACGGCATCGCGACTTCGGGATCGTCGAGGCTCGAAGCGCGAACGAAGATCATGCCCGGCATCCCGCTATTGGTCGAATGGATCGCCGAGCCGCAGTCGGGACAGAAGCCCCGCCGGACGACATTCCCGCTGTCCGCCGGCCGATCGTAGAAGCGAATCTCGCCGCTGGCCGAGTAGGCCGGCTCGGCGATGACGACATGCGTGGCATGGCCGGTGCCGCTGGTGCGGCGGCAGTCGACGCAATGGCAATGTCCGGTCAATTGGGGCGGCATGGTCGAGCTGTAGCGCACCTTCCCGCACAGGCATCCGCCCGTAAATCCTTCGCTCATGGCCCTCTCCATCCTTGCGACTCGGATCATCGAGCATGACGATTCACTTGTGAATTGCAAGCCACAAGTTATATTCCAATCATGTCGCGCTTATCCGCCAGACGCTCGCTTTGTCCGATAGCATCGACCCTCGACCTGGTCGGCGACCGCTGGTCGCTCGTCATCATCCGCGATCTGATCAACGGCAAGAAGCGCTTCTCCGAGCTTCTCGCCTCGCCCGAGCGCATCACGACCAACGTGCTGACCGACCGGCTGGCGGCGCTGGAGCAGGCCGGCCTGATCGAGCGCCTCCCTTACCAGCAACGCCCGCCGCGCTACGATCATGTCCTGACCGAGAAGGGGCGGGCGCTGCACGCCATCCTGCAGGACATGTGCCGCTGGGCGAACCGCTACGTGCCGGACACCTGGGTCCCGCCGACGCATTTCATGAAGGCAGTGGAATCGTAGGACCTCAAAGGCGTTCGGACTCTGGTCGCTACGTCGTTGGCAGGAGGTGCCGCTGCCGGTCCGAGCGGTCTGCACGAAGCGCGTTACCCGAGGGGAGTCTTTCCGGTCGGCGCATCACCCGTCGAAAGGCAGAGCGACGACGTCCGCCTCGATCGCGATCAATGACAACGGCGCCGTCGTTGGGAGAAGGGGCACGCCATGGCCATTGTCTTCGGAAGTCCCGTCATCGATGAACAGCTCGGTCAGCCAGGTCGTCCGGTCTTCGGCCTCATAGGCTTCCGACACCTTGAGATCGAAGGTGCCGCAGGCCGCCTCCAGGGACAGATAGGTGACGCGCGGGCGGGTATACCGGCGCAGGACCAGTTCGCCGTCGCCTCGGTCATTCGTCCGTTCGCATAGGAGCCGGTCGGGGCGGCCGTAGCGCAGGATGATGCGCCTGTTGCGGCCGAGGGGCGCGCTGCAGACCGATAACCTCTCGCCGCCATCCATCCCCGCGTCGAACACGATATCTTCAGTCGGGCGGCAAAGGGCACGCTGCCCGTCACTGACGGGGGTGGCCCCGCCGCCCGGCATGGTCAGGGCTGCAGCGACGAGAACGGCGCTCAGCACCGGCCGCCCGTGAAGAAGCTTCCGACCGAACAGGCGGCCCCGGCGACGTCCCGGCCGATCCTCGCCGGGTCCCGGACCGCCTCCGTCACGACAGCGCCGACATCGGTGCCGGATTGCGCCAGGTCCCTTCCGGCCTGTTCGACGTTTCGGCCGATTCTGGCGGGATCCTGGACCGTCGCAACGATGCTGTCGCCCACGTGGATCGCGCGCCGGCCGAGCTCCCGGTTCGCCGTGGCCATCCCCTCCCGATCGTTCGTCACGATCGCCTTGCCCGCGTCGAACACATAGCGCTCGAGGCCGATATCGGCGCCGGTCGTGACATCGATGATAGTCGGCAGGACGACGATGGCCCCGACGGCGGCGCCGGCTGCGGTGCCGCCGACGCCCCGCGCGGTCCTGGCGCTCCTTGCAACAGTGCCGGCCCGGCGCGCCTCCGCCGCCTCTCGGGCGGTCCGCATCCGGGCGAGCTTCGCCACTTCGTCGCGCCTGGCCGCCTCTGCGAACGCCCGGCCGTCGCCGGGTCCTATCCGGCCGGCGGCGATCGGCGCCCTGCCTCTTTCGAGCGCCTGGCCGGCAGGCGACATGGACCGGCCGCGCGCGGCGAGCGCCTCGTCGCCTTTCGCCTCGAGACCGCGAAGGTTGGCGCCGGGATTGCCCGCAGCTTCGCCGGCAAAGTTCCTGAAGCCGGCGTCGCCCCGCGAACGGGCGGCATTCACGGCCGCGGCGCGCGCCGCCGTTTCGGCGGGCGCCGATCCGCGCGCGCCGCGGTCCGGCCTGGAGCTGCGCGGCCGCTGGCGCGAGCCGCCATCCCGGCCCTGCTCGTCATCGTCCGCCTGCGCATCCCGCGCCGGGTCCGCCCAGCTGTCGCGGGACTCCTTCTCACTGGATAGAAAAGTGTGCTCGGCCGGCTGGGCGGCCGCCGGTATGGCGAACGTGGCGGCGGTTGACAGCAGCAGGCCAAGCAGGAAGTTCTTCATCGTTCGATCCTTGCGATGCGCCTTCGGGACGGGGGCACGCGGCGACGCGCACCCCCGCCCCGGAAGCGGGTGGGCCGACAGTCAGTTGCCGCTCCAGGCATAGGTGATCGTGCCGCCCCCATGGCCGGTCAGGTCGACCGTGCGCGATCCCATCTTGGTCATCACCCCGAACGCCTTCGCCTTGTACAGATCGAAGGACTGGCCGGGACCCGCCGGGACATTGTTGAGGCAGGCGGTGCCGCCCGGGTCGGCCTGGTACCATTGGCCTCCGGCCCGGCCGATGCCCTTGTTCCAGGTCGTGTCGTTGCGAACGCACACCGTCACCGTGTTGGAATCGCCGCCGTAGGTCGCGGAAGGGGTCAGCCTGTCGCCGTCGACGGTCAGGTTGGCGAGGGGCGCGCGCTGCGGCGTTGGCGGCGGCGTCCCCGGCGGCGTGATCATGGTGGACAGATCGGGCACGACGCAGCCCGATATGGACAGCGCACCCGCCAGCAACGCGGCTGTGGCAATCAATTTTCGCATGGTTTCTCCCTCCGGCATCCTGTTGAGATTTCGTCTTCCGACGATCTCAATCAGACCCGAAGGCACGGCCCGTCGCTATGGGGTAGATAACCCATTTGGCGCTTCAGGCGCGCGGGATCTCGATCCGGAAGGACGATCCTCGCTTCGGAACCGAGCGGGCGGTGAACGGCAGGTTATGCTGAAGGCATACCGTCCGCACGA
>Ga0299914_10000442_pt1 | contig 24948 bp, 18 predicted proteins | sample RVTome_10_FD_201361 | JGI IMG/M metagenome (GOLD analysis project Ga0299914, IMG submission 201361) | Soil microbial communities from uranium-contaminated site in the Upper Colorado River Basin, Wyoming, United States - RVT153D57 (version 2) ... | reverse complement strand
GCCGTTCGAGCGACAGCGCGAGGTGCGCGCCCCGCTTCGTGCCGGCGAGCGCGTGGATCTCATCGACGATGACCGTCTCGACGCCTCGCAAGGTCTCGCGAGCCGCCGAGGTGAGCATGAGGAAGAGCGACTCGGGCGTGGTGATGAGGATCTCGGGCGGATGCGTCACGAGGGAGCGTCGCTCGGCCGGGAGCGTGTCGCCCGATCGCACGCCGACGCTCACCTCGGGGACCTCGAGCCCGTGCGCGGCAGCCGTTCGGGCGATGCCGACGAGCGGGGCACGGAGGTTGCGCTCGACGTCGACGCCGAGCGCCTTGAGCGGAGAGAGGTAGACGACCTTGGTGCCCGATGTCGCGGCATCCGCGCCGGACGCATGCAACCGATCGATGGCCCAGAGGAAGGCCGCGAGGGTCTTGCCCGAACCCGTCGGTGCCACGACGAGCGCGTGCTCTCGGCGCGCGATCGCCTTCCAGGCCTCACCCTGCACACTCGTGGGCTCGGTGAAGGACTCGGTGAACCACGCCCGGGTCGCGGGCGAGAACGCGTCCAACGCCTCGGCCATGCCTCCATTCAAGCGGATGCCTCCGACGCCCGGGTCTCGCCGGCGTCGGACAAGGCCCCGCCGCTGATCGAGGAGCGCGGCGCGCAGCGCGACGCGTATCGAGATCTCGTCGTCGGTCTCGATGCGCGTCCTCCCTCGTCGGGCGCTACTCGACCACCGAGGCAACGGCGCGCTCGACGGCATCGACCGTGCGACGCACCTGGGCGGCATCCGTGCCCCAGTTGCTCACCGAGAACCGCACGACCGCCCTGTCGCGCCAGCGCGAGGTCATGGCGAGCACCTCGCCCTCCTCCCACAGCCGCCCGCTGAGCGCCTCCGTCGCGTCGTCGTCGTCGAGTGCGATGCACACCTGCGTGAAGACGACGTCGTTCAGCACCTCGACGCCGGGCAGCTTCGCCACGCCGTCGGCGATGCCGCGCGCGGCATCCGCAAGCCCCTCGACAAGGCGCGCGACGCCGTTGCGGCCCAGCGAACGGAGCACCGCCCAGGTCGGGATGCCACGGGCTCGTCGTGAGAGCTCGGGCACCTTCACATGAGGATCGGCGCCGACGTCGGTCGCATGCAGATAGCTCGCGTGCATGCTGAGCGCCCGGTGCATCGGCTTGCCGTCACGGACGATCGCGATGCCGCAGTCGTACGGCACACTCAGCGTCTTGTGCGCGTCGGTCGACCATGAGTCCGCCGCCGCCATGCCCGCGACGAGATGGCGAAGCCTTGGAGAGGCCGCGGCCCACAACCCGAACGCGCCGTCGACGTGCACCCACGCGCCCGCCTCGTGGGCGACATCGATCGCCGAGGCGAAGTCGTCGAATGCTCCCGAGTGGATGTTGCCGGCCTGGAGCAGCACGATCGCCGGGCCGTCGCCGGCCGCGAGCGTGGCGTGCAGCGCATCGACGCGGATGCGGCCCTGCTCGTCGGAGGGCACCACGATCGGCGATCCGAGGCCGAGATAGCGGCCTGCGAGGTCGACGGTGCCATGCCGCTCCTCTCCCACGATGAAGCGAACCTCAGGGCCGCCGGCGAGGCCGGACGTCTCCACATCCCAGCCGACTCTCGTCAGCACGTCGTCGCGCGCGGCCGCCATGCAGGTGAACTGCGCCATCGTGGCACCGGTGGTGAAGCCGACCTCGCTGCCCGAGGGCAAGCCGAGGAGATCGACGAGCCACTCGCCCGCGAGTTCTTCCGCCGCGACGGCGCCAGGCGCGATCGTGCAGAGCCCCGTGTTCTGATCCCACGCGGACACGAGCCAGTCCGCGGCGAGCGCGACCGGTTGCGTGCCACCGATCACCCAGCCGAAGAACCGCGGCGAACCGGTCGCGATGAGGCCCGGTTCGATGCCCTCGGCGAGCCTGCCGACGACCTCGACCGCCGATTCACCATCGTCGGGCAAGGACCGACCGAGGCGCTCCTTCAACTCGTCGGTGCGGAGGCGAGGAGGGATGGGGCGTTCCCGTACGCTCGACAGCCACGAGCGCGCGTGACGGTCGGCGACATCGAGCACCTCGTCGTAGGGGGACGCCTGGTTCGCCTGCTTCCCGTCCGAGTCGGTCATGACACACCTGGATCCCGCGCGACGATGCGCCTTCCGATTCTGCTCTCGCGGTGTGAGCGGGTCAACGACCCTCTCGTGGGGTCAGCACATGACATCGGCCGCGGGGACGACACCCTCGACGAGATACTGCTCGACGGTCGCGTTCACGCATTCGTTCCCCTTGTTGAAGGCGGTGTGCCCCTCGCCCTGCAGCGTGACGAGAATCCCGCTCTCGAGCTGCGACGCCACCGACACCGCCCACTCGTAGGGTGTCGCCGGATCATTCGTGGTGCCGAGGACGAGGATGGGGGCCGCTCCGGTCGCGGTGACCGGCGCCCGCGGTCGCTCCGCCGTGAAGGGCCACGAGAGGCACGCGAGATCGCCGTACGCGAGATACGGTCCGAGGTACGGCGCCACTCGGCTCAGCTCCTTACCCTCCTCCTTCATCACGGCCACGTTGTTCTGGTACTCGTAGTCGAGGCAATTGATGGCGCGGAACGCCTCGGTCTTGTTCCCCGTGTACTCACCCTCCGAGGTCCGGTCGTAATACCCGTCGGTGACGGAGAGGGCGACATCGGCCTGTCCGGCGAGCACCGTGGTGAAGAGCGAATCCAGCACCGGCCAGGTCTCGGCGTTGTACAGGGGAGCGGCGATCGCGATGAGCAGCGTCTCCGACCCGAGTGAGCGGCCGTCGGTCGAGGGAATGGGATTCTTCGCGACCGCGTCGAGGATCCCGCGAATCATCCCCATCGCATCGTCGACGGTTCCCTGGAAGGGGCAGGTCCCGGCCGGCATGCAGGCCCCGAGATAGGCGCGCAGTGCCTGCTCGAATCCCTTTGCCTGTGCGAGGGCGACGGCGCCGTCGCTGAGATTCGGATCGATCGGCCCGTCGAGCACCAGCCGCCCGACGCGGTCGGGATAGGTCTCGGCGAAGATGGTGCCGAGGTAAGCGCCGTAGGAATAGCCGAGGTAGTCGAGCTGATCCTCGCCGAGCGCGGCGCGCAGCATGTCGAGGTCACGGGCGGCGCTGAGCGTGTCGACATTGGCCAGCAACGGACCCGTGTTCGCCAGACACGCCTGGCCGAATGCATGCGTGATCTCGTTCTGGGCCGTGATCCACTGGTTGCTGCCCGGACTGCCTCCCGGGACGCCGTAGATGAGGTGATCGAGTTCCGGCGCGTCGAAGCACGACACCGAGGACGAACGTCCGACGCCGCGAGGATCGAACCCCACGATGTCGTACCGGTCCTGCAGCGCGTCCGTCACGGCGAAATCGATGGCGTCGGCGACGAAGTCGTACCCCGATGCACCCGGCCCCCCGGGGTTGACGAGCAGCGACCCGACCTTCGTCTCCCGCGCGGGCTGGCGGATCAGCGCCAGCTCGATCTCATCGACCGTCGGATCGTCCCAGTCGAGCGGCGCCAGGGCGGTCGCGCATTGGAAATCGCCGCACGCCTCCCAGCGAAGGACCTGCGAATAATACGGCTCGAGGGATGCCTCGACATCCTCGCCGGTCGGAGTGGACTCGTCCACGACCGGGAAGAACAGCGACAGCCCGCAGCCGCTCGCGGCTCCGGCCACGGCGAGAGCCACGATGATCGCGAGCAGCGTCCGCGATGCTCGATGCATGATGACCCCAGTATGTCGATGGTGGATGAGGAGCGCTCCGCCCCGTTTTGGGGGTACGCGATCGCCGACACTGCGAACCCTCGCCTCGGCCAATGGATAGGCCGATTCCGGCTGTCGCGCATCGTTCCACGTGCCCCGAATGCGGGGTGATGACTGGGGGACAAACCGCCTTGCCGCGAGTGGCAAGTCGAGAGATACTCGCAACGATGTGGCGCTCGCCGGGGTGGCAAGGGAGCCCGAGTGCCATACGAAGGGGGCGCTGTCAGGGATGTCATTCGTGCTGGGCATCGACATCGGCATGAGCTATACGGCCGCCGCGATCGGGCGGCAGGGGGCCGACGGCTCCATGGCGTTCGAGCCACTCGAGCTCGGCACTCGAAAGGCCGCAGTGCCCACGATCGTCTACCTCGGCCCCGACGGCAGCGTCGTCGTCGGCGAGCCGGCCGAGCGCCGAGCCATCGAGCATCCCGACCATGTCGTGCGCGAGTTCAAGCGTCGGATCGGTGACGAGACCCCGATGATCGTCGGCGAGCTGAGCGTGACGGCAGAGGACATCTTCGCGGTGCTGGCGCAGTGGGTCGTCGAACGCGCCGAGGAACACGAAGGCGCCGCTCCGGAGGTCATCGCGCTCTCCCACCCCGCATCCTGGGGCGACCATCGACTCGGCCTGGTCCGTGCAGCGCTCGCAGGTGTCGGCCTTGCCGGCGTCGAGCTCGTCAGTGAACCCGAGGCGGCCGGACTCCACTACCTGGTCCGCGAGAAGGTCGATGCCGGCCAGACGCTCGCCGTGTACGACCTGGGTGGCGGCACCTTCGATGTCGCCCTCCTCAGGAAGCACGAGGATGAGACCCTCAGGGTCATCGGGGCGCCCACCGGGATCGAGCGCCTCGGAGGAGCCGATTTCGACCAGCTGATCTTCGAGCATGTGAAGACACTCGCGCGAGACGCATTCGACGGCGTCGACGAACGGCAGGCGGATGCGGCTCTCAGCCTTGCCCGGATACGGCGCGAGTGCACCGACGCGAAGGAAGCGCTCTCGTTCGATGCCGAGACATCCGTGCCGGTGTTCCTTCCGGGCGCGCAGACACGCGTGCGACTCGTGCGCTCCGAGTTCGAGCAGATGATCGACGAGTTGCTCCGGCGCACCGTCGAGACGCTGCGGGATGCGGTCACGAACGCGGAACTCGACCTCGACGACCTCACGACCGTGCTCCTGATCGGAGGCTCGTCTCGAATTCCGGCCGTCACGCAGCTCATCTCGTCCGAGCTCGGAGTCCCTGTCGCGATCGACGCAGATCCCAAGGCATCGATCAGCCTCGGTGCGGCGGTGGCGGCCGCCCGGCTGGTCGAATACGACCGCGACGGAGATCCCGTCCGGGAACCGGATTCCGACGCGGAGCACCCGCAGCGAATCGGGGCCGTACCCGCCGGGGCTCCATCAGCCGCCGGGGCGGCGCTCCCCGCCGAACGCATGTCGATCGGGCTCCGGGCGACGGTGCTCGCCGGCGTCGCGGCTGCCCTCCTCGCGCTGCTCATCCCGATCACTCCGCTGGCGATGGGAAACCAGGAGCCGGAGGGCGACCCGGGTGACACCAGCCGCGAGCCGAGCAACGGCGCACCCGCCGGCCGATACGTGACCGGCGCACCGGCGTCGACTGATGCGAGCGGCCTCCCCCCGTCGGGCTCCGGGGCCGACGACGACACCCCCGGCTCGGGCCCGCTTCGTACAACGCCCGACGCAACGTCGGATATCTTCCGCCCCGCCCCGGCGGCCAGCGGATCGAGCGGAGCAGCGCCGTCGGCGTCGAGCGAATCGCCGGCCGCCGCGCCGGAGGACTCGTCGCCGTCCGATCCCTCGTCGCCGTCCGATTCCCCGTCGCCGACCGATCCCTCGCCGTCTCCCCAACCCTCCCCCGAGCCCTCACCGGCACCCGAGCCGGCACCCGAGCCCGAGCCGTCGCCCTCGCCGGAGCCGTCACCGGTCGTGGACCCCTCGCCCGAGCCGTCGCCGGAGCCTTCCCCCGCGCCGTCACCGGAAACCTCCCTCGAGCCCTCACCGGAACCTGAGCCCGCACCGGACCCCGTCGAGACTCCCCCGTCGACGCCATGAGTCGATTGCTCACACCGGACGGCGAGCGCGAGTCGGGCACCGTCGGCTGGCAAGAAGCCGAGGACATCGCGCAGCGCATCGTCGAAGGATCCGCGCGTGTCCAGGCCGGCATCTCAGGGCCTGGCGGCTCGGGCAAGTCGACCCTGCTCGATGAGCTCGAGGCTGCGCTGCGAGCTTCAGACGTCGACGTCGTACGTGACATCGGCGAGATGGGTCGTTCGGGCCTCGCTCCAGAACGCACCGCCCTCCTGGTCGACGATGCAGAGCAGTTGAGTCATGCCGACGGCGCTGCGCTGATCGCGCTCGCCAGGGGTGACGGCCCGCACATCATCGCCGCCTACCGGCCGTGGCCACGCTCGGAGGCGGCATCCGCGCTCGCCGACCATCTCAGCAAGCAACGGCCGCCGATCGTCCTCCGCCAGCTGTCGGGCGCCGGCGTCCGAGCGCGCGCGACGGTGCTCCTGGGCGAAGCTCCGCTCGATGACCAGGTCGACCGGATCGTCGAACTGACGCGGGGGAATCCGCGGCTCGTCGACCTCGTCCTCATGGCCCTGCGTGACGAGGATTGCGACCTCCGCGAGTCAGCCACGTTGCCGCACTCGGTGCTCGATCGGCTGCGCGGCGAGCTCGACGTCCTGGATGCCGACCTCGTCGAGTTCCTGCTCGCCCTGGCTGTGGGCTTCTCGGTGTCGGGACCGATCTTCGCGACGGCGCCCCGGTTCGCGCACGCCGACATCCGTACGCTCATCGCGGCAGCCCGTGCCACTGGCCTGGTCTCCCCGGATGGGTCGCTGCTTCCGATCGTGCGAACCGCGCTCCTCGAGAGCACGCTGGAGCCCGAACTGTGGTCGATGCGGCGCGAGCTCGTGGATGCCATGGAGGCGGCCGGAGTGCCGTTCGGCGACACGGCCCTCGAACTGGCGAGGGTCGGCTTTCGGGATCCCCGGGTCGCCGGGTCACTCGAGATGAATGCCGACGAGGTACTCCTCACCGAGCCCCTCCAGTCGTGGCGGCTCTACACGGCGGCCATCCAGGCCGGATGCGACGGCACTGCCATCACCGGTCGGCGCGCGCAAGCGGCGTGGGCTGCAGGGGACGTCCGCGCGGCCGAACGTCTCGTCGATGCCCTGCTCGCCCGCACGGAACACCCCGACCTGCCTCGTGTCATGAACGTCGCAGCCGCCGTCTGGGCGAGAAAGGGGATGCTGCAGCGAAGCGTCGACGCGTACCTGACGAACGACGGGGAAGCCGACGGCGTCGCCGCCCCACTTGCGGCGATCTGCCTGGCGGGAATCGGTGAAGTGGAGCGCGCGCGCGGCACCCTCGATGCAGCACCCGTCGTCGACTACCCCACGTCATTGCATGTCGCCCTGACGCTGACCGCCGAGGGCGTACTCGGCGCACTCGACGGCGCAACAGACCAGGCATTATCCGCGCTCCTCCAAGCATCGAGCGTGCTGTCCGAATCGGGCGAGATCCTTCCACTGCCGGAGCCACCCGCCATCCTCGCCGCGCTCGTCGCCCTCAACGTCGGGGAGCTCGGCATTGCCAGCGGTGTCCTCCAATCCGCTTTCGACGCGACGGAGGGAGGCCCCGCGTTCCGCAACCGATTGCGGCTCATGCAGTCGCTCGTCGCCCTTCGCGCAGATCATCCGGTGCGAGCGCGCACGCTTCTGGAGGCGGTCGAGTCATCGCAGCATCCGCTCGGGCTCCGCGACGAGGTGCTGGCGCACGCCGTCCGCGTCGGACTCGCCCGCCACACCGACGACATCTCGAGCCTCATCAGGGCGTGGAACAGTGCGCGCCAGAGCATCGCCCGCATGCCGATCGACCTGTACGGCCTTCCGGCATTGGCAGAACTCTCCATCGCTGCCGCGCGGCTGCACGAGTCGCACCTCATCGACGTCCATGTGACCTCGGCGTGGGAGCTGCTCGCGCGCGCAGGCAAGCCGGCGGCGTGGTCGACGAGCCTGCATTGGGCCGCGATCCAGGCGGCCCTCCTGCGCGACGACTCGGACGGGTTCGCACAACACACGTCGGCCTTGCTCGACGCCGGATCGACATGCCGCATCGCAGGTCACCTCGCCCACGCCGGGAAGACCTGGCGAGCCGCGCTCGCGGGCGACGTCGATGTGCAGGCCGTCGAGCGCGCGGTCCGCGATCTCGCGGCCGCGGGATATCCGTGGGATGCCAGTCGGCTGGCCGGGCACGCCGCCGCTCGCGCTCCAGAGCACAAGGACACCCTCCAGCTGCTCGCGCTCGCCCGCGGCCTGCATCCGGATGAGGCACGAGACGATCATCCGCCCGAATCCACAGCCGAAGCGCCGAGCGCCCACCACGACGACCACGGGCTGAGCGCGCGCGAGCGGGAGGTGGCACGGCTGGTGCTCGAGGGAAGGACGTACGCCGAGATCGGCGCTGCGATCTTCATCTCGCCGCGCACGGCCGAGCACCACATCGCGCGCATACGCCGGCGGCTCGGCGTCTCGACTCGCTCCGAGCTGCTGGCCCGACTGCGGATCGCGCTCGACGACGGCGGTCGGGGCCGCTGAATGTCCCGATCCCCGGCACCCCTCGCTCGATTGTCGCTCGCTTCCCCCTTCCCCCGACCCAAACCCCCTCCCTCTCCCCCACCCCCCGGGTTCGCCGAGACCCGAAACCCCTATCGGGCGATCGAAATGACGGGGCTTCACACCGATGTCCGGGTCGGCTCGACACGTCAGGCTTCTTCGTGGGGGCCGGCACTGTCGTCGGTCATCGAACTCAAACCTCGAGAAAGAGGAGACGGATCATGGCGAACATCACAACGGCACTGCTCGACTTCCTGATGGACCTGCTGAAGAACCCGCAGGCGGGCGCCGACTTCGCGGCCGACCCTGACACGGCCCTGCAGAACGCCGGTCTTCAGGGCATCTGCGCTGCAGACGTCGACGCAGTCCTGCCGGTCGCGCTCGACTTCTCGCCGGTCGGCAACCGCGAGTACGACACGGGCGGCAACTCGATCGGCGGCAACGCGACGTCCGGTATCACCGGCGGGTCGGCCAGCAACGCCGGCGGCGGCGGCTGGGGCGGCGGCGGCAGCAGCTCGAGCAGCGGCGGTGGCGGCGGCTGGGGCGGCGGGAGCCACGGCGGCGGCGGAGGCGGCGGCCACGCAGCCGACTACGCCGCGGCGAAGGCGAAGCTCGTCAGCGTCGTGAACAACTACTCGTACATCGACGACCGCGACGTCATCAACGACCAGTCGGTCAACCAGGACAACACGATCCTGGCCGGCGACGACGTCTTCTTCAACCAGGACTTCAACCAGGAGTCGACGACCATCGGCGATGGCAACATCGTCGCAGGCGGAAGCGTCGCCGTCGGGAACACGTCGTACGACCTCGACGTCGACATCGACGATTCGTTCAACGAGGAGACCGAGATCGAGATCGAGGACTCGTTCAACGACAACTCGGACAACTCGACGAACACCGTCATCGAGGACTCCTTCCAGGACAACTCGACCGACGTCGACGTCGACATCGAGGACTCCTTCAACGAGGACAACTCGACCGAGACCGACGTCGACGTCGACATCGAGGACTCCTTCAACGAGGACAACTCGGTCGACAACTCGACCAACCTCGACGTCGAGATCGAGGACTCCTTCAACGAGGACAACTCGACCAACGTCGACGTCGAGATCGAGGACTCGTTCAACGAGGACAACTCGGTGGACAACTCGGTCGAGACCGACGTGGATGTCGAGATCGAGGACTCGTTCCAGCAGAACGACAACGTCGTGGTCGAGGACAACGTCGTCGTCGTGGACTCGTTCGACGACAACGTCATCGTCGAGGACTCGTTCGATGACAACATCGTGGTCGACGACGTCAACGTCGAGACCGGCGACGGCGACCAGATCGTGGTCGACGACGTCGTCCTGTGATCACCTGACAACACCGGTTCGGCCCGGCGCGCATCTCATTCGCGCCGGGCCGAATCCGGCTGTGCTCTGGTTGAATTGAACGGCCTCGGGCCTGCGAAGAGGGAGTGCGTCGATGCGACAACTGATCGAACTCGTGAACCAGGGGATCGCGCTCGCAGGCAGCGGCGACCGCGCCGACCTCCGTCGGCGGTTGGAACAGACGAAGGAACGACTGCTCGACCCGAGCATCCGGGTGATCGTCGTCGGCGAATTCAAGCAGGGCAAGAGCCAGTTGGTGAACGCGTTGGTCAATGCCCCGATCTGCCCGGTCGACGACGACATCGCCACGGCGGTGCCGACGAGCATCCGCTACGGCGACGCTGCCACGGCGTTCGTGCTCTCGCAACGGTCGAGCGGCGGATCGATCGAGACCGGCGGCAAGATCGAGCGCACCGAGGTACAGATCTCCCGATTGTCCGACTACGTGTCGGAGGGGGCGGAGCCCGATGTCGACCGTGAGATCACCGCCGCGGAGGTCATCCTTCCCCGGAAACTCCTGCGGAGCGGACTGACCGTCATCGACTCTCCTGGGGTCGGTGGCCTGAGTTCGGCGCACGCCCTCACCACCCTCGCGGCGCTTCCATCGGCCCACGCCATGCTGTTCGTCTCCGATGCCTCGCAGGAGTACACCGAACCCGAGATCCAGTTCCTCCGGCACGCCATGCGCATCTCGCCGAACATCGCGTGCGTGCTGACGAAGACGGACATGTACCCGCAATGGCGGCAGGTCGAGGAACTCGACCGCGCCCACCTCCGGGCGATCGACCCCGACATCCCGCTGTTCCCGGTCTCCTCCAATCTGCGCCTGGCCGCGCTGGAGGCGTCCGACTCCGAGCTCAACGCCGAGTCGGGCTTCTCGGCGCTCGTGTCGTACCTGCGCCGCGACATCGTCGGACGGGCCGAGCTCCTGCAGCGCCGGTCGACCGCCGTCGACCTCATCTCGACCACTGAGCACGTGCGACTCGCCATCGATTCCGAGCTGAACGCGCTGCTCAACCCCGAGAAGACCTCGGAGATCGTCGCGGAACTCGAGGCCACGAAGAACCGCGCCGACGAACTGCGGCGCATCTCATCGCGCTGGCAGACCACGCTGAACGATGGTGTGACCGACCTCATCGCCGATATGGAGCACGACCTCCGCGACCGGATGCGAACGATCCAGCGCGAGGCCGAGGAGTCGATCGACGAGGGCGACCCGGGTCCGATCTGGGACCAGATCGTGGACTGGTTCGAGCAGCGGGTCTCCTCGGCGGTCACCGACACGTTCGTCTGGACGCAGGAGCGCGCCCAGTGGCTCTCCGAGAAGGTGGCGCGGCACTTCAGCGAGGAAGAGGTGTCCCTCCCGACCATCCAGGTCGACGACACCCGGGACGTGCTCGATCCGGTCGGAGAAGTCGCCGGCCTCGATTCGGGTCGGCTCGGCCCGATGCAGAAGTTCTACATCGGGCTGAAGGGGTCGTATGGCGGGGTACTGATGGTCGGCATCATGACCGGGATCATCGGAATGTCGATCATCAACCCGCTCTCGCTCGCGGCAGGCGCGGTGATCGGACGCAAGGCCTACAAGGAGGACACCGAGGCGCGGCTGCAGCGCCGTCGCAACGAAGCGAAGGTCCTCATCCGGCGACAGATCGACGAGATCATCTTCCAGGTCGGCAAGCAACTGCGCGACCGCCTCCGCCTCGTGCAGCGCACCACGCGCGATCACTTCACCGCCATCGCCGACGAGCACCACCGTTCCTTGGCCGACTCGGTGCTCGCGGCGCAGAAGACCGCCACCATGTACGCCAATGAACGCGACAAGCGGGTCACCGCGCTTCGCCGTGACCTCGAACAGGTCGACGCCCTCACCAAGCGCGCACGCGCGATCGACACCGGCGCAGCCGTGCGGGCGACCGAGGCGCCGGTGGGTCGTCCGGCGAGTTCAGCCGTCGCGACGTCCGGCCCGGCGGTCGGGACGGGACGCGTGTGACCGACAGCGTCCTGGGTGACGTGCGCGCGCTCCTCGATGCCGCGGCCGAGGAGTACCGCGGAGACCAGGATGCGCTCGCGCTGCTCGCCGAGCACTCCCAGCGCCTCGATGAACCGCTACGCGTCGCGCTGGCCGGCATGGTGAAGGCCGGAAAGTCGACACTGCTGAACGCGATCATCGGCGAGGAGATCGCGCCGACCGACGCCGGCGAATGCACGAAGGTCATCATCTGGTACGTCCACGGGGCAACCCCGCGCATCACGATGCATCTCCGTTCCGGCGACACCCGATCGCTGCCGGTCCGCCGCGTCGAGGGCCAGTTGGTCATCGACCTCGAACCGACGCCCTCCGACGAGGTCGAGCGGATCGTCGTCGAATGGCCCTCCAAACGACTCGAGGACGTCACGCTCATCGACACGCCGGGCATCGCGTCGCTTTCGACCGACATCTCGGCCCGGGCGACCGCATTCCTCACCCCGGGCGAATCGCCCTCTGAGGCGGACGCCATCATCTACCTGATGCGTCATCTGCATTCCGCGGATCTCGGCTTCCTCTCTGCCTTCCACGACACCGCGGCCGGGCAGTCGAACACCGTCAATGCGATGGCGGTCCTCTCGCGAGCCGATGAGATCGGCGCAGGCCGCATCGACGCGCTCCTGTCCGCACGAACGATCGCGGAGCGGTACCGAACCGACGGAGCACTGCGATCGCTCGCGCTCGACGTCGTCCCGATCGCCGGACTCGTCGCCCAATCGGCGCGTACATTGCGTGAGCACGAGTTCGAGGCACTCAGGGAACTCGCCAAGCTCGGACGCGATGCGCGCGAGCGACTGCTGCTCTCGGTCGACCGGTTCGTGCGCGACGATGCGAACACCGACGTGCCGGCGGCGGCGCGTCGCTCCCTCCTCGACCGCTTCGGGATGTTCGGCATCCGGATGTCGGCGGTGGCCATCCGAGCAGGGTGCGATGACTCGACCGACCTCGCCGACGAGTTGTACCGGCACAGCGGCATGGAGGACCTGCTTCGCCTCGTCTCCGACCAATTCCGTTCCCGTGCCGACGCCCTGAAGTCGCGCACCGCGATCGCCGCTCTCGCCACACTTCTCCGGGAACGACCGAACCAGGACTCCTCGGCGCTCGCCGGAGCCATCGAACGCATCGAGTCGAACGCGCACGAACTCCGGGAACTCGCGCTGCTCTCCGCCGCACGCACCACGGGCCTCGGCCTGCCGCCGATGGAGACGGCCGAGGCCGAGCGACTCATCGGCGGTTCGGGAACGTCGCCGGGGCGGCGCCTCGACCTCCCAGACGATGCCGGCGCCGACGACGTTCGGCGGGCGGCGATGGCGGCCCTGCAGAAGTGGCGATCGATGCGCGGGAGTCCGCTCCTCGACCGCGCAACAGCCGAGGCGTGCGAGGTCGTCACCCGGACGTGCGAGGCCCTCGTGATCGGCGCCGACTCCGGATCAGTCGAGCGCCACCAGCTCCGTCTGGTCCTTCATCCGGAACCATCGGTGGGCCCCCGGGAAGAGCGTTGACACCCAACCGGCGAACGCGAGCAGCAGTCCCGCCACCAACAACAGGGCGATGAGGTCACCCCAGTCACCGATCGCGAGGAAGGCCGATCCCACGAGCACTGCACCGGCGTGGATGACCAGCACCGGCAATTGCACCCATCGGGTGCCGCCGCGCCGGTTGAGGAGCATCGCCAGGATGATCGCCTCGATCGCGATGATCAACCCGAGCCCACCGAGGCACGACCAGTAGATGACATCGACGAGCGCCGTGACCTCCCCCGCGTCATAGCGGGGCGCGAGACGGCTGAGAACCTCGGTGAGCTCAGCGATCAGTGTCTCGCCCGAGAGGAAGGAGATGAAGACCGCGGCACCACCGAGCACGAAGCTCACCAGCCAGAGGACGCGGCCGGCCTTCACGCTTCGAGGTGGCGGAAACTCCCGCAGCACGGGTGGCTTCCGCTGGTCGGACATCGTCGGGCGGGCAGGCGGAGGCGTCGGGTCCTCGTCACCGAGCACGGGTCGTGCGTGCGAGTGTCCTGCCTCCGCCGTCGCGTCGACCTCGCCCTCGACATCGGCGTCAGGGACGGGATGGGTCGAATCGCGATTCCCCCCGGATTCGTGAGACATATCCAGCAATATACGTCACTGTCGTCAGCCGGCGGGGTCAGTCGGGCGCCGAGTCTTCCTGTCCGGATGCCGCCACGAGCCGCACGGTGAGCGAGTCCACGAGCGTCGCGATGGCATCGTCGGCCGCCCAGCGCGCCGCAAGTCGTTGGAGGACCGCATCGAGCTCGGCACGTGTGAGGCCGCCGACCAGCTCGAGCCGCACCACGAGCTCGGGTCCCGAAAGGCGCGCTTCGGGATCTCCGGCCTCGAGCCCGACGCCGAGCACCGAGAGCTCGGTGCCGATGGAGCGTTCGAACGCCGCGCGCACCTCCGGCGAGTCGAACGACGGATGCCACGGCAGCGACTGCGCGACCGCCCACACCGCCGGCCGCCGCAGCACGAACTCGCTCTCGGAGCCCGGATCGAGGACGACGAGGTCGGTGCCGTCGTCGGCAGCCGCGAGTGCGACGCGCACCCCGTCGGCCGGGACGGGACGCGCGCGGGGGTTCCACCGCGACATCGCTTCGACCGACGCGAAGACCGGGAGCACGCGCCGCCCGTCGGGACCTTCGACCGTGACGATCGAGAGCTCCTGGCTCTTCTCGACGGCGAGGCCGTGCGCACCCAACTCGGTTCCGCCGTCGCCGAGCTCGGCGAGCAGCGGGATCAGGAGGCGGGACCGCGCGAACGCGGCGACGACGTCGCCCTGGCCGCCGTCGCCCGAACGAAACCGCCGCAGCGCCGCGACGAGCGCCTCCGGTGCACGTCCGTCGTCGGCCGCGTGCGGGTTCGGCTCGAACGAACGGCCCGCCCACGGAACGCCCGCGGAGTCGGCCGTGCCACCGCCATCGGCCGGCGGCTCCGGCACGGCGTCCGCCGACTCACGGTCGGGGTCAGTGCCCGGCGACATCCAGTGCCTCGGCCAGCGTGAACGCGCCGGCGTAGAGGGCCTTGCCGACGATCGCGCCCTCGAGGCCGAGCGGCACGAGCTCGCGGAGTGCCGCGATGTCGTCGAGGCTGGAGATGCCGCCCGACGCGACCACCGGACGTCGCGTGCGGTCCATCACCTGGCGGAGCAGGTCGAGGTTCGGCCCCTGCAGGGTGCCGTCCTTCGTGACGTCGGTGACGACATAGCGCGCGGCGCCCGCCTCCTCGAGGCGATCCATGACCTGCCAGAGGTCGCCGCCGTCCTTCGTCCACCCGCGAGCCGCGAGCGTCGTGCCGCGCACATCGAGGCCGACCGCGATGGCCTCGCCGTACTGCGCGATGACGGATGACGCCCACTCGGGGTTCTCGAGAGCTGCCGTTCCGAGGTTGATCCGCTTCGCGCCGATCGCCAGGGCGTGCTCGAGTGACGCGTCGTCGCGGATCCCGCCGGACAGCTCGACGTTCACGCCGCGGACCTGGCGGATGACCTTCTTGAGCACCCCGGCATTGGAACCGCGGCCGAAGGCGGCGTCGAGGTCCACGAGGTGGATCCACTTCGCACCCTGTTTGGCCCAATCCTCGGCCGCGTCGACGGGGTCGCCGTAGTTCGTCTCGGTTCCCGCCTCGCCCTTCGTCAGGCGGACGGCCTTGCCACCCGCGACGTCGACTGCGGGAAGCAGCACGAGGCTGGGGGTCTTGTTGAACTCACTCATCACTGTCCTTGATTCGGTGGCTGCGTTACGCCACAGCGGCACAGTCACAGCATCCTAGTCCGCTGCGACCGCCACGGCTGGCGGATGACGCCGCTCGTTCAGCCGAGCGAGCCGAGCCAGTTGCCGAGCAGGCGGATGCCGGCGTCCGACGACTTCTCGGGATGGAACTGCGTCGCCGACAACGGTCCATTCTCGACGGCGGCCAGGAACCTGCCTCCGTGCTCGGCCCACGTGAGCTTCGGCGTCGGGAACGGCGGCCTCACGTCGAGCAGCCATTCCTGGGCCGCGAAGGAGTGCACGAAGTAGAAGCGTTCGTGCTCGATGCCATTGAAGAGCATCGAGCCCCTATCGGGTGCCACCGTGTTCCAGCCCATATGCGGAAGCACGGGTGCGGGGAGCTCGGTGACGACGCCCGGCCACTCGCCGAGGCCCTCCGTATCGACGCCGCGCTCGACGCCGCGCTCGAACAGCACCTGCATGCCGACGCAGATGCCGAGCACCGGACGTCCGCCGGCAAGGCGGCGGTCGATGATCTCGTCGCCGCGTACTGCCCTGAGCTGGTCCATGACCGCCTTGAACGCGCCGACGCCCGGCACGACGAGCCCGTCGGCCTCGAGCGCTGTCGCGCGATCGGCGGTCACCTGCACCTCGGCACCGGCGCGCTCGAGCGCCTTCGCCGCGGAGTGCACATTGCCCGAGCCGTAGTCGAGCACGACGACGCGCCTCGTGCGGGTCACAGGGCACCCTTCGTGGACGGGACTCCCGAGACGAGCGGATCGAGGGCCTTCGCCTGACGGAAGGCGCGCGCGAACGCCTTGAACTCGGCCTCGGCGATGTGGTGCGGATCGCGGCCGCCGAGCACCGTGACGTGCACGGTGAGCCCTGCGTTGAACGCGATCGCCTCGAAGACGTGCCGCACCATCGAGCCCGTGAAGTGCCCGCCGATGAGGTGGTACTCGAACCCTGCCGGCTCGCCCGAGTGGACGAGGAACGGCCGACCCGAGATGTCGACGACCGCCTGTGCGAGCGCCTCGTCGAGTGGCACGAGCGCATCGCCGTATCGGGAGATGCCGTGTTTGTCGCCGAGCGCCTGACGGATCGCCTGGCCGAGCACGATGCCCACGTCTTCCACCGTGTGGTGCACGTCGATCTCGATGTCGCCGCGCGCACGAACGGTGAGGTCGGTGAGCGAGTGCTTCGCGAACGCGGTGAGCAGGTGGTCGTAGAACGGCACGGTCGTCTCGATGTCGCTGGTGCCCGAACCATCGAGGTTCAGCGACAGGTCGATGCTCGACTCGCTCGTCTCGCGCTGCACGCGGGCGGTGCGTGGGGCGCCGGGTGAGGTCATGACGTCATCCTATTCGGGGTGGCCGGGGCGAACACGGCGATCGCCTCGAGGAACGCGGTCGTCTCCGCTTCGGTGCCCGCCGTCACCCTGAGGCATCCGGGCAGGCCGATCTCACGGATCAGGATGCCGCGCGCGAGGAGCGCCTCGAACACCGCATGCGGGTCGTCGACCCCGCCGAAGAGCACGAAGTTCGCTCCACTCCGGTACGGCCGGAAACCGAGACGACGGAGTTCGGCGGAGATCCGGTCGCGCTGCGCACGGATCTCGTCGACCATGGCGAGCATCTCGTCGGCGTGGGCGAGCGCGCCGAGCGCCGCAGCCTGCGTGAGCGCAGACAGGTGATACGGCAGCCGCACGAGCCGGAGGGCGTCGATGACGGCGGGGTCGGCGGCCAGGTAGCCGACCCGAGCGCCCGCGAACGCGAATGCCTTGCTCATCGTGCGCGAGACGAGCAGGCGCGGCCTGCCCCCGAGCAGGATGAGCGCGCTGGGTGCACCGTGTTCCGCGAACTCGAAGTATGCCTCGTCGACGACGACGATGCCCCGTGCGGAGTCGACGACCGCAGTGATCGTCTCGAGCGACAGCGGTGTTCCGGTGGGGTTGTTCGGCGCGCAGAGCAGCACGATGTCGGGGTCGTGTTCCCGGACCGCGGCGACGGCGGTCTCAGGTGAGAGTTCGAAGTCGGCGTCGCGCCCGGCGGTGATCCACTCCGTGCCGGTGCCTGAGGCGAGGAGCCCGTACATCGAGTATGTCGGCGCGAACCCCAGCACCGACCGGCCGGGCCCGCCGAATGCCTGCAGGATGTGCTGCAGTACCTCGTTGGAGCCGTTCGCCGCCCAGATGCGGTCGGCATCGAGATCGTGGCCGAGATAGTCGGCGAGAGCACGGCGAAGCGCAGTGAACTCGCGGTCGGGGTAGCGGTTGAGGGTGAGGATGGCTGCGGCCACGCGAGCGACGATGTCGTGTGCGACGTCCTCGGGGATCGGATGCGTGTTCTCGTTGACGTTCAGGGCGACCGGAACGGACTTCTGAGGAGCGCCGTATGGGGTGCGACCGCGGAGGTCGTCTCGGATCGGCAGGTCGTCGAGGCTCGTCACCCGTCCATGCTAGCCACGGACCACCGGCATGCCAGGCGCCCGGATGTCACGGAACCACCGGAAGCGCGAGCCGCTGCCCGGGCTCCACGACCGCGCCGTCGAGACCGTTGAGACGGATGATCTCGTCGATCACGACGCGCGGGTCGCCCTGCGGGGCGATGGACTCTGCGATGGCCCAGAGCGAGTCGCCCTGATGCACGGTGACGTATTCGAACGTTCGCGCACCGAGTTCGGCGCCCGCGTCGGCGGCAGCACCGCCGGACCCGAGCACGGCTACCAGCGCCCACACCACGAGCGGGAGAGAGCCGAGGGTCGTGAAGACGACGCGCCCGCGGCGAGTGAGTCGGAGCCGTGTCGGCGCCGGCGTCGGCGTGGAAGTGCGGCCGGACTCGGGGCACGCCGAAGCGCCGAAGCCGTTCGATACGATCGCTGCACCCATCTCACACCTCCTGTTGGAGTCGTATCCGACCCTCGGCCGGGAGGGCCGGATACGAAACTCTGTTCCGAATATATCTTCGAACAATCGAAGCCGCAAGCAACCCGCCGGGCGATTCATGCCACGGATTCCGCGACACACTCGAACGAATGTTTGCCGCACCGACGCCAGCCGGATACAGTTTCGAATGTCTGATGACAGTCGATCAGACACCACCGACATCCGGTCGTGAGCGGCCGTAACGAGGGGCGGAGAACGTGAGCACCGACATCGACGATGTGCGCGAGGCCGGCAGGGGGCGGCGCCGCAAGAGCCTCAGCGCGAAGCAGGTCGCGATCCTCGAGGTCATCCAGCGTTCGGTGTCGAGCCGTGGCTACCCGCCGAGCATGCGGGAGATCGGCGACGCCGTCGGCCTGTCCTCACTGTCGAGCGTGACCCACCAGCTGAACCAGCTCGAGCTCGCCGGGTACCTGCGCCGCGACCCGAACCGCCCGCGCGCCCTCGAGGTGCTCATCGAACTGCCCGATTCGTCCGATCGTGCGGCCGACGCCGGCGAGCCCACGCCGGTCGGCGACGCGGCGATGGTGCCGCTCGTCGGGCGCATCGCCGCGGGCGTCCCCATCACCGCCGAGCAGCAGATCGACGAGGTCTTCCCGCTCCCCCGCCAACTCGTCGGCAAGGGCGAGCTCTTCATCCTCAAGGTGGTCGGCGACTCGATGATCGACGCGGCCATCTGCGACGGCGACTGGGTGGTGGTACGCGTGCAGCGCACGGCTGAGAACGGCGAGATCGTCGCGGCGATGCTCGACGGCGAGGCCACCGTCAAGGTCTTCCGCCAGCGCGACGGGCACACGTGGCTGCTCCCCCGCAACACGGCATTCGAACCGATCCTCGGCGACCAGGCCGAGGTGCTCGGCAAGGTCGTGACGGTGCTGCGGGCCGTCTGAGCGGCCCTGCCCTCACGCAGCCGCGAGCGCCGGTGACGGCCGCTCGGCGGCGACCGGCGAGAGGCCTCGGAGCCATGCGACCACGGTGTTCATGAAGCCGGTGTGGTCATCGCGGAACACGGTGTGTCCCGTACCCTCGACCGTCGCGACCGTCATGCCCTGGTGGCGGAGTTGCACGGCGACGCGCTCCGTGATGAGCAGGCTCTTCTCAGCGAGCACGACGAGCGTCGGTGCGACGAGCCGAGCAGGCGGCACGAGCCGTCGGGTATCGGTGAAGCCCAGAATCGTGCGCTTGTCCCAGTCTCTGAGCGTGGCGAGCTCGATGTCGACGTCCGTTGCGCTCCACTTCGGATTCATCCGCACGAGCGCCGATCGCTTCGGCCGCGGGGCGATCGCGAAGAACGCCTTGAACGCCCAGCCGCGGATGCCCGAGGGGAACGAGAACGCGGGGTCGATGTAGATGGCCGCACGCGGTGCCATGCGATCGGCGACGAGGCTCGCGACGAGCCCGCCGAGCGAGTGCCCCATCACGACGTCAGGCGGCCCGTCGAGGAGCGGTTCGAGGGTCTCGACGACGTCGTCGGCCCACGCGGCCGGCGAGTACTGCCGGGCGCGCGGACTGCGTCCGTGACCGGCGAGATCGACCGCGAGCACACGGAACCCGTGACGCTCGAGCTCGGCGGTGACCCGGTGCCATGCCCGCGAATCCGACATGATGCCGTGGATGAGGATCGCGGTCCTGGTGCCGCTGCCGGATTCGTGAACCGCGAGTCGCATGCAACGACCGTACGCGCCGCACCTGAGCGCCACCCCGATGCGACATGGGGAACCGCCGTGTGCGGCACGGCGGGAGCCGGGCGGATGTCGCGTGCTCGCGGCATCCGCCCGGCCGGCCTCCGACTACTCGGCGAGCACCGGCTCCGAGAGCTCAGCGCGCACCGCGCGGGTTGCCTCGATGATGTGCTCGAGCGATGCGACGGTCTCGTCGTAACCACGGGTCTTGAGGCCGCAGTCGGGGTTCACCCACAGCTTCGACGCCGGGATCTCCGCCACCGCGCGCTCGAGCAGTGCCTGCACTTCCGCGGCACTCGGCACTCGCGGTGAGTGGATGTCGTAGACCCCCGGGCCGATGCCGTGATCGAAGCCGCTGGTCGAGATGTCGTCGACCACCTCCATGCGGCTGCGGGCCGCTTCGATCGAGGTGACGTCGGCGTCGAGATTGCGGATCGCATCGATGACGACTCCGAACTCCGAGTAGCAGAGGTGCGTGTGCACCTGCGTCGCGGGCGCGGCGCCTGCCGTCGCGAGTCGGAACGAGCCGACCGACCAGTCGAGGTACGCGGGCTGGTCGGCGAGCTTGAGGGGCAGCAGCTCGCGCAGAGCGGGCTCGTCGACCTGGATGACACGGATACCGGCCTGCTCGAGGTCGGCGATCTCATCGCGCAGCGCGAGCGCCACCTGGCGTGCGGTGTCGCCGAGCGGCTGGTCGTCGCGCACGAACGACCACGCGAGGATCGTCACCGGCCCGGTGAGCATCCCCTTGACGGGCTTCTCGGTGAGCGACTGCGCATACGTCGACCATTCGACCGTCATCGGAGCGGGCCGCGACACGTCGCCCCAGAGGATCGAGGGGCGCGTGCAGCGCGAGCCGTACGACTGCACCCAGCCGTGCTGCGTGACCGCGAAGCCGTCGAGCAGCTCGGCGAAGTACTGCACCATGTCGTTGCGCTCTGGTTCGCCGTGCACGAGCACGTCGAGGCCGAGTACCTCCTGCAGCCGGATGACGCGCTCGATCTCCTCGCGCATGAGCTCGCGGTACTCGGCGTCACTGAGCTCGCCCTTCACGAGCCGGGCGCGGGCGCGCCGGATGTCACCGGTCTGGGGGAACGACCCGATCGTGGTGGTCGGCAGTTCTGGCAGCTCGAGCGACGCCTGTGCCGCCACCCGGTCGTCGTAGGAGTCGCGCGCGAAGTCGCGGTCGGCGAGCGCCGCGAGTCGGTCGCGCACGGTGGGAACCCGTACTCCGGGCGCGCCCGCGCGATCGGAAAGGGCTGCGGTTGCCGCATCGAGCTCACCCTGGATCGCCTCCCGCCCATCGGTGAGGCCGCGCGCGAGTGTCGCGACCTGGGCGACCTTCTGGTCGGCGAATGCGAGCCAGCTCACCAGTCGCGGGTCGAGCAGCGTCTCGTCGTCGACGTCGTGCGGCACGTGCAGCAGCGACGTCGAGGTCGAGACCGCGACGGAACCCGACAGCGAGCGCAGTGCGTCGGCACGTTCGAACGCGTGCGACAGGTCGCCGCGCCAGATGTTGTGGCCGTCGATCACACCCGCCACCAGGGTCTTCGAGGCGAGGGATTCGCTCGTCGCGGCATCGAGCTGCTCGGGAACGGCACCGCGCACGAGGTCGAGTCCGAGCGCCTCGACCGGGGTCGCCGCAAGGGCGGGGAGCGCGTCGGCGAGGGCGCCGTAGGGCGCGGCGACGAAGACGGCCGGCCGACGCTCGAGCGAGCCCAGCGCGTCGTAGGCGACACCGATCGACTCGATGACGCGCTCACGCGACTCGTCGATGCTCTCGCTCACGAGCGCCGGTTCGTCGAGCTGGACCCACTCGGCGCCCGCCGCGTCGAGCTCCGCGAGGAGCGCGGCATAGACCGGGACGAGGTCGGCGAGCCGGTCGAGCGGGCGGAAGCCCGCCGGGGCACCGTCCGCGGCCTTTGCGAGGAGCAGGAACGTGACCGGTCCGACGATGACCGGGCGGGTGAGGAACCCGGCTGCCTTCGCCTCGGCGAACTCGGCGAGGATCCGGTCGGCGTGCAGTGCGAACGCGGTGTCAGGCCCGATCTCGGGCACGAGGTAGTGATAGTTCGAGTCGAACCACTTCGTCATCTCGAGCGGGGCGTCGTCGCCGACACCGCGGGCGATCGTGAAGTATCCGGCGAGGTCGACGGCACCGTGTTCGTCCTGCAGACGACGGAACCGGTCGGGCACCGCGCCGACGGCGACCGCGGCGTCGAGCACCTGGTCGTAGTACGAGAACGACTCGGGGATCGACGAATCGTCGCGGCCGAGCCCGAGCGCGGCGAGCCGTTCACGCGTCGCCGCACGCAGGTCGGCGGCGCGCGACTCGAGCTCGGCGGCGTCGATCGTGCCGGCCCAGAAGGCCTCGACGGCGCGCTTCAGCTCGCGGCGGCGCCCGATGCGCGGGTAACCGAGGATCGTGCCGGTGGGGAAGGCGTGTGCGGTCATCGTTCTGTGGTGTTCCTCTCATTGACGAGTCGGTCTGTGGTGCCGATTCCGAGCCGGTCGAGCACGTCGAGCACGGCCTCATGGCGGTTGAAGGTGTAGAGGTGCAGGCCGGGTGCGTCGCCATCGAGCACTTCGCCGGCGAGACGAGCGGCGTAGGCGATGCCCAGCTCTGCCTGTGCCTCGGGGTCGGGCTCGATCTCGAGGTCGATCGAGAGCTCCGCCGGCGGTTCGACGCCCGTGAGCTCCGTGAGCCGGGCGAGCCGCGCCGGTGTGGTGACCGGCATGATTCCGGGCAGGATGGGGATGGTCACGCCGCCGGCCCTGGCCCGTTCGACGAAGCCCAGGTAGTCGTCGGCACGCCAGAACAGCTGCGTGATCGCGAGGTTCGCGCCAGCGATCTCCTTCGCGAGGAGCGCGTCGATGTCCTGCTTCATCCCACGGGAACGGGGATGCCCCGTCGGAAACGCCGCAACGGCGACGCGCTCGGGCCGCGGGCGATCACGGATCTGCGTGACACCCGGCAGCCCCGGGATGCCGACCTGGGCGAAGGGCTCGCGCTCCTCCTGCACCCGGTGGATGAGCTGCACGAGTTCCGCCGCGCTGCCGAGGTCGCGGATGCCGGCGTCCGCATCGGCCCCGGCCGGCGGATCGCCGCGGAGCGCGAGAAAACTCGTGATGCCCGCGTCGAGGAACTCGCGGACGAGCCGGTTCGCCTCGGCGTGCGAGGAGCCCACGCACGTGAGATGTGCCATGGGCTCGACATTCGTGTGCTCGAGCATGTATCGGAGCACCGTGAGCGACCGGCTGCGCGAGGAACCGCCCGCCCCGAACGTCACGGAGATGAACGCCGGATCGGCTTCGGCGAGCCGGTCGATCGTGCGACCGAGTGCGAGCGCTGCGGCATCCGTTCGGGGCGGGAAGAGCTCGAACGACACCGGTGGGCGCGGCCGACAGTCGGCGCCTCCGGCCTCGGGTCCGGTCTCTGCCATGGTGCTCCTGCGTGACGTGGCGTGCCGTTTCCGGTTCGGCGGAGCGGCGGCAAGCCGCGCTCCCCCGGCCGCAATCGGCGGGTGGGTGTCGCGGGCGGGTGCCGGGCTCGGCGGTCGCTCCAGGTGTCCGGCATCCGGCCGGCCACCGACGATCACGTGCGACGATACGCCCTCACCTCGCCGTACGGACCTCTATGACGCGAGGTGACGGCCCGATCGGGACGATCGGCACTCGCGACGGTGTCGGCGGCTTCCGATCAGACCTGCACGGATGCCGCAGCGAACTCCGCGAGCTGGGCGGCCTGCTCGGGCGAGGCGAGCGCCCGGATGCGCGTGCCGTCCTCGAGGTACTCGACCGACAGGACCCTGCCGGTCTCGTGCAGGGACGACACGATGTCGCCGCGGTCGTACGGCACGAGCAGGTCGACCTCGACGGCCGGGTCGGGCAGCATCCTCGCGATCGCAGCAAGCACCTCGGGCACGCCCTCGCCAGTGCGGGCCGAGGCGAAGACCGCGTTCGGCTCGAGGCCTCGCAGCACGAGACGCTCTTCAGGCGTGACGAGGTCGGCCTTGTTGAACACGACGAGCTCGGGGATGTCACGAGCGCCGACCTCGCCGATGACGTCGCGCACCGTGGCGATCTGCCCGGCGGGGTCGGGGTGCGCGGCGTCGACGACATGCACGATGAGGTCGGACTGGGCGACCTCCTCGAGCGTCGAGCGGAACGCCTCGACGAGCTGGTGCGGGAGATTCCGGACGAAGCCGACGGTGTCGGCGATCGTGTACACCCGCCCGTCAGCGGTCGTGTTGCGGCGCACGGTGGCGTCGAGGGTCGCGAACAGGGCGTTCTCGACGAGAACCCCTGCGCCCGTGATGCGGTTCAGGAGGCTCGACTTGCCGGCGTTCGTGTAGCCCGCGATCGCGACCGATGGCACCGCGTTGCGCTTGCGATTGGCGCGCTTCGCCTCGCGAGCGGGCTTCATGCCGACGATCTGCTTGCGGAGCTTGGCCATGCGCGAGTGGATACGACGGCGATCGAGCTCGATCTTCGTCTCACCTGGGCCGCGCGAGCCCATGCCCGCACCGGTGCCGCCGACCTGGCCACCGGCCTGACGGGACATCGACTCACCCCAGCCGCGGAGGCGCGGCAGGAGGTACTCGAGCTGTGCGAGCTCGACCTGCGCCTTGCCCTCCCGGCTCTTGGCGTGCTGGCTGAAGATGTCGAGGATGACGGCGGTGCGGTCGATGACCTTGACCTTCACCACGTCTTCCAGCGCACGGCGCTGGCTCGGCGCGAGCTCGGTGTCGGCGATCACGGTGTCGGCGCCGAGGGCAGCGACGACGTGCCGGA
>Ga0299914_10000439_pt1 | contig 24979 bp, 18 predicted proteins | sample RVTome_10_FD_201361 | JGI IMG/M metagenome (GOLD analysis project Ga0299914, IMG submission 201361) | Soil microbial communities from uranium-contaminated site in the Upper Colorado River Basin, Wyoming, United States - RVT153D57 (version 2) ... | reverse complement strand
CGCGCCCGGAATGATGCCCAAGCCGACCTCCGGAAACCCCACGAGCGCCTTCGGAACCGCCACGCGCAGGTCACATGCAAGGGCCAGCTCCCACCCGCCACCGAGCGCGTGGCCGTTGATCGCGGCGATCGTTGGAAAGGGGAGCTCTTCCAGCACGGCCTTCCACATGGTCGGCGGAACATGGCACTCTGGCGAAGTCCTGATTCGAGGTCAGAACGATCGAGCCGCGCTCGTAGCGGCGCGTCGCGAACTTGAACACCCAGTGCGCCGATTGCTGGCGACCTGTGCCGATGTCGTGATCGTCGACCTATGCCGAGTCCGGAACTATGCCGACACGTGGATGCGGGAGACGGCAAGAGGCTGTTGACGGCGGGCTTCTTACCGGGTGGTGAGGAGTGAGCTCGGCATAGTTCCGGAGCGAGCTGCAATCTCCTGATCATCGGATCACGGTGCTCCGAACAGGAGGTTATGCCATGTCGGGAACGAGAAGGAAGCCCGGTCTGAGGGGACATACATCGAAGGGTTCAGGGCTCGGTTGCTGGAGTTGAGCTACGCGCCGGGGACGGTGAGGACACCTTAAAGTTCGTGGGTCAACTCGGGCGGTAGACGGCCGAGTCGGAACTTGAAGCTTCGCAGTTCAACGAAACTTGCATCGACGCGTTCATCAGGAGCCGTCAGGCACGCGGCACTCGTCGCGTGCCAGGAGTGCGCGGCTTTGAGCTACTGCTCAACTGCCTGAGGAGCCAGGGTGTGCCGACACCGGGGACTCGTCCATCGACGTCGATCGAGAACCTCATGGCCCGCTACCGACATGGCTCGTTGGCGAACGGAGCCTGGCGGCCCCGACCATCCTTCGCTACGAGAACTTGGCGCGCCGGCTGCTCGAGGAACGTGCAAGTGGATATGGCGATCGCTTCATTGACGACCTCGCCGGGCACATGTCATCGCCTTCTTGCTGCGGGAAAGCGCTAGCGTCAGCGTTGGCGCGGGCGTCGCCCCATCGTGGCCGACGAGGTCGATCTCGCAGAACCCGGGCCCAGTTTTCATCCCACTCGGCGGAGTGCGTTCGGTATCTGGGCTTGAGCAGACTCCGAGGCTTGGTCCCGCTGCGCCCCCTGACATGCAGTCGCTTGCCGGTCGGGGGCGAGCACCCGGTCGATCGTCGCGGGAGAGATCTCCACCAGCTTGGCCCGCACACCGGATCCACCGACAGCTCGCCGTGACCTTGAGCGCGTCGACGATCTCGCTCATGAACGGAGCCAGGCGCTTGCCGCAGGGGCCTCCAATGACGATCCAGACCCTGCGCAGGGCATCGACGGCCTCGGTGTGTCGTTGACCACCGGTCGAGACTTCGTTTGCGCCGCCGGTTGCCGCCCCACGGCGAGTGAGAGCGCAGAGCTCATTGAGGATCGCCCCTTCTCGGCCTTGGTCGCTCGGGCGTACTCCCTGGCGATCACCTCGTCACCGTCCTTCGCTCAGACATGGTCAGCCCCATCGCCAGATCCTTCCGCCGGTCGCACAACGAGCCAAGCGGACATTTCTTACGAGTCAAGTCGTCGAATTGACAGTTGGGGCGATTCGGGCGATTTTGCCAACAGAGTAATGTTCAGCGGCAGAATGTTGATTGATCCATCCTGCGTTAGAAAAGGAACAGTCGATGCAATGGTTACGCTCGATACGCCGGACTCTTCAGGACAATAGTCTCCGAGATTGGAGATTCGCCCGTGGACTGGACCGCTGCGGCCGCTGTGGGTTGCAGAGCTATGACATGAAGCATGATGAATGTCGCTCTTGTGATTTTTCAGACGAGCAGGCTTGCGCGCGTATGGACGAAGACTTTTTCTCAGCTCCCCCCCCGCCTATGGCTCCATAGCCGACCGCGAAACAAGTAGGTTCCTAGCCGCGCCCCTGGTATCCTTTATCTGGCTGCAGGCGGTCGCCTAAGGCTGGGGCCTCCTGGTTAAAGTCTCCGGATCGGCCTATCTCTTAACGCCATTGTCTCGCCGGTGGGCTCCGCATCTAATGTCTCGAAAAGGCAGTCTCCGCGGCGCTCGAGCGAGCGACGATTCGTTCAGGCGCTTAAAGGCTTCCGACGTCCGCTCGATCCTCACGGCCGGGACCACTTCCACGGTCGTGGGGCCGGCGAGATGCTCGATGTCGCTGCTCCCGAGGGTGCGAAGCCTTCATTCGATGCCTACGCGCTGGTACGGTTGTCGTGAGCGCGCCCGCGAAGGCGATGGCGCCGGACCTCACCCCACGCCCTCAAGCGCCCCAAGCTACGGACGTTTCGTCAGCTTGCCCGGAGGTCCTGCGGTCAGCCAAGACGCAGCGCTGGGCGCCGGAGGAGGTGCTACGCACCCTGATCGAAGCCGAGATCGGAGCGCGTGACGAATCCAACATCGCACTGATCGGGGCGGCGTGCACCGGCAAGAGCCATCTCCTGCAGTTCCGGTAGGTGCCCGTGCTCGGCTGCACGCTGGCGGCTCTCGATCGCTACACCGACGTGCGTGATCAGCTGTAAGCAGGAGAGGGCTGCCGTCGAGGACGTTGTACGAACCTCGGGTCGGTGAGGTCGTCACGATAGAGAATCTGGCCGCTACGCCTCGTTGTATGCGTGGACATCTAATCTGAGCTTCTAGGCGCGAGGTAGCGTATCCGTAGTTAGCCATTGCCCCGAGTTCCGCCGCCCTTCCACGAAGGTTCGTGTTGTATAGACAGCTTCCTGAGAAGCGCCGTGAGAGTGATCTGCTCGTCGCTCGTGAGGGTGCGCAGCATGATCACCTCGGCGGTGATCACGGCTTCTACCGCCTCATCTACGAGAGTCCGTCCCTCGTCGGTAAGAGCGACCAGCACACTACGGCGATCGTTCGGATGAGTCACGCGCTCGACCAGCCCGCGAGCCTCCAGCCGGTCGATCCGATTGGTCATCGCCCCGGAGGAAACGAGTAGGGAGTCATGCAGCTTGCTCGGAGACAGCTGATGCGGCGGACCGGCACGTCGAAGCGCGGCCAGAACTGTGAAGCCGCTCTGGATCAGGCCGAACTCGGAGAAAACCTCGTCTATCTTGCGCTCCAGGACGCGCGTTAACCGGAAGAGTCGAGCTATCACGCCCATTGGTGAAGGGTCCAAATCCGGCCGCTGACCCGACCACTGCTCGAGGATGAGGTCCACATGATCTCGTTCCATGTGTAGCAGGATATCCAGGCCCTCCAGCGTTCCGGGAGCCGTGGCGCGAGCTAGCGCTCCTGAGGGATCACCGGAAGGAGCACATGGGAAGGCGTAGCCCCGCCGCCATGAATCGTCACCTCTCCACCGAAGATCGAAGCGGGCCGCTGGAGTGGATCGTTGTGGAGGAACGGACCACACCCGCGCATCTCGACCCCGTGGAAGCCGGTGGCCCCTGTGGATGGCGCGAGTTGGTCGCCGAGTGGGACGACCTGACTACCGTGATCGTAATCCCGGCCCCGGATGCTGAGGGCAAGTTGGTATCCCGCCGGGACGACGATGCTCGTGGGCCAGAATTCGACGTCGCATTCGTAGTCCTTACCGGGCACGAGGAGTTCCATCTCATCGTGCGCGTGGTAAGGCCGCCATTCCTCGGTCAGATCGAGATTTAACTTCCGGTGGGAGGCCCGGAGCCAGCCGAAGGCGGCCGGCGCCTTGGGATCGACGGCAGCTATGAAGTGGATCTCCTTGCCCTCGGGATCGAAGAGCTGAAGGTTAAGGAAGAGGTCGGCGTCGGTGGTGGAAGAACGAACCCAGATCTTGGCCACGACCGGACCCGTGATCTCGACCTCCTCCTCCGATACGGGAGCTCGGAACATCACACCCTCGCCGAGAGCGTCGTAGGTGATGGTCTCGGCTTGGGAAGGGGCCTGCTCCGTCAACGCTCCCTTTCGGGGATCGAGATAGAGCTTGGTCCATGCAGTGCCGGCTAAGGGCCATTCGCTTTCGGCGCGCGGCACGAAGTTGTTGCCGACATGGCGCACGTTGATGGAGACGGGGGGCTGATCCTCGACCCATGAGCCGGCGTCTCTTAGGAAATGGTCGAAGAAGCGCAACTGCATCTCGCGCCCATAGTCCGTATAGAAGGTCGTCCAATGCTCGAAGCCATGGCACTCGAGCCACTTCTGTTGGGAAGCGGAGCGTATGAATCCCTCGAAGTTCCCGCGCAGATGGAGGCCATGTCCGCCCCAGTTCGCAGCGGAGAGAAGGGGAACTTCGACCTTGGCCCAATCGGGCGACCGATCGGCGTAGTAATTGCCATCAAGAGGATGGGAGCGGAGCTCCCTCGCGAGGTCGCAGCGATTAGCTTCTAGTTCCTCCTCGGATAGCGTCTCCTCGCCGCATATGAGCTCGCCAGTATGCATGTTAATGGGTCCGCGCGTCCCCATCCCGTATTGCACGCGCAGGATCTGTGTTAGCGCCAGCCACGGCCAGAACGTCGAGGGTATGCCACCGTGGAAATTCATGTCGCGGTACCATTCGGCGGCTCCCTCCCAGACGCAGATTGCGGACAGATGAGGCGGTTGTAGGGCGGCGACGTGCCAGCAGTTGATCCCGTAATAGGAGATCCCGTTCAGGCCGACCCTTCCGTTGCACCATGTCTGCTGCGCGACCCACTCGATGCAGTCGTAGTAGTCCCTGGTCTCTCTCGGCGAGAAGGGATCGAGGTAACCGGGCGACCGGCCGGCCCCTCTGGAGTCAACCCGGACGCATGCGTAGCCGTGCGGTACCCATTTCTCTGGATCTGCCGTCTCCCATACGTTGTACTTGCTCGTGGTCCCCTCTACCACTTCGGGCCACGTCGTCGTCAAGAGATTCCACTGCCAAGGCCACCCCTGTTCGAACGGCAGGTTTTTGGCGTATGGCCCCGAGGTCATGATCACTGGGTGCCGTCCCCCCGAAAGGGGTCGGAACACGTCCGCCCGCAGCACCACCCCGTCGTCCATCTCGATCGGAACGTCCCAGTCAATCCGCATGCCGTCTGCGATTTCGCTACGCTGATTCATCCAACACGGACTCCTCTCAAGTTACGCTCGATGACTAGAAGTGTTGACGTGCCTATTGCATACTGTAGACTGAGGGCCGAGTTCAAGGGATTTTTCAAAGGTTCAAGGCGTTCGGACATATCGAGGGGGGCGCCATAGCCTGGCCCGCCGCGGTCTCGGCTCGTCCTCGGAAGGATCGGGTAGGGGAGGAACCACTTCTGTATGCGGAAATAGGTGGATCTAGACCGTGTGGGTAGGCGAGAGCCTTCGGAGGGTCGAGGACCGCGCCCTGGTGACGGGGGCCGGTCGGTTCGTTGCCGATTACGAGTCGGCGGCGCGGGATTGCCTGGCCCTGCGGTTCGTTCGTAGCACGGCTGCCCGGGGGCGCATCCTTGCCATCGAGGCACCCGACGGCGCCCAAATGTTCACCGGGCAGGATCTCGCAGAGGTACCGCCCATCCGTCCCCTCCTGCATCGCCCCGACTTCCAACCCGTCGGGCAGCCCGTGCTCGCATGTGACGAGGTCCGCTTCGTGGGCGAGGCCCTCGCCGTGGTCGTGGCGCCGTCTCAGTCGGATGCGGAGGACCTGGCGCAGTCTGTGATCGTCGACGTCGACCCACTCGATCCGATCCTCGACGTGGGGGCCGCCCTCGAGCCGGGTTCGCCGACAGTGCATCCCCGAGCGGAGTCCAATGTTCTGATCGAGGCGCGGATGGCCACCGATGGTATCGACGAGGTCTTCGAGAGGGCCGCGCAGGTCGTGGAGATAGACCTGCGCTCCGGGCGAGAGAACGCGATGCCACTCGAGGCACGCGGGGCCTATGTCGAGCCAGATCCGGCTACCGGGCGTATCACATTGGTGGCATCGACCCAGAACGCGCACATCATCCGCACGGTCATCGCGGATCTCCTGGAAATGCCCGAATCTCAGCTGCGCGTGGTCGCGCCCGATGTGGGTGGCGGCTTCGGACAAAAACAGTGCCTGCCCGCCGAGTACGTCGTCGCCGTTTGGGTCGCGCGGAGGCTCAACAAGCCGGTTGCCTGGATCGAAGACCGTAGAGAGAACTTCCTCTCCTCATTCCACAGCCGAGATCAGCGATACACGGTGCGAGGCGCTTTCGACGACCGCGGGCGCTTGCTCGCCGTCGACGCCGATCTGTTGTGCAATGTGGGCGCGTACTCCAGTTATCCGGTGACCGGAGCGGTGGAGACGCTCATGGCGTTCGGTGAATTGCCCGGCCCGTACGACTTCGAGAACTACAGGGTTCGCAGCAGAGGGGTCCTAACCAACACCTGCACCGTAGCTCCCTACCGAGGTGTTTCGCGTCCCGTCATCACGCTCGCGATGGAGCGTTTGATTGATATCGGAGGACGGCGACTTGGTATCGACCCGGTTGAGATGCGTCGCATCAACCTTGTGCGTGACTTCCCATACGTCTCTCCGACTGGTCTCACCATGGATAAAGGCGCTTATGTTGAATCGCTGGACGAAGCCGTGCGCCTGATCGACCTCGACGCCTTCCGCCAGCGCCAGGAGGTACATCGAAACAAGGGTGAGTATCTGGGCATCGGCTTCTGCACCCTCGCGGAGCGAACCGCGTACGGGACGCCGGTGTTCGCGGGCCGTTCGATGGACGTCGTACCGGGATTCGAACAGGTCGATATGACGATGGATCCTTCCGGCTACGTCGAGGCGCGTATCGGGACCTCCCCGCACGGCCAGGGCCTCGCCACGAGCCTGTCGCAGGTGATCGCCGACGAACTTGGCGTTACGCCGGACAAGGTTCGCGTCGAACACGGCGACACGGATAGAACGCCCTACGGATGGGGGACGTTCGCCAGCCGGTCGATGGTGCTGAGTGGAGGAGCGGCCAAGCTGGCGGCGGAGAAGCTTCGCGAGAAGGTGAAGCTCGTCGCCGCAGAGCTGTTGGAAGTTGGGGTTGACGATGTCGATCTCATATCGAACACGGCCCGCGTCAAGGGAACGGACATTTCGATCGGGTTGCGCGAGGTTGCCCGCACCGCGTACCACCGGGCCCAGAAGCTCCCAGAGGATGTAACACCCGGTCTTTCGGCGACCGGCGTGTACGATCCCCCGGGAACGTACTCCAATGCATGTCACACCGCGCTCGTCAGGGTCGATACAGAGACTGGTGAGGTCATACTCGAACGATTCCTGGTGGTAGAGGACGCGGGGGTCCTGATTAATCCGATGATCGCGGACGGCCAAGTCGCCGGCGGTGTGGCTCAGGGCATCGGCGGCGCGTTGTACGAGAACCTCGTCTACGACGAGTGGGGAAACCTCGTGACGACGTCGCTGATGGATTACCTGGTGCCGACGGCTGCCGAGATCCCCGAGATCGAGGTACATCACCTCGAAACCGTTACTGACCATTCCATCACGGGTGCTAAGGGTCTAGGCGAGGGAGGGACCATTGGAGCCTCGCCAGCGGTGATAAGCGCGATCTCCGATGCCCTGAGTCCGTTCGGCATAGAAGTCTTGGAGACCCCCGCAACCCCCGACCACATCCGCGGCCTGATCCGAGCGGCGAAGGGCTGAGTCACGATGGAGGTTCCGACACCATGCGCACAGGAACTTGACTTTGACGAAAGGAGCAGGGATGACAGCAACGGTTGACGTCACCCTGAACGTGAACGACACCGTTTACTCGGTCCGAGTGGAACCGCGGAAGACACTGGCCGATGCCTTACGTGAGGATTGCTGGCTGACGGGCACCCACCTTGGCTGCGAGCATGGTGTTTGCGGAGCGTGCACCGTACTGGTGGACGGAGAACCCGTCCGCTCTTGTCTAATGTTCGCAGTCCAATGCGAAGGCACCTCGATCCGAACCATCGAAGGTGTCGCCGATGGTGACCGTCTGCATCCATTGCAAGAGCAGTTCTGCGAACACCACGCGCTCCAGTGCGGGTTCTGCACTCCGGGGTTCATCATGCTGGGACTCGCCCTGTTGGAGAGCGACCCATCGCCCGATGATGCCAAGATCAAAGAGGTGCTGTCATCGAACCTATGTCGCTGCACAGGCTACCAGAACATCACCAAGGCGGTTCGGGTCACTGCCGAGATCATGGGCACCGCCTCACGGCCGGACCGGGACTAAGTTCGGCGATGCAATACGTGGGGCAAAGCGTTGGACGGAAGGAAGATTCGCGGCTGATCCGCGGTGAGGGTGTTTACGTGGCGGACGTTCGGTTGGAGGGCATGCTTCATGCAGCGGTCCTTCGAAGCCCGATCGCACACGCGCAGATCACGCGAGTCGACATCGCGGAGGCGAAGGCTCTTCCCGGCGTGGTTGACGTGATTACGGCAGAAAACATCCGAGATGTCCCGAAGATCCCGATGCGCCTAACGACTTACGCTGAACTCGCCGAAGCCCTTCAGTATCCCCTCGCGAAGGATCGCGTGAGATATGTCGGAGAGCCACTTGCGGTCGTCGTGGCCGCGAGCCGCTATGAGGCCGAAGATGCACTGGGCTCCATCGAGGTCGACTACGAGCCCCTCAAGGTCGTGATCGACGCGAAGCAGGCGCTCGAGACGGACGTACGCCTGCACGACACGGTGGCCCACAACATCGCTCTTCGTTTCATCCAGAAGTCCGGTGATGTCGAATCGGCTCTTGCGGCCTCCGACGAGGTGATCGACGAAACCTTCTACGTGCAACGCCACTCGGGCACCCCTATGGAGACGCGCGGGATCGTGGCCAACTTTGACCCCGCTGCTGAGATGCTGACGGTGTGGGGGGTCACAAAGGTCGTCCACTTCAATCGCATCGTGCTCGCCGATCTTCTGGGTCTGGCGCCGGCGTCCATCCATTTCATCGAGTCGGATGTGGGTGGGGGCTTTGGGATCAGAGGAGAGTTCTATCCAGAAGATCTCTTGATCCCATACTTGGCAAAGCGTATCGGCCGCCCCGTCGCGTGGATCGAGGACCGCGCCGAGCACCTGAAGTCCGCGAATCACTCGCGCGAGCAGTGGCATCGGGTTCGCATGGGGGTCAGCAAGGATGGACGGATCACGGCGCTCCACGACCAACTCCTGAACGATCACGGTGCCTATATCAGGACGCACGGCGCAACGGTGCCGAGTATGAGCTCCGCTTACATGATGGGTCCTTACAAGATTGAGAACTACAAGTGCGAGGCCTTCTGCACGCTGAGTAACAAGACACCGGCAGGAACCTACAGAGCGCCCGGCAGATACGAAGTCACGTTCGTTCGGGAGCGCGTCATCGATCTGATCGCTCGTCGCCTGAATATGGATCCGGCCGAGATCAGGCGCGTGAATTTGATCCCAGTGGACGAGATGCCATACGACACCGGGCTCAATGCTCACGGAACCCAGGTCGTTTACGACAGCGGGGACTACGAACGCTTGCTCAAGGAATCGATGGACAGGTTCGGCTACGAGGAGGCGAAAAGTCTCGCGGCCGAAGCGCGGGCCGCCGGTCGCGCTGTCGGTGTAGGGGTTTCGTTCTTCGTAGAGAAGAGTGGCCTGGGCCCCTGGGAATACAGCCGGGTCGAAGTAGATCCTCACGGGCGGGTCACGATCTTCACCGGCGCCGCCGACCTCGGCCAGGGGATCGAGACTCTACTCAGCCAGATCGTGGCCGATGAGATCGGCGCGGACTACGAGCAGGTGCGCTGCGTCCACGGTGATACCGACCAGATCCCCTACGGCAATGGGAGTTTCGCGAGCCGAGCCTCCGTCATGGCGGGGAGCGCGTCCCAAACCGCGGCCCGACAGGCTCGCGAGAAGATCGTAGCTATCGCAGCGGAGCTACTTGAAGTCAGCTCCGAAGACCTCACGGTGGCCGCGGGCAGGGTGGGTGTTGTCGGGAGTCCGGACCGTTCGCTGTCGTTCGCAGAGATCGCACGGAGATCCGAGCCGGGCTTCACGCTGCCGCGCGGGATGACGCCAGGGGTCTCCGAAGAGGCGTATTTCGAGGCCAACAGGATGGTCTATCCGTATGGCGTCAACCTCGCTCTGGTGGAGGTGAGCCGCGATACCGGACATATCGAGATCCTTCGCTATCTCGCGTCGTACGACGTCGGCAGATCCGTCAACCCGATGCTCGTCGACGGGCAGATAGTGGGTGGCTTCGCCCAGGGCCTCGGCGGAGCGCTATTCGAGGAATTCGCCTACGACTCAGACGGTCAATTGCTGTCGGGAAGCTTCATGGATTATTTGGTGCCGACCGTCTCGGAGATGCCAGACCTCGACGTTCTCGTGACGGAGCACGCGCCGTCTCCCTGGAACCCACTGGGCATCAAAGGTGCGGGAGAAGGAGGCACGACGGCGGTGGGCGCCACACTCGCGAATGCGGTGTGCGATGCGCTGGGTGCAGATGCCGAGGTCAACCGTCTTCCGCTGACACCGGAGCGGGTGCGAGATCTGGTCCGGCGTTGTGCGGGGGAGCCCGGCCTGGTCGCCGATGGAGGTCGCGTTCCGTTCCCGGAGATCCCCGATGAGTGAGGAAGAGCACAGATGATCATCGACGTTCATGCGCACCACATAGCCCCCCAGCTGCTCGAAGAGTTGGAGGGGTCGGGGGAGAGATACGGCGTCCGCCTGGACCGCACGGAGGAGCCATACGGGCAGGCAGTCTTCCCCGGAGGAAGGAAGTCGCGTCCCTTCTTCCCGAAGCTCTGCGAACTCGAGAAGCGTATCCCCACCCTCGATGAGTTCGCCATCGACAAGCAGCTCGTCTCCACATGGACGGACGTAGCCGGCTACGACCTGGCGCCCGATCAGGGAGCCGCGTGGGCGCGACTACAGAACGACACGATGGCGGAATCCCTGGTCACACACCCGGATCGCTTCCTCATGATGGCGACGCTTCCCATGCAGGACATGGACGCCGCCTTGCGCGAGATGGACTACGTTGTCAACGAGTACGACGTCTGCGCTTTCGAAGTCGGTACGAGTGTGAATGAGCGACCGATCGGCGAGGAAGAGTTCCATCCGTTCTGGAAGAAGGCGAACGAACTCGGAGCGTTCGTCCTACTGCATCCGCCGCTTACGCCGATCGGTCTGGACCGCCTCAATCGCTACTTTTTCAAGAATCTGCTGGGCTACCCGATGGATACGACCGTGGCAGGAGCGTCACTGATCTTCTCCGGTCTGATCGATCGACTCACCGACGTGAAGATCCTCCTAGCTCATGGAGGGGGATTCCTGCCCTACGGCTTCGCGCGCTGGGACCATGGATTCAAGGTCAATCCGGATTGCCGCGCTGACTCAACAACTCGACCCGCCGCCCTGGTCGATCGGTTCTATTACGACACGATCGTGTATGACCAACGCATCCTGGAGCTCCTGCTGCGCGTGGCGCCGCCGGACCACGTGCTCTACGGGACCGATTATCCCTTCGAGATGTTCGACGACGGTGCGGTGGAAAGGGTGCGTAGTCTCCCGGGACTGGAGGCCTCAGACGTGTCGAACATCCTTGGCGGAAACGCCTCCCAACTCCTCGAGCGGGGGTCATGAAGTGACGCGGATACTGATCCAGAGAGAGACCAACCAACCATCGTTCAAACCAAGGAGTTAACCACGTGACCTTTCGGTTCGTAGAGGCGGAGAATGCGCCGGTTCCAATGGGACCTTACTCGTCGGCCGTGACTTTCGGCGATATCTGTGTGACGGCGGGACAGTTGCCGATCGACCCAGCTACCGGCGAGATCGTCGACGGAGGGATCGTGGAGCAAACCCGGCAGACGATCAAGAACCTCGACGGAGTTCTGCAAGCTGCCGGATTATCACTGAAAGAGGTGGTCAAGCTGACCGTTTTCCTCAGGAACATGGACGATCTCGTTCCGGTTGCGGGGGTGCGACGCGAATTCTGGAGCGACCCTCATCCCGTCAGCACCACGGTGGAATGCAGCCGTCTGGCGAATCCCAAAGCCGTCGTTGAGATCGACGTGATGGCGGTGGCCAATAGGTCCTGATCGACGACCGCACATCGGCCCCGGCATCCGTTAGGGAGGGGCGTCGCCGAGTTTCCCCCCTTCGTCCGCTATCGCCCCTCCTTAACGGCCATCTGCATCCGGACGTGCGTTCGAACCTTGCGATGAAGGGCTCCGGAGCGCGCGTTTACACGGACTGGTGGCAGATTCGATCCTCTGACTACAAGCCGCCGATCTCTAAACTGCTGTCGACCCGCGTGCGGGCCACAAGTCTTCCCTCCGACCAGACGAATCTGTCCTCGGTCAGCGATGCCAGTGCTTCCTCTATGGAGCCCGCGGCGAGGGCAACGAGGTCTGCTCGAACACCGGGGGCGAGTCCTGCGGCCGGTCTCCCCAGAACCGCTCTAGCATTAGGCCCGACCATCTTCAGGGCGTCCTCGGAAGAGAGATGGCCCGCCGCCACCATAAACTGAGCGGTCTGCAGTGGGTCACAGCGGCCGAGAGGATTGAACGGATCCTGGTTGTTGTCGCCGGCCGCCGCGACGACAACGCCGGCCGCAGCGAGAGCTCTCAGCGCGGTCAGGCCTCGAGGGGGCGAAACTGTGTCCTTCTTTCCTTGCAGGTAGAGGTTGGTCAGGGGACACGTGACGACGCCTATCCCCGCCGCGGCCAGAGCGTTGGCCACCTCGGCTTGGATCTCCGGGGGTTGGATGCCCAGGCTTACGCAATGGCTGGCGGTCACCCGGTTTGGGAATCCCTCCGACACGTAGGCCGCAAGCCGTCGCAGCCACAGCGTAGAAGGTTCGAGCGTCTCATCCATATGCAGATCGAGGGGCTTCGAGAACTCGGACGCGAGGTCGATGCATACCTTAAGGTAGGCTGGCGCATCCGTGTCCGTATGCGGAGCACCCCCGACCAGATCGGCTCCCATCTCGACCGCGGCGCGGAAGATCGCGCGATTCGAGGCACCCGCCCTCCCGATCAAGGGACGGGTCGGGAGGGCAACGAGTTCGAGATCGACGATCCCGGCGAGTTCGTCCCGAACGCCGAGGAGCGCCTCGAGAGCCCTCAGCTCGATGCCCTCACCAGCGTCCACGTGCGAGCGGATCGTGGTGCAGCCGTGCGCCAGGTAGAGAAGCGCGCCGGCGCGCGCGCGAGCGCGGATCTCTTCAGTCCCAAGGCCGGCGCGATAGTCGAGCCAAGCGCGAACGGCACCCAACAGCTCGCCGCTCGGGTTCGAGACCTTTCTACTCGTGAAGGTCTTATCGAGGTGCGTGTGTGGCTCGACCAGCGCCGGGAGCAGTAGATACCCCGCGAGATCAACCTCGTCGCCGTCGACGGTGAGGGTGCCGACCGGACCGACCTGCTCGACTACCCCGGCGGCGAGGATGAGATCCCCCCGCGTGCCGTGGGGCAGGGTGGCGCGCTTGAGAAGGACTCGGCCCAAAGTTTTCTCCTCATGCATCGCCGACTCCGCCCGTCGCGACCCGCGGCTCGTTGACGGTTCCGTGGCACACAGCTAGTATCACGTAAAGATACTTAACGTAGAGCAAAAGGCTCTGCAAGCATCCCGTAGTCGCTCCGCTGTCGAAGGAGGATCGTAGATGGACAAGGTGTCGTATTCGTCCGACGGAGGACTGTTCAACCTCCCGTGGATCGTCGCCGAACGTGAGGGATTCTTCCGAGAAGAGAATCTCGACGTCGAACTCGTCCACCGCGATCCGGCCGAATCGCGGTCGGACTGCTTCTCCCGGAAAAAGGAAACCGACTTTGCAACCGGACGGACGCAGATCTACACCGTGTGCCAGTGGGGTGGGATCAAACGTACGGCGGAGGCGAAGGGCGGCCGGATCGCGTTCCGGATGCCGGTGGACGGTCGCTACACGCTGGTGGCCTCGCCGCGCTCGGGCATCTCCACCTTGAGGGAGCTGGCGTCGGTGCCGGTTGCGGTCTCGTGGGACGCAGGATCCCACTACGCGGCGGTGGAGGCGCTCGAGGCAGCTCTCCCACCGGGCGAGGTTGACGTCAAGCACGTGGGTGCATCGCTGGCCCGGCTCGAGGCTCTGCTGTCGGAAGACGTCAAAGCGGCCGTGCTGATCGAGCCCTACACGTCGATCGCGCTCAAGAGAGACGGCCATCTCCTCGTCCATTGCCGACCCGACCCTGGGCTTGTGATCGCGGCCGAATCGCTCGACCGGGAGCTTCTCCAACGATTCGCTCGCGCATCGAACCGCGCGGTCGAGCTCATCAACTCGGCGCCCGAGAGGTACGTGGACGTCCTGCTCGAGGAGGTGCCGGAGGAACTGCGTGAGGACGACATCGATCTTCCGAGGTTCACGGAGATGAGCGCGGCCCTCTCGCAGGACGAGTTCGAGCAGACTCAGGACTGGATGCTCCAGCGCGGCATGTTGACGGACCCGGCGGAGTATCGAGACGTCGTCCTTTCGTCTTCCCGCTAGCTCTTGTTGGCGACGCGAGGTCGAGGCCACAGACGTCAGGTGAGCACGACGCACGCTGCCTTCTGTCGAGCTGATCCCTAGCGATCCAAGACGAATACACGTCGAGCGTTCCCGCCGTTGACTCGATCGCGCGCTTCGACTTGGTCGGCTAAGACTTTGTCCACCAGCACTTTGGCAAGTGGGTCACCGTTCGGGAACGGGTGGTCGGTTCCGAGAAGAATGTGCTCATCGCCTGCCATCCTTAGCAGGTATTCGAACGCCGCTTCCTCGAATACGACGCTGTCGAAGTGCAATTTCTCGAATCCGGCCACGGGGTCGGCCGTTTCGGGGTGGAGTCGGTGGACGTCCTTGAGACGGCCCAACAGGTAGGGGACCGAACCCCCGCCGTGAGCGATGATGATCGGGAGGTCGGGGTATCGAAGGGGGATCCCTTTCAGCAGCACGCGGGAAATAGCCACACCGGTGTCGTGCGCTCGACCCACGGAGTTCGCAAGGCCGTAGGCGAGGCCGTCCGCCAGACGAGGATCGCCGTTGTAGAAGTGAGGGTGCACGAACACAGGTAGCCGTACCTCGGCGGCAGCCTCCCAGAACTCTCCGAGCGCGGGGTCGTCCAACTCCTTGTCGGCGGTACGCGTGGCGATCTGCACGCCTAGGAACCCCTGTTCCTTGAGCAGCTTGAGGTCGCCATAGGGGTCGGGGCTTTCCAGGTGGCCAGCGGCGAGCGGAAGTAGCTCTCGATGCTCGGCCGCTGCTTCGAGGAGCGAGTCGTTGACGGCGCGTACCCAGTTGACTGCCTGTTCAATGGGAAGGGTGGACCCAACGAGGTCTGGCCATATGCCTGTGATCGCCGCGTCGACCCCCTGGCCGTCCATACGGGATACGCATCCGTCGACATCCAGAAGGCCGGGAAAGATCGGCCGGGAGGGTCCTAGATCCGAAGGCCGAGGCATCGCGATGAGGGTGCGTCCGTTATCCGCCGTCGACACCGAGACATCCGGGTACAACTCGCTCGCGTCGCGCCGTGCGCGCTCAACGAGCTGCGGGGGAACGATGTGTGTGTGAACGTCGATGACCATCGGGGTGAAAGCCTGCTCCACGCCTACCACTCCTTTTCTCTGTCCCTACCGTTGACCGTAAGAAAGAAGTTCTTCGAGCTATCACGCGCGCCTTAGAGGAGGTTCAACATACTGTCGAGGCTGTAGTCGCCCGGTCCAAGGATGAACAGCGCTGCAGAACCGCCAAGGACGGAGAATGGCCAATCCCAACCTCCGAAGAACCCCGCGCTCCACTTGAAGCGGATAACCGCCATGAACAGGATCGCCATGAGTGGGATCAGCGCGGGTCGCGTCATCAGGCCCGCAAGAACGAGTAGCCCGCCGAGCAACTCAATGACCGAGGTGACGAGCGCGAGGACGTGAGGGTTGGGAAAACCCTGGGCTGCGATCATGTTCGTGAGGGGGGTACGGCCAAACGGTACGTCGTGATGCGCGAAGACCTTCCGTGTCCCTTGAGCCGTGAAGATGCCGCCCACGACGACGCGGAGAACCACTGAAGCGATGTCTGCCGTCATGCTGGTCGGACCTTTCGACTGAGGTGCTAGGGAGAAGGAGGTCTTGCGTGCCGAACGAGTATACTGCATACTGCACACCATGTGAGTCTTCCGCGAGCTCACAGATGTTGGTCGAGGTCGGGTTGGCTCGGGCCGGCTCGTGTCACATCCTTCCTCGTGCCAGTTAATCGCCACTCACTCGGCCGGCCTAAGGAATGAATGCTTAGGTGAGGTTCACGATAGGTGTCGATATCGGAGGCACTTGCACCGACTGCATCGTGGTCGACGGGAGCGGTGGCGCCGTCTTCGATAAGACCTTTTCGACTCCCCCCGATTTCTCGCGCGGGATTATCGACGGCATCGCCCTACTGGCTGCACGCATGGGCCTCACGGAAAGGGACCTGCTTGCCGACACGGGGCTCTTCCTGCACAGCACGACCGTGGGTGAGAACGCGGTCACCGACGGGAACCTCGATCGCGTGGGTCTCCTTACGACGAGTGGCTTCGAAGACACGCTCTTCACCATGCGTGGAGGCTACGGCCGCTGGTCGGGGCTGACCGAGGACGAGAAGCGCAATCCCGTCTTCTCCGACAAGCCTCCGCCTCTGGTTCCGAGGAGACTGGTTGCCGGGATCGCCGAACGCACCGATTCGCATGGCGAGAGGCTCCTTGAGATCGCCCCCAAAGACGTCGAGTCGGCCGCCCGCTCGCTCCTGGAGCGCGGCGCCAGCTCCTTCGCCGTCTGTTTCCTCTGGTCCTTCGTGAATCCCGAAAACGAACGCATCGCGGGCGAGGTGATACGAAAACTCTTTCCAAAGAAGTTCCTGAGCCTGTCTCACGCCATCGCACCAAGTCTCGGGGAGTACGAACGCACGTCGACCGTGGTGCTCAATAGCGCGCTCGGGCCGGTCGTGAGGGACTACCTCCACAACCTCGAGCGAGCGCTTAGGCAGTTTGGCTTCGACGGCCACTTCCTCGTTGCCCAGGGATACGGAGGCCTTCTCCCGCTCGACCTGGCCGTGGAGCGCCCGGTAGGAGTGATCGAGTCAGGCCCCGTCGCCGGAGTGGTCGGGGCGCGCGCGGTTGGCGAGCAGATGGGATTCGACAACATCATCGCTGCAGACATGGGGGGAACCACCTTCAAGGTTGGGATCGTTCGCGAGGGGTCGATCGAATACCAACCCGAGTCGATGGTTTACCGCTACCACTTTGGATTGCCGAAGATGGACGTTACCTCGCTGGGTCTCGCCGGTGGATCGATCATCGCTATCGATCCACGCACGGGCGTTCCAGAGGTCGGACCCAACAGTGCGGGGTCCTATCCGGGTCCCATCTGTTACGACCACGGAGGCGAAGAGCCGACGGTCACAGATGTAGACGCGATTCTCGGTTACTTGAACGCCGACTATTTCCTAGGTGGTCGCGAAGCGTTGAACTTCGAGAAGTCCGCGCTCATCTTCCGGGAGAAGGTCGCTCGTCCCTTAGGGATGTCCTTGGAAGAGGCGGCCGCCGCGGTTTACCGGCTGACCAACGACTTGATCTACGACCTCTTACACAAGGTCACCGTCGAGCGTGGCCTCGACCCTCGCGATTACACGCTCTTCTCGTTCGGTGGTACGGCCGGCATGCATGTCGCTTCCTACGCGCAGGAACTAGGTCTGGTGCGAATCGTCATTCCACCATCGGCATCGGTTCACAGCGCCTTCGGCCTCGTTACATCCGATCTCGTGCACGAATATCAACTATCTCGTCTGTCGGCTGTTCCGCTCGATCCCGACGAGGTGAACGACATCTTCTCCGGACTGATCCTCGAGGCCACGGGGCAGCTGGAGTCGGAGGGCTATGCGGGCTCAGACGTCTTGATCCACAGATCGATCGATATGCGTTACCGCCGGCAGGTCCATCTGTTGAACGTTCCGATCAAGGGAGACGACCCGCTTACCCGACACGCCCTCGAGGAGATCGTAAAGTCCTTCGAATCTCTCTACGCCCGCAGGTACGGTCGGGAAGCCGGTTTCCGGGAGGCGGGGATCGAATCAGCCGTTTTTCGGATCCGCGCGACGGGCTTCGTAAAGAAGCCTGCCTTCCAGACCGTTGATCTCTCCGGCAATGATCCAAGTGACGCGTTCGTGCGTCGCGCGCGGGTGTACGTGTCGGTCGCGGACGAGATGCGAGATGTGCACGGATACGACTTCACCAGGTTGAAACCCGGTAACGAGGTTGCCGGACCCGCAGTCATCTGGACGCCGACAACGACCATCATCGTGAACTCAGACCAAATTGCTCGCGTCGATGCTTACAAGAACGTCATCATCTCGCTCGACTAACTAGAAGGGAGGGTCATGACAGACGCTACCGCTCAGGTCGACCCGTTCGTCTTCCAGATCCTTCGACACAAGCTGTACAACGTCACCGCCGAAGCTACGGCTGCCCTCAAGAACGTTTCCGGAACGCCGTATACGAACGTGGCGCACGACATGATGGTCGCGCTTTATACGGCGGACGGCAAACTCGCCGCGGGAGGGGTCGGGTACGCGCACCACATCCCTACCGCTGCACAGGCGGTCAAGCATCTGATCGCTTCCTTTTCGGACGATCCAGGGATCGAGGAAGACGACATCTTCTTCTTCAACGACCCTTACCTAGGGGCGATCCATGCTCCCGATGTGTACATAGTGTCTCCCATCTTCTTCGAGGGCTCGTTGAGGGCCTTCTTCGCCAACTTTGTCCATGTGGCCGACATTGGCGCGATCGATCCGGGAGGATTTTGCCCGAATGCGACCGATTGTTTCGACGAAGGTTTCATGTCCAAGGGGCTCAAGATCGTCGAAGGGGGAAAGGTGCGCACGGACATCGTCGACACCTTCCTGAACATGGTGAGGGATCCGGGGATGGTTGCACTCGACCTTCGCTCCCAGATGGCGGCGAATCACGTTGCGAAAGAGCGGGTGCTGAAGCTCTACCGGGACTACGGGTACGACACTGTGGACCGCGTCGCGAATGGCCTCATCGATCAATCCGAGGCCCTCATGCGAGAGCGCCTTCGCGAGCTGCCCGATGGGCAGTGGCGTGCGTGCGAATACATCGATGTGCCGGGCGCCGAGTGCAAGGTCGAGGTAGTGGCGATCAAGAAGGGCGCCAGGTTGGAGTACGACTTCAGCGGATCGAGTGATCAGGTACCACTTGCGATCAACTGCAGCTACTGGGCAACGTGGGGAGCCATGCTCGCGCCGGTGTTCCCACTCCTCGGCTGGGACGTTATGTGGAACGAGGGAGTAACGCGGCCTCTCGAGGTTATCGCTCCCGAAGGGTCCGTCGTCAATTGTCGCCGGCCCGCCCCCGTGTCCGTGGCGACGGTGGGAACGGTCATCAGTATCAATAACGTCTCTACGACACTGATCAACAAGATGTTGGGCGCAACGGAGAAATACAAGGACCGCGTCACTGCCGTGTGGCGTGGCACGGGAACGCGGCTGCAGATATATGGGACGAGCCAAGGGCAGTACTTCACCACGATGTTGACCGACAGTTGGTGCGGCTCCGGCGGCGCAACCGCCTTCGCCGACGGCATCGAGCTGGGCGGTGAGATCCCCAATGTCGTGTCGGCCATGGGCAACGTGGAGCTCCACGAGCTGCACTCCCCTCTGGTGTATCTGTACCGGCGCGTAGTCAGGGATTCAGGCGGACCAGGTCGGTTCCGCGGAGGCGTCAGCCACGAGTACGGATTCACACCTCACCGCGCGGACAACGACACCATGGGGATCGTTGCTACCGGAAAGGGTACCCAATCACCCATGGCGCTGGGGATATCCGGCGGATATCCAGGATGCAACGTCAGGTATCTCACCTTCCGGCGCGATGATGCCACCGATCTTCCGGCTTCCCTGGAGGCGATTGGAAGCGGGAACCCTGAGGGTCTTTCGTGGGGCAATTTCCAGCTAAGCGGGGGGGACATCCAACACGTGACGGCCATGGGTGGCGGTGGGTATGGGGATCCCCTGGAGCGGTCCCCCGAGGCGGTTCTCGCCGACGTATCCGGTGGATTCGTCAGCGAGAACGCGGCGCGAGAGCAATACGGCGTTCTGATCGACCCTCAGACCCAAGAGGTCGACGCTGCTGCGACGACCGCAGCGCGACTAAGAATGCGAAGCGAGCGAATCGGTCGCGTCCTCGACGAAAGCGCCGCTGTGCGTCGCGAGGTTCCGTCCACTGCGATGCGCATCAACGAGTACCTTCAGCGAACCGATGGTGGCGGAACGCAATGCACCTGGTGTGGAACGGAGTTCGCTGCGCCGGGTATTCCCTGGAAAGAAGCTACCGTGCTGCGCCGATCGCCGGTCAAGCCGCCTATCGGTGCTCCGGAGACATTCCTCGAGCTGAATCTCACCGAAAGCTTTTGTCCATCGTGTGCGACGCTCTTCGAGGTCGAGGTCTCGACGGATGCGGACGGTGTTCGGCACGACTCGATCCGGTCGTGGCCCGCACCCTACGACATCCAGAGTTGATGTTCAAACAAGGATCTGTCAAGAAGGAGGCCGGGTGAGTGCCGAGCAACAAAGCTAGGTTCCAGCGTGGGACACCGACCGAGGCAACGGGCCGGCCCAGGATTGCCGTCTTCTCGGGCCCAACGGCAACCGTGCAGAACACCGCTCCGCTCATTACGAGCAACAAGGCGGCCGCAAAATACGGCCTGCCGCCGATCATTAATCCCGACGGTAGCGCGGCACGATTCGATGCTTTGCGGACGCAGCGACTCGCCGCTCCCGTCACCGTATACATCGAACAGTTCAGCGGTCATCCGCTCGAACGGGATGCATCTCATCTCTACGCGGATCCCGATGGCTATGTAGGCACCGACGGGCGTTTCCGGACCGAGCGTCAGAGTGTCGAGGACGTGCCCGCTTATGAGGTGGTCCTCGAACCGGAAGACGGGCTGTACATGTTGCCGTTCATGGGACGACAGGCGGACGGCAAGCCGTGGGACGAGGAGGGAGCGTTTCCCGGCGCGTCTCCGGACAAGGTTCGGCAGCCCTTCTATCCCGACGGATCTCGCCTCTTCGAGGAGATCGACCGTTTGGGAAACGGTCCGCACGGAACCAACGGCCTGCTGTCGTCCAAGGCCGACTTCGACTTCTTCCGGCCTGCTCCACCCGCGGGGTACATGAAGGGTCTGGCAGCTACGGAGCGTACCGATGCGGGCAGGGGCGACATAGCCCCTGAGGCCCTGGGCGAGGACTTCTTTCCCTACAAGCCGAAGCAGTCGAAGAGGGAGCCGCATGCCGAGGTGCTGGGCAGGCTCACCAACTCGGTCCAGTCGACCCTTGCTACGGGCATCTATTCGGGCGCGATCTGGCTCGAAGGAAGTCCCTGGGTCGAGGAGACGAGCTACTGGCTGAACCTGCTGATAGGCACGAACATCCCGTTCGTGACCACCTCTTCTCCCGACTGGACACACGGGGTCGTGGGCAACGTGGGAGACCGCAACATCATCGACGCCGTGGAGTACATCGTGTCGCGCGTATGGACCGACGAGATGAGACGGAACTCGGTGGGAGTCGTTTACGTCAATGCGGGGCAGATCTTTACGGCTCGAGAGGTCCAGAAGGAAGATGCGCGGTCCGGCGGCTACATAGCGACGGGCGGGCACGGGGGGATCATCGGCGCCATGGCGCAGACAGGCCCGCCGGTATCTGGCCCGCCAGTGATCACGTTCCGCCCGAACAGAAAGCACACATGGGAATCGCGGGTCAGGTGTGATGTGTTACCCGAGGTCGTTCAGGGTTCGGAGCGGTCGCAGGACGGAACCATCCGACCGGTGGACGTGCGCGTGAAGGAAGCGTCCGGTGACTTGTTGCCGGGGGCGATCCCGAAGGTCACAATCGCGAAGCATGCTCGGTACCTTCCCGACGATGGTGAGGGCGATCCCGACGCGGAGGTCGAGATCATCGCGCGGATCGAGAAGAATCTTAGCGATAATCCTCTTGCCGGCTTCGTCGGAGAAGGGGGATCCCCGTACGGCCAGATGAGTACGTCGGCCGATCGCGCGTTCAGGAGAGCAACCTTCAGCGGCATGCCCGTTGTGAAGGTAGGCCGGGGGAACGCGGGCGGTATACTTACGCACTCCAACGTCGACCTCGAAATAGCAGGGGGCAACCTGACGGCGACAAAGGCTCGCATGCTTCTGATGGCATGTCTGCTTCGCTTCGGAGCACTCCCGCCGACGAGAGGCCGTGATGAGCCCACGCCAGCCGAGATCGACGCAATCCGGCAGAAGCTGAAGAAGTATCAGGAAGTGTTCGACACCCATTAGGTCCGTTTTGGTGTCCCCGTTTCAGGACAACAGGATCGCGGTTCCGATCGCGACGAAAGTGCCGGCGGCTATCGTCGCGACCGTGAGCTCTTCTATGTCGTGAAGTATCGCGCGGGAGAGCAAGAAGACGATCAGAGACTGGGATGCCGTGATGGGACTGACGACCGATATGTCTCCGGCATTCAACGCGCTGAAGAGATACAGCGTCGCTGCGCCCGTCAACCCTCCACTCAGCAGCAGCCATTTCAATCCGTCGCCCAACACAAGCTGCTCCCTGAGGCGTGTTACGCGCAAGCTCCCGATCGACCACGTAATTAACGCTGCGCTCATGCCTACCGCAGTCCCAAAGGGCGCATAGCTCGGATCTTCGAGAACACTCTTAGCCAGCAGAGCAGACGTCGCGTACGAAAGAGCGGCGATCAGGGGGAAAGCGATGCCCGATCGGAAGACGGGTCGCGACGATGTGCGTTCGGGAATCTCGTCGACCGCCAATGCGGACAACCGGTCAGGTCGCTTCGTGGCCAGAATGAAGCTTCCGCTGGCGATCGTTATCACGCCGATCAGCTTCGCCGGGGTGATCGGCTCGCCGAGTAAGCCGATCCCCCCCACCGTGGCGATGAGCGGATTGGCACCCTGGGCGATGGGAACGGATCTGGAGGGTCCGAGGCGGTGAACGCCCATCGTCGATGCCCATCGCGCGATCCCAGGTGCAACCAATCCAGCAGCGGCGAATACCCCGATCGTTCTGAGATCCATGTCTCGGGGTGGAGACAGAATAGCCGCGACCGCTGCGACGAAGGTGGCCGCGAACAGGCTGGTGAGGACCGCTGCTGGAACGCTGGCAGTGACCAACCCGCGCTTGGACGCGACATGGCTGCCTGCGAAGCACAGGGCCGCAAGCAGAGCGAGAGCCTGAGGCGGCATGAGGGGAGCCGGACTTGGCCGGTTCTATCCGACTGCAGTCGTCGAGGCTGCGTCTGATCCCTCGAGGGTCTGGTCGAGAGCTTTCCTGACCATCACGCGCACTAGGTCCTTCCGGTAGTCCGCCGAGCCGTGGATGTCCTCGAGGGGCTCGACGTTTGCCGCTGCTATTGCGCCGGCCTCGTCGAACAGGCGGCGAGAGGGCTCGTGGCCGACGAGCACTGTCTCGGCCTCGCGGGCTCGGACCGCCGTCGGTCCGACGCCTCCGAGGCCCAGCGATGCGCTTCGGATGATGCCGTCGGTCACGGATATCGTGACTGCAGCCGCGACGATCGCGAAGTCGCCCGCACGGCGACTGAACTCGGCAAAACCGATGCGGGCATTGCCTCCGAGGAGCGGAAGCGTCACCTCCGTGAGCATCTCGTCCGGCTGCAAGGAAGTCGTGAAAACTGTCTCGAAGAAGTCTGCCGCGGCTATGCGACGTTGACCCTCGACACTCGTCGCAACCATCTCTGCGTCGAGCGCCGTCGCGATCAAGCACCATTCGGCGGCAGGATCGACGTGACAGATGCTCCCTCCGAAGGTCCCACGTGTCCGGATCGGAAGGTGCCCTACAAAGTGAGCAGCTGCCGATAGCAAGGATCCGACCGGGTCCTCTGTTACCGACCGTTCGAGCCGCCGGTGCCTGACGAGCGTCCCGATGCTCAGTCGATCGCCCGACGTGCCCACTCCATCGATTCCCCCCACGTTGTTGATGTCGACCAAGATGGTCGGGCGCGCGAGTCGAAAGTTCATGCTCGGGACAAGACTCTGTCCACCTGCGAGGATCTTTGCTTCTTCCGGAAAGGCGTGAAGTATGTCGACCGCTTCTTCGACCGTTGTCGGCGCGTGATAATCAAACTTTGCAGGTTTCATGTCTTCCTTTCGCGAATCGTCTAGCTATACTCCTCGAGTAGCTCGCCGGACTTATCTTCAAAAGAGAGCACAAAGGAGAGATGTGTGCCGGAGATCCACCAGCACTTCGTAGTGGAACGACGGGCGGACGACGTCTGGGACTTCTTCCAGGACATCCCGCGCGTCGCGGAATGTATGCCCGGCGTTGAACTGACCGAGGTTCGTGGCGACGGTTCGTACGCGGGCAACATGAAAGTGAAACTGGGACCAATCGCCGCCTCTTTCCAAGGCGACGCGCACATCGGAGAGCTCGACCGCGCTAACAAGAAGGGAACCTTTACGGCCAAGGGTGTCGATCGCCAGGGTGGCAACAGAGCTTCGGCCGACGTGACGTACGTGCTGGCGCCAGAGAACGGCTCAACGAAGGTCGAGGTCCAAGCGAATCTGATGCTCCAGGGGGCGCTGGCGCAGTTCGGACGCACTGGGTTGATCCAGGAGGTTTCCGCTCGCATGACCGGCGAGTTCGCCCGCTGCCTCCAAGCCAAGTTGATGTCCAAGAGCAGCGAGGAGGCGGCGGCGGTCCGGGCCCCGGACGTCAAGGGTTTCACTCTCTTCTTCGCCAGTATTTGGTCGTGGCTCAAATCGAAGTTCCAACGCGATCGTGGAAAGGGATGACCAGGGCGGTCAGTGCTCAGGCACACTGAAGACCTCCATCTCCACCGTCTCCGTCTCCTCATCCCACGTGCGCACCAGGTCGACGCCGGTGAGTTCAAGAAGGGTGAAGTCGAGGTTGTTGTAGATAGGGTTCACGTCCTTAACAAAATGTCCCCCCCGCACAACACCCGAGTCATCCGCCACCGATCCGTGAAGATGTGTCTCGCGGCCCCCCTCGTTATTGCGACAAATGAGACCCTGGCCGCCCAGGACCTCAACC
>Ga0299914_10000438_pt1 | contig 24991 bp, 17 predicted proteins | sample RVTome_10_FD_201361 | JGI IMG/M metagenome (GOLD analysis project Ga0299914, IMG submission 201361) | Soil microbial communities from uranium-contaminated site in the Upper Colorado River Basin, Wyoming, United States - RVT153D57 (version 2) ... | reverse complement strand
TGCCCCGCAGCGTGAGGACGTTGGCCTCCACATCGATCTGCACGTCCTTCTCCTCGAGCCCGGGCAGCTCCGCGGTGAGCAGCAGCTCGTCATCGGTCTCCTCGACATCGACGGAGGGAGCCCAGCCCAGGGGCTCGGCCTCGCCGAACGGCTCCTCGAAGAAGCGAAGAAGACGATTGTCGACATCGAACTCCCGCCAGGGCCACGCCGCACGACGGGAGAAAAGGCCGGGAAGGGTCGTCATCGTTGCCTCCATTCTGCTCCACTACCTTCACGTGACGGATCTCCGAAAGGACTCGGAGCCCGTATCCCTCCGACCCCTGAAGGATGCGTGAACCGGGATGCGGCCATCCGGCCCGGTCCGATCCCGCGGCTGTCGGGACCGAGGAGAGGGACGTCGGCCGCCGATGTCGACCGGTGGAACGCATTGCGAGGGCGGGGGTTTGAAGAACATGGGCGGGAAAGGGACGGATGGTGTGGTTCGCGACCGGGCATCGAACCATCCCGATCGCTCGCGGGGCGAGTGAGTCGAACCGCCCCGCAACTCCTCCAGGGCCGGTGGCCGTCGATCGGCTGAATCGTGGTCAACCACGTGTCCGGAGCCGTGTTTGGGTCGCCCACTGAAATCCGGAGCGTTTCATGCTGCTCCGGACCCGTTGCCGGGGCCAATGTCTTACGGCGCCGTCCAGGCGCCGTCTTCGCGGAGTGTCATCGATGATCGACCGAATCCTCGTCCCGCTGGACGGATCCCACACGGCCGAATGCGCGCTGCCGCACGCGGAGGCGATCGCACGCCGCTGCGGAGCGGAGACGACGCTCGTGCGCATCATCGACCAGGGGCCGAGCCCGCGATCCGCGGTCGACGCGCGTCTGCGCGAGGCCGAGGCGAACGCCTATCTGCGGGAGAAGTGCTCGTGGCTCGAAGCGAGGGGATTGAAGGCACGGTCCGTCGTCCGCCAGGGAAAGAGTGCCGACGAAATCATCGCGTGCGTGCGGGACGCGGGCATCGACCTGATCGTCCTCAGCACGCACGGCAGGGGCGGGCCGGGTCCGTTCCGGATGGGCGGCATCGCCGAGAAGGTCGTGGGCCACGCAGCGACTTCGGTCATGCTCATCCGCGCGCCGCGAGAGATGACGCGGGAAGGCGAGGTGGACTACGGCACCGTGATGGTCCCCCTCGACGGCTCGCCCCAGGCCGAGTGGGCGCTGTGTCTTGCGACGAGCCTGACGAGCGCCGCCGGGGCGGATCTCCTGCTCGTGGAGGCCGTGCCGATTCCGGAAGTGTCTCGGAATCTCCCCCGGTCCGAGCGGGAGCAGTCGCTACGTCGGCGGCTCGTGCGGGCCGACCGTCGCGCGGCGAGGCTTCGCCTCCTGGGACTCAAGCAGCGGCTCGAGTCGACGGGACAGCATGTCGACGTCCGCGTCGCGGTCACCCGGAACGTGGCGGAGACCCTGCACCGGATCGCCGAATCCGAGCACGTGGGTCTGGTGGTGCTCAGCGCGCACGGGGCCTCGGGAGCCTCCCGGGCGGGGTACGGCGGTGTCGCGTCGCACCTCATCGCGGCCGGAACGACGCCGTTGCTCATCCTGCAGGACGCGCCCTGCCGTGATGGAGACACGAACCGAACGCGCGCCGCGAGGGTCGGGATGACGTCGAATGGCGTCGGTGCGTGAACGACGCGCCGACACGCTCGCCCTCGCGCGGGAGCTCGCCGAGCGGCACTCCGCCGCCCGTGCGCCCGGTGAGCGTCGGGGGTTCGACCCGCTCACCCGGAACGTCGAGGAGCGGCTGCGTCGGGTCTATCGCGACCTCGAAGGGGAGACCGCCGCTCGCCCGGACGACCGGTCCGTCGAGTGGCTTCTCGACAACGAATACGTGGTGCGGGCTGCCCTCGAGGAGTCACGCGAGGTCCTGACCCGCGGCTTCTACCGCGACCTTCCGAAGCTCGATTCGGCGACCGACACGCCGCGGGTGCTGGACCTGGCGCGTGCGATCCTGCACGACGCCGACGTTCAGCTCGACATCGGGGCGCTCCGCCGCTTCGTGACCGCCTATCAGCGCATTCGGCCGCTGACGATCGGGGAGGTATGGGCGCTTCCGGCCGTGCTGAGGCTCACGGCCCTCCAGCTCCTGGCGGACGCGATGGCTCGCCCCGGGTCGGAGGCGGCGCGCTCGACCCGCGAGGGTGAGAGGTCGCCCCCGTGGGTCGGGGTGGCCAACTGCATCGGCTCGCTACGCTCGATCGCGTCGCAGGACTGGCGCGAATTCTTCGAGTCGGTCAACGCCGTCGAGCGGATCCTGCGCTCCGATCCGTTGCGCACCTACGCCGGCATGGACTTCGAGACCCGCGACCGGTATCGGCGGGCGGTCGAGGAGATTGCGCGCTGGTCCGAGCTGGATGAGCTCGAGGTCGCGCGCGCGGCGATCGCACAGTCCCGCGAAGGAGAGGGCGCGCGGGAGTCGCCGTGGCGCGCCCACGTCGGCTTCCACCTCGTGGCGGAGGGGCGCGAGTCCCTCGAGGAGCGGGCGAGCTTTCGGCCGCCGCTCCGTCTCGCGGCTCGCCGGTGGCTGAGGAGCCACGCGAGGCGAGTCTACTTCGCATCCGTCGCGGTGGCTGCCGCCCTTCCTCTTCTCGCCCTCGTCGCCTGGGGCTATCGGGACACGTCGTCGCCGCTCACGGTCGCCCTTCTCCTGATGGTCGGCTGGGTGGCGGCGCTCACCGCCGCCACGAGCTTCGTGAACTGGCTCATCTCGCACGTGATCGCGCCGCGTCCGCTGCCGAAGATACTCGTGGAGGGGCGCGTGCCCGCGAACCATCCGACTGTCGTGGCCCTGCCATGTCTCATCGGCGAGCCCGGTGAGGTCGATCGCCTCCTGGAGCACCTCGAGATCCTGCGGGAGAGCTGCATGCTCGAGGGTCTGCGCTTCCTGCTGCTCACCGATCTCCACGATGCACCGGCGCGGGTCGAATCTTCCGACGCGGAACACGTGGATCGGGCGGTTCACGGCGTACGGCGCCTCAACGATCGGGCCGAGCGCGAGCAGGGAATCCGCCCCTTCGGGCTCCTGCACCGCGATCGAGTCTGGAACGCGTCCGAAGGCCTCTGGATGGGGTGGGAGCGGAAACGCGGGAAACTCCACGACCTCAACCGCTTCCTCCTCACCGGAGAACGGTCTCCGTTCAGCGTGACCGAGGAGTGCGACGGCCTCGAAGGCGCGCGGTTCGTGATCACCCTCGATGCCGATACGGGTTTGCCCCGCGAGACCGCGGCGCGCCTGATCGGGACGCTGGCGCACCCCCTGAACGCAGCGGTGGTGGAGCCCGACGGGGAGATCCGCAGGGGATACTCCGTGCTCCAGCCCCGCATCGAGACGCTGACCGAGGCGGGCCGACGGACGTGGTTCGCGCGTCTGGGTCGCGCGGTCTCGGGCCTCGACCTGTACGCGCACGCGGTTTCCGACGTGTATCAGGACCTGTTCGGGGAGGGCGTGTATGCCGGCAAGGGGATTTACGACGTGGCCGCCTTCGAGTCGAGCCTCCGCGGCCGCGTCCCGGACAACGCCCTCCTGAGCCACGACCTGTTCGAGGGCGTCCACGGTCGCGCCGGGCTGGTGACGGATGTGATCCTGGTGGAGGAGTTCCCCGCCGGCGTGCTCGCGTACATGAGACGAATGCACCGATGGATCCGAGGGGACTGGCAGATCGCGCCCTGGCTCTTCGGACGCGTGCCGGCCCCCGGCGGCGGGAGGATCGCGAATCGTCTCGACGGCCTCGCCCGCTGGAAGATCTTCGACAATCTGCGACGGAGCCTGCTGGCGCCCGGTCTCGTCGCCCTCGTCGCGCTCGGTTGGGGATCCGGGCTCGGACCCCCCTGGGCCTGGGTCGCGATTTCCGCAGGCGTGCTCGGCTTCCCCGCCTTCCTCGGCGCCGCGAGCGCCACGCGACGTGCGCTGGGACAGACACGTTCGCACAAGAGGGCGACGAGGCGTTCGACGCGAGAGACCTGGACAGGGCTGGCCCTGAACGCGGGCCGATGGGGCCTGGCCTTCATTCTCGTTCCCTTCGAGGCGTGGCTCGCGGTCGATGCCGTCGGCCGCACGCTCTACCGGCTCGTCTTCAGCCGGCGTCGCCTCCTGGAATGGACCTCGGCCGCCGCGGTGTCGCGCTTGCTCTGGCAGCGTCACGGCGCCGGCATGTACTGGCGTGCCATGGGCGGCGCATCCCTCGTCTCGTTGGCCGCCGGCATCTGGCTCGCGGCGACCGGGCGGTCGGACGTGCCCGCGCTCGCCGCGGTCGGCCTCTGGTCGGTCGCACCCCAGATCGCGTACGCGGCCAGTCGTCCACGTCGTGAAGGCCCCAGGCCGTTGAGCGCCGCCGACCGGCGCTGGCTGCGGGAGACGGCGCTTCGGACGTGGCTCTTCTTCGAACGGTTCGCGAGCGCCGAGAACCATTGGCTTCCACCGGACAACTGGCAGGAGGACCGGGACCCGGAGGTGGCCCGTCGCACATCACCGACCAACATCGGAATGATGCTCGTCTCGGTGGTGGCCGCGTACGACCTCGGGTACATCGATGCGCGGGCGCTCGAAGCGATCGTCACGGAGACCCTGGGCACGATGGATCGGCTCGAGAAGTTCCGCGGGCACCTCCTCAACTGGTACTCCACCGAGAACCTGGCTCCGCTCGAGCCCCGCTACGTCTCTTCGGTCGACAGCGGCAACCTCGCGGTCGCCCTGATCTTGCTGGAGCGCACCCTGATCGAGCTCGCCGATGCGCCGGCGATCCGAGCGGCCGATGTCCGCGGACTCGAGGACGTCGCCCGCGCCTTCGACCGATTCCTGGCCGAGCGCGTGCCAGACGCCGGGTCGTCGCTCGAGCTTCGACGGGAGCTCCAGGGCCTTCGCCGTCGTTTCGCGAACGTGGGTACGGATCCGCTGGAGGCGTACCGATCGCTGGAGGGCATCCTGACCGGTCCGCTGTCCCGGATCGACGACGGGATCATCGAAATGGCCGGGAGGGTGGATCTGCCGGCGGCCGCGTTCCGCGAGATCCGCGAGTGGTCCGCCAAGCTGCATGCGATGGTGGACGCCGTGAGCCAGCGCATCGAGATGCTGGCTCCCTGGGTGCACCTGCTCGATTCCGCCGCAAGCGAGGTCGTCGACCGAATCGCGGAGCCGGTGGTGGCGGAGGCCCGGACCCGCGTGGCCGAGGGGGTCGCGCGAATCGGGGTTCGGCCCGGCGGGCTCGCCGTCACTCGAGTCGACGCCGATCTCGACGAGCTCGAGGGGGCGGTCGCCGCCGCGACGATCGGGGCCGCGACGCGAGAAGCGGCCCTGGCCTGGTGCCGCGAGCTCCGGGGCGCGCTCGCGCGTGTCACGCACGAGAGGCGTGCGGCGCGCGAGCGGCTCGAGAGCCTCGCGGTTCGATGCCACCGGCTCGTCGACACGATGGACTTCGGGTTTCTGTTCGACCCCACGCGGAAGCTGCTCCGCATCGGCTTCAACGTGACCACCGAAGAGCCCGACTCGCACCACTACGACCTGCTGGCATCCGAGGCGCGGCTCGCGAGCTATCTGGCGATCGCGAAGGGCGACGTCCCCGTGTCCCACTGGCTGCACCTCGGTCGCACGTTCACGCTCGTGGGGCGCTCGCCCGCCCTCCTCTCGTGGGGGGCCACGATGTTCGAGTATCTGCTGCCGTCGGTGTTCCTCCGGACCCCCGCCGAGACGCTGCTGGACATCAGTTGCCGTCAGGCGGTGAAGGGCCAGATCTCGTTCGGTGTCGACCGGGGAATCCCCTGGGGAATCTCGGAGTCGGCCTTCGCGCGTCGCGGGCACGATGCGAGCTATCAGTACCGGTCATTCGGCGTCCCCGGGCTCGGCCTGCGTCGCGACCTCGGAGACCGGCAGGTTGTGTCCCCATACTCCTCCGCGCTCGCGCTCCAGTACGAGCCTCGCGCAGCCGTCCGCAACCTCGAAAGGCTCGCGGCGGAAGGAGCCTGGGGACGGTGGGGACTGTACGAGGCCGTCGACTACGGGGTGTCTCCCGGTGGCCGCGACGGCCCGATTCCGTCCCCGGTGGTGGTGCGCGCGTTCATGGCGCATCACCAGGGGATGATCCTCGCCTCGATCGACAATCAGCTCGGCGACGACATCCTGGCGCGACGGGTCGCGACGGACCCCCGCATGGCGGCGATGGAGTACCTCCTCCACGAGCGGATGCCGTGGAGGGTGCCGCTCCGCCGGACATGGACCCGGCGGACCGCTCCGCCAACGCCGGCGCCGGGACCGTTCGACACGTCGCCGTTCTGGACCCCACGGAGGATCCACTCCGTCCCGCAGATCCACGTCCTTTCGAACGGACGGTACGATGAGGCGATCTCCCTGGACGGGGCGGGAGCCGCTCGCTGGCGGGGCCACGCCGTCACGCGCTGGCGCCGGGACGCGTCGAGGCCCGCCGCCGGCCAGTGGATCTACCTCCTCGATCGCGAGTCGGGCTCGACCTGGTCCGCGACCGCGGCGCCCGTCCCGATCTCGGCCGAAGCGGACGACGTCGAGTTCGGTCCGCACATGGCGGAGTTCCGGCGCCGAGCGCACCAGATCGTCTCGCGCCTGCGCGTGACGGTTCCGCCCGAGGACGACGTGGGAGTCCGGCTCCTCACACTGACCAACGACTCCGAGCGGCCACGCCGGCTGACCGTCGTCACGTACGGGGAGGTCGTACTCGGCTCGCAGGCGGAGGATGTCCGGCATCCGGTCTACGGCGAGCTGTTCCTCGAGGGGCGCTACGTCGAGGAGCTGCACGCGATCGTCTATCGCAGGCGCACACGATCGGACGAGGAGGCGCCTTTGTTCCTCGCCCACCGGCTGACCGGGCCGGAAGGGACGGTCGACCCTGCGGGCTGGGAGCTCGATCGCGAACGATTCATCGGCCGCAACCGCGACGCGGGGTGGCCCCGGGCCCTCGCGGACGGCGGGGTCGACCTGTCGGGTGGGACCGGGGCGCCCCTCCACCCGATCGCCGCCCTGTCTGCGCACGTGGAGCTCCCCCCGTACGCGACGCGGGAGCTGGTGATCCTGACCGCCGCCGGGCGGAACGAGACGGCGGTCCGGGCCATGGTGGAGCGATACGGCTCCGCCGCCCGGTGCGAGGGTGCCTTCGAGCGCGCGCGCCATGCCGTCGCCTCGTTGCGCCACGACCTCGGCGTGACCGATGGGGATCTCGAGCGGTTCCAGCGCCTGCAATCGCTGGCCCTCCACCCGTTTCACGGACTGCGGATGCCGCCGGCGACGCGTCGTCGGCTCTCGCGCGCCCAGCCGTTCCTGTGGCGATTCGGGATTTCGGGAGATCGACCCATACTGCTCGTCCTCGTGTACCGGCCCGAGGAGTCCGACATCGCGCTGGAGGTCCTGAAGGCGCAGGCGTACTGGCGCGGCCGGTCGTTCGCGTTCGACGTCGTGCTCGTCGACCCCACCACCGAGGGCTACGCGCAGCCCGTGCGCGACACGCTACAGTCCGTCGTCGACCGGTCGGGAGCGGCCGACGCGCTCGGGAACGACGTGCATCTGGTGTCGGCCGACCGTCTGGAAGGCGACGACGTGGCGGCGCTCGAGTCGCTCGCGGCCGTCGTGCTCGACTCGCGTCGCGGCTCGCTCGAGCAGCAGCTCGCTTCCCTGGAAGAGGGCGTGCCGCCCATGCCCGATTTCATCCCGATCCCGACGCGTCCGCTCGCGAGCGAGCCCTCTCCGCCGCTCGAGCGTCCCGGGGGGCTCGTGCTCGACAACGGGGTCGGCGGCTTCGATCCGGATACGGGGGAGTACGTGATCTTTCTCGGCCCCGGGGGCTCGACTCCCGCGCCATGGAGCAACGTCATCGCGCGACCGGGGTTCGGCACGCTGGTGACCGAGAGCGGCGGCGGCTTCACGTGGGCCCTAAACAGCGGCGAGAACCGCCTCACGCCGTGGCACGACGACCCGGTCGGCGATCGCGCCGGGGAGGCGCTCTACCTGCGCGACGAGGAGACCGGCGAGGTGTGGACTCCCACACCCCGGCCTCGGCCCGCCGAGGCGCCCTGCGAGATCCGGCACGGTGCGGGGTACACGACCTTCCGGACCCGCAGTCACGGGCTCGACCAGAAGTGCGACGTCTGCTGCGCCATGGAGCTGCCCGTCAAGCTCGTGCGGGTCCGGCTGACGAACGAGTGGAACCGCACACGGCGCATCACCGCCACGTACTACGTCGAGTGGGTCCTCGGGACCGATCGCGGCCGGACGGCGCCGCATATCGTGACGGAGTTCGATGCGCGCTCGCGGGCGATCCTGGCGCGCAACTCCTTCTCGGCGGAGCACGGAGATCGGGTGGCTTTCCTGACCGCGAGCGAGCCGCCCCACGGAATCACCATGGATCGCGCGGAGTTCCTCGGCGCCGATGGCGATGTGCGCCGTCCCGAGGCACTGTTCCGGATCGGGCTCACGGGGATCGATTCGGCCGGGAAGGACCCGTGTGGGGCATACCAGATCCACGTCGACATCGAGCCCGGTCGGACGGTCGAGTTCCACTTCGCGCTCGGGCAGGCGGCCTCCCGCTCCGACACCGTCGAGCTCGCGACCCTGGTCCGGCGGGCCGGTGTCGCCGGCCGCGAGCGCGATGCGGTCCGTCGGTTCTGGGACACCGGGCTCGCATCCGTGCGCGTGAAGACCCCCGATCCGGCCTTCGATCTCCTGATGAACCGGTGGCTCCGGGTCCAGGTGCTCGCCAGCCGCGTCTGGGGACGGACGGGGTTCTACCAATCCGGGGGGGCGTTCGGCTTCCGGGACCAGCTCCAGGACGTTCTCGCCCTGCTCGAGTTCGACCCGCGGATCGCGCGCGCCCACATCCTCGACGCGGCGAGCCACCAGTTCGCCGAGGGGGACGTCCTGCACTGGTGGCACCCAGGGTCCGAGGCCGGTGTCCGCACGCGGTGTAGCGACGATCTCGTATGGCTGCCCTGGATCACGGCCACCTACATCGCGCGCACGTCGGACACGGGCATCCTCGATGAGCGACGGCCGTTCCTGCGGGCGCCGCCTCTCGAGCCCGGAGAGCAGGAACGCAACGCGCGTTTCACGTCCACCGTCGGAAACGGCTCGCTGTACGCGCATTGTCTGCGCGCGCTCGACCACGCGTCGCGCTTCGGGGAGCACGGACTGCCGCTGATCGGAACCGGCGACTGGAACGACGGGATGGACCGGGTGGGGATCGAGGGCCGCGGGGAAAGCGTGTGGCTGGCGTGGTTCCTCCTGGCGACGCTGAGGGCGTTCGTGCCCCTGTGCGAGGCGCGGGGCGATGTGGATCGCGCGCGGGAGCTGCGGGCGCGCGCGGACGACATGGCCGCGCGGATCGAGGAGGAGGGGTGGGACGGGGAGTGGTATCGTCGCGCCTACTACGACGACGGTACCCCTCTGGGCTCCGCCCGGAACGACGAAGCGCGGATCGATGCGATCAGCCAGGCGTGGGCGGTCCTCTCCGGGGGCGCCCCCGACCGGCGGAGCCGGCGCGCGATGCAGGCCGTGGACGAGCATCTCGTCCACCGTTCCGAGCGCCTGCTTCTCCTCCTCACCCCTCCGTTCGACCGGACGCCTCGCGATCCGGGCTACATCAAGGGGTATCCCCCCGGGGTGCGCGAGAACGGCGGGCAGTACTCGCACGCGGCGGTCTGGGCGGGCTGGGCCTGGGCCCTCCTCGGCGAGGGTGAGCGCGCCTGGGACGTCTTCCGCATGGTGAGCCCGGCGCACCGGTCCGATCCGGACACCGTGCGGCGCTACCGGGTCGAGCCGTACGCCGTCGCGGCGGACATCTACAGCAGCCCGCCGCACGAAGGCCGCGGCGGGTGGACGTGGTACACCGGCTCCGCGGCGTGGCTGTACCGATTCGGTCTCGAGGCGATCCTCGGCATCCTCCGTGACGGCGACCGGATAGACGTCCGACCGTGTCTTCCGGATGCCTGGGAGGGATTCGAGGCCTGGATCCGCGAGAAGGATCGGACCCGGCACATTCGCGTCGAACGGGAGGACGGGCGCCGCTCCTTCCGGATCTGGATCGACGGGGAGCTCGCCGACGCGGAGATCAGGGGTCCGGAAGTCGCCGGTCGATGAAGCACGCGATGGCCGGGATGCCGGCTGCATCGGCTCTTGCCGACGCGGGGGCCATGATCACCGCTCCACGCCGTTCCGCCGTGCGGCGCGGCCGTGGCCGCCGCCTCAGTGCGGGACGGGGCGACCGAGCCGTCGCTCGATGTCGTGGATCGACGACTCCAGCCGGCCCTCGGAGCCGGCGTGATCGTCGCACATCAGGACCGTGAACACGCGCGCGTGCTTCGCTCGAAGCCGGTCGTGCGCCTGGCGGACGACCGGAAGGAGCTCGTCCCACCCGGCTTCGATGATCGTGTCCATACCGGTCACCTCGTAGCTGAGGCCGGCGCGATCGATCTCGTCGATCACGTCCGCCACCGGACCGGCGATCGTGTCGCCGGCTCCGATCGGAAACATCGTCAGGCTGAACAGCATTCGTCCCTCCGACCGTCTTCCCGTGTTCATGATCTCGAGCGGGATCCTTCGCGGTACACGATCCCCTCGTGAGCCCGGGAAGGACCTCGAATCCCGTACCCTCGACTGCGGGTCCCGTGCCGCAGCCGTCCCGCCGCCTCGACCCACGGAATTCGCGGGGGGGAACCGCTTCCCGAAGCCCTCGGCGGCGCCCCCCCCGATCGGGCGAATTGTCGCAGCGCCGGGTCGACCTGTCCGCCGGGGGGTGCGGAAGGCCGGACGCCACGGAGGCGCGGTCACCCGAGCGCGGCGACCGTCCTGGAGAAGAAGATCGCGAGACCGACCGCGACGGCGGCCGCCGCCGCGACGAGCACCGCCGCCGCCGAGGCATCCTTCAGCAGTCCGAGCTCCGGGTCCGACCGGGCGGGGGCCGTACGGTCCGCGACCCGCTCCACCGCGCTGTTCACCAGCTCGGCGGCGACCACGAGACCGACGGCCAGCGCGATGAGGGCCCACTCCGTGCGCGTCACGTCGAACAAGAACCCCTCCAGGACGGCGAAGACCGCGGCCGCGATGTGGATCGTGGAGTTGCGCTCGAGCGGGACCACGCGCAGGCCTCGGGCGGCGTTCAGGACCGAGTGCCACAGCTCCCGGATCTCGCGGGAGACGATGTCGACGCCGCGATCCTCGTAGCCCGTCGAGAGGGCGATGAAGGAGGAGAACAGGAGCCCGATGAGGAGCCACCGGAGCACGTCGTCCACGTACACGAGCCCGAAGAGCTCGACGCCGGAGACGCGCTCCGGACCGTAGGCCCAGGCCCCGCGCTCGAGCGCGAGCGGCCACAGGACGCTCCCGTACACCGTGAGGACGGCCGTGGAGACGAGGATCGGCCGCAGCCGCGCGCGCAGGGCTTCGGCGAACTCCCGCCGGAGCCACAGGAGGACGAGCGGGGGAAGGCAGAAGAGCGCCGTGTACCCGACGTAGCTCAGACGCTCAAACATCGTTCGACCGTTTGAGCGCGTACAGCGCGATCCCGGCGATGAGCAGCGTGCCGAAGATGTAGAACCCGAGAAACTCCTCGATCGGGAGCCCGTCGATCCACACCCCGAGCGTCGGGGCACTGTCGTACCGCCACACTCCCGTCCGGACCGAGAGCCAGTCCCAGACCGCCCCGAACGTGTACACGAAGATCAGGCACCAGAGGATGGTGCGTGCGTAACGCCTGATCTCGGTTCTGAGGAGCCAGCCCAGCACGAGCGCCGGCAGCGCGAAGAAGACGACGAGGAAGAGCGCGTAGACGGGCATCGCGACCGCTCCGGGCATCGGGGCGAACGAGGACGATCGTGCTCGTGATCCACAACCTACCGCGCGGCCGGTCGGTCGCGCGCGCTCGTCCGGTCGCCGGTCCCGGGTCGGGCCCCTCGCAAGGTCTCCGATCTCACGGCGTCCGGTGCGGGCCCGTTCCTTCCCACGATTCGAAGCGCCGAATACGCGGAGCCGGAAGGAGCGACGAGATGATCGCACGTGCATGGCGGGGCGAGACCCTGGCGGAGGATGCGGACGCCTATCTGGCCTACCTCGACGGGACCGGCGTGAGCGACTGCGCGGGCAGCGAGGGCAACCGGGGCGTGCTGGTGCTCCGCCGGACCGTCGACGACACCGCGGAGTTCCTGTTCATGTCGTTCTGGGACTCGATGGATGCGATCCGTGGCTTCGCCGGCCCCGAGCCGGAGTGGGCCCGCTACTACGAGGAGGACCGTCGGTACCTGCTCGAGATGCAGCCGACCGTGGATCATTTCGAGGTCGCCGTCCGTAGATTCCCCCCCGAGGTCCGGGCCCCCGGCCCGGACGCGATCGGCTGACACGGCGGAGCGCCGGGTCCGGCCGATCCTCCCGATCCCCTGGATGGAGCGCTGGACGTGGACGGATGGACCTCCCCGCGCGTGGCGACCGCGCCGCCCGGCATGGCGCGCGCCTTCGCGCTGCTCGTGTTGTCCCTCGCGATCCTGCCGGGCGCCGTCGCGGCGCAGGAGCCGCGTGCCGACCGGAGCGCGCTGGCGGCGGATGTCGAGGCGCGCGAGCGCGCCTTCGCTCGCACGATGGCCGACCGCGATTTCGAGGCGTTCCTCACGTTCGTCTCGGAGGAGGCAGTCTTCTTCTCGGGTGAGACGCCCCTCCGGGGCAGGGACGCGGTCGCGGCGGAATGGCGTCGCTACTACGAGGGGCCGGAGGCCCCGTTCTCCTGGGAACCCGATCTCGTCGAGGTGCTGGAGTCGGGCGACCTCGCGCTGAGCACCGGGCCGGTCCGGAACGCGGCGGGAGAGGTGGTCGCCCGCTTCAACTCGATCTGGCGTCTCGATCCCGACGGCGAATGGCGGGTGATCTTCGACAAGGGCTGTCCGTAGGGCACGGCAGACGTGGGCGCGCCGGCGGCGCGTCCGTCCCCGAGAATCGGTTCGGGTCCATCGCGTGACCGTGTCCTCGGCGCCGCTGGTGGAATGTGTCGTGCACTTGAGATTCGCGCGGTTCCCAGAGGCCCGGCTCCCCCTGTCGCCGGGGCGCGGCTCGCCCGATCATGCAGACGTGATTCGCACCGCGATACGCAGCCGAGGTGACCCTCATGATACGCACGATCCGCTCCCTGTTCGCCCTCGCCCTCCTCGTCCCCGTGGCGGCCGCCGCCCAGCAGGACGATCGGTACGACTACTTCGACGCCAACCGGGAGATGATCCAGCGGGGAGTACAGGCCGTCATCCAGTGCAACGGGCTGTTCACCTCGAACCGCACGCTCGAGCAAGTGTTCGCGCAGGAGCTCGCGTACCTCAGGAACCCGATCGGGACGGCCGAGGGTGGGGATTACGTGGTCGATCGCGAGCGGAAGGCGGTCGTTATCGGCGCGCCCGGTGGGGACGTGCCGGTGATGCGGGCGGCGTTCCGCGAGGGCATCGGCTGCGTGGTGATGGCGCCGGACCAGACGTTCGATGACATCGACGCGCTCCCGATGCTCGACGAGCCGCCCCCTCCGGGCGACCCGGCCACGACCGCGTGGCCCGACGGCGACATGGTCGAGGTGTCGGTCCCGCCCGAGGTGGATGCCGAGGCGCTCCAGGCGGCCTCGGACTGGACGTTCGAGCGCGAGTCGCCCGAGCAGGTGACGCTGAGCCTCCTGGTCGTCCACGACGGCAGGCTGATCCACGAGCGCTACGCGCCGGGCGTCGACGTGCGCACGCGCACGCGCACATGGTCCACGGCCAAGAGCATCGCGGTCACGCTCATCGGGATGCTCGTGGATCAGGGGAAGCTGTCGCTCGACGAGCCGCTCCCGATCGAGTGGTTGCCGACCCGCGCGTCGAATCCGGAGACCGATCCGCGGCGGCAGATCACGCTCCGGCACGTGCTCAACATGTCGAGCGGGCTCTATCCGGTGGATTCGTGGGGGAGAGAGTACGCGACGGGGTCCGGGCTGGCGTACTGGGCGGGCGCGAGCTCGATCGAGGGGGCGCGCGACCGGGGGCTGGTCCGCGAGCCGGGGACGTCGTGGGACTACGAGAACTACGACACCCTGCTCGGCGTCCTCGCCATGAAGAACGTCCTCGGCGACGAGGACAGCTATCAGGCGTTCCCGAGGACGGCCCTCCTCGACCGGATCGGGATGCGGAACACGCTCCTCTCCACGGACCGCTTCGGCGACTTCATCATGTCCAGCCAGATCTACACGAACGCTCGCGACCTGGCACGCTTCGGCCTTCTATACGAACAGAACGGGGTGTGGAACGACGAGCGGCTGGTCTCGGAGGAGTGGATCGACTTCGCACGCACACCGGCTCCGGCCACGGCCGACGACGGCAACTTCTACGGCGGTCAGTTCTGGCTCGTGCCCGACGATCGGACCGACGTGCCGAAAGATGCCTACTCGACCGCGGGGAACCGCGGGCAGTACGTGGTCATCGTCCCGTCGTACGACCTCGTGATCGTGCGCCGCGGTCTCGACTACGGGCGTCAGGGCTTCAACCAGTGGGACCTGACGCGTGAGGTGCTGAAGGCGTTCGAGCCGGCCGCGACCGACGCCGGTCGTTGAGGGGTCGGGTCGCGTCGGCTACAGCCCGAGCCGCAGACGGCCCCCCAGCCCCACGAGGGTGAGCGTTCTGCCCTCGACCCGCTGGAGCAGGAGGTCGGCAGAGGGCGCCAGCGAGAGCGAGCTCGCGAGCGGCAGGTCGAGCCCCAGAGCCGCGACGAGGCTCGCCCCCATCGTGCTTCCGATGGCGACCACCACGTCGCCGACGGCCGGGGGCTCGGGGGGGCCGTCCACGTCGGCGATGGTCGAGAGCGCGAACCCGGCCCCCAGCCGGAGCCAGACCGGCGTATCCTCGGCTGCCAGCGTGGAGGTGAAGACCAGCGCGTTGCGGGTGTCTCCGCCGGGGGCCCCTTCGAGCCAGGCGCTCGTCCAGCCGACTCCGAACCAGAGGTCGTTCGCGACCCGATGCTCGAAGCCCACGTGAGCGAGCCCCGCCGGATCGCCTGACTCCGACAGATCGTGGCCCGAAAGGCTCAGTCCCGCGCCGCCCCCGGCCTCCAATCGCCACGCCGGCGGCGCTTCCTGCGCGGCCGCGCGGGGCAGGATGGCGAGCACGGCGACGGCCGCCAGAGCGAGCGCGCGCAGGGTCGCCGGGAGCGATCGCGGCCCGGCGGCGGCCACCCACACCAAGGCTCCGAACGATCCGGCTCCGATCCATCCCGTTCTTCCAGGTGCTGCGGCGCGGAGCCGCTCGAGCGCCCGCATGCCGTTTCTCCGCCTCCGTGGTGCGTGACGACTCCCCCTCCGGTGACAACGGCCGCCGCCACCGGAGAAGGACACGCAGCCGTCAGGTGGAGTCGCCGCGGAGGAGTTCCCGGTTCGCCTCCGAGAGCAGGGGCAGGTCGCGGAGGCGGACGCCGCTCGCCGCGAAGACGGCGTTCCCCACCGCGGGAGGCATGGGAGGGTAGGGCGGCTCGCCCGCGCCGGTGGGCGCCGCGTCGCTCTCGACCCAGCGCGCGTCGATGTCGGGCGCCCGGTCCATCCGGAGCAGGGGGAATGCATCGAAGTTCGTCGCCTGCACCGCGCCGCCCTCGACGCGCACCTCCCCGTACAGGGCCGCGCCGAGGCCATCGGTGGCCCCGCCCTCGAGCTGGTGGCGGATCCCGTTCGGGTTCACGACGCGGCCGCAGTCGATGGCCGACCATACGCCGTGTACGCGGATGTCGCCCCGGTCGCGCTCGACCGACGCCTCGACGACATGGGCGACGTAGCTCCCGAACGTGAACCCGCACGCGACGCCGAGTCCGTGCCCCGGGGGAAGCTCCCGCCCCCACCCGGCCGTGTCGGCCGCGAGACGGAGGACCCCCGTCATGCGGCCCGTCGAGAACACCGGGTCTTCCTCGTCGTCGCGGGGCAGGTCACGATCGGATCCGAGCAGGGCGAGACGGAACTCGAGGGGATCGCGGCCGGCCGCCGCCGCGGCCTCGTCGACGAAGCACTCCTCCGCCCACATGAACGTGTTGAGCCCCGGGGCCCGGAGCGGTCCGCGGGGCAGGTTGGATTCGATGAGCGTGTATTCCAGCCTGTGCGTGCCGGCGAGCGCGGCGGGCCAGGTCGCCTCACGGAACTCCGAGCGCGCGGGTCGCACGCCCTCGCGGCCCGCGTAGCGCGACGTTCCGGCCTGGCGGTGCCGCCAGGCCGTGAGCCGCCCTTCCGCATCCAGACCCGCGGCGAGGCGGTGGGCGTTGAGCGGCCGCAGAAAGCCGTGCCGCATGTCGTCCTCGCGCGTCCACACCACCTGCACGGGCGCGTCGAGCTCGCGCGCGACCTTCACGGCTTCCGCGATGAAGTCGACCCCGAGCCGGCGGCCGAACCCGCCCCCGCAGCGCTCGACGCGCACCTGGATGGCGTCCTCGTCGAGACCGGACACCACGGCGGCCATGCGGCGGACCGACTGCGGGACCTGGGTCGGTGCCCGGATCTCGAGCGTGTCTCCGCGAAACCAGACCACGCAGTTCATGGGCTCCATCGGCGCGTGGACCAGGAACGGGGCGGAGTAGTCCGCATGGACGATCCGCGCGGCGGCCGCGAGCGCGCCCTCGACATCTCCGGCCTCGCGGAACGTCTCGCCGCGCCCCGCGAGCGCCGCGCGCGAGCGCGCCATGATCGCCGCGCTGTCCTCGCCCGCGTTCGGGCCCTCGTCCCACGTCACGCGGAGCGCCTCCCGCGCGCGGATCGCCGCCCATGTCCCCTCGGCCACCACGGCCACGCCGTCGGCGGACGCCGGCCGCTCCGGCGTTCCGGTCGCATCGACCTTGACCGTCGTCCGGAACCCGGGAACGTCGCGGCAGTCGCGGTCGTCCCAGTCCACGGCGCGTCCGCCGTACACCGGGCAGCGCGCGATCACCGCCCGCAGCATGCCCGGGAGCCGCGCGTCGAGTCCGAACGCGATGTCGCCGCGCGCGATCGCGGCGGTGTCGAGATGCGGGACCGGAGTCCCGATGAGCGTGAAGCGGTCTGGCGACCGGAGCGTCACGGCTTCGGGATCGACTTCGCGACCCGCGGCGAGAGCGGCTGCCGCGGCCGCGAGGTCGCCGTACCCGATCCGCTCGCCGGTCCCGGGGGCGACGACCGCGCCGGCCGCGGTGGTCAGCGCGTCCGCGGCGAGCCCCCACTCCCGCGCCGCGGCCTCGATCAACGCTCGTCGCGCCACGGCGCCGGTGCGGCGGAACGGAAGCCAGTGCGCACGGACGGCCTGGCTCCCTGCCGCCGCCGGGTGCGGCCCCATCTCGTCCGCCGCCTCGGCCTGCGCGACGCGCACGCGCTCCCACGGGATGTCGAGTTCCTCGGCGACCAGCATCGCCAGAGCGGTTCGGGCGCCCTGACCGATCTCGGGTACCGGGATGCGGATCGTGGCCATGCCCCGCGTGTCGATCTCGAGGAAGGCGTCCATGCGCTGCGAAACGGCGGGGCCCGTGGCCGACCCTCTGCCGCACCCCGGGAACGACACGGTGACGAGCAGCCCCCCCGCCGCGCCGATCGAGATGCGGAGGAACCCCCGCCGGTCGATTCCCGCGCGCCCCGGCCGGCTCATCGGTCGGCCGCCCGTCCGGCGGCGCGGCGCACCGCGGCCCGGATGCGCATGTACGTGCCGCACCGGCACAGGTTGCCCGACATGGCCTCGTCGATCGCGTCGTCCGTGGGATCGGGGTCGCGGGCCAGGAGCGCCGCGGCGGTCATCACCTGACCCGTCTGGCAGTAGCCGCATTGCGGGACGTCCTCCTCCACCCACGCGCGCTGCACCGGGTGGTCACCATCCCGGGAGAGCCCCTCGATCGTCCGCACGGCCCGCTCCCCCACGGCCGAGACGGGGAGCGTGCACGAGCGCACGGCCGCTCCGTCGAGGTGGACCGTGCACGCCCCGCACAGACCGGCCCCGCAGCCGTACTTCGTCCCGGTGAGATCGAGGGCGTCGCGAAGCACCCAGAGAAGCGGGGTGTCCTCGAGGACGTCCACGACGACCTGTCGTCCGTTCACGTCGAGCCGGTATTCCAACATTCCTCCCGGTCCGCCCGGATCCCGGACGGAGACGCCCGCGCCGGGGGCCTCCGCCGATCGATGCGCACCGGACCCAAGGGAGGCCCGGGGGGGTCGCCCCGACAGGCGGGAATCCGCGAGCCGGCGCTCACGCGGGACGAGCCGGCGGTCAGCGCGGACGCGCCGGCCGGATCGCCGGCGCCGCCTGCCCGGGAACCGCGCCCCGGTGGCGTGTCCGCGACGCGCGCGAGCTTGACCCCGATCGCCCCGGGATGCTCGTTTCCGCCCCGTGAAGAGCTCCAGCGCCCCGGCGGCCGCGGCACGACCCGCGCGGCGCCCCGATCCGACCACCCGCGTCCTGCCACGCGGATCCGTCCCCGTCCTGATCCTCCTGGGCGCCACGGTCCTCGGGCTCATCGAGGCGAGCCAGGTGCAGTACGACCGGGCGGTACAGGGAGCGCCGATCTCCTGGGGGCACGCGCTCATCCACGGGCTCCCCCGCTGGTACGCCTGGGCGCTCCTCGTCCCGGGCATCTTCACCGTGTCGCGGGCGATCCGTCGACGGGATCCTGGCCTCCCGGCGGTCGTGCTCCTCCATGCCGTGGCCGGGGTCGCGTTCACGCTCACGCAGATCTTCCTGTTCTCGACGGTCTCGACGGCGCTTCACGGCCAGCCCGGGCTCGTCGACCACCTCCGCCCCGCGTTCCTCAAGTACGTGGGTCTCACGTTCCTCGGGGGTCTGGTCACCTACGCGTTGCTGGTCCTGGGCTGGAACGGCTGGCGGGTCTACCGCGAGGGTCGCCGCCGTGAGCACGAGGCGGCGCGTCTCGAGCTCCGTACCGCCGAGCTCAAGGCGCTCCTCGCCGAGGCCCAGCTCGGCCACCTCCAGAGCCAGCTCCAGCCGCATTTCCTGTTCAACGCGCTCCACACGCTCGGGGCGCTCATCCGCGAGGGCGATGAGTCGTCCGCAGCGCGCCTCACGCAGCGACTGGCCGAGCTCCTGCGCCGGTCGCTCGAGGTGGCCGAGAAGCCGGAGATCGCCCTCCGCGAGGAGCTCGTGCTCCTCGAGCCCTACGTGGAGATCCAGCGCCTGCGGTTCGGGGAGCGGCTGCGCGTGACCGTGGAGGGAGCCGAGGTCGGGGAGGTGGCCGATGGGCTGGTGCCGACCCTGCTGCTCCAGCCCCTGGTCGAGAACGCGATCCGGCACGGCATCGAGCGCCGCGCCGAGTCGGGACGGATCGAGGTCTCGGCGCGGCGCGCCGGGGACCGGCTGATCTTGCGGGTGCGCGACGACGGCCCCGGCCCGGACGGCGTTGCGCCCCCCGGGACCGGGGTCGGTCTCGAGAACAGCCGCGCGCGGCTCCGGGAGCTCTACGGGGACGAGGCCGCTCTGGCGCTCGGGACGGCCGCCGGAGGTGGCGGCGAGGTCATCGTGCGGCTCCCGTTCCACACGGAGCCCGTCGTGCTGCACGAAGACCGGCGGGCGAACGCATGACCCCGCTCCGTGCGGTCGTGGCCGACGACGAGCCGCACGCGCTCGGGGCCCTGGCCGAGTCGCTGGAGCGCGAGCCCGACGTCGAGGTCGTGGCCCGCTGCCGGGATGGGAGGGAAGCGCTCGAGGCGATCCGCAGGCATGCTCCCGACCTCGCGTTTCTCGACATCCGGATGCCCGAGCTCGATGGGTTCGAGGTGGTGGAGGCGCTCGAAGAAGCCCGGCGCCCGTGCATCATCTTCGTCACGGCATACGATGAGCACGCGCTCCGCGCCTTCGAGGCGCACGCCGTCGGCTACCTCCTGAAGCCCTTCGACGACGAGGCGTTCCGCTCCACGATGCGACACGTGAGGGCGCTGCTCGAGCGCCAGCGGGACGAGGTCGGGGACGGGACCGGGGCGGTGGTCGACCGTCTCCTCGCCGAGCGGGGCGGCCCACGCCGGATCGTCGTACGGTCCGGAGCGCGCACGCGCCTCGTTCCGGTGGCTTCGATCGACTGGATCGAGGCCGAGGGCAACTACGCGAGACTCCACTGCGGGACCGCCACGCATCTCGTGGCCCGGTCGCTCACCGATCTCGCCTCGAGCCTCGCGCCCGCCGGCTTCGCGCGGATCCACAGGTCGACGATCGTGAACCTCGCGCGCGTCGAGGAGTTCCGGACGGAGGACCACCGCGACTACAACGTGGTGCTCGACACGGGGGAGACGCTTCGCCTCAGCCGGACGTACCGGGCCGAGGTCGAAGGGCGTCTTGGCGACCGGATCTGATCCCGGGTCTCGTCGAGAGGCCGCGCGCACGACGAGGGAGGCGGAGGGATTCCGACCGACACCCGCACGGCGCACGGCGGGCATGGAGGCGGTGATCGCCGCGGGCGAGGGAAACGTCAGGAACCTGCAAACTCGTCACCCGAGGTTTGCCGCCGCGCCGTTCGCCCGATCGATTCCTCCTTCCATGGAGCCCCGAGAGTCGGATCGGCCACGTACCCTCTCCTGGTCCCGGGTGGTCCTCCCCCTGGGGCTGGGTTTCGTCGTCTCGCTCGGTCTGGCGTATCAGGCGTGGGACGCCAGCCGGGAACACCGGAAGAGGGCGGAAGCGGCGGTGAGCGACCACGCCGCGTTCGCGGCGCATCTGCTCGGGTCTCGCATCGATCGGCGGATGAGTCAGGCTCTCCTGTACGCGTTCTACCGGGTCGATCTCGCGATCCGCGTACAGGGAACCCGATGGCCGGACGCGGAGGCGCTCCGCGTAGCGCAGGAGATCGAACGCTGCGGCGCCGTCGTCCCTGCCGAGCAACGCGTGTTCTTTCGGTGGGTCGAAGGTCAGGGGCTCGATGTGTCCGGACCGGCGCCCGCCGGATTCGCGGACTGGCTGGCCACGTGGGTGCCGGAGACCGCGCGGCGGCAGCCGGAGGCGCGTTCGTCCGGAATTCGGTTCGGCGCCCCCGGGATCGGACCGCGAGGGGTGGCGTTCCGTGTGTACCGGCTCCCCGAGGGTACCGCGCTGTTCGGGCTCGACAACTGCTTCCGGGATCTGGAGGAAGATGTGTTCGCCGCGGCCATGACCGGGGCGAGCGTGCTGCCACCATCGCTTGTCGGAGACACGCCCAACGACTCGCTGATCGACCTCCTCGTCCTGAACGGTGAGGGTCGTCCCTTGCGCGGCGAGCCCGGGGAGGGGCACGAGGGCTACGGTGGCCGCGCCGAGGTCGAGCCCGCGGCGGTCTACGACGGCCTGGAGGTCGTCGTCGGTCTCACGGCGGGCGCCGCATCGCGACTTCTGCTGGGCGGTCTCCCACGATCCCGGCTCCCGGAGGCCCTGGCACTCGTCGGACTGACCGGTCTCCTGCTCGCCCTCGCCGCGGTACAATTGCATCGGGGACAGGAGCTCGTGCGGCTGCGCGAGCGCTTCGTCGCGAACGTGTCGCACGAGCTGCGCACGCCACTCCAGCAGATCGTCCTCTACTCCGACCTGCTGACCCTCGAGAAACTGCACGACGAGTCCGAAAGGCGTCATGCACTCGCGGTGATCCACCGGGAGGCGCGGCGACTCATCGAGCTCGTCGAAAACGTCCTCGCCTTTTCGCGTTCCCGCGAGGGGGAGCCCGCCCCGCTCCGCCCGAGACCGACCCCCCTCCTGGAGCTGGCCCGGGGCGCGGTGGCGGCGTTTCGACCGATCGGGGAGCGACGTGGCGTGGGTCTCGATCTCGCTGGAGAGGAGGTCGCGGCGAGCGTAGACCCCGATGCGCTCCACCGCGCGCTGCTCAACCTGCTCGACAACGCCGTGAAGTACGGCCCCGAGGGGCAAACGGTCCGGATCACGCTGGAGAAGCGCGGGTCGAACGCGGTCGTCTCCGTCGCCGACGAGGGACCCGGAATTCCGGCCGAGGACCGCGAACGCGTCTGGCAGCCGCACATCCGGCTCGAACGAGACGGCGAGGGGGGGCGGTCCGGACAGGGACTGGGTCTGGCGATCGTGCGCGAGCTCGTGGAACGGATGGGCGGGCGGGTGTCCCTCGACGCGGCTCCGGGCGGCGGCGCCCGGTTCTCCATCCACATCCCGCTGTCCGAATCGTGATCGAGGAAGCCGCTCCGCGAGTCCTCCTCGTCGAGGACAACGCCAGTCTCGCGGGTGGTCTCGCGAGGGCCCTGGAGTCCGAGGGATACGAGGTCGAGCGCGAGGAGCGTGGAGACCGCGCGCTCGAACGTCTCCCGGGCCGGTCCTTCGACCTCGTCATCCTCGACCTCATGCTTCCCGGCGCCACCGGATTCGACGTCCTGCGGCACTGGCGGAGACGGGGTGACGAGACCCCGGTCCTGATCCTCTCGGCCCGAGGGGAGGAGGTCGATCGAATCCAGGGCTTTCGCTGCGGAGCCGACGACTACGTGGTCAAGCCGGTCGGCGTGATCGAGCTGCTTCTCAGAGCGGGGGCCATCCTGAAGCGGGCAGGCACCCGGGGGTCGGGCCCGGAGACCGTGGGTACATACGCCTTCGGGGACGTCCTGGTGAACGAGGGGACTCGCACGGTGACGCGGCGGGGGGATCCGGTGCCGCTGTCGCGACTCGAGTTCGATCTCCTCGTCGCCCTGCTGCGGGCGAGGGGCCGGGCGGTCGCGCGCGAAGATCTCCTGCGCGACGTCTGGGGGTTCTCGCGTCCGGAACGGATCCGCACCCGGACGATCGACACGCACATCGCGTCGCTCCGCGGAAAACTCGAGCCGCGGCCCTCTCGGCCCACGCACATCCTCACCGTCCGCAAGGTCGGATATCGAATCGACGTCGCGAGCGAGCGCCTTTCGTCCTGACCGGTCCCCGCCGGGCTAGGGTTCCGTCAGCGCGCGCAGGCGCGCGAGCGACCCCGAGTCGGACGGGTCGAGACCGAGGGCCCGCCGGTACGCCGCGATCGCCTCATCCACGCGTCCGAGGCGCTCGAGGATCGGGCCCAGCTCACGCGGAATGCTGGCCGAACGCGGATGGAATTCCTCGTTCAGCTCGAGCATGGCGGCCGCCTCGGCATCCTGTCCGGCGGCCTCGAGCTCGCGGGCGAGCTCGTTCATCTCCCACACGCCGAAATCGTAGGCCCCGCTCAGAGCGTCCTCGCGTAGCTCCCGGTACCGTTCGATCGCGGCCTCGATCCCGCGCTCCTCGATCACCCGGTGGAGCTCGGTCCGGAGCAGGTGCGGAATCCTCAACCCGCGGTGACACGTCTTGCACTCGACCGCCAGCCCGGGCACGCCTCGATCCGGGAGCTCCGGCAGGATCTCCTCGTTGACCTGGTTCACCATTCGCAGCATGTGCCGGGCCTTGGCCTTGAGCGGCTTCTCGTCCAGATCGAAGCGCGCGCCCCGGAAGGAACCGTTCTCTCCCATGACGTGGCAATCTCCGCACCTCAATCCGGTGGCGAACGAGAAGCTCCGCATGAGGAGGACGAGGCTGTCTCGCGAGATCGAGTCAGGCAGCACCTCGAGGTTTCGGAACTCCTCGGGGATCTGGGCCGATCCGGCGGATGCCGACGCGAGCGTGAACATGGCGATGGGGAGCGCTCGGCGAACGCGTGGGTTCATGACGGTCATTCCTCGTGCGAGGCTGCTGGAAGGGCTCGCACGAAGTTAGGTACCCGTCCCGGGGATCGTGAGCCCGCGGTCGTCAGGATTCCGTGAGGCGGACGTCAGGGAATGGCAAATTCCCCGACCTACGTCGGCGTCCGGTCTACTTGTACGCGACGGCCGCGCTCGTCGGGCCCGTGAGCGGAATCAGCTCGAAGCTCGTGAAGCCCGCCTCGCGGCACCAGTCCCGGAAGTCGGCCCCCGTGTAGTCGAACCCGTCTCCGACCTCGATGAGCATGTTCAGGGACGAGAGCAGGCCCAACGCGTTCTCCCGCCGGGCATCGTCGATCACGTTCTCGATCGCGATGAACGCGCCGCCCTCGGGGAGCGCGTCGTACGCCTTTCCGATGAGGATCCTCTTCTTCTCGAGGTTCCAGTCGTGGAGGATGTTCCCCATCGTCACGACGTCGGCCTTCGGGAGGTCGTCGACGAAGAAGTCGCCCGACACGATCTCGATCCGGTCGGTCATCCCTGCCTCCGCGACGTGCTCGCGGGAGTGGGGCTCCACCGCCGGGAGGTCGAACGATGTGAACCGCAGGTGCGGGTGATGCGTGCCGACGATGCGAGACAGGAGGGCGAGCGCGCCCCCGATGTCGCTCACGGTCTCGTACGGCGAGAAGTCGAACTTCCGGGCCAGCTCGTGGAAGTTCCCCGTCTGGACCCCCGACATGGCCTCGAGGAACTGGCTCAGCTTGCCGGCGTCCGAGTACAGCGCCTCGAAGATGGGCTTCCCGTGCTGCCGCACCTCGTTCTGCGGCTCTCCGGTCCTGAGGGCCCGGCCGAGGTGGTTCCAGAACCCGTACAGCCGGTCGTTCAGCATTTCGGGGAGACCGCCGATGTAGTCGGGGCTCGCCCTGTCGAGGAAGGCGCCTGTCTCGGGCGTGTTCCGGTATCGGCCATCGGGGCCGTCGCCGTCGCGCTCGAGGAATCCCAGCGCGAGGAGCGCGTCGAAGAAGTCGTACCAGCCACGCGGGTGGAGCTCGAGTGCGCCACCGAGCTCCTCTGCGGTCATGGCGTCCTCACCGAGCGTCGAGAACAGGTCGAGCTCCACGCCGGTGAGCAGTACCTTCGACGCGAAGAACCCCGTGGCCGTCTCCATGATGTGGCCGGGGTCGAGCGGTTCGTTCATCGGGTTTCCTCCGAAGTCGTGTCGGCCGTCGGGCGCGGGCGGGTGCGCCAGTAGCGCGCGAGCCCCCACCACGAGTCCTCGTATCCGAACGCGGCCGTGTACCTCGCCGCGATCTCCGCGGGCATGCGGTCGGCGAGGTCCCGCTTCAGCCAGTCGGCGAAGTCGCGGGCGCGCTCCCGGTCGCGGTCGG
>Ga0299914_10000437_pt1 | contig 25013 bp, 25 predicted proteins | sample RVTome_10_FD_201361 | JGI IMG/M metagenome (GOLD analysis project Ga0299914, IMG submission 201361) | Soil microbial communities from uranium-contaminated site in the Upper Colorado River Basin, Wyoming, United States - RVT153D57 (version 2) ... | reverse complement strand
GCGAGACCGACGACGCACGCGAGACCCACACCTTCGCGACGTTGCTCGGCTACGGTGCCGACGCGATCAGTCCGCGGCTCGCGCTCGAGACGATCACCGAGCTCGCCGACGCCGGTCGGCTGGGCCGGGACTCGGCGTCGGCGGGAGAGGCGCAGGAGGCCTACGTCAGCGCCGTCTCCGACGGCGTGCTCAAGATCATGTCCAAGATGGGCATCTCGACGCTCGACTCGTACCGGTCGGCACAGGTCTTCGAGGCGATCGGTCTCGGCGCGGACGTCATCGACCGCTGCCTGCGGGGCACGCCGTCGCAGCTCGGCGGCGTCGGGCTGCGCGAGCTGGGTGAGGACGTCGTCGCCCGTCACGAGCTCGCTCACGGCTCCGGGGCGGCGCTGGCCAGCCCGGGTTTCTACAAGTTCAAGCGGGGCGGCGAGTATCACGCCAACAACCCGCAGATCATCGACGTCCTGCATCGCTCGGTCGGCCTGGTGACCGACGACGGTGAGCCCGACCCGCCGCCCCGGGCGGAGGCCGGCACCGCCGAGCAGCGGGCGGCGCACCTGCTCGCGGTCGCCGCCGCCAACGGGCGCACCGCCGTGTACGACGAGTTCGCCCGGATGGTCAACGAGCGCCCGCCGAGCGAGCCGCGCGACCTGCTCGAACCCGTCCCGGCCGCCACCCCGGTCGCCGTGGACGAGGTCGAGCCCGCGACCAGCATCGTGCAGCGCTTCTTCACCGGCGCGATGTCACTGGGCGCCCTGTCGCCGGAGTCCCACGAGACGCTGGCGATCGCGATGAACCTGCTGGGCGCGTCGTCGAACACCGGGGAGGGTGGCGAGGACCCGCGGCGCTTCGAGACGCGCGGCACCCCCCGCGACGCGAACTCGCGATCCAAGCAGGTGGCGTCGGGCCGTTTCGGCGTGACGCCGCGGTACCTCGCGTATGCCGACGAGCTGCAGATCAAGATGGCGCAGGGCTCCAAGCCGGGCGAGGGCGGCCACCTGCCCGGCCACAAGGTCTCCGACCTCATCGCGCGCCTGCGCCACACCCAGCCGGGCGTCAGCCTGATCTCGCCCCCTCCGCACCACGACATCTATTCGATCGAGGACCTCGCGCAGCTGATCTTCGACCTCAAGCAGGTCAACCCGTTCGCGAGCGTCAGCGTCAAGCTGGTCGCGTCCAGTGGTGTCGGCGTGGTCGCAGCGGGCGTGGTCAAGGCGCTCGCCGACGCGGTGCAGATCGCAGGCTGCGACGGTGGTACCGGCGCGTCGCCGCTGTCGTCGATCAAGCACGCCGGGTTGCCCTGGGAGCTCGGCCTGGCCGAGACGCAGCAGACGCTCGTCGGCAACGGCCTGCGCGGACGGGTCCGCCTGCAGGTCGACGGCGGGTTCCGGACGGGCCGCGACGTCCTGATCGCCGCGCTGCTCGGTGCCGACGAGTACGGCTTCGGGACGGCGGTGCTGCTCGCCGAGGGCTGCATCATGGCGCGCGCGTGCCACCGCGACACGTGTCCTGTGGGTGTCGCGACGCAGCGCCGCGACCTGCGTGACAAGTACGTCGGCACACCCGAGACGGTCGCGACCTACCTGCTGTTCGTGGCGGAGGAGGTGCGCGCCGGCCTTGCCGCGCTCGGCGCGCGCTCGATCGACGAGGTCATCGGACGGACCGACCTGCTGCGTCCGCGTGTGGTCGATCATGCACGGGCCGGCGCGCTCGACCTCGCGCCACTGTTGGCTCTCCCCGGGGTCGGCCCTCGTCACTACGAGGCGAGCCTGCCGATCCAGGCGCCGCGCGACCGGCTGGGCGACGAGGTGTTCGACGCGGCGTTCCGGGCGCTGTGGACGGGCACCGGCGAGTCGTTCGACTTCGACATCCGCAACACCGACCGCGCCGTCGGCGCCCGGCTCGGTGGTGCGGTCGGGCTGGAGTTCGGGGACCGCATGCCCGAGCAGCCGGTGACCGTGCGCTTCACCGGTGAGGCCGGCCAGAGCTTCGGCGCGTTTCTGGCCCAGGGCATCGAGTTCCTGCTGACGGGCGAGGCTAACGACTACGTCGGCAAGGGCATGGCCGGTGGGCGGATCGTTGTCCGTGCGCCCGCGGACGACCACGGCGATCCGGTCCTGGTCGGCAACACGGTGCTGTATGGCGCCACGGGCGGCGAGCTGTTCGTGGCCGGCAGGGCGGGCGAGCGGTTCGCCGTGCGCAACTCCGGCGCGCGCGCGGTCGTCGAGGGCACCGGCGAGCACGCGTGCGAGTACATGACCGGCGGCGTGGTCGTCGTGCTCGGCCACACGGGCTTCAACCTCGGGGCGGGCATGACCGGCGGGGTGTGCTACGTCCACGACCCCGCGGCGACGATCCTCGCGCGCATCAACACCCAGCTGGTCGAGGCCCGAAGACTCGAGGGCGGCGACCTCGACGAGGTCCTCGCGCTGGTCATGACCCATGCCGACGTCACCGGATCGCAGCGCGCCCGCAGGCTGCTCGACGACTGGGACCGCACCGCCCAGGGCCTGTGGCGCATCGCACCGCGGGGGCGACTGTCGCGGTTCGAGCGCAGCGACCGTGGGGTCAGCACGTCGGTGTAGCCCGCAGCGACCGCTGATCGTGCGCGCGGTGAACGCCGGCAACGCCGGTCGTGTCGGCGGTCATCGCCTGCTCGTCCCGACGTGTGCGCCGGTGGGTCGGACGCGGCGCAAGCGCCGGCGGTCCGGTGCCATGCCAGTGCTTGGCACGTTGCTAGGCTCCAGGTCCTGATGCAACCACAGCTGCTCGGACACCCCAAGAGCAGGACGACGCGCAAGGCGCAGCGCTACTTCGCCGAGCGCGGCGTCACGGTCACCTTCAACGACCTGCGCAAGCGGGCGCCCACCCCTGGTGAACTGCGCAAATGGGTCGAGCGCTTCGGTGTCGACGGTGTGATCGACCGGGAGTCCGGCGCCTATACCGACGGTGGTCTCGGATACCTGTCCGCCGGCATCGACACCTGGCTCGACCAGTTCGCGCAGCAGCCCCTGCTGCTGCGGCTGCCGCTCGTGCGGTGCGGCCGCGACCTGTCGGTCGGTGACGATCCGGCGGCGTGGCAGCGGTTCGTCGAGCAGGTCAAGGGCCGGTGAGAGGCGCCTGTGGACAGGTGTCAGCACGGCGACAACCTGAGGTGGATGCTTGCACATCAGCCGCAGACGGGGCAGGTTGGGGCCGCGAAGGCGGGTCGCGGTGCGATGCTGAACGCGTCGTATCGCCCGCTCATGCGACGAACGGGCCGCCCGCACCCCCCAAGGTTGTCAACTTCACATGAGGAGTCAACGTTGAACAAGGCAGAGCTGATCGACGCAGCTGCCGATCGCGCCGACATCGCAAAGAACAGCATGTCCGAGGCATTGGACGCGGTGCTCGAGACGATCACCGAGACCGTCGCCCGCGGCGACAAGGTCACGCTGACCGGGTTCGGCACGTTCGAGCGGCGGCACCGGGAGGCACGCACCGGCCGCAACCCCCAGACGGGCGACGAGATGCACATCCCGGCGCAGAACAGCCCGGCCTTCAAGGCGGGGAAGGCGTTCAAGGACGCCGTCAACGGCTGACCCCGGCTTCGGCGCACGACGCCCGCCACGGCTGTGTGGCGTCGCAGGACCGCCGGACCGGTGCGCGACCTCCGCGGGCCGCGCACGGTCATCAGCGTCCCGGCCCGGGCCGGGACGCTTCTGCTTTCCCGTGCACCGGCGGGGCGTGCCCGAGGCCGCGGACCGGGCGTCGTCGGTCGCGCGGCCGTCAGGTGGCGAGCTGCAGGTGGTGCATCAGGTCCATCGGAGACATCACCAGGCCGGTGACGAACGGGCCGAACTCCGCGTAGTGGGCGCTGACCTCGTCGAAGCGCATGTCGTAGACGATCTGCTTGATGGCGGCGGGGTCGTCGGCGAGCAGCGTCACGCCCCATTCCCAGTCGTCCAGGCCCACCGACCCTGTGATCAGCTGCAGCACACGACCGCGGTACGTTCGTCCGACGGCGGCGTGCCCCGCCATCATGGCCTTGCGTGCGGCGAAGTCCAGCGCGTACCAGTTCGCGCCGGGGTCCCGTCGCTTGCTCATCGGGTAGAAGCTGATGACCCGGCGGTGGGGAAGCTGGGGGGTCAGCTTGTGGCGCGTGTAGGTGGCCATCCGCTCCCGGAAGGCGGCCAGAGCGGTTTCGTGGGCCTCCGAGCCGGCCTCCAGCCCCTCCTGTTCGATCAGGCGCGTGGCCTCGTCGTCCTCTGACGAGGTGTACTCGCTGATCTCGGTCAGCGACAGGTAGGAGGCGGCCGGCGCCAGCACCTGCCCGAGCGGTGCGCAGGTCAGATCGACCGAGAACCGGTCGAGCGAGGTGAGGTCGGGTCCCAGTGCCATCAGGCCGATGTCGGCCTTCTGCCCGAGGACGCTGAACGCCAGGACCTGGCAGCCCTCGCGCTGGTTGAAGGCGTCGACCCGGGCGGCGAAGTCCCGCGCCGCCCCTCCGGCGCCCTCGGTGAGCTCGTGGCGGACGTGGAAGAACAGGTGCAGGACCCCACGTCCCTCCGACGGGATGACGGGCTCGATGGCCACAGATGGTTCCTTCGGTCGCGTCGATGCATCCGGGTGCCTGCAGGGCCACGAGCCTAGTTGCGCGTGATGGGTCGTCGCGGCCGTCGAGCGGGTAGACCATAATTCCCTGAGCGGCCACCGTCGGGTCCGGTTGCCGATCGAGCAGAAAGCGAGCGATGACGCGGACACACAGCAAGGGACGCACGCCGCTGGAGGTGCCGGCCGAGCACCACCTGACGACACGCCTGTGGCAGTACGCCGACCGGTCGGCGGGCCAGGAGGCCCTGCGCTACTGGGTCGATGGTGCGTGGCATCCGCTCGCGTGGGGTGAGCTCGCCGACCGCGTGCGTGGCGTCGCCGCAGGCCTCATCGCGCAGGGCATCGGTCAGGGGGACCGGGTCGCGCTGATGAGCCCGACGCGTGCGGAGTGGACGGTCGCAGACCTCGCCATCCTGGCGGCGGGTGCCGTCACCGTCCCGATCTACGAGACCAGCGCCGAGGACCAGTGCGCGTGGATCCTCTCGGACTCGGGCGCCAAGGTCGCCATCTGCGCCGACGCCGGCCACGCGGCGACGCTGGATGCCGCACGGGACCGTGCGCAGGCGCTGACCGAGATCTTCGTCATCGACGAGGGCGGGCTCGACGATCTCGCGGCGCGTGGGGCCGATGAGCTCGCGACCGTCGACGACCGGGTGGCCGGCATCACGGGCGACACCACCGCATCGATCATCTACACCTCCGGCACGACGGGCAACCCGAAGGGCTGCGTGCTCACCCACGCCAACATCCTGGTGACCGCCCGACAGGCCCAGCTGGCCCTGAGCAGCCTGCTGCTGCCCGACAACGCATCGACGCTGCTGTTCATCCCTCTCGCCCACATCTTCGCGCGGGTCATCCAGTTCGCGTTGCTCGACGCTGGCACGGTGCTCGCCTACGCGCGCTCGGTCCAGACGCTGTCGGACGACCTGCGGTCGTTCAGGCCGACGTTCCTGCTGGCGGTGCCACGCATCTTCGAGAAGGTCTACAACGTGGCGCAGGCGAAGGCGCAGGGCCCGAGGGCGCGCATCTTCGACGCCGCGGTGACCACCGCCACCCAGTGGTCGGAGGCGAGCGACCCAGGGCTGGTCGTCAACGCCAAGCGCGCGCTGTTCGACCGCCTGGTCTACGCCAAGCTGCGGGCGGCACTCGGCGGCCGCATCCGCCACTGCATCTCCGGCGGCGCGCCACTCGCACCGCACCTCGCGCACTTCTTCCGCGCGGTCGGGGTCGACATCCTCGAGGGCTACGGCCTCACCGAGACCACGGCAGCCTCGGCGGTCAACCCGCCTGAGTGGAACAAGATCGGCACCGTCGGCCAACCTTGGCCGGGCACGGAGTTCCGCGTCGCCGACGACGAGCTGCTGATCCGTGGCCCCGGCGTCTTCAAGGGCTACTGGCAGAACGAGGAGGCCACGGCGGAGGTACTCGACGACGACGGCTGGTTCCACACCGGTGACCTCGGAGCGATCGACGACGACGGCTTCATCACGATCACCGGGCGCCAGAAGGAGATCATCGTCACCGCCGGCGGCAAGAACGTCGCCCCGGCGATCCTCGAGGAGCGCCTCAAGGCGCACCGGCTGATCTCCCAGGTGATGGTTGTCGGCGATCAGAAGCCGTTCGTCGGCGCGCTGATCACCCTGGACCCCGACGAGCTCGAGACCTTCGCCCGCGAGCGGGGGCTGGGCGACGCCAAGGAGGCCGCGCAGTCCGAGCAGGTGCGCACCGAGGTCGATCTGGCGGTGGACCACGCCAACAGGGCGGTCTCGCGGGCCGAATCGATCCGCAAGACCGCGATCCTGGAGCGGGACTTCACGATCGAGGAGGGTGAGCTCACGCCCACGCTCAAGGTCCGGCGGATGGTGGTCGCGGACCACTTCGCGGGTGCGATCGACGACCTGTACGCCGGCTGACGTCACCATCCGCACGTGGCTCCGCGGGGTGGCTCCGCGGGGCCCGCGTGCGGCGGGGCGCCGCCGCCAGGGGTGCGACGTCGCGTGGTGGTATGAGCGGTCCCGGCGGCTCAGACGGCGGACGTGCGGGCAGCCCAGACGCTGACGGCCGCGGAGCCAGCGGCGATGAGCACCGTCAGGCCACGACGGCGTGATGCGCCGTGGCCCGCACGCAGGAACGCCACCGCGTCGACCGCGTCGGCGAACGCGCCCGCCTCCACCCAGCCGCGCAGGCCGGGCGACTCGTGGCGGGCAGCCAGCAGCACGCCGATCCCGAGTGCGAGGTCCCGCGCGCCCAGCATGCGCACCGTGATGCGCTGGGCCGGCGAGGTGGCCCCGAACTGGACCCGTGACACCAGACCGGGCGCCACTGTGGCACCCGCGCCGATCGCCACACGGGCCAGTGCGATCCCGCGAGCCGCGAGGTCCGCGCGTCCGTCGTCGTCCATGCCAGCCTCCACCCATCACTGCCGTGGCGCCCGAGGCTACCGTGTGGACATGGCTGCGAACCCGACGGTGCCACGCTGCACGGTCCACCACGACACCGCTGCCAGCCGACGGTGCCCGCGCTGCCAGCGTCCGGTCTGCGACGCGTGCCTGCCGGACGGTGACACGCACGGGCCGTGCCCGGCGTGCCGGTCCGCGGGGGCGGCGACCCTGCGGCGGCCGGTCCCACGCGGATGGCGGACGGCACCGGTGACCTACACGCTGCTGGCGGCGTACACGACGGTGTTCGTCGCCGGGATGGTCACCGGCGGCCGGGCCTCGCCGATCGTCCTGTACGGCGCCCAGATCAACGCTGCAGTCGTGGCGGGGGAGTGGTGGCGGGTGCTGACCGCGACGCTGCTCCACGACGGCCTGACGCACCTCGCCTTCAACGGCTACGCGCTGTACGTGCTCGGACCGCAGTTGGAGCGTGGGGTCGGCAGTACCGCGTTCGCCGCCCTGTACCTCGCCGCGGGGCTGGCCGGCGGCATCGCGTTCCTGGTCGGGGCGCCGGCCCCGGTCGCGGTCGGTGCCTCCGGTGCCATCTTCGGGCTGTTCGGGGCCTACCTCGCCGCCGCGTGGGTGAACCGTGACACGCCCGCCGGCCGGGCGGGGCTGACGCAGCTCGGGGTGCTGCTCGCCATCAACCTCGCGCTGCCACTGCTGATCCCCAGGATCGCCTGGCAGGCCCACCTCGGCGGGCTGCTCGCCGGGGTCGCCGTCGGCCTCACCTGGGCCGCCGGCGCTCAGCGGTCCGAGCCCGGAGCCACCGTTGGGCGCGCGCTACCACCCGCGGTCCTGGCCGCTGTGCTGCTGGCCGGCCTGCTCTGGTACACCTAGGCTGCATGCGATCGCGTGCGTCACCTGCACTGGAGCGCCACTGATGAGTGAATCGGTCACCGAGCGCCGCGTCATCGCCGCGCCGTCGACCGCGATCCTCGACGCCATCATCGACGTCGATGTGTATCCGGAGTGGCAGCGCGACGTGCAGTCGGTCGAGGTGCTGGACCGCGATGCCGCTGGCCGGCCCGTGCGAGCGCGCTTCGTCGTGGACGCCCGCCTGTTCACGGCCACCTACACGCTCGACTACACCTACACCGACGACGCGGTGCGCTGGGAGCTGGTGTCCAGCGACCAGTTGCGCGAGCTCGAAGGCGGTTACACCGTCACCGACGGTGGTGACGGCACGAGCACCGTGACCTACGAACTGCAGGTCGACCCGACGATCAGCGTGCCGCGGTTCATGCGGCGTGCGGCGGCCGAGAAGATCGTCCGCAGTGCGCTGGACAACCTGCGGCAGCGCGTCGAGTCCACCGCATGACCTCGGGCGCGTCCGTGGCGCGCGTCCTGGTGCACACCGGCAAGGGCGGCGTCGGCAAGACCACGGTCGCGGCCGCCACCGCGTCCCGACTGGCCCGTGATGGTCACCGGACACTTGTCATGTCGACCGACGTGGCCCATTCGCTCGGCGATGTCCTGGACCACCCGCTCGGCGATCGGCCGACATCTATCCTCCCCGGGCTGGACGCTGAGCAGCTGCAGACCACCCAGCGCCTGCGGGCGGGGTGGCAGGAGATCGGCGACTATCTGCAGGCGCTGCTGGCCTGGGGTGGTGCCGACGCGCTCGAGGCGGCGGAGCTGGCAGTGCTCCCCGGCCTCGACGAGCTCTTCGCGCTGCTCGACCTCGACGCCCACGCCCGCAGTGGACGCTACGACGTGATCGTCGTCGACTGCGCCCCCACGGCCGAGACGCTGCGCCTGCTCAGCCTGCCCGAGGTCCTGGGCTGGTACATCGAACGGCTGCTGCCGGTCCAGCGCCATGTGACCCGCGCGCTGCGCCCGACGCTCGGCCGCGTCACGTCGATGCCCATGCCACGTGACGGCGTCTTCCGCGCCGTCGGCACGCTGTACGACCGGCTGCAGGCGGCTCGTGGCCTGCTGCTGGACGCCGCGCGCACGTCGGTCCGGCTGGTCGTGACGCCCGACCGGGTCGTCCTGGCCGAGGCGCGGCGCATGCTGACGTCGCTCGCCCTGTTCGGCCATGCCGTCGACGCCGTGCTCGTCAACCGGGTCGTCCCGGCGGACGTCACGGATCCCTTCCTGGTCGGCTGGCGTGCCCGCCAGGACCGCGTGGCGGCCGAGTTGGCCGCGACGGTGGGGGAGATCCCGCTGCTGCGAGTCGGGTTGACGGCGCGGGAGCCCGTGGGCGCCACTGCGCTCACCGACCTCGCTGAGGCGCTGTACGGCAGCGTCGATCCGTCCGCGGTGCTGCACGCGGGGCCGCGTGTCGAGGTCGTGGACACCGATGGCGCGCTCGAGCTGCGCATGCCGCTGCCGGACAGCGCCGCCCATGACGTCGAGCTGCTCCAGCGTGGGGACGAGCTGTACGTCAGCGTCGGCGGCTACACCCGCAACCTCGTCCTGCCGGCCGTGCTGCGCGCGCGCCCGGTGACGTCGGCCAGCGTCTCCGACGGCTGGCTGGCGATCGGGTTCGACCGGCCGGCCCCGGTCGCCGCCGGCGGACGCGCAGCCAGCGCCTGAGGGCGGGCCGCGTCAGGCCGTCGCTTCGTTAGACTGCGCGCATGGGTGACTCCGCGGGGGGCGACAACGCCGACCAGTGCCGATCGTGTCCCGTGTGCCTGGCCCTGCGGGCGTTCGACGACCTGCGTCCCGAGGTCAGATCCCACCTGGCGGCCGCCGGCCGTGAGCTGCTGCTGGCACTGCGGGCCGCGGTCGACGGCGATGGCACGGTTGGGGCCTCTGGTGACGACGTGTGGACGGACGAGCGATGCGGTACGTCACCTGACACGTCACCACACGATGATCGTGCGCATCATCGATCCGGACCCGCCACACCGTTGCGCCGCATCGCAGTGGAATGACCGACGGCACAGCCGTCACAACGCCGTCCACCACAACCAAGGAGCAGCCGTTGGAGGTCACCGCCACCGCAATCCGCACGCTGCTGAACCGGCAACCGTCGTCCGTGCCCGTCACCACGGTCTACCTCAACACCGATGGGTCGCGATACCCGCGGCCGGCCGATTACGAGGCGAGGCTCGACAACCTCCTGCGCGACGTGCGACGGCACGCGGCGTCGCTGGACCACGACGCGGCCGAGTCGGTCAGAGCGGACGCCGAGCAGATCAGTCGGTGGGTGCGGACCAGCTTCGAACGCAGCGGTGTCAAAGGGGTCGGCTTGTTCGCCAGCGGCGGGGAGATCTTCGAGCACCTCGAGGTCGCGATGGGGGTGCGCAACATCGCTCGGGTCTCCGACCGGCCGTACGTCGTGCCGCTGCAGGCGCTGCTCGGCAGGCACCACCACATGGCGCTGGCCGTCGTCGAGCGCGACCGTGCTCGCATCTTCCGCTACGAGCTCGGCCAGATCCTCGAGCACGTCGATGTCACCTCCGACGTGCACGGCCAACATGACCAGGGCGGATGGTCCCAGGCGCGGTTCCAGCGTGGGATCGAGCACGAGGTGCTGCTGCACATGAAGGACGTCAGCGACATCCTGTTGCGCCTGCACGAGCAGGAGCCACTGGACTGCCTGGTCGTCGCGGGACCCACCGCCGAGGCGTCCGAGTTCGTGCGCAAGCTGCACCCGTACCTGACGAAGGTGTTGCACGGCGACCCCATCAGCATGCCGCTGGAGGCGGACGCCGACCAGCTCCGCTCGGTGCTGCGCGACGCCGAGCAGGAGTTGGTCTCCGGACGCCGTCGCGAGCTGCTCGCGCGACTCGAGGCCGGCAAGGGGTCCGCCGAGCGGGACGCACGCGGCATCCGCCACGTCATCGAGGCGGTCAACGCCAAGCGGGTCGACGTGCTGTTCGTCGTCGAGGGCACCGGGGAGCCGGGATGGAAGAGCGCCTCGGGTGCCCTGGCCCTCCACGAGCACGAGGCGGAGGCCTACGGCACGCCCGTCGAGCCGGTCGATGACCTGATCGACGAGGTGATCGAGCAGGCCGTGCTCAGCGGCGCCGACATCGAGCTGTTCCGTGACGGCACACGTCTCGACGGCCACTCCGTCGCGGCGCTGCTGCGCTTCTGATCCATGCACGCCGTCGGGGTCGACGTCGGCGGGACAAACATGCGCGCCGGCCTTGTCGACGGCGCCGGGACGATCCTCGACCAGGAACGCTGTGCCACACCCAAGGAGGGGCGCAAGCGCCTGCGGGCCATCATTGACCTCGTGACCGCCGTCGTCGAGCGCACCGGTGCCACGGGTGCCTCCGTCGGCGTCGGCGCGGCGGGACTGGTCGACCTGTCGGGTGTCGTCCGATACGCCCCGAACCTGGACTGGCGGGACGCGCCGCTGCAGGACGATCTCGCCGCCGCGCTCGGCGTGCCGGTGCGCGTCGAGAACGACGCGGCGGCAGCCGCCTGGGGCGAGTACCGCGTCGGCGCCGCCCAGCACGCGAGCGGTGGCGCCTTGATGCTGACCGTGGGGACCGGCGTCGGCGGCGGGCTGATCATGGACGACCGGCTGGTCCGGGGAGCCACGGGCATCGGTGGTGAGTTCGGTCACCTGATCGTGGCCGAGGGTGGTCCACGCTGTCCGTGCGGCAACCGCGGGTGCCTCGAGGCCGTGGCCAGTGGCTCGGCGATCGGCCGGATGGGTCGCCAGGCCGTGGCGGACGGCGAGGAGCCCAGCTCGGCGCTGCACGACGTGGGAGAGGTGACCGGCACCGCCGTGACGCGGGCGGCGCAGCACGGCGACGAGCTCGCGCAACGCGTACTCGTCCGTGCAGGCACGTGGCTCGGCGTCGGGATCGCATCGCTGGTCAACAGCCTGGATCCGGAGGTCGTGGTCATCGGTGGTGGCGTCCTGTCCGCCGGCGATCTGCTGCTCGCACCGGCCATCGAGGCGTACGAGGCGCGTATCGTCGCACGTGAGCACCGTGCCGTCCCGCCGGTGCTGCGGGCGGAGCTCAGCGACGATGCCGGGCTGATCGGCGCGGCCCTGCTCGCCGGTGCCGCCTGACCCCGCGGGGCGGCGCCATGGGCACACCGACCGATCCGAACCGAGCGCCGCCGCTGTACGCGGCGCTGCGCGCCGTCCTGCGCCCGCTCGTGCTCGGCGCCCTGCGCCCGACGGTCGACGGTCGGGCCAACGTGCCCGACCGCGGTCCGGCGATCCTGTGTGCCAACCACCTGTCACTCATCGATCCGGTGCTCGTCCCGCTCCTGCTCCGGCGACCGGTCGTGTTCCTGGCCAAGAGCGAGTACTTCCACACCGGCCCGTCCCGTTGGCTGTTCGACAGCCTCGGCGTGGTGCCCGCCGCGAGGGAGGGCGGTTCCGCCGCGCAGGCGGCTCTGGACCGCGGGACCGAGGTCCTGCGCGCCGGCGGCCTGCTGTGCCTGTTCCCGGAGGGCACGCGGTCACCCGACGGCCGGCTGTACCGTGGCAAGACCGGTCCGATCCGGCTGGCGCTGCGCACGGGCGCCCCGATCGTGCCGGTCGGGCTGATCGGGACACGGGAGGTCATCCCGCCCCACACGTGGCGGCCCCGGCTGGGTGCGTCCGTGACCGTCGGCTTCGGCGCACCGCTGACGGTGGGTGGTCAGGCGGATCTGCGCGCCGAAGCCGACCGCCTTATGCGTAGGATCCGGTCGCTGACGGGTCAGGAGTACGTCGGCGCCTACGCCCGCCCCGTGCATCGTGCGCGCGTCTCACGCGACGCACTCGACGCCTTCGGCGAGCGGCACGACCCACCGTCGCGTGCCGTCGGGGACCACGACGATCAGCGGTGACGACCGGGCGCACTGCGGGGGATGCCGGGGTTGCACGTCGCCCTGTGGGTGGGTACAAGTCGAGACTGCACAGCAGTAGTCGATCGGGAGGCTCGTGTGACCCAGCAGCACCACGGATCGTCCGGGACGGAGGTCGACGACCTGCGCAACATCGTCGACCGGCTCGACCTGCTGATGGGCGGACCGGGTGCACGGTCGGGTCGCGGCGGGACGTCGCCGCGCGACGAGGCGCTCGCCGCGCTGGGGGAGCGGGTCGAGGCGCTCGAGGGCGAGGTCGACGAGCTGCGCACGCTGGTCAACCACCTCATGACGATCGCGACCTGGCAGGCCAAGGTCACGGCGACGCTCGTCGACGACCGCGCAGAGGACGACGTCGACCTCACCGTCCCGGAGTCCGAGCCGCAACCGGAGCTGCAGTATCCTGGGTCCGGTCACCCGCAGGCGCAGGAGCGTGACGGTGATGGCGACGGCACCCCGCCACGTCGCCGCCCCCCGGCGCAGGCCACCACCCTCGATGACGACATCGACGAGATCCTCGGCTCCGAGCGAGGCGGGTCGCACCCCGAAGCGGCCCCGCCCGACTTCGGCATCTGACGCAGTGACCGGACTCGTGACCTCGACCGGTCGCGCGCCGGCGGGCAGGAGGTGACCGTGACCCTCGCGGGCACGCCGCACGCACCGGCGGGCCAGGGCAACGGTCGCGCCGCGTCGTCCGGCGATCTCGGGCACCTGCAGCACCTGGTCTCCGTCATGCACCACCATGCACCCCCGGCCGCCGCCGAGGAGCGCGAGTTGGCGCGGATGGCCGATGCGGTGTGGACGTCAGCCGCCGAGCAGCACCTGCGCGCAGTCAGCGCGTTGCTGGCGACCCTCGACACGTATCTGCGGAGTCGCCGACGCCGGCGGATACCCATGCCGCCGCAGCACGGCGCCGCTGGCGGCCCGGCACCGGTGCCCGCAGCCGCCAGCGCCCCCGACGCGGCGCTCGCCGCCGCCACGGCGCGCTACATCGCACGTGACCTCGCGGCCCGACGCCTGTCTGAGTTCACCTCCGCGGAGGGGTACCGTCTGGCGCGGGCGCTCGCCAGGATCGGCGACGTCGAGGCGCCCGTCGAGCGTCTGCTCGCTGAGGCGAACGCGATCAGGTTGCACCCGCCCCCGCTGACGGACGCTGTGTCGCACAGCGCGGGGTGAGTGGCGCCGGCCCGCCTGGCCGAGATCAGGCGGCGGCGTCGTGCTCGGGGTCGATCACCTCGGCCAGGTGGCCGAGGCGTCCGGAGATGTATTCCATGGCGAAGCTGGCCACTCCGTTGCCGCTGCCGTTGCGCTCCTGCTCGACCTGCGCCTGGTAGGAGCGCAGGGCCGTGACGATCAGCGCGCGGTCGCTGAAGTCAAGGTCGTCGACGTTGCTTGGTCGCCAGGTAACCATGCCAGATCCACCTCAGTGCGTACGTGGGAGTGGCGCCCGCGGAACGGGTCGTCGATGGCCAGTGCCATCGCGGCTGATCCTACGTGCTACCTACCGAGTGCGACAAAACGGTGACCAGATCGGCCGGAACGTCGTCATCACATCACACTAGGTAGTAGCGCGCGGTCACTGCTCCGCCGGTGGTTCGCCGAACCGGTCCCCGATGAGCTCCCGCACCGCTGCCAGCGCCTGCTCCGCGTCCGGACCGCCGGCCCTGACGCGGATCGTCGTGCCCGCTGCCGCACCGAGTGCGACCAACCCGAGGGTGCTGGCGGCGTTCGCGTCCTCGCCCGTGCCTGTGTGCTCGATGCGGACCTGCGCGTCAAGGCCGCGCACCGCCCTGCTGAGCTGGCCGGCGGGTCGCGCGTGCAGTCCGCCGGCGTTGGTCAGTTCGAGCTCGACCACGTGCCCGAGCTCGCCGTCCACCGCATCCTCAGCGGCCTCGACGACCGCACCGAGGCGCGCGGCCGCAGCGGCGACCTCGCCCAGGTTCGCGCCGCCGCCCGCGGTCGTAGCGGCCGCGATGGCGCCCTCGACGAGCGGGGCGTCGACGACCAGCACCCGCTCGCGCTGGTCCTCGTCGAGGAACTCGAGCGCGGACTCGGCGGTCATCTCGGCGCTGCCGAGGTCGAACAGGATGACTGCGCCGTCGCCGTCGTCGGCCTCGTCGATCGCCCCCATCACCAGCTCGAGGCTGGTGCCCAGCTCGCCGTCGTCGGTCCCGCCCGCCAGGGCGAGCGGGACCCGTGGCTCCATCTGCGCGACCAGGTCGCGCAGTCCGGCGACCAGCGCCGCGGAGTGGCTGACGAGGACGAGGCCGATCACCGGGCCCGCCTCATGCAGCGAAGCGGTACCACGCCCTATCAGGCCGAGACGTCCACCCAGTCGCGGGTGCGTTCGACCGCCTTCTGCCAGCGGGCGTACCCCTCCTCGCGCTGGTCGTCGCTCCACTGCGGCTCCCAGCGCTTGTCCTCGAGCCAGTTCTCGCGCATCTCGTCGGTGTTGTTCCAGAACCCCACGGCCAGGCCCGCCGCGTAGGCGGCGCCCAGCGCGGTCGTCTCAGCCACCACCGGCTTGGACACCGGCACGCCGAGCACGTCGGCCTGCAGCTGCATCAACGTGTCGTTGGCGGTCATGCCACCGTCGACCTTCAGGACCTCGAGGTCCACGCCCGAGTCGGCGTTCATCGCGTCAGCCACGTCGCGGGTCTGGTAGCACACGGCCTCGAGCGTCGCCCGCGCCAGGTGCTCTTTGGTGTTGTACCGCGACAACCCGACCACCACGCCGCGCGCCGAGCTGTCCCAGTACGGCGCGAACAGTCCCGAGAACGCCGGGACGAACACGATTCCGCCGGAGTCGTCGACGTTGCGGGCGAGCGTCTCGGACTCCGACGCGTCGCTGATGATCCCCAGCTGGTCGCGCAGCCACTGGACGGCGGATCCGGTCACGGCGATCGCGCCTTCCAGGCAGTACACGGCGTCGTCGTCGCCGAACTTGTACCCCAGCGTCGTCAGCAGGCCGTTGTCGCTGTGCACCACCTCGGTGCCGGTGTTGAGCAGCATGAAGTTGCCCGTGCCGTACGTGTTCTTGCCCTCGCCGACGTCGTAGCAGACCTGGCCGACAGTCGCGGCCTGCTGGTCGCCCAGGTCGCCGCACAGCGGGATCTCGGCGCCGAACGGTCCAGCGGAGCGGGTCGTGCCGTAGTGGTTCGGATCCGACGACGGCCGGATCTCGGGCAGCATCGCCCGTGGCACCCCGAAGATCTCCAGCAGCTCGTCGTCCCAGTCGAGCGTCTCGAGGTTCATCAGCATCGTCCGGCTGGCGTTGCTGACGTCGGTCACGTGCGCGCCGCCGTCGGTGCCACCGGTCAGGTTCCACAGCACCCACGTGTCGGTGTTGCCGAAGATCGCGTCCCCGTTCTCGGCGGCCTCACGCAACCCGTCGACGTTGTCGAACAGCCACTGCAGCTTGCCACCGGAGAAGTACGTCGCGATCGGCAACCCGGCCTTCCGCTTGACGATCTCCTCGTGGCCCTCGTTCTGGTGACCGGTCACGAGCCGGTCGTTGCGCGTGTCCTGCCACACGATCGCGTTGTGGTAGGGCGTGCCCGTCTTCGGGTTCCACACCACCGTGGTCTCACGCTGGTTGGTGACGCCGATCGCCGCGAGATCGCTGGCGGAGATGCCGGCACCCCCCATGCCCTGCTCGACGGCGCTGCGCACCGACTGCCAGATGTGCAATGGATCGTGCTCGACCCACCCCGCCTGTGGCAGGATCTGCTCGAACTCGAGTTGCGCCTTGCCGACCTCGTCGCCGCCGTGGTCGAAGATCATGAAGCGGCTGGAGGTCGTTCCCTGGTCGATGGCTCCGACGTACTCGGCCATGTGCTCCCTCGCCTTTCCAGGTCGGTCCACGCCGACCCATCCCGGTTGTCAGGCGTCGTCGACGCCCGGTCCCTCCTCTGGTGCCTTCTCCGATGCGTCCTCTGCAGCGGTCGCGACCAGCGCGTCGTCGCCCGTCATGCACGCGATCAGGATCGCTGTCGACGTCGCCCCGGGGTCCTGGTGCCCGATGCTGCGCTCGCCCAGGTAGCTGGCACGGCCGCGCTGCGCCTGCACCGGCACCGTCCCGCGTTTGCCCTCGTCGGCCGCCACCGCGGCCGCCCGCAGCGCGTCGTCGAGGTCCGCACCGTCATCGACGGCCGCCCGCAGCGCGTCGACCGCCGGGCCCAGCGCATCGAGCATCGTCTTCTGCCCGCGTTGGGACTTGCCACGTTGCGCGATGCCATCGAACGCCGCATCGAGCGCGGCGAGGAGGTCCGCGGCGCCGAGCGTGTCACGCCCCTCGACCGCCTTTGACGCGCGCAGGAACCCGGTGCCGTACAGCGGGCCTGCGGCACCACCGACCTTCGACACGAGCGCCATCGCCACCACCTTGAGCCGCGCGGCTGGTGTATCGCCATCGAGCCGCTCGACGACGGCCTTCATCCCACGGTGCATGTTCTCGCCGTGGTCGGCATCGCCGATGGCGCTGTCGAGGCGCGTCAGCAACCGGCGGTGCTGTTCGACCGCCGCCGCGAACCGCTCCACGAACGCCGTGACCTGCTCGTTGTCGATGCTCATCGATGGGTGCCTACCGCTCGTCCGTGGACCTACATTCCCTTTCGCATCGCGGGGGTATGCACGGGGGCGTCCCACAGCTCGATCATCTCGTCGTCGAGCCTGAGCAGTGTCAGTGACATGCCGGCCATCTCCAGCGACGTGATCCAATCGCCGATCAGATGGCGCTCCACGGCGATGCCGCGATCGGCGAGCAGCTTCGCCGCAGCGCGGTACACGATGTACAGCTCGATCTGCGGCGTGCCGCCCAACCCGTTGACGAACAGCAGCACCCGGTCGCCGTCGCCGAAGGGCAGATCCTCCAGGATCGGGGCCAGCAGGCGCTCGGTGATCTGGTCGGCCGGTTCGAGCGCCATCCGTCGCCGTCCGGGCTCGCCGTGGATGCCGATGCCGATCTCCATCTCGTCGTCGCCGAGTTCGAACGTCGGCTCGCCGGCGTGTGGGACGGTGCACGACGTCAACGCCATGCCCATCGACCGGGCGTTGGCGTTCACGCGTTCGCACAGCTCGGTGACGGCATCGAGGTCGTCGCCGCGCTCGGCGGCGGCACCGCAGATCTTCTCGGCGAGCACGGTGCCACCGACGCCGCGCCGTCCGGCGGTGTACAGGGAGTCCTCGACCGCCACGTCGTCGTTGATGACGACCGCCCGCACGTTGGCGTCCTCCGCGAGCTCCGCAGCCATCTCGAAGTTGGCCACGTCCCCGGTGTAGTTCTTGACGATGTGCAACACCCCGGCGCCGCCGTCGATGGCTTCCGTGGCCGCCTGCACCTGATCCGGGGTCGGGGAGGTGAACACGGCGCCCGGACAGGCGCCATCGAGCATGCCCTGACCGACGAAGCCGCCGTGCATGGGCTCGTGGCCGCTGCCGCCGCCCGACAGGATGGCGACCTTGCCCTCCACGGGTGCATCGGCGCGCACGATGTAGTCGGGGTCGTGGTGCACCGTCAGCAGGTCACCATGCGCCAGTGCCATGCCCTCCAGCGCCTCGGTGACCACGTGCTCCGGATCGTTGATGAGCTTCTTCATCGCTGCCTCCTCGCCTGTCGTCTACTGGATCCGTCCGCCGCGGCCACCGTCGGCACCTCACCAGGACGGCCGGAGCGTTCCGGCCGGGTCGACCGCGTGCGACGGAGCCGGCACGGATCGCTGCGTCACCGCCCGCGCGCCGGGCCTAGCTGAACGGCAGAACCGTCCAGATCACCGCCCCCAGGATCCCGCCGACGATCGGGCCGGCGACCGGCACCCAGCTGTACTCCCAGTCCGAGCCGCCCTTGCCCGGGATCGGCAGCACCGCGTGCATGATGCGGGGGCCGAGGTCGCGGGCAGGGTTGATCGCGTAGCCGGTCGGACCACCCAGGGAGAGACCGATGGCGAACACCAGCAGGCCGACGATCAGCGGCGCGATGCCGTTGCCGTACAGCGCGGCGAGCTGCTCGCTGGCGTTCGCGTCGACCGCGCCGCCGGCACCGGCGGTGATGCCGAGCACACCGAGCAGCAGCATGGCCGTGCCGATGACCTCGGTCACGGTGTTCTTGCCGAAGTCGCGGACCTCGGGACCAGTCGAGTAGACCGCCAGCTTCAGCCCTGGGTCCTCCGTCAGGCCCCAGTGCGGTAGGTAGGTGGCGTAGACCAGTGCTGCACCGACCATGGCACCCAGCATCTGGGCGATGATGTAGCCGGGGACGTCCGCCCACGGGAACTCACCGATCGATGCCAGGCCGATGGTGACGGCCGGGTTGATGTGGGCACCGCTGACCGCGCCGACGGTGTAGACGGCGATCGCAACGGCCATGCCCCACCCGAACGTGATGACGATCCAACCACTCGCTTCGCCCTTCGAGTTCTTCAGCAGGACGTTGGCGACGACGCCGTCACCGAGCAGGATAAGGATCGCCGTTCCGATGAACTCGGCGATGTAGGCCTCCATCGAGCACGCTCCATTCGTTCCGCGCATCGCGCTGCGCACGCAACCGCACGCCGGCACAAGCCGGCGCACGCAGCGCGGAGTCCCGGGTGAGGACCCGCCGGGAACCTATGAAGGGTTCATGGGGCCGTCAAGTCTCATTTGTGTGATCCGGCCTCACAGTCGGTCACGTCCGGGTTCGAACTGCTTGCCCGAACCCTTCTTGCCCTTCGCCTCCGGATCGCCCTCCGGGTCCTTGACGTCGGGGGCGAACGCCTTGCCGGAGCCCTCGACACGCTCGGCCTCGGGATCGGTGTCCGGATCGCCGATGTCGGGATCGAACTTGCGTCCGCTGCCCTTGACCGCTGCGGCGGACTCCTCCGATTCGGGGAACTCCTGGTCCGGCGCGAACTCCTTGCCGGCTTCCTTCTCGTCGTGTCCTGCCATTTGGCACGCTCCTGCGGTGTGCGGGGCGGAACCGGGCCCACCGCTCGTCCGGTGGGCCGGCTCTGCCGACCGTGACACGTGCGACGTACCCGGCGCCGTGCGGTCCCATGCCCGGCGGCCGCGCCGGTCGGCACAGCCGGCGTAGCATCGACACCCGTGATCGATCTGCGCAGCGACACCGTGACCCGGCCCACGGCCGCCATGCGCCGCGCCATGGCGGATGCGGAGGTCGGCGACGACGTCTACGGCGAGGATCCCACGGTCAACCACCTTCAGGAGCGGGCGGCAGCGGTGTTCGGCAAGGAGGCCGCGCTGCTGTGCCCGTCGGGTGTCATGTGCAACCAGGTGTGGCTGCGCACGCTCGGCCGCCCAGGCACCGAGGTCGTCGTCGAGGCCGACGCGCACGTCGTCAACTACGAGGCCGGAGCGGGCGCCCTGCTCGCCGGCGTGCAGTTCCGCACGGTGCAGGGGCGGCTGGGACTGCTTTCGGCGACTGCCGTCGCGGCCGCGATCCGTCCCGACAGCTACCCGCTCACGCCGACGTCACTGGTGTGGATCGAGCACACGCACAACCGCGGCGGTGGGACGTGCTACGCGCTGGAGGGCCTCCGTGAACTGCGCGCCGTGACGACCGAGGCGGGTGTGCCGTTGTACATGGACGGCGCCCGCGTGTTCAACGCCGCGGTCGCGACCGGCGTGCCCCCGACGACGATCGGCGCGCAGGTCGACGCCCTGAGCTTCTGCCTGTCCAAGGGCCTCGCCGCACCGGTCGGCAGCGTCATGGTGGGCAGCGCCGATGCGATCGCCGAAGCGTCCCTGTGGCGGCGCCGGTACGGCGGCGCGATGCGCCAGGCCGGGGTCATCGCGGCCGCCGGCCTCGTCGCGCTGGACCAGATGGTCGACCGGCTGGTGACCGACCACGAGCACGCGGCGCGGCTGGCCGCCGCCGCCGCCGAGGTGGCACCCGACCACGTCGACGTCGCGCAGGTCCAGACCAACATCGTGTACCTGGAGCGCGTGCCTGCCGCAGTGCTCGCCGCGGCCATGCGCGACGCGGGCGTGCTGGTCACGGCGATGGACGCGTCGACGGTTCGCCTGGTGACGCACGTTGACGTGTCGACCGCCGACTGCGACCGCGCGGCGGACCACCTGCGGCGAGTGCTTGACGCGACCGACCTCACCGCGGCGTGAGCAGGTGCCCCTCGCACCGATAGCGCAGCACCGGCGTGGCGCCGAACCGTTGCTCCAACGCGCGGACGTCGCGTTCGACCCCGGCGCGCCCGGCTTCGTCGAGCGCGGCGATGAAGCTGGTCGACAACACCCTGGCCACCAGGCTGTCGATGTCGCATCGCACCGTGTGCGGGATGGTGCGGGTGTCGGTCAGACGTACGTGCGTGCTGCGATCGATCGCGTCGCGCCACCGTCCGGTCGCGTGGGCCGGCGTGTCGCCGCGATGCGGATCGACGATGCCCGAGATGGCGGCCTGCAACGGATCGTCGAGCGGTCTGGCGTTCCACACGAGTGCGATCGTGCCGTCAGGCGCCAGCACGCGCGTCATCTCCGCCAGCGCGTCCTCCGTCGCGAACCAGTGGAACGCCTGGGCGACCAGGATCCCGTCGACCGCGCCGTCGGCCAGCGGCAGGGCCTGGGCGGTCGCCACGACCGCAGGCACGGCACCACCGGTCGCCGCGTGCAGTGCGCGCAGCATGGCGTGCACCGGGTCTGCCGCCACGAGGGCCGCCCCGGTATCGACGAGCATGCGCGTGAGCTTGCCGGTGCCCGCAGCGAGGTCGAGGATGCGGCGCCCGGCGGTGCTGCCCACGCCCTCGCGCAGCCAGGCGACCATCTCCGGGGGATAGCCCGGCCTGCCCCGCTCGTACGCGGCGGTCGCACGGGCGAACCCGACGGCCGCGTCGGGGTGTACCGTCATCCGTCGCCCTTCCTCGCCACCTGGTCACCCTGCCCCGTCCCATGTGGCGCCACGCGGCGCTGCCCATCGACGTGTCGCCTGGGGTGCAGCCACGCCACACCCGACCACCTGATGCCCGACGCAGGTACGATCCCGCCGTGCGGGGCTGGGACGCCGCTCGTTCAACGCCGCGTACCTGGACGTGCGGTCACGGCTCGGTCAACGTCCCGGCGGAAATCGACGCGTGCAGTCGATACTGTCGTCGTTGGACCGCTTCACCGCGGACGAGCGTCGCGCCATCAGGACGGGCACGCCGGTCACGGACCAGTTGTGCGCGACGACCGCTGATCCCTCACGATGCGCCCGGGTGCCGTCGGATGCAGTGAAGCGGCAGGGCATGTGAGCGGTGCGTGAGCATTGACCGGTCATCCAGACAGTTTGCACTACAGAACGTGATTTCCCTGCACGTGATCACGTGCGTCAGCGGGTCGGACTTGGTCGGTGGCAGGTGGGTATCGACAAATAATGTGCACGTGGCGTGACTTTCTGGAACGAATGTGGAACAGTGTCAAGCCGATGGATACGTTGCGTGACGGCATGCTCGGTGTGAGGATCGTGTTCACAGAACGTAATATCCGCTCCGAACGGTGGCAGCGTGGTGCGTAGGGCGCGCGGCGCAGAGCCCCGGTTCGAGGACAACGGATGAGTTGTCAGGCCTGTGGCATGGCGTCCGTCGGCGGGCAGTTCTGCGTCGCCTGTGGCCAGCCGCTGTCAGCGGTGCTGGCTTCGACCGCGACCGCCGTCACGACCCGCGAGCCGGAGCGCCGGTCGCGCAGCACCTGGCTCGCCTTCCAGGAGATCCGCCTGCTCGCGTGTCCGAAGTGTGGCGCCCCGAACTCCGCCGCGCGGTGGCAGTGCGCACGCTGCGGTGAGACCTTCGACGACCGTGCGAACGACGAGCCGTCCGTCGAGGTCACCCCTCCGCCCGAGGACGCGGTGCCGGTCCAGCCAGAGTCGGCTCCCTGGGTCGCGCTGATCACCGTCGTCGTGGGCGTCGCGGCGGTCGCGGTGGCGGTGGCCATGCTCGCGTCGCGCGGTGTCGGCCCGTTCGGTTCGCCCGAGGAGCCCGCGCCGGTCACCCAGGCGGCGCAGGCGAAGGTCGAGGAGGTCCGCACGTCGACGACCGCGGTCGACAGCAGCCAGGGACTCGTCGCCGACGGGGACCCGACCACGGCCTGGCGCACCGACGGAGATGGCGTCGAGCAGTGGGTCGAGCTCCGGCTGGCGTCGGCGGTGCAGATCGACCACCTGCTGGTGTGGAACGGCGACCAGAGCAGCAACCGCAGCTTCACCGGCACCGACCGCCTCCGCGACGTGGTCATCGTCTTCCCGGATGTCGGCAAGCAGTACACCGCCACCTTCCCGGACCGCAACGCGAACTTCCGCGTGGACATGCCCGACCCGCCGGTCGCGCGCCGCATCCGCATCGCGGTCACGAGCGTCTATGGCGACGCCGGCCAGGCCGCCCTGAGCGAGGTCGAGGCACTCGTCAACAGCTCGGCGGCGTCCGCCGAGTAGCGCCTGCTGCCCGCGCTGTGGCCCGAGCGTAGGGTTGACCGCATGGAGGACCCGTTCGCCGCCGAGCTCGCTGCGCTCGGCTTCGGCATGGCCGGACGCGATCGCAGGGGTGTGGTCCAGTACGCCCGGCGGCCGAACCGCTACCTGACCCAGTGGGTGCACGATGACGGCACCCGGGCGCTGTTCACGTGGGAGTTCGAACTGGGCGAGTACTTCGCGGCCGTGGGCTGGCAGATCGGCGCCGCTGAGACCAGCATGCAGATCCTGTATCCGCAGCATGACGCCAGGGTCGTCCGCGAGGGCGCGGCGGTCGCCAGCGAGCTCGAGCGGCTCGAGCTGCGCCTCTCACGCCTTGACCTGCTCGACCCCGTGGTGTGATCGTCGGGCATCATGACGCCATGACGGCAGGTGCACGGCCACAGATCCCGCGGTGGCTGGTCGTCGCGGCAGCGGCGGCCGTCGTCATGGGCGGGGTCGCGTCGGCGTGCGCGGAGGCCGGTGCGGCACCACCGGTCGTCATCGGTGCGGGCGCGACCGCCGAGCAGCAGCTGCTCGCCGCCGTCGCCCACGAGGCCGTCAGGCGCGCGGGCGTGCCCGTCGAGGTGCGCGACGGGCTCGGGGGCACGACCGGCCTGCGGCGGCAGGCGCTGGCGGACCAGGTGGACCTGTACTGGGACTACACGGGTGCCGCGTGGACGCTCGGGCTCCGCGAGACGGCACCGCCCGCCGATCCCCTGGAGTCGTGGGAACGCGTCCGCGAGGCCGACGCCGACCAGGGGCTGCGCTGGCTCGAGGCCTCGGGCGCGAACGCGACGTTCGCGCTCGCGGTGCGCGACGCGGACCTGCCGCCGGCTGCGGGGCAGCGGGGCATGGGCTGGCTCGCCGGCGAGCTGTCGAGCGGGACGCGGCGGCTGTGCGCCGATCCAGACTTCCTCGCGCGTGCGGACGGCCTGCCATCGCTGGCGGCCGAGTACGGCATCGACACGGCGGGGATGCCCCGACGTGCCGCGACCGAGGACGAGGCGATACGCGCGGTGCGGGCTGGTGACTGCTTCGCCGGCCTGGTGACCGCGACGTCCGGGGCGGCGCGTGCCTCCGGCCTCGTGCCGGTCGATGACGAACTGCGGGTCTTCCCCGCCTTCGTCGTCGCACCAGTCGTGCGCGAAGGATCCCCGGCGGACCGGCTGTCGGTCGAGGCGGCGCTGCGGCGCGTCACCGAGGCGCTGGACACCCCGACCCTCGCGCAGCTCAACGCGCGGGTCGTCGACGGCGCGGACCCCGTCGACGTCGCCGCCGGCTTCGTCGACGACCTCTCCCGCGCGGACGCGACCCCCGCCCCCTGATCCCACCACCGAGGACCCACCAGTGACGCCCGATCTGACCGCAATGCGCGCGGCGCTGCGGCCGGCGCCCACAACCCGCCCCATCCTCGAGGTCCTGGCCGGCCGGTGGAGCTCACGCGCCATCGATCCCGACCGGCCGGTGTCGCGCGCGCAGCTCGCGGTGCTGCTCGAGGCCGCACGCTGGGCGCCGTCGTCGGGCAACGTCCAGCCGTGGCGGTACCTGGTGTTCGACGCCGAGGTCCCCGAGGCCCGCGCACAGGCCAGGGACTGTCTACGGCGAGGCAACGTCTGGGCGCACCGCGCGCCGGTGCTGCTGCTCAGCCTGGTCGATTGCTGCTGGCCCGACAGCACCGACCCCAATCCCAGCGCACTGCACGACGTCGGTGCCGCGTCGCTGTCGCTGGTCCTGCAGGCCATGGCCGAGGGCCTTGTCGCGCACCAGATGGCCGGCTTCGACCG
>Ga0299914_10000436_pt1 | contig 25033 bp, 20 predicted proteins | sample RVTome_10_FD_201361 | JGI IMG/M metagenome (GOLD analysis project Ga0299914, IMG submission 201361) | Soil microbial communities from uranium-contaminated site in the Upper Colorado River Basin, Wyoming, United States - RVT153D57 (version 2) ... | reverse complement strand
CTACCCCGCGATTCTCGACGGCGCCGTCAAGTGCAGAATGGATCGTGAGCCCGCCGGACCAGTTCTCGGCGACGATCGTTGTTTCCAGGGCGGCAAGCTGGGCGTCGCGCATGTGCACGAAGCGTCGCTCCGACAGGCTCGTGATACGCCCTTTCGCATCACGGACGCGCACCCGGCGCTGCAGGACGCCCCGCCTCAGATCGAGCTCCTGCAGGAATTCCAGGATATCGAGCTGGCAAAGTTCGAGCCAATCATCCTGCTCGATGCGAAATCGGAGCGGGAGCCAGTTGGGCAGGTTGACCAGATCCTCGTTCTCGATCGCCCGCCCGTGCACATTCGACTTCAAGCGGTTATAAAGCCCGGCGACGTAAGTGCCTGGATAATGAATGTCATCCGCGCTGGACTCAGGTGCCGCCCCACGGGTCGCGAAAGCACCATTGCCAAGCGTGCAGAGCGCCTCCCGCACCTTTTCCTTGGAGGGATCGAAGTTGTGATAGGCGAGCTTCCAGGGATCCATGGTCAACCCTGGCTCAGCCTCGCGGTGAGCACCTCGAGGAAACGCCGCACCTCGTCCACGTCGTCGAGCACGTAGTCCGCCGCGCTGGCCCTCGGCTGGTCATCACGCACCAGCACGCCGATACCCTGCCCCTTCAGTGCCCGAAACGCGTCCTCGTCGGTGACATCATCGCCGACGTAGAGAGGTGAGGCCGAGCCGGCCGCCCCCATCTGCTCCAGGAGCCAGAGCACGGCCCGACCCTTGTCCCAGTCGACGTCGGGCTGGAGCTCGACGACCATTTTGCCAGGTTTCGCGCGGAGGCCCTCCTGTTCGGCCAGCACCTCTTTCGCGACGGTCTGCACCCGATCCACTTTCTGAGGTGCGACCTGGCGGAAATGCACGGCGATGGCAAACCGCTTGCGCTCGACGATCGCGCCGGCAATCCCGCTCAGGCGCTGCCGTAGCTGGCGCTCGGCCCGGTCCAGTGCCGGCAGATCGGCCATCGCCCCTTCGTGCGCCACCGTACGGCCATCGGCGGTCTCGATGTCGAAGCCATGGCTGCCGGCATGGGTCACGTGTTGAAGGCCGGCCAGGCTCTTCAGCTTTTGCAGATCTCGGCCGCTCACAAGCGCCACGCTGCATTCCTCGGCAAGGTCGGAGACGACCGCGCGCATGCCTTCGCTCAACAGCGCCTGCTCCGGATCGTCCACGATTGGCGTCAGGGTACCGTCATAATCGAGGAAGAGCGCCAGTGGCCGCCCCTCGCAGCGCGCAAGGATGTCGTCCAGCGCCACCAGCGCGTTCGGCAGATCGCGAACGTCACGTTCGGCGGCATGGTCCTGTGCGCTCGACGCAGGTTCGGAGGTGATGGCTGGGGTCATATCGTCCGCTCAGTGGTTCGACGGCATCGGACCTCGCCGAAGAGTCTGTCGCTTCCACCCGAGATGAAGAGGGCAGGCGGGCATGTCGGCGGTATCCGTGACGGGGCGTCGTGGCTCTGTCAACGATGGATCACCACTGCAGGACGGGGCTTGCGGCCCGTTTCCGATAGGCTAGGCTTCGAAAGCAGCCAGAAAAGGGGGCCGCCTCAGGTGAACTCTTCCATCGCGAGCGGCGGCAAGGCGGTATACGGTGCCGCCATCGGCATTCTGATGCTCGAGGCGCGATTTCCGCGGATTCCGGGTGACATCGGCCATGCCGGGACCTTTCCGTTTCCGGTGCTCTACAAGGTGGTGGCCGGCGCCAGCCCGGACCGCGTGGTGCGGCGCCGCGCGGAGGGGTTGTTGGACGCGTTTCTGGAGGGCGCGCGCGAGCTGGTTGCCATGGGCGCGGACGGCATAACGACCAATTGCGGTTTCCTGTCGCTCTTTCAGAGAGAGCTTGCTGGCGCCTGCGACGTGCCGGTCGCCACCTCGTCACTGATGCAGGCGCCCTTCATCGAGCGACTTTTGCCGCCGGGGCAGCGGGTTGGCATTCTCACCGTGTCGGCAGCATCATTGGCGTCAGAGCACCTCAAGCAGGCGGGCGTCTCTCCAGACACTCCGGTCCGGGGTACCGATGGCGGCCGCGAGATCACCCGCGTTCTCCTCGGCGACGAGGAGCTCCTCGACGTGGCGGCCGCTCGGCACGACGTCCTGGATGCAGGCGAAGCCCTGGTGCAACAGCATCCGGAGGTCGGCGCGGTGCTGCTCGAGTGCACAAACATGTGCCCCTATGCGCGGGCGCTGCGTGAGCACATCGGCCGGCCGGTGTTCGACATGTACAACTTCATCGCGTGGTTTCAGGGCGGCCTCACGCCGCGCTCCTGGAACGCGCCGCCTTGAGGCGCCTCACGATGGTTTGGGTCCTTCGATGACGACAATCGGAATGGGCGTCGTCCGCACCGCTGCGGCCGGCTCGAGCGGATGGCTCTGGCGCAATCGCCACGCCATTCTCGCATTCGTGCTTCTGTTCGTCATCTGGGAGTTCCTCGCCTGGCTGCTGGCGCTGCCCGCCTATCTCCTGCCGCGGCCGTCCCTGATCGCCTCGGACCTAATGGATCGCTGGCCACGGGTTCTGGAGGGCGCCTGGGTGACCACGTCCGAAATCGTGTTCGGTTACCTGCTGGCGGTCGCGATCAGCGTCCCCCTCGCGTTTCTCGTCGCTTACTCGCCGTTCTTCGAGAAGAGCGTCTACCCGTTGATCGTGTTCCTCCAGATCGTGCCGAAGATCGCGATCGCGCCCTTGTTCATCATCTGGTTCGGCTTCGGCTTCATGCCCAAGCTGCTGCTGGTGTTCCTCCTGAGCTTCTTTCCGATCGTGGTGAGCAGCACCGCGGGGTTCAAGTCGGTCGATCCGGACGTCATGGATCTCGCCCGCTCCACCGGCGCCGGCGCTTGGCGCCTGTTCGCCAAGATCCGTCTGCCGCAGGCCCTTCCCGACATCTTCACGGGCCTGAAGGTGGGGGCAGCGCTCGCCGCCACTGCCGCCGTCGTCGCCGAGTTCGTCGCCTCCAACAAAGGCCTCGGCTATCTCTTGCTGGAATACAACGGCAATCTCGAGACCCCGATGGTGTTCGCGGTGATCATCGTCCTCAGCCTGATCGGTCTTGCCATCTACTACGCCGTAGAGTTTCTGGAGAGGATCACCATTCCCTGGCATGTCTCACAGCGCAGCGCCAAGGGTGGTGTGCCGATGGTCTGAGCGCCACCGAGAAGACCCGGCGTGAACAAGAACAGGGAGGTCGAGAGATGTCCGGACGTTTGCGATGGATGGCCCTGGGGCTGCTGATCGGGCTGGGCGTGCCTGCAGGCGCTCGGGCCGCCGATGATGCCTCGCTGCTGCTCAACTGGTATCTGGGCGGCCTTCATACGCCGTTTTACCTCGGCAAGGAGCGGGGCTACTACGAGGAGGAAGGCATCAACCTGACGATCAACGAGGGGCGCGGCTCGGGGCGATCGGTTCAGGTGGTCGCCGCCAAAGGCGATACCTTCGGCATGTCGGATGCAGGCAGCCTGATGCTCGGCGTGGCGAAGGGGACGCCGATCAAGGCGGTCATGTCGCTACTCAACACATCGGGCTTCGGCATCATCTCGCTCGCCGAGGCCGGCATCGAGACGGCGAAAGACCTGGAAGACAAGCGGCTGGCGGTATCACCAGGCGATGCCCTGACCCAGCTGTTCCCGGCGGTGGTCAAGGCGAATGGCCTCGATGGCGACCGGATCGAGCTGGTGTTCATGGACCCGCCGGCGAAGCCCGTTGCGGTGATGGAGGGCAGGGCGGATGCCCTGCTCGGCGGCATCGACGACCAGTATTTCCTCATCCAGGCGCAGGGCCACGGGCCAGCCGCGCTCCGTTTCGCCGATCTGGGCGTGAACACCGTCGGAATGACCATCCACACCCATCAGGACGTCATCCAGGAGAACCCGGATCTAGTCCGCCGGTTCGTCAAGGCGACCGTGCGGTCCTGGGAGGCGGCGAAGGAGGATCCGGATGCGGCAGTCGACGCGGCGCTCGAGGCCAAGCCAGATCTGAATCGGGAATCCACGCTCAAGCAGCTCGAGGTCGATCTTGGCCTCCTGTCATCCGAAAACACGGAGGGCAAAGGGATTGGCTACGGCGCCGACGAGGACTGGGAGCGCACCAAGCAGCTGCTAGTGGAGTATCGCGAGCTCGAGACCGGCCGGCCGGGAGCCTCGTTCTACACCAACGAGTTCCTGCCCGAGTAGCTCGGCCGATCGATCGCGATGGCAAAAGCGCGTCGTTCCGCCCTGAATGAGCTGACATCGCAGGCGCGTCCGCGAGATCGAGAAACCGCGGACACGCCGAGCATTCTGGTTGCCAAGGTCGACAAGACTTTCCAGCGCGATGGCCTCGAGACCCGGGCGCTCGCCGGCACGAGCTTCCAGGTCGCGCGCCAGGAATTCCTCTCGATCGTGGGGCCCTCGGGCTGCGGAAAGAGCACCTTGCTCAGATTGATCGCCGGCCTCATGGCGCCGGATCGAGGAAGCGTCGCGATCGACGGACAGCCCGTGAGTGGCCCAGTCTCCGAGGTCGGCATCGTTTTCCAGAAGCCGATCCTGCTCGACTGGCGGACCGTGCTCGGCAATGTGCTCATGCAGGTGGAGCTGCGTGGCGGGCGGGCTCAGGAGTATCTGCCTCGCGCCCGCCAGATGCTCGAGGCGGTGAGCCTCGCCGAGTTCGAGGATCGGTACCCTTACGAGCTGTCGGGCGGCATGCAGCAGCGGGCATCGATAGCGCGGGCACTGATCCACGATCCCCCGCTCCTACTCATGGACGAGCCGTTCGGCGCGCTCGATGCACTGACCAGGGAGCAGCTTCGGATCGACCTCGAGGAGCTGTGGCTCGCGACCCGCAAGACCGTGCTGTTCATCACCCACAGCATCGACGAGGCGGTGCTCCTCTCGGACCGGGTGGTCGTGATGTCGCCGAGGCCCGGTCGGGTCGAGCAGGTGATCGAGGTCGATCTGCCGCGCCCCCGGGGTTTGGCGGGCCGCAAGCTCCCAGCCTTCGATGCCGCCGTCGATGCCCTCACTGCCATCTTTCTGTCCCGCGGCGTGCTGCGCGGCGGCCGTTCCACCTCCCTTCTGAGTGTCCAGGAGTGATCCGCCCGCCCGCGCTGTTGCCTTGGATGCTGCTTGGAGTCCACAATCGGTGCATACCCGTGATCAGGGAACACGCGAAGAAGGGGAGGCCAGGATGAAGCGACGGGGGTTTCTGGGAGGTGCAGCGATCGGGGGTGCCGCGGCGGCGGCCGCGAGCAGCTTTCCTGCTCCAGCCATCGCCCAGGGCAACACGCAATGGCGCATGGTCACCACCTGGCCCAAGAACTATCCCGGCCAGGGGACGGCGGCGGAGCGCTTCGCCAAGACCATCGGCGAAGCGACGGACGGCCGGCTCACTATCCAGGTATACGGTGCTGGCGAACTCGTGCCGGCGTTCGAATCCTTCGATGCGGTGCAGAGCGGCGCCGCGGAGGCCATGCACGCCACGCCCTATTACTGGCAGGGCAAGTCCAAGGCGATGAACTTCTTTTCGACCGTCCCCTACGGCATGACAACCGCGGAGCTCACCGCCTGGACCAAGTATGGCGGCGGGCAGGAGCTCTGGGACGAGCTGTATGACGGCTTCGGCCTCAAGGGCTGGCATGGCGGCAGCACCGGCGTGCAGATGGGCGGCTGGTTCAACAAGGAGATCAACTCGCTCGCCGACATTCAGGGCCTTAAAATGCGCATTCCGGGACTGGGAGGCGAGATGATGCGTCGCCTCGGCGCGACCGTGGTGAACCTGCCGGCCGGCGAGATCTTTCCCGCGCTGCAGGCGGGCGCGGTCGACGCCACCGAGTGGGTCGGGCCCTTCAACGATCTGGCCCTCGGCGTCTACAAGGTGACCAAATTCTATTACTGGCCGGGCGTGCACGAACCCGGGACCGAGGTCGAGATCACCGTGTCCAAGGAGGCTTTCGACGAGCTTCCGGCAGATGTGCAGAAGATCTTCGAGCTCGTCACGCAGGCAGAGGAGACCTTGCTGACGGCCGAGTTCAACGCCCGGAACGGCGATGCGCTCAGCACCCTGATCAACGAGCACAACGTGAAGTTCCGGAAATTCCCGGACGACGTGCTCGAAGGCTTCGGCAAGGCGTCGGGCGAGGTCATCGCCGAAATGCGCGATACGGGCGACGAGATGACCAAAAAGATCGTCGACTCTTTCCTCGAGCACCGCAGGAAGCTCATGAATTGGAGCAACTACGGCGAGTTCGCCTATATGCAGGCGCGCGCGCTGCCGTTCGATTATGCATCGTGAGCGCGACGACGGCCGGGCGCCGCTGACGAGACGTGGATGACCGGGCCCGTCAGACTGGCGCTCGGGCTGGTCGTGGTTCTTGCAGGTTGTGCCGAGCGCCCGGGGGCACGTGAGCCGGTCTGGCTGGCGGAGCGAGGAAAGGTGCACTGCTATCGGACGCTGGCCGAACCCGATTGCCATGCGTGGCCGGTGTCGGGCGCTGAGCAGCGTTTGATGGGTGTCGGGCCGCAGGTGTACTTCAGACCCCTCTGAGCCGAGGCCGCGAAGCGGAGCGGCACCGAACGAACGGGGCTCAAACGCGGACGATCTTGCCCGGGTTCATGATGTTGTCGGGATCGAGGGCACGCTTGATCGTGCGCATCGCGTCGAGCGCGGCACCGTGCTCGGCGTCGAGATAGGCCATCTTGCCCTGGCCGACGCCATGCTCGCCGGTGCAGGTGCCGCCGAGCGCGAGCGCCTGCTCGACCAACCGGCGGCCGATCTCCTTGGCGCGCGCGATCTCGTCGGCATCGTCGGGATCGACCAGGATGCTGAGGTGGAAGTTGCCATCGCCGGCGTGCCCCACCATCGGCGCGAGCAGGCCGGAGGCGGCGATCGCCTCCTTGGCTGCCAGGACGCACTCGGCAAGCCGGGAGATCGGCACGCAGACATCGGTCACGACGCCTTTAGCGCCCGGGCGTAAGGCCATCGCGGCATAGTAGGCGTCGTGGCGGGCCTGCCAGAGCCGGTTACGGTCCTCGGATCTGGTGGCCCACTGGAAGTCGGCCCCACCGAGCTCACGGGCAATGTCCTTGACCATCTCTGCCTGTTCGGCGACGCCGGCCGGCGTGCCGTGAAACTCGAAGAACAGGGTCGGCGCAGCCTGGTATCCTTCCAGCTTCGAATACGCGATGCAGGCGCCCATCTGGACCTCGTCCAGGAGCTCGATCCGAGCCACCGGGACGCCAGACTGGATCGTGGCGATCACCGTATTCACCGCCTGCCCGATGCTGGGGAAGGCGCATACTGCCGACGAGATGGCTTCCGGTATGCCGTGCAGGCGAAGGCGCAGCTCGGTGATCACGCCGAGGGTGCCCTCGGAACCCACGAACAACCGGGTGAGGTCGTAGCCCGCGGCCGACTTGCGCGCCCGACCGCCGGTCCGGATCACCCGGCCATCGGCGAGCACCACCGTGAGGCCCAGCACGTTGTCGCGCATCGTGCCGTAGCGCACGGCGTTGGTGCCCGATGCCCGGGTCGCCGCCATGCCGCCGAGGCTCGCGTCGGCCCCGGGATCGATCGGGAAGAACAGGCCAGTGTCGCGCAGATGCGCGTTGAGCTGCTTGCGGGTGACGCCCGGCTGCACGAGGCAGTCGAGGTCCTCGCCATTGACCTCCAGAACCGCGTTCATCTGCATGAGGTTGAGCGTGACCCCGCCATGCAGCGCCGCGATGTGCCCTTCGAGCGAGGTGCCCGTGCCGTAGGGCACGACTGGCAGACGGTGCGCGGCGCAGATTTTGACGAACGCGCTGATCTCGTCGGTCGAATGGGGAAAGGCGACGGCATCGGGCGGTACTCCAGGATGATAGGTCTCATCCTTCCCGTGCTGCTCGCGCACGGCAGCGGCCGTGCTCAGGCGATCGCCGAGCAGAGCGCTCAGCTCCGCCAAGGCCGCGGCGACCCTGGCGCCGGGACGATCGATCGATGCGAGAGCCCCTGTAACAGACATGTCAGTCCTGCACGGGACAAGCGATTGTGCTGGTCATCATAGCACCCGGGGCAAGGGTCCAGGCAACCTGAGCCATCGCGCGCCCAACCGCAACCAAACGTTAATCATCCCGCAATAGTGTCGCCAGGGCCAGCCTTCGGTCGATCCGCCGCGACCCATGCGGCCGTCGCAAGCCCAGCAGGGAAGAGGTAATGTTTCCGACGCTCTTTGGGACCTTCGGCTCCAGACGTGCGAACGTTGCCACGGACCGGAGTCGAAGCGCCGAGACGGGCGCACAGGATGCGGCTGTCCGGCACGACGTGCTGTCTCTCGAGGAGGTCAGGCTCGTGATCGAGGATGGCCTCCTCATGGTGCTGGGGCCCGAAGGCGATCCGGTTCCGCCCGAGGCTTTCCGCGCGGCGGTATCCGCCAACGCAGATGCTCGTGTATCGCTCGATCGCGGTGGCGAGGTATCTGCCGAAAAGGCACGGGCGGTTTTGGAGGCCCAGACGAAGGGTACGCTCGTCGCTGGCGAGAAGACCGATAGCTGGATCCTCGCGATGCTCGGGGTCGGTCCGCAACCCGAGATGGCCCCGGTTGAAGACCTGCAGGCCGAGACCGATGCACAGAGGGATGCACAGAGGGTGGAATCGGAGGCCGAAGCGGGGCAGCGCGACCAGAGCGACCGGGAAGCTTCGGTCGACAGGTGGCTCTCACCGATTCCGCTCGCGATCGTGTCGCCATGCCCCGAGGGTCTGGAGCCCGCGCAGGTGATCATGGTCGCCTTGTCCGGCTTGCCGGACGGCTCTGTCCTCTCGGCCGGGTCTGAGGAGGGGCATGGCCGCTGGCTGCTCAGTCCCACTGACCTCGATGGGCTGCTCCTGCAGGTGCCGCATGATTGTCCAGAAAGCGTCCTGCTGAAGATCACCGCGATTGCCATCACCGGCCAGAGCGGCGATTTGGCGAGCGCCCAGGCCGATCTCAGGCTCGATTGCAGACATGTCTCGCCGCTCCCGATGATGGAACCGCAGCTTACAGCCTCTGCGCTCAGATCGATATCGGTCGATCTCGACCCCGAGCTGTTTGCGGACCCTGCAAACGATGTCCTGGTCGTCCGTGGAGTCCCCGCCAACATCTCGCTCTCAGCGGGCGTCTATGACGGTTCGATCAGTGGCTGGGTGTTGAGGCCGGCTGAGGCTTCTGGGCTTCGCATCGAGGCTGCGGTCGGCTCATCCGCGCAATTCACGATCACCATCCTGGGCATCAGCCTCACCGGAAACGGGCCTCGTCCGGCGCGGGTCCTCGCCAGCATCCCGCTCGCACTGGATTGAAACCGGGCGGTAGCGAGGGCGCCCGAAGGAGCGTCGCACACAATCGAGACCCCCAAAACACCTCCGCCTCCCGGCTCTCGCCCCATGGACAGAATGCCGGGCCGGCGGTAATCCTGAGCGCTGCTTCGATGCTCGGCAGCCGCGGCCATCGTCAGGGACGCCGCGGAACGCAAATCCAGGGGGGCTTTCATGGGGTATCGGCAAAGAGCACTGCTCGGTGCAGCCGCGTTGGCGCTGTTCGCGTCTACGGCCACGGCACAGGAGCATGTTCGCTGGAACGAAGACGGTACGGTCGACCTGATGCTCGGGCCCGACTACGATGATGCCGTGATCACGACGACGCGGGAGGAGCTCGGGACGCTGTTCGGCCCCGACGAGAAGCCGTTTGAAGGCGTCGAGATCTCGATCACGGTCAACGCGAGCGGCGCAAAGGGTGGAATTTCGGGTCCACTGCACGCCTTCCGGCCGGTCTGGCAGGAACTATCCGGCGGCAGGCTGAATGTGGTCGAGCTGCCGTTCGGAGAGCATTACACGAAGATGATGCTGGATCTGCGCAACGGCACCGGACAGTACGATGCGTTCATGGTCGGCGCCTTCTGGTACGGGGACATTGCGCCTGCCGGCTATGGCTTTCCGATCGACGAGCTGATGGCGTCGGACGAGTATCCGCAATGGACGTACGACTCGATGCCGCCCGCGCTTCGCACGCTGCATCACTGGGGGGAGACGCCGTACGGCGTGTTAAACGATGCCGACGGGCAGGTGCTGTACTACCGAAAGGATGCGCTGACCGATCCCGAGCACCAGGAAGCGTTCAAGGCGGAATACGGCTACGATCTGCCGGTGCCGCCCGAGACCTGGCAGCAGCTCCTGGACATCGCCCGCTATTTCAATGGCAAGAACTGGGACGACAAGGACGCGGAGCCGGACTCGGGCATGGTGCTGCATCTCAAGGTCGGAGAGCAGGGCCATTACCACTTTCAGTCGCTCTCGGCATCGTTCGCGGTCACCCCTGGCGACAAGGTGGACCAATACCACAACGTGTATTGGTTCGATCCGACCGACATGACGCCGCTCATCAACAGTCCCGGTCACGTCCGGGCGCTGGAGTTTCTGCAGGAGCTGCACGAGACCGGCCCGGCAGCCCAGGTCGGCTGGAGCCTCGGCGAGGCCTGGGACTACTTTCTGCGCGGCAAGTCGGTGTTCGTGTTCAGCTGGGGTGATGTCGGCTCCCTGTGTCAGGACACCTCACGGTCCAAGATCCAGGGCGTCTGCGCAGCCTCGATCCTGCCGGTCTCGGAGGAGTACTACGACCACGAGTCCGGCGAGTTCGTGAAGGCGGAGGACCGGGCGCCGGTCGGCAACACCACGGGCGGATCCTGGCACGGCGTGATCTCGAACTTCTCGGCCAATCCCGAGGCGACCTACTCGATGCTCGCGCTCATGGCGATCAAGCCGGTCTCGTTGTGGAACGCGCAGCACGGATGGACCGGCGTCGATCCGGGCTACTCCTATCAGTTCATCCAACCGGAAGGCGAGGCGACCATCGAGGAGTACGAGAAGGCGGGCTGGCATCCCGAGGACGTGAAGACCTACACTCAGGCTTACTACGACACGTTCTATGCCGATACGATGCTGGCCTACCTGCGGATTCCCGGCAGCTTCGAGTACTGGGACATCCTCGACAAGAATCTGTCCTCGGCGATGAGCGGCGAGAAGAGCGCCAAGGAGGCGCTCGACGATACCGCCACCAGCTGGGAGCAGATCACCGATCGCATCGGTCGCGACAGCCAGCTCGAGAACTATCAAGCCGCGATCGGCTACGAAGGTTAGCGTTTCTGCCGTGGCGCGGGCCGGCCGGTGCACGATGTGCACGGCCGGCCCGGCCACCGAAGACTGATCGATGAGCTGGACCAGCCGCATCCGTTTCGTCTTCTTGCTGCCGGCGGTGATCTGGGTGCTGGCGTTCACGGTATTCCCGCTCGGCTACTCGCTCTATCTCGCGTTCTTCAAGATCGAGAGCCGGGTCGAGGTCACCCGCGAGCGGGTGCCGGTGCTCGACGAGCAGGGCGAGCCGGTGCTGCTGAGCTCCGGCAAGCCCAGAATGCAGAACGTGGTCCACAAAACCCAGGTCACCACCTCGGAATTCGTCGGGCTGTTCAACTTCGAGCGCCTGGTGGGTGACCCGCAGGTCGCAACCGCCATCCGGGTCACCGCGATCTTCGTCCTGGTGGCGGTCCCGGTGGAGCTGGCGCTCGGGATGCTGCTGGCTCTTCTGTTCAACCAGAAGCTACTCGCGCGTCCGATGCTGCGGACGGTCATGATCCTGCCTATCTTCGCCACGCCGCTCGCGGTCGGGTATCTGTTCTTCACGATCTTCTACGAGGAAGGCGGCCCGCTCGGCTTTCTCGGCATCCCCTTCCTGTCGAACCCGGACTGGGCGTTGTTCTCGGTCATTCTGGTCGACGTGTGGCAATGGACACCGTTCTGCTTCCTGGTGTTTCTTGCCGCGCTGCAGGGGATGCCGGACGAGCTTTTCGAGGCGGCACGGATCGACGGCGCCTCCAACATCGACCTGTTGACGCGCGTGATCCTGCCGCTACTCCAGCCGACCATCCTGATCGTGCTGCTGTTGCGCCTGGCCGAGGCGCTCAAGCTGTTCGACGTGCCCTTCGCGCTGACCGGAGGTGGCCCCGGAGTCGCGACCCAGTCGTACTCATTCCTCGCCTTCCGGGTCGGGCTCCGCTATTTCGACGTCGGCTACGCCTCGGCCATGGCCTACGTTCTGCTCATTACTGTGATGATCATCGTCACGCTCTTCTTCCGGCGTCTGCGTGAGACCTATGGCTAGATCGGCCGGGATCGCGCCCGCGAGAGCGAGAGCGGTACACCCGGCCGCGCGGAGGGGCTGGAACTCCTTGCGCTACGCCGTCCTGTCGTTGATCGCGATAGTGATCGCGATGATCTTTCTGTTCCCATTCTACTGGGCGCTCTCGACGAGCCTGCGCAATCCGATCGAGACCTTCACGGTGGCCGGTCTCGGTATACCCTGGGTCGATTTCCAGCCGACCTTCGACAACTGGATCTCGCAGCTCGCCACCGCCGAGTCCCGGCGCGCGATGGCCAACAGCACGACCATCGCGATCTCGGCCTCGGTGCTCGCGTTGATCCTCGGCACGCCGGCCGCCTATGCTCTCGCCCGCTTCGGCTTTCGTAGAATCCCGAACCGCGACATCACGATCTGGTTTCTGTCGCAGCGGGTGCTGCCGCCTGTCGCGACCGTCATCCCGTTCTATCTCGTGATGCGGACGCTCGGCCTTTTGGATACCCACCTCGCGCTGATCCTGATCAACGCCACCTTCGTTCTTCCGTTCGTGGTCGTGATCGTCCGCCAGACCTTCCTCGATCTGCCGGTGGAGCTCGAGGAGGCGGCGTTCGTGGATGGCGCCGGCCACTTTACCTCGTTCTGGCGGATCGCGTTGCCGCTCGCCATGCCGGCGATCGCCGCAACGGGCCTGATCATGTTCGCGTTCGCCTGGAACGAGTTCCTGTTCGCGATCACCATCGCGAGCCAGGAGGCGATCACCATCCCGGTGCAGATGGCGGGCGCCGTCGATACGCGCGGCGTGCAGTTCTGGTTCATGGCGGTACGCGCGATGATCGCGATGGTCCCGCCGGTGCTGATCGCGCTGCTTGCGCAGCGGTTCATCGTCCGCGGGCTCACGCTCGGCGCGGTCAAGGGTTAGGACTGCTGCGGCAGAACGTTGGCGCGGAGGCGCGGTGATGAGGGACAGGCTGCAGGTGATCTCACCGGTGGACGGGAAGGTCTATATCGAGCGGACCCTGGCCGGCGCCTCGGAAATCGAGCGCGCCCTCGAGACCACGCGCACAGCCCAGCGTGGCTGGCGCGAGACGTCGGTCCGGGAGCGAGCTGCGATCGTCGCCCGTGCGGTCGAGATCTTCGTCGCCAGGAGCGATGAGATCGCCGCCGAGATCACGTGGCAGATGGGCCGGCCCATCCGCTACACGCCGAACGAAGTCACCGGAGGCTTCGCCGAGCGTGCCCGCTACATGGCGGAGGTGGCGGAGGAATGCCTGGCCGACGAGCAGGTCGGCGATAAGCCCGGGTTTGTCCGCTTCATCCGCCACGCGCCGCTCGGCATCGTGCTCGTGGTCGCTCCGTGGAACTACCCCTACCTCACGGCCGTCAACGGGGTCGTGCCGGCGCTGATGGCCGGTAACTCCGTGATCCTCAAGCACTCCGCCCAGACACCGCTTTGCGCCGAGCGCATGGTCGCGGCCTTCGAGGCGGCGGGGCTGCCAGCGGGCGTTTTCCAACACCTGCACCTGCGTCACCAGGACACGGCGCGGATCATCGGGAGCGGCGCCGTGGATTTCGTGAGCTTCACGGGATCGGTCGAGGGCGGCCGTGCCGTGCAGGAAGTAGCGGCTTCCCGCTTCGTCGGAGCGGGGCTGGAGCTCGGCGGCAAGGACCCCGCCTATGTTCGCGCCGATGCGAACGTCGCGCATGCGATCGAGAACCTGGCCGATGGCGCTTTTTTCAACAGCGGCCAGTCCTGCTGCGCGATCGAGCGAATCTACGTCCATCGCGACCTGTATGAGCCCTTCGTCGACGGCCTGATCGACATCGCCCAGGGCTACGAGCTGGGCGATCCGGCCGACCCCGGCACGACGCTCGGCCCGCTGGTCCGGCCCTCGGCCGCAGATGCCGTGCGCCGACAGGTCGAACAGGCGGTCGCCGCGGGGGCGAAGGCGCATGTGGACCCCAAGTCGTTCGAGAAGGATGCGCCGGGCGCTGCCTACATGGCGCCGCAGGTGCTGACCGGGGTCGACCATTCGATGGCGATCATGACCGAGGAGACCTTCGGGCCCGCGATCGGCGTCATGCCAGTGTCGTCGGACGAGGAGGCGATCGCGTTTATGAACGACAGCCGCTACGGACTGACCGCGGCGATCTGGACCTCTGATGTGGATGCGGCGATCCGGATCGGCGATCGGATCGAGACCGGCACCTGGTTCATGAACCGCTGCGACTATCTCGACCCGGCGCTCGCCTGGGTCGGTGTCAAGGACTCCGGGCGTGGCTGCTCGCTTTCCAAGCTGCAATACGGGTACCTGACCCGCCCCAAGTCCTTCCACCTGCGCGCGGCGCTGTGAGCTCATCGGCGAGTCGGGGATGCAGCAAGGGTCAGCCGCGTTCCGCGAACCGGCGCTCAGCTCGCGATCTGTCGCATTATCAATTCATTGACCTCGGCCGCCTTCTCCATGTGCACCATATGGCCAGCATCCAGGAGGTGCACCGGAATCGCGGCCGGCATCCCCTCGGCATGACGCGCGGGGATGATCCGATCCTTGCTGCCCCAGATCACCTGGACCGGTACGGCCAGCTCGGCGAGGCGGGCAGTGAGATCGAGCGCCTGGCGACCGCCCGTGAAGCAGTCTTCGATGAACCGGTTCAGCGCGGTCTCGACGCCATCCAGTCGTTTGAACTTGAGAACGTCCTCGATCATGTCGCGCGACACCATCTGGGGGTCGGCGACCAGCATCTGCAGGACCGGCTCGAGCTGCTTGCGTCGCTTGGCATGCATGAAGCCGTCGATGTAATCCATGTTGATGTCGGGCCCGAGCCCGGCCGAGCAGATTGCGGTCGCCGAGGCGACCCGGTCGGCGTGGTTCAGCGCGAGGTCGAGGGTGACCGCGCCGCCAAGCGAATGGCCGACCAAGTGTGCCTTCGCGATCTCCTTGGCGTCCATGAACTCGACCACGGCGCTCGCCAGCGCGCCGACATGGACGTGGCCGGCGCCCAGATCCTTGGTCGAGCCGCCATGCCCCGGCAAGTCGATCGCGTAGGTGGCGCGCCCGCCGGCCAGCGCCTCTTGATTGAACTGCCAGTTGTTGAGATCGCCGCCGAAGCCATGGATGAACACCAGCGGCACTCCGTCGCCCTCGCCGATCGCGAGGTAGCGGATGCGCTTGCCACCCGCGTCGATGGTCTCGGGCTGAGGCGCTGCGACGCCGGCCTCGGCTGCGTGCGCCGCGAATTCCTCCTGGAAGCTCGCAATGAAGCCATCGAGCTCGGGGTCCGGCACGGAGCTGTCAGCGACCACGCCCAGGAGCGCGCCGACCGCCACGGTCTCGCCCTCGCCGACGACGCGCCGGCGCAGCGGGCCAGCGACCGGGCTCTCATAGACATTGGCGATCTTGGAGGTCTCGATGTCGAGGATCTCGTCGCCCGCTTTGATCTCGGCGCCTTCCTCGACCAGCCACCTCGCGACCATCCCCTCCTGCATCGCCAGGCCCCATTTGGGCATGACGATCGGCCGTATCGCGCCACTCATCGGACGCACTCCCTCCTTGGTCTGGAGTGCTTTCAGCCCTCCATGATTTCTCGTTCCGCGACGGTTCAGTTGGCCATGGTCTTGCGCACCGCCGACTCGATCTTGGCCGGGCTCGGGATGTAGAGATCCTCGAGCTCCGGCGAGAATGGTACCGGCGCGTGCGGGGCCGTCACCATCTGGACCGGCCCCTTCAACGCCTTGAACACGTTCTGCGCCGCGAGTGCTGCGATGTCGGTCGCCATGCTGCAACGAGGGTGCGCCTCGTCGACCACCACGAGCCGTCCGGTCTCCTCGATGCACTCCAGGATCGTATCGGTATCGAGCGGCGAGGTCGTGCGCGGATCGACCACTGTGCAGCTGATGCCCTCCTTCTCGAGCTTGTCGGCAACCTGGTTGCAGAGCCCGACCATGCGGCCGAAGGCGACGATCGTCACATCGTCCCCTTCGCGTGTCAGGTTGGCCTCGCCGAATGGGATGGCGTAGGGGTCGTCCGGGACCTCCTCCTCCTCGTCGTACATCGCTTTATGCTCGAAGAATATGACCGGATCGTCGTCCCGGATGGACTGGATCAGTAAGCCTTTGGCCTCGTATGGGCTCGAGGGGAGCGCGACCTTGAGGCCCGGAATGTGGGTGAACACCGGGTAAAGGCACTGGCTGTGCTGCGAGGCGGCTCGAAAACCCGCGCCGTACATGGTGCGGATCACCAGCGGCGTCACCGCTTTGCCGCCGAACATGTAGCGGAACTTCGCAGCCTGATTGTAGATCTGATCGAAGCAGACGCCGAAGAAATCGACGAACATCAGCTCCGCCACGGGCCGGAGACCCGTCGCGGCCGCGCCAGCAGCGGCGCCGATGAACGCGCTCTCGGTGATCGGGGTGTCGAGCACGCGATCACGGCCGAAGATCGGCATCAGGCCCTTGGTGACGCCGAGCGGACCGCCCCAGGCGTCGTCCTCGCCGGGCGCGCCCAAGCCGCCCGCGACGTCCTCTCCCATCAGGATGACCCGCGGATCGCGCTCCATCTCCTGGCGCAGCGCCTCGTTGATCGCCTGCCGGTACGACTTCCTGGACATGGATGCACCCCCTCAGTACGAGGCGTAGACGTCGGTCAAGAGATCGGCCTCGGTCGGCGGCGGGGCCGCCTTCGCCTCCGCCAGCGCCTGCTCGATCAGGCTCTTGACCTCCTCATCGATCGCGTCGAGTTGATCGCCTTCCAGCAGGCCCGCCTCGGTGACCCTTTGACGGAACATATTGAGGCAGTCCTTCTCGGCCTTCAGGCGGTCGATCTCGCCAGGCGCGCGATAGGTCATCGCATCCCCCTCGAAGTGGCCGTAATAGCGCGCGAGCTTCACGTGGATGACGCTCGGCCCCTCGCCGTTGCGCGCCCGCTCGATCGCCTCGCGAGCGGCATCCCAGACCTCGAAGAAATCATGGCCGTCGACCCGGCGCGACGGAATGCCATAGGCTTTGCCGCGCTCGACCAGATCGCCGGATACCGACCAGCCGCTGGCGGTCGATTCGGCGTAGCCATTGTCCTCGAAGACGAAGATCGCTGGCAGGTTCCAGGCCTTGGCAAGGTTCATGCTCTCGAGCGTCGTGCCCTGATTCGAGCCGCCGTCACCCACGAAAGCGATCGCGACGCCGCCCGTCTTGAGCGTCTTGGACGACAGCGCCGCGCCGCAGATCAGCGGCGGACCGCCGCCGACGATGCCGTTGGCGCCCAGCATGCCCTTGGACAGATCGGCGATGTGCATCGAGCCGCCTTTGCCGCCACAAAGCCCGTCCTTGCGACCAAAAATCTCCTTCATCATGGCTTTGGAATCGCAGCCCTTGGCAATGCAGTGGCCGTGGCCACGATGGGTCGAGGCGATGCGATCCTGGTCGTTGAGGTGCAGGCAGAAGCCTACGCCTGACGCCTCCTCCCCGGCATAGAGGTGGACGAAACCCGGGATGTTACCGGCTGCGAACTCCTCGTGGACGGTGTCCTCGAAGTCGCGAATCGTGCGCATCTGACGATACGCCTTGAGCAGTTCCTCTCGGCTGAGCTGCACGGTGGTCTCCCTGACCCTTGGCCCCGGCGCGCCTTCTTCCTCTCCGCGCATTCGTTTAGGTCGCGGTTGGAAGAGGGCAGCGCCAACTGAAACAAGCAGAGCGTAGATGCCTGCGGCCGCCACTCTAGCGAAAAGTTTGAAGCCGGTCTCGTCTAGAATCTCGCACTGCCTGCGCGTGTGAGGTCCCTCAACGGGTGCTTCGCGGCTCCTCGATCGCGTCGTCTGCAGCATCGTCCTTCCGAGCGAACCCCAGATGGAGCGCCCAGGCGATCGATGGCAGGAGGACAAGGGCTCCAAGCATGTTGGCGACAAAGGCAAAGGCGAGCAGCAACCCCATGTCGGCTTGCATCTGCAGCGACGAGACTGACCACACGCCAACCCCGACAGCGAGCGTGAGGCCCGTCACGAGGACAGCGCTGCCGGTCACGCGCAGAGCCTCAGCATAGGCATCCAGCAGGCGAAGCCCCCGACGCATGCCTGCCTGCACGTTCGAGAGCACGTAGATACCGTAGTCCACACCGATCCCCACGCCGAGTGCCGCCACGGTCAGGGTCGTCACTTTGAGTCCGATGCCGAGCAGGCTCATGACGGCGTAGAGGAGCACCGAGACGAGGCCCAGCGGCAGAACGATACAGAGTGTGACCCGGAAAGAGCGAAAGGTAATCCAGGTGAGCAGCACGATCGCAGCATAGACGCAGGCCAGGATTGGAAGCTGGGCCCGCGCCACGACATCGTTGGTTGCCGCCATGACACCGAGATTGCCGCTCGCCAGATGAAAGGCGAGGGGGTTGGCGTCAACGTCCATCGAGAACGTCTGCGCGGCCCGAGCGATGCGGTCGACGGTCTCGGCGGTGTGGTCTTCGGCGAAGACGTGCACCGGCATGATGCTGCAGTCGCTGTTCAAGAGACCCGTGCTGGTCTCGACCGGAGATATCGCCTGGGCCAGGCTGCTCGGGTCGCGCGGCAATACCTGCCACTTGGGGCTGCCCTCATTCCAGCCGGCATTGATCACCTTCGCGATCTGGGGAAGCGAGGCGGTCGACTGGACGCCTGACACATTGGCCATGTGCCAGGCAAAACGATCAATCTCGGCCATCACGCGGTAATCGATGCAACCGTCGGGCCTCGTCTCGGCGAGTACGGTGAAGACGTCGACCCCGATGTCGAACCGGTCGGTGATGAGCGCCGCATCGCGATTGTAGCGGGAGGACGGGCTGAGCTCGGGAATACCCGGCTCGAGATCGCCGATGCGTACCTGGCTCGCCTCTACGAGACCCAGCGCCAGAAGAACCAGACCCGCGGCGATGCAGGGCTTGGCGTATCCTGCCTCAGCAAGGCGCGACAGGGAGCGGCAGAGCGGTTCCAGGAGTGCGGCTCGCGCTCGCGTGTGACGGCTCGAACTCCTGCCGTCGACCAGTGAGAGAAGAAGCGGAAGGAGGAGCATGTTCGTGACGATCAGGACCGTGACGCCAAGCGCCACCATGAGTGCCAGCTCCTGAATGAAACGGATCTGGATCAGCAGGATCGCAAGGAAGCCGGCAGCGTCGCTTAGCAGCGCAATCGTGCCGGGGAGGATGAGGCGACGCAGCGTGCGACGGGCGGCCGACACACGGCAGGCGCCGGCGGCCAATTCCAGCTGCATGGAGGTGACCAGCTGGACCCCGTGCGAGACGCCGATCGCAAAGACAAACGAGGGCACCAGAATTGCCATGGGATCGAGGCCGAAACCAAACGCCGAAAGCAATCCAAAAGTCCAGACGACCGCCACTAGGGAGCAGCCAAGGAGAAGAATCATCATTCGCAGCGATCCAGTGGCGGAATACACGAAGATCGCCGTGATGAGAAAACTAGCGCCAAAGAGCATCAGGACGTTACGCGACTCCTGGGCGATCTCACCGATCGCCGAGGCGAAGCCGATGAGGTGAATCTCGATCCGATCATTGGTGAAAGGCTCGCGGACACGTCGCTCGAGTTGTTCCGCGATAGCTAGGTAGTCGAGGTCCTGGGCAAGAGCATAGTTGTTCCCCATCAGCTCAGCTGTGACCATCGCTGCGGAGAAATCATTGGCGACGAGGCTGCCGACGATTCCTGCCTTGAGAGCGTTCTCTCGTACCCGCTCCAGAGACTCCGGCGTCGCGCGAAAATCCGCAGGTACAACATTGCCGCCCGCAAAGCCCCCTTCAACGATCTCGATGTAGCGAACGTTTGGCGTGAGCATCGAGCGTACGGAGCTTCGGTTCACGCCGGGAAGGAAGAAGACCTCATCGGTGACCTGCTGCAGGATTGCAAAGAAGCCGGCGTCGAAGATGTCACCGTCCTTGGCCCGAATAGCGATCAGAATCCGGTTGGCCCCGCCGAACTCGTCTTGGTGCTCGAGATAGGCTTGCATGTAGGGGTGCTGGGTGGGCAGGAGCTTTTCGAACCCCGTATCCCTTTTCAGGTCAAGCATTGGGAGCGCAAGAAGCAAGGCGATGAACGCGCTCGAGAGCAGTATCGCTTTTTTATTGCGGAACAGAAATTCCTCGAGATGACCGGCGAAATCTGCCTTCATTAGAGAGCAAGTGCTATGATGAACTGTACAAGTCATTGAGGTCGTGTATGACCTCCAAGCCACCTTCGCCCAGAAGGAGAATGCCTCGCATCGGCAGATCGACGAAAGCAGAGATGGCACGTCGGCCGGGCCGCCGCTTCGCTTCGAACGTCAGGCCGCCATCGCGGCTGATCAGGAGAATACCACGCACGCCGCCGAGCAGGACCGTGCCGTCATCGCGCAAAAGGCCGGTAAGGAGCGTGTCCACGCTGCCGGTCTCGATCGTGGCCCAGCTCAGGCCGCCATCACTTGACCGGACCAGCCTGCCGCGCAGGCCATAGGCCAGGAGCGACCCGGCGCCAAGAGCAAGGATGCCGAAGAATGATCCGCCATGCGGAACGTCGAGCGCGGTCCAGGACCGGCCGACGTCGATGGATCTGAACAGTATCCCGAACTCGGCGGCAATGTAGAGCGCTTGCTCGGAGCCTTGCGCGATCGCGTTGGCATGCGGTTCCCGACCATCGATCACACCGGCCCGCCACCTATCGCCGCCGTCCTCTGTCATCATGATCCGCCCGAAGGCGCCGATGGCAACTCCTCGCTGCTCGTCGGCGAACCAAACATCCAGGAGGGGCTCGACCGCGGCTTCGGGCAGGCGCTGTCGCATCCAGTTCGCGCCGCCGTTCGTGGAGCGCAGGACGACCGGGCCGTGGCCGACCGCCCAGGCAACTTCGCTCCCGACCATCGTCACCGCGGTCAGAAGAGCCCGGGTCGGGACCTTTGCCTGAGCCCATGTCCGACCACAGTCGGCCGAGATCAACACGTGCCCGCGCTCACCGACCGCGATGACCCGCTCGCCTCGCCGAGCCCCATCCAGCAGGAGTGAGCGGGCCGCCGACGGCATCGGCTCGGCCCACCGGCCGTGCCCGCCTGCCTGGCCGGGGCGCGAGAGCAGCGCCGATCGGAAGAGAAGGCCTAGCGCGGCGGCGAGAACGGCTCGTCGGGCGAGCAGCAAATGAGGCTGCGTAGGGAGCCGAGGTGAGGCCGCCATCGGGTAGAGACGGCTCAACTAACGTCGACCCATCCGACGGATCGCATCCGGGGTGAAATCTGCGTGGTCCAACGCAATATCAAACTTCTCGATGGGCAGCTCGTTATTGAGACCGAATGCCAGATATCGACCGTTCTGTAGATCATAGCTGCACATGAGAGTTTCCCAAAGAAATGGATTCTCATAATAATTTATGGTATAAGCCTCTGCTACACGCCAAATCTCGTTGCGATTATCATAATGGTCTGCTACCACGATCTGCCAGCTGTCTTCATCGAGGAAAAAGCTGCGGTGTTGGTAAATATGACTTGTGCCCGACTTCAGAGTTGCTTCGACCTGCCAAACCCGATGCAATTCATAACGGGTGTACTCGGGATCGATATGACCCGCCTCGAGGATCTGGTCATGGGTCAGCGAATCGCTGTGAAGACGATAGTTGTTGTACGGAATGTACATCTCTTTCCGTCCGATCAGCCGCCATTCATACCGGTCGGGTGCCCCGTTGAACATGTCCAGCTGATCGCTGGTGCGCTGCCCATCCGATGCGGTGCCTGGATTGTCGTAGGCGACATTGGGCGCTCGGCGAACCCGACGTTGGCCGGGATTATAGGTCCAAGCGCTTCGGGGTTCTACCTTCTGGTTGAGTGTCTCGTGGATCAGAATGATCGTCCCCGCGAGGCGGGGCGGTGCCGTGACGGCCTGAATGAAGTAGGCAAGCCGGTTGTCGATGCTTTGGATCGACGCCCCGGGTTGCGAATAAGCGAAGATCGCCTTTTCGTCGATCCGGACCTCGGTATAGGCGCCACCGGCCGTCGGCGTGGCCTGCGCCGTAATACGATGCGCCGAGAGCCCGCGATAGCGCAGCAGGTGGTTCCAGATCGCTTCGAGGCCGTTCTGTGGGATCGGGAAAGGGAACCCCTCGGCGGCGTGGGCTACGCCGTTGCCGTCATCGGTGAGCCCGGCGGTGGTGGCATTGGCAATGGTGCGCAGATAGATCCGCCGCGGATAGGCGGCGCTTCGCCGGGAGGGGTAGATCGGCATGCGCCAGGTTTCCGGATACCGCCTGAGCATGGCCACCTGACCTGGCGAGAGCTGCGAGGCGTATTGGTCAACGTTGGCGGCTGAGATGGTGAACAGGGGCTCATCGGCGGCAAAGGGATCGGGGTGGTGCATGCCGCGGCGATAACCCTCCGGTGGGACTGCGATGCCGCCCGCCCAGCTAGGGACCGTGCCTTGCAGGTTGCCCGCCCGGATCGCCCCGAGCGGGGTGAGCTCGCCGCCGAGCCTTGCCGCCTGCTCGGACGAGACCCGCGCCTCTGCAAGGGACGCGACCAGGGTCCCGGCAACCAGTAGCGCTGCCCAGAAGACGGCTCCTCTGGTAACGGGCAGGCTGTGGCTCCCTCGGATGGATCGTCTCATTAGAAGAAATAGCTCAACGAGAAGGAAACGAAATCGCGGTCCTTCAGCAGGTTAAAATCACCGCCGCCGAAGAAAGTCGTGTATGATAGCTGGCTGCTCACGGAGTTGAGATAATTGCCAGACAAGCTGAAGGTCAGAGTTTTGCGTCCCTCGACGAAGTTGCCGAGCGGCTGAGGTGTCGTACCACCGACGTCATGCGCGAAAGCAATCTGGGGGCTCAGATTGACCGGGCCGAGAGCGCCGAGGAACTCCGCCCGCACCAGCAGGCGATAGCCCCAGGAGAACTGGTCGCCAAAGCCGTCGGTGGTCGTGGCCGGCTGAACACCGAGCGAGGTGAACACGGGATTTCCGCTGGTGAAGGTGCCCGGCCCTTCGTAGCGCAGCTCGCTCTTGCTCTCCATGTCGCGGACGTACGTACCGCCGATCTCGCCGACAAATGTCAGCTGGTCCGCACTGAACGTCGGTCCGATCAGCTGGGTCGCGGTCATCTGGGCCTGCACGACGTCTTTACGGCGAAACCCCTGGATCTCCTCGTCGAAACCGAAGCTGCCGAGCTGGCTCTGCCCGAAAACGGCTGGATTCACTGGTGACAGGCCAGCGAGCAGGATCTCGGTGTCGTCGACCTGCAGGGGTTGATCGAAGCGATAGGAGGCTTCGCCCTGCAGTGCGATCCCTGTCAGGCCGAAAAACGTATTGAAGCTCGCGCCCAAGAGGTTGATGTCCTCTGGAAAGCTCCGGAAGTACCGCGCGCTGTTGGCGTAATCGCCAGCAAGAAGCCCGGCAAGTGTGCCGGTGCGCGCCTCGATGATCGGGAGTCGGCTGTGATGGCGGATGTAGTAGAGGCCGAGCTCGGTGTCGTTGAGTTGCTCCGCGAAATAGCGCATTGCCAGACCGAACTGGCCGGCGTCCTGGGCATGGTCGTCCGGACCGCGTGGAACGGAGGTCCCGATCGGAGGGGCGGAGCCGGGCGGCAGTGGTGGGAAATCGGTGATCGGCGGTTGGCCGAAGCCGAGGAAAACGCGCTTGCCGCCGGGGCTGGCAAAGTCGTTGGTCGAGAAGAAGGTGCCCGCGGGCTCGATCTCGGTGTTGTCCCAGCGGAACTGCCAGAAGCCCTCTAAGGAGAGGTTGTCGGTCACTCCGGCGCTAGCATCGACCGCCGGGACAGGATCGAGAGCATCGCGAAGCTCGGCACCGGCGACCCGGAGTTTCGTCACGTCGACTGGATTGATGACGTTGATGCCATTGGGGATGAACGTGCTCTCTCCCCAACTGATCACCTGTCTTCCGAAGCGTAGGTTGAGTGGACGATCGGCAAGCTCGAAATCGCCCGTAACGTACGCGTCGAGCAATCGGATGTCCCTACCCGCGTGATCCTTCGCCTCGTTCGTGAAGTCGGTTCGCTCGGGATCGAGCGCCATGATCGCGGCATCGTAGAAATAATAGAGGCGGCCGAAGAACCCGAAATTCCGCCAGTCGAGATCGAGCTCGTGGTTCACGATTGCGCTGAGCGACGTAGCATCGCCCTGATCGAAGTTCAGGTTGCCGTCGTCGGCATTGATCGAGTTGGCCTCTCCGCCGTTCACCACGCCGATCAAGTTCTCGTCCCGATCCTGAACTCGAACTGCGGCTCCGAGCGTGATGGCTGTATCGAAGCTTCCCGCCACCTCGCTGTCGGGGAACCGTAGCTCCACCGCTTCGACGGCGGCTGGGAGCAGGCAGCCCAACAGCGCAAGCGCCTTGGCTGCAGGTCGGCGGCGCGCGAAAGGCCGAATCGAAATTTCGAAACTCGCTCCTCTCCGGCCCGATGGCCTCATCCGGCCCGCCTCCAGCCACGCCTGACTGCCACCGAATGCTCATGGGACAACAGATTTGAGATAACTGCAAGTCTCAAAACATGCGATACTGTTCTCCTTTCACGCGTGCGGAAGGGCGAACAGCTCGGGCCGGCCCTGTCCTACAGCCTGTAGAACAGGAACGCGCCGAAGCTGGCGACGGGAAGCGATCTCCTGGACCAGCTTGGGCTTGCATCGATGCGATGAAAGGCGTTCGCTCCACCGGTTGGATCGAGCAGACTTCGGTGAACGGCGCGGCGCGCCACGCGTCGGCACAAAGAGAGCTCTCCGCTCGGTTCGGTCCGTTCTGGCAGCGGAGACGCCTCGCTCTTCTCGGGTGAGCACACCGGCGGCGCGTCGGCCACGGACAACGGACCCTCATCCTCCTGGTTGGTCAGGACGGCGGCCAGCGCCTCGACGGTCCGAACGCTTTGATCGCCGGCGAGCGCAAGCAGCCGCCAAGCCAGGTGCTCGA
>Ga0299914_10000435_pt1 | contig 25063 bp, 26 predicted proteins | sample RVTome_10_FD_201361 | JGI IMG/M metagenome (GOLD analysis project Ga0299914, IMG submission 201361) | Soil microbial communities from uranium-contaminated site in the Upper Colorado River Basin, Wyoming, United States - RVT153D57 (version 2) ... | reverse complement strand
TTCACGCTGTCCGCCCACGAGTTCATCTATGCCCTGGCCTTCAACAAGTCCTCGGCGGTGAAGACCATCGCCACCGGTGTCCCTACCGAGCTGGTGCGGGGCGACGTTTTCTTCTGGCAGTCGCTTCAGGCGGCGGTGATCCTGATCGCGGTGCCGATAGCCCTGGTCTTCAACGCCTTCCTCGACCGATTCATCTCCGGGTTCACCATGGGTGCCGTGAAGGGTTAGTGCTAGACCCATGGCGCGCATCGCGATTGGGTCCGACCACGCCGGCTACGAACTCAAGACTCATCTCGCCAACGTCCTCCGTGGAGACGGCCACGAAGTCCTCGATCACGGCACGGAGTCGAGCGACACTGTCGACTACCCACCAATCAGTGCCGCTGTCGGGCGCACCGTACGCGATCGATCGGCCGAGGTGGGGGTGCTGCTCGGCGGTAGCGGTCAGGGCGAGCAGATCGCCGCCAACAAGGTGCGCGGCGTGCGGGCGGCCCTGTGCAACGATCTATACACGGCCCGCATGGCGCGCGCTCACAACGATGCCAACGTGCTGACGATAGGGGCACGGATCGTCGGCGTCGGCCTCGCCGAAGAAATCCTCCACGTGTTCCTCACCACCGACTTCGAGGGCGGCCGCCACGCTCGGCGAGTCGCCCAGCTCACCGATCTCGAATCGGTGTTCTGACCCCGTGATCCGTGACACAGTCGGTACCGTCCCCCGACGGACGATTCCTGAGAGCCGCTTCTGCCGGTCGTGGGAATTTGGGATGGAGGCTTCGTTTCTTTGTGAGAGGGTCGCTGTCGGACGTCCTGGTCCTCATTGTGGATCGACGCTGAAGAGGTCGCCTGGTTGAGCGTCTAGGGCGTCACAGATTGCGGTGAGTGTCGAGAAGCGGATGGCTCGGGCGCGGTCATTCTTGAGGATGGACAGGTTGGCGACGGTGATCCCGACGAGATCAGATAACTCCACCAGCGTCATGTCGCGTTCGGCCAGGAGCTTGTCGAGATGGCAGACAACCCGATGGAGGTCTTCGTTGCCGCTCATTAGACGAGGCCTTCTGTGTCCTTTTCCAGATCAACGCCGCGCTTCCAGGTGAGAGCCACCACCGCAACCAGCAGTCCGACCAGCAGCGGCCAGACCTCGAACGAGACCTGTGTCGTTTGAAACGCCGGAGCGGCGGCCGATCGGGATATGAGGAAACTGTCCAGCCATCCGTTTGCGGCGCTGGCGACCGTGCCTCCGACCCCGATCAGACCGGCAAGAACCCACAATCTCCAAGCGTTCGCCTCGGTGAAAGGACTTGCGTGGCCAACAGATGACACGACCCGCAGGAGAATCCAGAGGACAACCGCAATGAGGATCGGGGTGAGCGCCCCTATGACTACGTAGGCGGACTGCTCCACCCGGGTGGGGTACAGAAGGTTCGCAACCGCTGTGTACGGCCCCGACAGCTCCACCGCCGGAAGACCGGTCGATACGTCGACCGATCCCTCGCCGGTGTTGGCCCAGGCCAGGTCGATGTCCACTTCCGGTATCTCCGCGAGCACGCCATCGGCATGCATTAGGAAAATCCCCTCGGGTATCCAGCCTCCCAGCCGAGGGACATCAAACCCCAATCCGTAAGGACCGACGAGAAAGCTCAATGCGACCCACACCTCGACGGCTATCGCGGCAATCAGCAAGACTCGGGTGGCATTAACCAGAACGGCGTGTCTCATCACGAATCCTCTAGCGTCGTCATATCGAATAACGATATGAAGCTACATATCGTTTATCGATATGTCAACTCGGTGCCGGGCAGCTTCCGCCCGAGGACCAAGAACGGACGACGCAAGGCGGACTCGACCTCATTAGGAAAAACCGCCTGGAGCACCCTCGATCAACTGGCGATAGAGCCAACAGAATGACCGATGGAGACTGACGTTTGGGACTACCAGTACTCCTCGTAATGGACGTTGCCGACCACACCACGTCGGTCGAGGGTGAAACCTCTCTCGAACATCAGCTCGCAGACTCCTTCGGGCTCCGGGAAAACCGGTATGTCCGCCTCCCATTCGGGCAGGCCGATCATGGCCGGGTTGCCACACAAGTAGACCTGGGTGCGACCGGGATCCAATCCGGCTGGAAGCAGGTCTGCCAGCTCTCCGGTCCGGATGAGATCCTGTACGTATCGTTTGGGCCTGGTCGGGTCGCGGGTGACGAGCGGCAGGTATCGAAGATGGGGAAAGCGCGATGCCAGGCTTTGGTAGGTCTCCATGTAGGCCAGGTCCTCGGCGTGCCGGACCGTCACCAGCGAAACGATGGCGCCGTAGTGTCCGCGTCTCAGCAACTCGGCAATCATCGCGTTGTGCGGGGCCTCGCCGGTGCCGGTGGCTATGAACACCACGTCCAGCCCCGGGTCGTCGACCGGTGCCAACGTGTAGCGGCCGGCGATCTTGGGACCGATGTAGACGCGATCACCTTCCGCCTTGGCAGCCAAGCGTGGGGTCAGGGCAGGGATCTGTCCGCCGTCGGGTTGGACGTGGACGATGTAGAACTCGATCGCGTTTTCCCTCCCCGGGTCAACCAGGTACCCCCGAGAGTCGAGGATCCGGCTGGCGATCGAATAGGAGCGCCTGATCATCTTCCGTGCCTTGGCTGGGGACAGGTTCTCGACGGCGTCGTCGACTCTGGGCTCCCAGTAGCCAAGACCGAGGGTGGCGTACTGGCCGGGAAGATGTGAGACGTCACGGGAATCGGGCTCGATCCGCAACACCCACAGTTCATTGTGGGCACGATCGAAGTGGGAAATCGTCGCGTTGTAATTCTCGAGTCGCAGACGATCGGACTCCCCAGGCTCCAACTCCACGGCCTGGCGCAGCACGGTCGGTGCGGGAAGCTCGGCGAAATGAGCATCTCTGAGAGATGGCCACGCCTGGTTGGGGTGCACCACCCCATCGTGTGTCGGATCTCCGATCACCGTGTAGGCACGATCGGGACTCACGGTGGCCACCAGGTCCGACGTTGGGTCTCCATCCGCGGGAAGGGAGTAGACGACATGGTCGAACTGGAGGTCAGGGGTCCTTCGATCGTTGAAGTAGGCCATGGGGAAGCCGCCGACCTCCTCCAACGAGTCGGGTGCGCTCTGCCAGAGAATGGTCGCCCGGCGGTCATGCTCGAGAGCCACGAGTGTCTCCCGGGTGAGCCAGGACAGATCTTCGAGGTTGGAGAGGAACACCAGGATCGCCCGAGCCCCTCTCGCCACCAGATCCAGGGTCAGCACCACTGCCCGCTCCCCCGACCCGACGATGAGAACATCTTTGTCACGCCCATCGAATTCAGCGGAGTCGAAATGCACTCGCTCTTTCAGCGTCTCCGGTATCGGATAGGCGGGGGGCCGGGTTTGATCCGGATGGGCGACACGCACACAGGCCCGGGTGAGGAAGCTGTCACGGCTCGACTCGACGACGATCGAGTTGTCGGGGCCGTCGGAGATGTGCTCCACGGCAGTGTCGAAGCGGATCTGGATCCCCAACCGACCCACCGCGTCCGAGGGAGTCGGCCCGTCACCTCTCGCCAGAACCAGGACCTGTTCCAGACCCGCTCTTTGCGCGTCCGCCGCCACAGCAAGACCGGCCGGCTCGGCGCCGACCACAATCAGATCTTGCAGTATCACGATTCCATCCTGATGGTCCTGACTCGTCCGACGATGCCAGCGTCAGACGATCTCCCAAGTCTCGCCGTGGTCGACCGTCTCTCCCGTAGGGAGCAGCTACATGTTGCCGACAGCGTCGATTTACGGAAGCTGTGCCCGACATAGGTCTGGATCACCGCCATATTGCGGGCAATGTCACGAGGCGTGCAACCGTACTCCGCCTCGGCCGGTGTAACGAGCGAGGCTGACTGTCGGCGAAACAAATCTGAGATTCCGTGTCGATTCCGGTGATTCCCCCTCGTATAGAGGATATGAGAGCCGGTACGGTGCCGGCCTGTGAAAGGAGTTTCCGATGAAGCAGTACATGATGTCGGTTTATGACACTGAGGACGAGAACACCCTCACCGACGAAGAGATCCAGCAGATCTATGCGGATGTGGACGCCTTCAACCAGGAAGTGCGCGACGCAGACGCCTGGGTTTTCGCCGGTGGCCTGCACCCGGCCAGTACCGCCACAGTGGTCAACGTCGACCGTGGTGAGGTCCTGGTGACCGACGGCCCCTTTGCCGAGAGCAAGGAGCACATCGGTGGGTTCTGGGTCATCGAGGCTCCGGACCTCGACGCCGCCCTCCAGTGGGCAGCCAAGGGAGCTACCGCCTGTCGCGGAGCGGTGGAGGTGCGCCCCTTCCAGGACGACCCTGGGGAATAGCCTCGACGTGGCCCGATTCGACGCAACGGAGATCGAACGGGTATTCCGTGAAGAGTCCGGCAAAGCGGTGGCGACCCTGGTCCGTCTCTTCGGCGACATCGATCTCGCCGAAGAGGCGGTTCAGGACGCTTTCGTGGTCGCCGTCCAACGATGGCCCACGGATGGCGTCCCACCCAGTCCCGCCGGGTGGATCATCACCACCGCGCGCAATCGCGCCATCGATCGCTTCCGTCGCGAGTCCACCCGCGATCAACGCCATGCTCAAGCCACCCTGCTGATGGAGAACGATCAGCCTGACGACCCCGGGCCCGTGGAGGACGACCGTCTGCGCCTGATCTTCACGTGCTGTCACCCGGCGTTAGGAAGCGATTCTCAGGTCGCCCTGACTCTGCGTTTGATCGGCGGGCTGCAGACTCCCGAGATCGCCAAAGCGTTCCTGGTGCCCGAATCCACGATGGCCCAACGGTTGGTCAGGGCCAAAGGCAAGATCCGAGCCGCAGGCATCCCCTACCGAGTCCCGGGCGACGCCGAGCTCCCTGATCGGCTGCGCTCGGTGCTGGCCGTCATCTACCTGGTGTTCAACGAGGGATACGTAGCCACGAGCTCAGAGGACCTGGGACGGGAAGACCTGGCCGACGAGGCGATCAGGCTGTGTCGTCTGCTAGCCGACCTCATGCCGGACGAACCCGAAGTCATTGGTCTTTTGGCTCTTCTCCTCCTGACCAAGGCCCGACAGCCCGCCCGCACCACTCAGGACGGGTCGATCATCCGGCTGGCCGAACAGGACCGCTCACTATGGGACCGGGCGTTGATCGATGAGGGCCAGGAACTGGTCCGAGCATGTATCCGACGAAACGCCCCCGGTCCCTATCAGATCCAGGCCGCAATCAACGCGGTGCACAGCGACGCCGCAGATGCGAACGACACGGAATGGCATCAAATCCTCGCTTTGTACGATCAGCTGCTGGCCCTCAACCCCACCCCGATCGTGGCCCTCAACCGGGCGGTGGCCCTTTCCGAGGTGCGGGGCCCGGCACCAGCCCTCGAGGTGGTGGAGTCCCTAGATCTCGATCGGTACCACCTGTTTCATGCGGTGCGGGCCGACCTGTTGTCCCGACTCGGGCGCTATGACGAGGCAGCCGCCGCCTACGACAACGCAATCGCTCGCACCGAGAACACACAAGAGCGCCGCCTGCTCGAGAGGCGGCGAGCCGCCTTGCCCCGCCCCTGATCGTTCAAAACAGGCTCTTGGTCGCCCCGCCGTCCACCGAGATCGCCGTCCCCTGGATGTGGCGGGCCCGTGGCAGACAAAGAAACACCGCCAACTCGGCCACATCATCGGGGGTGCCGAGACGCCGGATCCCCTGACGTTTGACCGTGGCGTCGAGAACCTGATCGGGAGTCTGACCGGTCCGGGCTGCCTGATCGGCCATCATCTCGTCCAGACGTTCGGTGACTGTTTGACCGGGATGGATCATGTTGACGTTTACGTCGTCGTCAAGGCCGAGCCCGGCAAGGGCCTTGCCAAAGTTGGCCAGGGCGGCGTTCACCGCACCCCCGATGGCGAAGTTGGGGTTGGGAGTACGGGCCATCCCCCCGACGATGTGGACCACCGACCCGTGGCTTTCGACCAGTTGGGGCCAGAAGAGACGCGAGAGACGCACCGCGCCGAAGAACTTGAGGTCGAAACCCTCCTGCCATGTCTCGTCGGACAGCTCCAGAAAGGGGCCGCTCTTGGTAGCGCCGGCGCAGTTGATGAGAATGTCGACGTGGTCGAAGCGGGCATTCGCCTCCCGGTGCAGGGTCTCGCACCCCTCGATCGTGGAGAGATCGGCGGGAACCATCTCGACCCGTCGGTCGCTGGCGGCGGCTATCTCCTTGGCCGTTGCTGCCAGCACCTCCTCTGTCCGAGCCGCGATCACGACATCGCAGCCCTCCTCGGCCAGACGTCTGGCGATCGCCTTGCCGATCCCCCTGCTCCCACCGGTGACCACCGCGACCTTGCCTTCCAGTTCCATGCTGCCTCCCTCGATTCCTCGTTGATCCGGGGCACGTTACCCGGGGGCCTGTCGGCGCCACCTCCAAGGTCGTAGAAGACGTTTGCCTACAGCCGGTCAGGTGAAGAAGTCGGGATAACCATGTGGCTCCACCGCATCGCGGAACGATGCGACCAGGTCCTCGACACTCATCTCGTCGGGTACAGAGACCGATCTGGCGAACTGCCAGAGGAGAAACGGGTTGACACCCATGGCATAGAGAGCCCCGTAATCCCTTCCTTCGAGAGCCTGCCGCTCGTCGGCGGTCAAAGAACCCCCTTGGGGGTAAGAAGAGGTTGGTCGGGTGGCCTGAGACTCCCATCGTCCGAGGAAGGCGCGTGCGTCGGTCTTGAACGCGGCCAGGGTCTCAGTCGATTGGTCTATCTCCCACATCGCCTTGTTCACCATGTAGCGGCTCATCGGGTCGGCCAGGCAAAGAAGGGCAGGTTGCCGAATCGGGTGGGCGTTCCCTCGGCGAATGTGGCCGGCCTCCCCTGAGCTACGGCCATACAGGTGATGAAGTTGAGGAACTGATAGCTCTCGTTGCCGGCCTCGGTCAACCGATCGAAGCTGGTGTCAGCCACCGCGGCGTCGAGATCGCCGGTGGACATCCAGAAGACCGCCTTCTCGTCGAACTCGGGGTCGGGACTCGCGCCAAGGAACTGACGGGGCCCTCCCAGCTCGTGAGCTAGATGGCCACTGCCGACCACCAGGACCCGTCGCTCGCCGCCAAATGAGCTGATCGCCGCACCGAGATGTCTGCCCAATTCTGCGAAGCGAGCCGCGGTCGGCAATGGAGGCGCGTTGCAGTTGGTGAATACCGGCACCACCGGTATCTCGAGGGCGGGAGTCAGGAAGAGGAGCGGGACGAGGAACGAGTGATCGAGCCATGGCTCGTCACTGAAAGCGAAGTCAAACCCCTTCGCCAGGTCACGTCCCCCCAAAAGGTGGGCAGCGAGCGCCGGGTCGCCCAGCACGCGGCTTGGGTCGAGACCGAACTGACGCTCCTCGTTGGGATGGCCGGCTCGCATCTCAGGAGCCTTGCCGATCATGAACGCCGGCATATTCGACATCATCAACATGTGGAAGTGGTCGGAGGCGACCAGCACGATGACATCGGGAGCCAGATCGGAGACCAGCGAGCGGAAATGATCGAAGTTGGCCGCCACCCGGGTGAGATCGTCGGGCACCGAGCTGCGCATCATGGCCCACATCAACGGGTTGTGGGTGACCCCGAGAACCCCGACCAGATCAGCCACGGCGAGAACCCTCGAGGTGCGGCCGGGAATGGTTCATGGCCAAGCGAAGTTACTCGGATCGGCCTGGTGTCGCCCGCCTGGATATCATTCCCAGGTGTCCGGCACGACCATCGAACAAGTGGAGGCAGTCGCACTTCACTTCCCCTTGCCGGTCCCCATCGCCAGCGCCCTTGCTACCTATACCCATGTCGACGCCACCGCGGTTCGGCTTCACACCGACGGCGGATTGGTCGGATTCGGGATGACGGCCGGTCTCGGTGGCGCAGCCAGCGCGGCCATCAAACCGTATATCGACAGCGAGCTGGCGCCGTTGGCCCTCGGCCAGGACGCACTGGCCCCCGAGGCGCTGTGGCACCGGATGTGGAGCCCCAACAAGCCCCGAATGCGAGCCGGGCTCGGGGTGTGGGCATTGTCTGCCATGGACATCGCCTGTTGGGATCTGGTGGGAAAAGCGGCCGAGCTGCCGGTGCACAGTCTGCTCGGCGGTTTCCGCAAAGAGGTGCCCGTCTACGGGAGCGGCGGGTGGCACACCCTCAGCGACGCCGAGCTGGTGGCCGAGTGCCAGGCATTCGCCACTCAGGGCATCACCGCCTACAAGTACAAGATCGGCACCAGCCGCGACGAGGCGCGGACCGCACTGCTCCGGCGCGAGATGGGAGATGAGTTCACTCTTCTCGCCGACGCCAACCAGCGATTCACCGTGTCCGAGGCGTTGGAGACAGCCGGGATGCTGGCCGAGCACGGGGTGGCCTGGCTAGAAGAACCGGTCCTCGCAGACAGCACCGACGACCTGGCCGAGGTGGCCGCCTCCTCGCCGGTCCCGGTGGCCACGGGAGAAAACGTCTACTTGCGATGGGGATTTCGCGAGATCTGCCAGCGAGGGGCGGCGGCGTACCTCCAACCCGATGTCGGGCGTTGTGGCGGCATCACCGAGTTCGTCAAGATCTCCCATCTGGCCGACGCCTACAACCTCGCATTGAGCAGTCACCTCTGGCACGAGCTTTCGATCAGTCTGGTTGGCGCCAGTCGGACCGGGTTCATGGTCGAGTATGCCGAGCTGATCCCTCCGGATGCCCTGACCCGCCCCTTTGAGGTGATCGATGGCTACATCCTCGTCCCCGACGCCCCCGGGCACGGGGTGGAGGTCACTCTCGAAGCGCTGAGCCGGTTCGCGGTCTGATGCGGATCGAGGCAATGGAGATCCACCCGATCACCATGTCATTGCACCACCCGATCCCGATGGCCAATGGCGTCATCGAGAGCACCGGGAACGTGGTGGTCAAGCTCGTCACCGACGATGGTGTCTCCGGCTGGGGTGAAGGGGTCGAGGCTCCCGCGCTCACCGGCCAGCGTCAGGCAGACATCGTCGCCGACCTCGAGTCTCTCCGGCCGCTCGTCGTCGGCTCCGACCCGATGCGCCGGACTGAGCTCTGGGCTCGACTCCAGGCGGCCAAGCCCGAGGCGCCCACCGCCATCGGCGCCGTCGACATCGCGGTGCACGACCTGGTGGGTCGCTCCCTGGGGGTCCCGGTTCATCAGCTCCTCGGCGGTGCGGTACGTGACAGGGTCCCGGCGCTGACCTTGGTCGGCAGTGGCGACGCCTCCGCCGACGCCGACAAACTCGCCGAGCGATACGAGCAGGGGTTTCGCTGGTTCAAGATCAAGCTGGGCATGGCCGAGCCGGTGGTCGAGCTGGGCACCCTGGCCAAGGCGGCCGACCTGGTGGGCGGAGAGGGTGTGGTCTGTGGAGACGTGAACGAAGGGTGGGAGGAGAACGAGGCGCGGTCATTCCTCCACCGGCTGGATGGAGACCGGATCCGATTCATCGAGCAACCAGTCGTCCGGGCCGATCGCGACGCCCTGCTCCGTCTGGCGGCGTCATCCCCGGTCAGGCTCTGCGCCGACGAGAGCGCCGGAAGCCTGGAGGCAGTACTCGGCTTCGTTGGGACCCCGGTCGGTGGGGTCAGTCTCAAGCTGATCAAGCACGGGGGTATCACCGGGGTGATGCGAGGCGCCGGAATCTGCGCCGCCGGGGGGCTCTCGGTGAACCTCGCCGGCAAGGTGATCGAGTCGAGCATCTCGGCGGCGGCCAACCTGCATTGTGCCGCGGCCATGGACCGGGTCGATTACGGCTGCAGCCCGGCCAACCAGGGGGTGGTGCTGGACGTCAGCGAGTCGCCGGTGACTCTCGTCGATGGAGTCTTCGAAGTGCCCACGAGGCCCGGTCTCGGTGTCGAGGTGAATGAGACGATGCTCGAACGGCTCGCCAGTTGATCACACGATCAATCCACTCTCTCCACGCCTCTCGGTCTCAAGGTCGCGCCGATCGCCCCTCGACACTGCGACGCCACGGTTTGCGCCGCATCCTCAGCTTCGGCGACGTCAGGGAAGAAGCCGAAGCAGGCTGAGCCCGAACCGGTCATGGCGACCACCGTCCCCCATCTCGACCTGAGATCAGCCATGAAGTCGGCCAGCGCCGGCTCGAGATCGATGGCAGCGGGCGTCAAGTCGTTGCGTATCGGGATGCCGTCTCTCAGACGGGGTGGAAGCAAACCCGAGGCGATCGTCTCGCCAACCGGGCCCTCCATCTCATCCCATCGGCGGTAGACGTCGGCGGTCCGCAACCGATACTCGGGCACCACGACCGCGACGGCAAACCCGTCGAGGGATGGTTCCGGATCGACGATCTCGCCGAACCCGGCGATCATGACGGTCCCACCGGTGAGGAACAACGAGACGTCGGATCCAATGGAAGGTGCGGTCGCCGTTGCCGTCTCGGCGGGGACACGGCCAATCTCGATAGCGGCCAAGAGAGTTGCCGCGGCGTCGGAGCTGCCACCGCCCAAACCCGCTTCCTCAGGTATCCGCTTCTCCAGCCGAATCGCAAGTGGGGGAACCGTCCACTGCTCCCTCACTGCCACCAGCGCCCTGGTGACGAAGTTCTCCTCGGGTTCTATCTCGGCTCCGTCGACAATCAATGTGTCCTCGTCCGCCTCCTCGACTTCGAGAAGGTCCAACCAGTCGATGGTCTGCACCAGCGACTCCAACGGGTGAAGACCGCCGGCGGCGGGTGGGCTGACCAGCAGAGCCAGGTTCAACTTGGCCGGTGCCAGAAAGAGGCTCATGTGGACGCCAGCCTGACATAGTCGGCCGGGGTCAGGTCTTCGGCCCGGGCGGTGGGGTCAATGCCGGCCATCTCCAGTTTGGAGACCGGGTCATCGAACACTGCCGACAGCGACCGACGGAGCATCTTGCGTCGTTGCCCAAAACCCTTCGAGGCGATCTCGATGGCGCGTTCGGCCGTCTCCGGCGCGTCGATCCGATCGAGCACGACCACGGCAGACTCGACGCCCGGCGCGGGATAGAAGACCTGGGGAGGCACCCGGAACGCAATCGTGCCGCTGGTGTGGATGCCGGCCACCACAGAGGGGAGCCCGTATTCCTTGCCACCTGGTCGGGCCACCAGTCTCTCCGCGACCTCACGTTGGACCATGATCACGAAGCGAGTGATCTGGTTGGCGTCACGCAGGGCATCGAGCAGCAGCGGAGTTCCCACGTTGTAGGGGAGATTGGCCACCATCTTCCACGTCCGGCCATCCAGCTCGTTGGCGAAGTCGACTCTCATCGCGTCGACCATTCTCAGCTCGACGTCCAAGCCGGCGGTGACCTCCTCGAGAACGGGCCGCAGCCCGGAGTCGATCTCGTATGCCACCACCGACGCACCCGCCCTGGCCACCGCCACGGTGAGAGTGCCGGTTCCGGCACCCACCTCCACGACAGGATCGCCTTGCCTCACCGCGGCCAGGTCGACGATCTTGCGCGTGATGTTGCCGTCGGCCAAGAAGTGCTGACCCAGCCGATGCGACGGTGAGAGATTGTGACGGGCAAGCAGGGCGGCGATCTCGGTTCGGGTCTGGGCAGTCATCGTGCAAACACCCGCGCCGCGTTCGACGAGGTGATTGCCGCGACCTCATCGACCGAGATGCCCCACACCCCGGCCAACGCAGAACCGACCAGCGACACCCAGGCGGGCTCATTTGGCTCGCCGCGATGTGGTGGTGGCGCCAGATACGGTGTGTCGGTCTCGACCATGGCTCTCTCCGGTGGCACCTCGGCGGCGCCGAATCTCACGGTCTCACCGGTATCGAATGCCACCGGCCCGGCGAAAGAGAAGGTGACTCCCAGGTCGAGAAAGCGACGGGTCCATTTCGGCCCGCCGGTCCAGCAATGCAGCACAGCCTGAGGGCCTACTCCCGTCTCGTCGATGATGGAATAGACGTCGGCGAAAGCATCTCGACAGTGAACGATGATCGGCTTGCGATACTCGATGGCGATCTCAACCTGGGCCCGGAACGAGGCAATCTGCAGATTCCGGGGAGACAGTTTGCGATAGAAGTCGAGCCCGGTCTCCCCGATCGCCGCGACCCTCGAGACCAACCCGACGATGGCCTCACCCTGCTCGGGCCAACTCTCGGCGTCGTGAGGGTGCAGTCCCGCCGTTGCCAGCACCCGGCCCGGGTGTCTCGTGGCAAGCGCCAGCGCCGCTTCGGAACTGGCGAAATCGACCCCGGGGACGACTAGCCAGTCCACTGCGGCAGCTCGCGTCAGCAGTGCCTCCGGATCCCTCTCATCGAGCTGGAGGTGACAGTGTGTGTCGACCCATCCCATGATCGTGACGGTACCCGGCACGGAAGGTGACCCCATAGGTAGGCTCGCCCCGGGGCTGGGAGGTTGATATGGAAACTGGCATCGCACGAAAAATCGACGATCTGGGACGGATCGTGATCCCCGCCGAGACTCGGAGGCTGTTCAACATACGGGAGGGCGACCATCTGTTCATCTCGGTGGAAGGAGGATCGATCATCCTGCGCAAGACGACCGACACCTGCACCTTCTGCGGTTCGGACTCGAGAGTCGCTCAGTTCAAGGGCAAAGGCCTTTGCGCGTCATGTCGGGATCAGCTTCGGTCCTGAGTCTCGATCAGGGCCTGGTAGACCGAGCGCCGGGACACCCCGGTGGCATCGGCCACGCGCCTGGCCGCCTCCGATGGTGACGAGCCGCCGACCACCAGGAGCCGCGCCTCTGCGATTGCATCCTCAATCGACAACCTTTCCACCGGCCCGGGGGCGACCACGACTGTGAACTCGCCACGGGGGTCACGGGACGACCATTCCTCGATAGCCCCTGATATCGCACCCACCCAGACCTCCTCGTGGAGCTTGGTCAACTCCCGGGTGATCGCAACTTCGCGCATCGGTCCGGTCACGGCGGCGATGGCTTCCAGGTCGGCCACCAACCGGTGAGGACTGATGAACAGGACCACCGGTCGGTCCTCACCAGCTAGCGAAGCCAGACGGAGGGCACGATCCTTTCCCTTTCGGGGGAGGAACCCTTCGAAGACAAAACGGTCGGCGCCGAACCCGGCCAATGCCACTGCGGTTGTGACCGCTGAAGGCCCGGGGATCACCGACACGGCAAACCCGGCCTCCCGAGCGCGTCGGATCGCCTCGGTCCCGGGATCGGAAACACCGGGCATCCCGGCATCGGTGACCAGAGCGACGGTGCGCCCTTCGCCCAGCGCGGCCAGGAGCTCCACGACGCGCGCCGACTCATTACCCACGAACAGAGACCGGACGACTGGTTTCGCCGCGACATGTTGGAGCAGGGTCGCGGTCCGTCGTGTGTCCTCGGCGTAGACAACGTCGGCAGTTTGCAGCACTTCCCTGAGACGGTCGGAGACATCCCCGAGATTCCCGATCGGGGTTGCGCACACCAGGAGCAGGCCGACTTCAGCCATGAGCCAACTCCACGCGATCGGCAACGTCGGGGACCGGCGAACCGGCCGGCAGCTCGAGGATCATCCTTGCCGAGCGGATCACGCTGACCCGGTTGGGATCGAGAGTCTTGACGGCAACCACCGTCATGTCACCATCGAGCCCGACGACCTCGATTGGCCATCTCTGACCGAAGCTGTGAACGCTTCGTGTCCTCAACACCAGCGCCGTGCCGGGTGGGGTGCGCAGATTCCCCAGGAGACGGTCGACGAATGACCGGGCGAGATAGGCGCGGGTTGACCAATCTGCCGTGGAAAGCTCGACTTGATTCATGACGTCGAAACTAGGAGATCCCGACCGCGGGCGGAAGCCCCCGGATCAGCCCCCGACGGAGGCGAGAATCGATTCGCCGACCTCGGTCTCATGAGCTGCGATGAAGGCGAGGCGGTCCTCGAGCACTTCGACCCACACCCAATACTCCTCGGCGACTGCCGTCCGGGCGAAGTCGAGCATGGCCGATCGAAGCTCTTCGGTATCCCTGTCGGTATCGCCCTGGGCAATGATCAGCAAAGCTGCGTTCTCACCGTCGAACCATTGGGCGTAATAGTCGCCACCCCAGCCATCGGCGGCCTCGACTCCGACATCCTCGCCAAGGGCCTGGTCGAGCATGACCCGGAGCCCGAACTCACCCCAGACCGATTCTCGCTCCAATACATAACCCGGTATCGACGGCGGATCGATCTCGACCACCTGGGGCAGATCGCGTCTGTAATCGGCCGGGGTGATGATCTGCTCGGTCGATCCGGGTAGACCGGGCATCTCGGAGTACGCCGCATCCACGGTCTCCCATAGGTCCTCGAGATAGTGATGCTGCACCCAGGCCAGCCCGGCGTCGTAGGGGAAGATGAGAGAGTCCTGGATGAAAGCGGGTGCCGCGTCGAGGGCGGTGGTGTCGATGTCCAACGCTTCGGCAAAGAACTCACCAAGCTCTCGCTGGGTGAGCGATTGCAGGTAGAGCAACTCCACCATGCTGGCGTCGCCCTCGATCAGCGCCTGATAGGCCGACGCCTCGTCGAGCCGGTCCCCATCGAGCATCGCCGTGTAGACGGCGTGAAAGTCGTGCTGCTGGTCGGTCAAAGAGTGAGTCAGCTCATGGACCATCGTCGCTCGCTGTACGACGCTGAATCCTTCGACACGCATCGGGACCACCAGCTCACCTGTCTCACCGTCGTAGTAACCGGCGACTTGTTCGCCATATAGGTCGGTGAGAAGCGAGGCAAGGTCGACACCATCGTCGAGCAGGCCGAGCAGCTCGTACAAAGCTTCATCCGCCGGGAAATCGTCGGACTCCTCCTCGATCTGCTGTCGCACCCGCGCTTCGAGCTCCTCCTCGGTGACCACCGAGATGATTGGCGCCTCCTGGAAGCGGAGCCCTCTGAGCTCCTCGGTCGTCCGCACCAGAGCCAACAGCTCGTCCTGGAGCTCCTGAGGAAGCGACTCGACGCCGGGCAACTCGTCCCAGGTGGGCTCGGGAAGCGTGGTGGTGGTGGTGGCTTCCGACGTGGAGGTCGTGGCCACCGCAGTCGACGTCGTCTCCTGACCCGCCAATGTGGTGGAGGTCTCGCCGGAAACACCGGTGCAGGCGGCCAACAGCAGGGCGAGCGCGACGGCAGACAGGACTCGACGGGTCATACGAGCAGGTTATCGGCAGCCGGGGACTTTGAGTTGACAGCCCCCTGGAGCACGGGGGTGGGCGAAGGGCACGCGGGTGGGCGCCGATAACCGGGGGGCGGGGTAGCCTCGCCAAATCGAGGGAAAGGAGGTGATCATGAAGAGAAGCTATGCACGGCTGACCGAGCCTCTGGTCCGGGACAACGGCGTGTTGCGTCCGACACCGATGGCCGAGGCCATCGAGCGGGTGGCCGCCGGGCTCGCCGCTCACCGAGGTGAGTCGTCCGGGCTGCTCAGCTGCTCGAAGGGAACCAACGAGATGAATTACATCGCTCAGAAGTTCTCCCGGGTGGTCATGGCGAGCAACAACATCGACAGCTGCAACCGGACTTGACACGCTCCCTCCGTTGCCGGTCTGGCAGCAGTGTTCGGAGCTGGGGGCGGAACTAGCTCCTATCAAGAGATCGAGGAGACAGACCTCATAATCATGTGGGGATCGAACGCGCGCGAGGCGCACCCCATCTTCTTCCATCACGTCCTCAAGGGCATCCACAACGGAGCCCGGATGTACGCGGTAGACCCGAGACGTACCTCATCGGCACAGTGGGCCGACGTCTGGCTCGGCATCGACGTGGGCTCCGACATCGCCCTCTCCAATGCAGTGGCCAGGGAAATCATCCACTCCGATCTGCACCACAAGGCTTTCATCGATCACGCCACCACCGACTTCGACACCTATGCCGCATCGGTGGAGCCCTACACCCTCGAGCGAGGCCAGGAGATCACCGGGGTGCCGGCGGGGGCCATTCGCCAACTGGCCCACGATTACGCCACGGCCGAGAGCGCACAACTGTGCTGGACCCTCGGCATCACCGAGCATCACAACGCAACCGACAACGTGCTGGCTCTGATCAACCTCGCCCTGCTCACCGGTCACGTTGGCCGCTACGGGTCCGGTCTGGTTCCGCTGCGCGGCCAGAACAACGTCCAGGGGGGAGGTGACATGGGTGCGCTCCCCAACAAGCTGCCCGGTTTCCAGGATGTCGAGAACCCTGAGCTCCGGGCCACGTTCGAGGAGGCCTGGGGCAACAAGATCCCGGACAAGGCAGGGATGCACATCAGCCTGATGCACGAAGCGATGGACGACGGCCGTCTGCGAGCTCTCTATGTGGTCGGGGAGAACCCCTTGCAGTCCGAAGCTGACGGCAGGTTGATGAAACGCCGGCTCGAGGGTCTCGACTTCCTCGTGGTCCAAGATCTGTTCCTGACTGCTACCGCCGAAATCGCAGACGTGGTCCTCCCCGCCGCCGGGTGGGGAGAGACCGAAGGAACATTCACCTCCAGTGAGAGAAGAGTCCAGCGTGTGCGGAAGGCGATCGCCCCACCTGGTGAGTCGAAGGACGACATCGAGCTTCTGAGCATGGTGGCCCGGGCCATGGGCTTCGACTGGCCCACCCCCACCGCTGAGCAAGCCTGGGACGAGCTACGTGGGCTTTCCCCGATGCACGGTGGAATGTCATACCAGCGGCTCGATGCCGAAGGTGGCTTGCAGTGGCCTTGCCCCATTGAGGACCACCCCGGCACCCTGTTCCTCCATGGCCGACTGTGGGAGGAAGAGACCGGCCCCAGCGCCCCCTTCTTCGCGGTGGAATGGGCAGCTCCGGTCGACACCCTCACTGAGAACTACCCGATCCGCCTCACCACCGGTCGCAGACTGGACTCCTACAACACCGGTGTGCAAAGCGGCCGCTACTCCTCGCCTCGCCGGATCTATGGCGTGCTCGACCTCTCACCGGAGGACGGGCAGAGTCTCGGGGTCAACGAAGGCGAGACGGTGAAAGTCGTCTCACGGCGGGGAAGCCTGGAGGCGCCAGTGCGCTTCGACCGGTCGTTACGCCCTGGGCTGGCGTTCATGGCGGTCCACTTCCCCGACGACACCGACGTCAACCAGCTCACGATCGATGCGTGGGATCCGAAGTCGGGCACAGCCGAGTTCAAGGCGACCGCAATCCGCGTCGAGACGTTGGCCACCGTCTGATGGACATACGTGCGCTTCTCGACCGCCCAACCTCCGAGGAGCGGGAGGCCGTCGACGCGGTGTTGGGTGAGCCGGACTCGTCATGGGATGGAGGAGCAGGTCCCCCGTTGGATGCCCACCTGGCCTACGGCGGACATGCCGCTCGAGCCCGCCGCCACCTGCTTCTCCCCGCGCTTCATGCCGCGCAGGATGCGGTGGGATCGGTGAGCAAGGGCGCCTTGGGATACATCTCAGAGCGTCTCACCGTGCCACCGGCCGAGGCCTACGGCGTGGCCACCTTCTACGCCTTGCTCAACACCGAGCCGCGATCGCCGCGTCTCATCCATGTCTGTGACGACCTCGTTTGCCTCCAGAACGGGGCCGATGAGCTGAAGCAGGCGATGGAAGAGACGATGGGACCGGAGGGGAGCACCGGGCTCGGGGCTGGTTGGGTGTCGAGCCCGTGTCTTGGCCAATGCGAGCGGGCTCCTGCCGCCCTCGCCCACATCGCCGGCTCGGGCTATCACAATATTGCCCCCGCCGATGCCGCCTCGTTGACCGGTCTGGCTTTCGACGAGTTGCCCATCGGCGTCATCCATCAGGACCGATCCGAGTTGAGACTGCTGAGGCGGATCGGAGCCATCGACCCCGAGCGCATCGACTCCTATCGCGAGGCCGGTGGTTATCGGGCACTCGACGCAGCTCTTGGACTGGGCCGTGAGGCTCTGATCTCGGCACTGGAGAGTTCCGGGTTGCGGGGCAGGGGCGGCGCGGCTTTCCCGATCGGATTGAAATGGCGCGGGGTCTCCGAAGCTGAAGGCGATGAGAAGTTCATCATCGCCAACGGAGACGAATCGGAGCCGGGGACGTTCAAGGACCGGATCCTGATGGAAGGCGACCCGTTCGCCGTCATCGAGGCCATGACCATCGCGGGTTACGCGACCGGAGCGACCAAGGGATGGATCTACGTCCGCGGTGAGTACCCGGTCGCCGAGCGTCGTCTGGCCAATGCGATCGACCAGGCCCGCGGGGAAGGTCTTCTCGGAGCCGGTGTGGCGGCGGGCGAGTTTGACTTCGACATCGAGATTCGACGAGGAGCGGGGGCCTACATCTGCGGTGAGGAAACGGCTCTCTTCGCCTCGATCGAAGGTCATCGAGGCGAGCCACGCCAGAAGCCGCCGTTCCCAACCGAAAAGGGTGTCTTCGGCAAGCCCACCTCCGTGAACAACATCGAGACTCTGGTTGCTGTCCTCTCGGTTCTCGAGATGGGGCCCGAGCAGTTCTCCTCCATCGGCACCGAGCGCTCCAAGGGGCCGAAGCTGTTCTGCATCTCTGGCTCGGTAACCCGACCGGGTCTCTACGAGGTTCCGTTTGGCACCACTCTGGCTGAGCTGATCGCCCTGGCAGGAGGGGTGCGAGACGATCTCGATATCGGAGCGGTCCTGATCGGTGGGGCCGCGGGCACATTCGTCGGTGAAGATTCGCTCGACGTCGAGCTCACCTTCGAAGGGGTGGCCGAAGCCGGTGCCGGGCTCGGCTCAGGCGCAGTGATCGTGTTCGACGATCGGACCGACTTCGGCCCGGTCCTGGGCAGGATTGCACGGTTCTTTCGGGACGAGTCGTGTGGTCAATGCGTCCCTTGCCGGATCGGAACGGTGCGTCAGGAGGAGGCGCTGGCCCGACTCGCCGCCGGCAGTCCATTGGGAGGCCAAGCCGAGGAACTGGAGAGACTCGAGGATCTGGCCCGGGTGATGACCGACGCCTCGATCTGCGGGTTGGGCCAGACCGCAGCTTCGGCGGTGCAGTCGGCGATCCGTCTCGGGCTGCAAGGAGTGACGCCGTGACCACGACCTCACATCCGGTTTCGACGGTCACGGCGCGTATCAACGGGACCGAAGTGGAGGTGGAGGCAGGATCCACCGTCCTCGACGCCTGCAGCATCGCTGGTGTCGACATCCCGACTCTGTGTTACGGACCGACCATGACTCCGGCCAATGCCTGCAGGGTGTGCGTGGTCGAGGTCGAAGGCTCGCGTGCCCTCGTTCCCTCATGCTCGCGCACGCTGGAGGACGAGATGGACATCGAAACCGACTCGGACCGTGCCCGGCACAGCCGGCGTCTGGTGATGGAGCTGCTGGGCTCCGCCACCGAGCTGGACCGGGCCGGGGACCAGCTCGAAACTTGGATGGAAGACGCCGGGGCCGATCCTGCCCGCTTCGGCATCGGCGAGCCCGAACTCGCCCGTCACAGGCCGTCGCCAGGCCACCACCACCCACCCGGCGCCGGAACTTCGGCCACGGTGGCCGAGCCGGTGAAGATCGAAGACGACCTCTACGTGCGCGACTACTCCCGTTGCATCCTTTGTTATCGCTGCGTCGACGCCTGTGGGGTGGAACACCAGAACACCTTCGCCATCGCGGTGGCGGGCCGAGGGTTCGACTCGAGGATCTCAACCGAGTTCGACGTGGTCCTCCCCGACTCGGCCTGTGTCTATTGCGGCAACTGCATCGCGGTCTGCCCCACCGGCGCGCTCGTCGGCAAGATCGAGTTCGACATGAGGTCGGCTGGGAGCTGGGACGAGGCCCACCAGGAAGTGACCCGGACCGTGTGCTCCTACTGCGGGGTGGGATGCAACCTCGACCTGCACACCCAGGACGGCAAGATCGTGAAAGTGACCTCACCGCACGATCACGACGTGACCCTGGGCAATCTCTGTGTGAAGGGCCGATTCGGCTGGTCGTATGTCAGCGGTGACAGTGACTGAAACGGTCACCACCCGGCCGGTTCTTCGGGCACGTGACGTCGTCGACCGGGTCGACGACAACCTGGTGGTCGAGGAGCCGGTGGAGTTCCGCCTCGAGGGCACCCCCCTGGTGGTGATCATGCGCACCCCCGGCCACGACGCTGAGCTTGCTCTGGGATTCATGATCACCGAGGGAATTGTGAACCGGCCAACCGAGGTGTCCTCGGTGGAATCGCTGGGTGAGGGCCGGTGGGACGTGCATCTCGCCCAAGGGGTCGAGATCGACCCCTTGCAGTTCCAGCGCAACTTCTACTCGACGTCGTCGTGCGGGGTGTGTGGCAAGGCCTCGATCGACGCGATCCGAGTGGCGGGAACCGCGCCACCACCCGGGCCGGAGGTGACGCGTGAGGTCCTGGCCGGTCTCCCCGAGCGGTTGATCGAGGAGCAACCTGCCTTTCAGTCGACAGGGGGGATACACGCCGCGGCCGCCTTCGAGAGAGATGGGACATTGGTGGCGGTGCGGGAAGACATCGGCCGACACAACGCGGTGGACAAACTGGTGGGCCACCTCGCCACCACGAGATGGCCGCTTCACGACCTGGGGCTGCTGGTCTCGGGCCGGGTCTCCTTCGAGATCGTCCAGAAGGCAGCGGTCGCTGGGCTATCCCTGGTGTGCGGGGTTTCCGCTGCCTCCAGTCTCGCGGTTGATCTCGCCGAGGAGTTCGGGATGACCGTGGTCGGCTTCCTCCGCGAAGGTGGCTTCACCATCTACACCGCGGAGGAGCGCATCGTCGGCCTGGAACCGCTTACCTGAGGTACCTGGCGCCAGATACGGCGCCAGACCGACAGAGAAAGGCCGACAGCTCAGAACAAATCACCACCCGACTCCTCGTGCGTCAGTTCCCCATCCGCGATGACGTCGTCGTCTACGCCGTCAGGATCACCGAGTTAGCCGCATCGGCTCATCTCCTCGGAGCGGGCCGAAGATCGGGCTCATCGACAACGAGGACCGGGGCCAAAGTGCGGCCGATCACGATCAAGGCGCTCCCGACCGCCAGCCCGGCTATTGCCGCAGCGATCACCATTGCCCGCAACAGCCAGGTCGTCTCGTCCAGGGACGTCTCTGTGTCCTCGATCGTGGCTTCGGCTTGGCTCACCGTGATCTGATAGGAGTCGGTCAGATCATGCAGGTTTCCGAGATCTCCCTGAAGAGCTTCCAGGGCTCGAGCAAGTCGATCAGACTCGGCTGACAGCTCACCGGCCGCCGGCACCAACGCACGCAATGTCTCGCTCTGGGAGCGCAGATCGTCGGGGAGCCCGGTCAAGGCTGCCTCTACCCTTCGCAACGAATCATCAAAGGGCTCGTCAGGGGAATAGTCCACGCCGAATAGCGACAAGGCTCGGAGGGTGCCATCGATCGCTCCGGCTGCTTGGATCGCCGCCGGCATCGACTGGCGAATCGACTCCAACTGCTCGGGAAGCTGATTCTCCAGGAAGCCAGCCACATCCTCGAGCCCGGTGGCCGCTGTCAACGCAGTCGCCGAGGCGCCCGAGATGCTGCCCACCGCAGCATCAAGGCTCTCGTCGATCCTTCCCGCCGCGTCGTCGAGGACGTCTATGGTGTCGCCAACGGCGCCAATCGTCGAGCGGGACAGGCTCATGGTGGCTTTCAGATCGTCAGCCATCGAGCCGACCAATACCAGTCCGAGGACGAGTCCGGCCAGACTGGCGACAATCGTGGTAACCCCGGCAACGGTGAGACCCAATCTGACGCGTTGCGGGCCCAGCCCGACTTCGATTGGCCACATGACCCAATGTCTACTCGGCCACGATGCCAATAGAGCGGTTCACCGTTTGCAGGACGGGTATCTGGCCGCCCATGTCGACGTCTCAACCGTTGGAGACGTCAACGTCTCTTCTCGGTCCCGGTAGCGCCATATCTGGCGCTACCTACCTCAGGTAAGCGGTGCACCCCACGTCTCAGAACAGGCCTACGACCTCGCCGTTCTCGTCGACGTCTACCCGCATGAACGCAGGTGTGGCCCCCAATCCGGGCATGGTCCGCATCTCACCCAGCATCGGGGAAATGAATCCGGCACCGACGGAGGCACGAACCTCTCGTACCGTCATGACATGGTCACGAGGCGCTCCCTTGACCGCCGGGTCGTCGCTGATCGAAAGATGGGTCTTGGCCATGCAAATGGGCAAATAGCCAAACCCGGCTCTCTCGAAGTCGGCGATCTGCGCCAGGGCTAGCGGCGTGTACTCCACCGCCTCCGCCCTATAGATCTCGGTGGCGATGATCTCGAGCTTCTCCCTGATCGACCGGTCGAGTGGGTAGAGGAATTCGAACCGGCTCGGCTGATCGCACGCCTCCACCACCGCATCAGCCAGTTGACGGGCACCCTCACCGCCAGATGCGTGATGGGTGGTGGTCACCGCGGCGAACGCCCCGGCGTCGATAGCCGACTGCTTGATCAAGTCCAGCTCATGCTGGCTGTCGGTTGAGAACTGGTTGATCGCCACCACGGCCGGCACACCGAACTTCCCGATGGTGGCCAAATGGGCCTCGAGGTTGGCCATGCCCGCCCTCAACAGAGGCAGGTTCTCCTCGGTGTAGACCGAGTCGAGCGGTCTCCCTGCCACGACCTTGGGGCCACCGCCGTGGGTCTTGAGCGCTCGAACCGTGGCGACCATGACCACGCAGTCGGGTCTGAGCCCCGACACCCGGCACTTGATGTCGAAGAACTTCTCCATGCCCATGTCGGCGCCGAACCCGGACTCGGTGACGACGAAATCGCCGAGGTGGAGTGCCATCCGGTCGGCGAGGATCGACGAGTTCCCATGGGCTAGATTGGCGAAAGGCCCGGCATGCACGAAAGCAGGTTGCCCCTCCAAGGTCTGCATCAGATTCGGATGAAGGGCGTCTTTCATCAGCACCGTGACCGCTCCGGCTACCCCCAGGTCCTCGAGGGTGATCGGTCTGCCATCCTTGGACAGGCCCATCACCACCCGGCCCACCCGCTCCCGCAGATTGCGCAGCGCCGAGGCATGGTCGGCGCCGTCGGCCAGGGCGAGGATCGCCATCAACTCGCTCGCCACCGCGATGTCATAGCCACTCTCCCGCGGTCTCCCGTCGGCCTCCCCGCCCAGACCAACCACGACGTGGCGCAGAGCTCGATCGTTGACGTCGACCACCCTTCGCCAGCTGATGCGATTGGGATCGATGGCGAGGCGCTTCAACCCGAGCTCACTCAGCTCGGCATCGGTCAGCCGGCCCTCGTGGTACCAACGGGCATCGATCGCGGCGGCCACCAGGTTGTGGGCCACCGAGATGGCATGCGTGTCACCGGTGAGATGGAGATTGAACTCGTCCATCGGCACCACCTGGCTAAAGCCGCCGCCAGCAGCGCCACCCTTGATCCCGAAGGTGGGGCCCATGCTCGGCTGTCGGATGCATGCAATCGAGGTGTGCCCGAGTAACCCGAGCCCCTGGACCAGCCCCACGGTGGTCGTGGTCTTTCCCTCCCCGAGCGGGGTGGGAGTGACTGCCGTGACGTCGACATACTTGCCGCGTGGCCTTGCGGCGATCCGACGCAAGGCATCGAGATGGATCTTCGCCTTGCTGTTGCCATAGGGGATTATCTCGTCGTCTTCGAGGCCCAGCGCTCGGGCCAGCTCGGTGATCGGCTTCAACTTGGCGGTACGGGCGATCTCGAGATCGCTCGCCATTCGCTGGATGGGGCTCACCAACACTCCTGATAGATGGCCCTTGAAACGGGTTTGCTGCTTCGGAAGGGCCGATACCGCCGCACGCGGGTCTAGTTCTAGCGGCTGAGCACAGTCTGATGGGTTCGGCGAGGCCGTTCACCCGGCCCCGGCTACTTCACCGCCCCGCTGAGAAGACCTGAGACGTAGTAGCGCTGGAGCAGGAAATAGACCAGAACACAAGGGATGATGGCGATGGTGACGCCGGCCTGGAGCATCCCCCAGTCGGTGCTCCCCAGACTGGTGACGCTACGGGCGGCAGCGAGAACCAGAGGCACCGTGAGACTCCGGTCCCTGGTCAGCATGACGAGAGCGCCGAGGAACTCGTTCCATGAGGTGACGAAAGCGAAGAGGGTCACGGTGATGACGGCCGGGACGATCGTCGGCATGAAGACTCGCCGCAGCACCTGCCAGGAGTTGGCCCCGTCCACAACGGCAGCCTCCTCGAGCTCACGGGGGACCGCTTCGAAAGCGTTGCGCATGATGTACAGGCTGAACGGGAGCTGGATTGTGGTGTGGACGATGGCCAGCCCAAGCAGGTTGTTGGTCAGGCCCAAGGTGGAGAACATCAGGAAGATCGGGGTGAGGAGCGCTTGGTAGGGGATGATCAGCGCCAAGAGGAGGAAGACGAAGATCACGTTCTTTGCTGGGACCGGGAACCGGGCGAGCCCGTAACCCGCCGGCACGGTGAGAGCCAAGATCATCACGATGGTGAGGGCGGCCGTGATGAGGCTGTTCCCCAAGTAGGTGACCAACCCGCTCCCGTAATTCCAGAGCTTCTGATAGTTGTCCAAACTCAGCTCGCTGGGGAAGTAGGTCGGTGGCACCGCTGCCGCCTCGGCTGTCGTCTTCAGGGACGCCGAGACCGAGAGCACGATCGGGGCGATCATCATCACGCAAAGGACGATGCACACCGCGCCCAGCAGATACCTGTTTCGGCCCGCCCAGAGACGGTTGGGCTCCTTCCTCGTGAGAAGAGGCTCGATCTCGGCCTCGAATGGAGCCGTCTGTATCGGGTCCGATAGGGCCCTGGTCATGTCTCGCTCCGCCTCGTCAGCATCATCTGGACGATGGTGAACCCGAGGATGATCAGCGCCAGGATCATGGAGAGGGCGGCGCCATATCCCAGCTTGAGGTAGGGAAAGGAGTTGAGATAGACGTAGAAGGTCGACGTAGCCGTCAGGTTGCGGGGCTGGCCCGCAGTCATCAGGTAGAACTGGTCGAATGCGAGTAGCGACCCGATGACGCTGATCAGCGTCACCAGCAGGATGGTCCTTCGAGTGAGAGGCAAGGTCACCTTGCGCACTCTCTGCCAGAACCCGGCACCGTCCACCATGGTCGCCTCGGTTATCTCCTGTGGGATCGCCTGGATGGCGGCGACGAAGAGGATCATCCCGAAGCCGAGGACCTTCCAGGTGATGGAGATGATGACCGCCCAGTTGGAGAGGTCG
>Ga0299914_10000434_pt1 | contig 25127 bp, 21 predicted proteins | sample RVTome_10_FD_201361 | JGI IMG/M metagenome (GOLD analysis project Ga0299914, IMG submission 201361) | Soil microbial communities from uranium-contaminated site in the Upper Colorado River Basin, Wyoming, United States - RVT153D57 (version 2) ... | reverse complement strand
TGCCCAACTCGGTGAACGAAGGACGCCCGATCGTGGAGAGCGATCCCAAAGGCAAGGTCGCCAAGGGATTCGAGAGCGTCGCAGAACTGATTGTAGGAAAGATCCCCGAGAGCACGTCCAAGGGCGGGCTCTTCGGTAGGAAATAGTGGAAGGTAGATAGTCGTGCCATCGCTTTCTGAGAGAGTCGCCGCCGCCAGGCAAACCGAGACGCAGGACGTCGGGTCGAACCGCGTTGATGCCCTGAGCGAGCTTCGCGGCCGTCTCCATTTCAAGGTTGTCGAAGAGCTCGGCCCAACCCTGTACGACCGACAGATGTCGGACGCAGAACTCCGTCTCCGCGTTCTCGAGATGCTGGAGTGGGCCGTCGACCAGGAGCAGGGTCTTCCTCTCACCTCGGCCGATCGTCGCGCGGTGCTCAACGAGATCGCCTCCGACGTTCTCGGATACGGGCCAATCGATCCGCTCCTCAACGACCCGGACATCACCGAGGTCATGGCCAACGGCCCCTACGACGTCTACTACGAGAAGAAGGGCAAGATCCTCCTCTCCGACGTCAAATTCGTCGACGAGGTCCATCTGCGCCGCATCATCGACAAGATCGTCGGTCAGATCGGCCGGCGCGTCGACGAGGCGACTCCCATGGTCGACGCCCGTCTCCCCGACGGCTCCCGTGTCAACGCGGTGATCCACCCCCTTGCCATCGGTGGGCCGTTCCTGACGATTCGAAAATTCGCCGTCGATCCCTATCAGGAGGCCGACCTGATCAACTTCGGCACCATCACCCAGCGTGTCGCCGACTTCGCCCGTGCCTGCGTGAGGGGCCGGCTCAACATCCTCATCTCCGGCGGTACCGGCTCCGGTAAGACCACCACCCTCAACGTGATGTCCTCCTACATCCCGGGTGACGAGCGGATCGTCACCGTCGAGGACGCAGCGGAGCTCCAGCTCCACCAGGAGCACGTGCTCACCCTGGAGTCCCGCCCGGCCAACATCGAGGGCAAGGGTGCGGTCACCATCCGCGAGCTGGTGAGGAACACCTTGCGTATGCGGCCCGACCGCATCGTCGTCGGTGAGGTTCGTGGCGCCGAGGCACTTGACATGCTCCAGGCGATGAACACCGGTCATGACGGCTCACTGACGACCATTCACTCCAACACGCCTCGCGACACCTTGTCACGTATCGAGACCATGGTGATGATGGCCGGCTTCGACCTCCCCATTCGCGCCATCCGGGAACAGATCGCGGCCGCCGTCGACCTGGTCATCCACGTGTCCCGTCTCAAGGACGGAACCCGTCGCGTGACCCATGTCACCGAGGTGGAGGGCATGGAAGGCGACATCATCACTCTGCAGGACCTGTTCCTCTTCGACTTCGGGATGGGTGTCGACGAGAACGGTGTGTTCAAGGGCCGTCTCAAGGCGACCGGGATCCGCCCGACCTTCTCCCAGGACCTGGAGAACCAGGGCATCAGACTTCCCGCCGACCTGTTCGACCCAGAGCCTTTCGCTCGGGGACGCTGATTTGAAACGTCTCTTCGCCCTCGTCACGGCGCTCGTACTCGGGTTGAGCACCGCTGCTTTCGCCCAGACCTCGGGACCCGAGGTCGAGATCGTCGACATCAACGGCTCCAGATACGCCGAAGGAGGCCAAACCCTGGTCGTAGTCGAGTTCCGCAATCTCGCCGAGACACCCGACCCGGCCCAACTCTCGGTGACGGTGGACGGCGAGCCGGTCTCGAATCTCGAGGTCGCACCGCTCGGTGAGTCGAGTGTCCCGGTCGGCGTGGTCCTCGTGATCGACACCTCCGGGTCGATGGAGGGAGCTCCGATGGACGCGGCCAAGGCAGCGGCTCAGAGCTTTGTCGATCAGAAGCGCCCGGAAGACTCGATCGCCGTGGTCAGCTTCTCCGACACCGCAGTGGTCCAGACCGGGTTCACCACCAATGCCAACGACCTCAACGCACGTATCGCCGCCCTGGTTCCCACGGGAGAGACGGCCTTCAACGACGGGGTAATCCTCGGCCTGTCCCTCTTCGAGGCTGCTTCGTCCAACATGCTGCCCAACATGATCGTGCTCACCGACGGGGCCGACACGCAGTCGGCGGCGACCGCGGAGGAGGCTCTCGCGGCAGCCGAGGCAAGCGACACCCGTGTCTTCGCAGTTGCCCTCGAGTCAGGCGAGTTCAACCCTGAGGCGGTTGCAGCCGTGGCCACGGCGGGCAACGGCTTGTTCTTGTCGACTCCCGACCCGGCCCAGCTCTCCGGTCTCTACAGCCAGATCAGCCGTGAGATCAGCAACACGCTCGTTGCCCGCTTCGTGTCGCCGGTGACCGCCCCGGGCGAGGCCGAGTTCGCGGTCAGCTACCCGGGTGGCCTTTCCTCGACTGTGGCATTCCCGGTCTCCGGGTACGCCGTTGCGACAACAGTGACCGCGGCCCCCACGACCACCGCGGCCCCGGTGCAGGTCACCGGGAGCGTTGTCGAGAGCACTTCTCCGCTCGGTTTGACCAACCTCTCCCTGATCGCTGCGGCCGGTATCGGGCTCACCGCCTTTCTCTTCATCGTCATCCTGTTCGGGCGTGACGAGGAGCAGGGGGGAGGTCGGTTCGCCAAGCGCCTCCAGGCCTATGGCCGTCGTTCGCGTTCCGGCGAGGAGGAGAAGCGGCCGTTCCTGCAGAGGATCCCGCTCCTCAATCGCTTCAGCCAGGCCGCCGAGGAGGAAGTGCGCAGGCGTGGTCTGCTCTCAGGGGTAAATGCAGCGCTGGAGCAAGCCAATGTCCCGATGTCGCCCGGCGAGGCCATCCTGGCCATGATCGGTCTTTCTGCCGTCGGCGGTGTCTTCCTGGCCATCTTCAACTCGCCAGTGTTCGGCCTGGTCGCCTTTGGGGCCTTGCTGTTCTTCTTCGCCTTCTTGATCAGGTACTCCGGGACCAGGGAACGAAAGAGGTTCGAGAAGCAGCTCCCTGACACTCTGACGCTGCTCTCCACTTCGCTTCGGGCCGGCTACTCGTTGCTGCAGGCCATCGAAGCCGTCGCCTCCGAGGCCCCCGATCCAACTGCGCGCGAGTTCAGCAGGGCTGTCGTCGAGGCACGGCTGGGTCGGTCTGTCCCCGACGCCATGCAGGGGATCGTCGCTCGAACCCAATCGAAGGACTTCGAGTGGGCCACCATGGCCATCGAAATCCAGCGTGAGGTTGGTGGGAACCTGGCCGAGGTCCTGCAGACGGTGGCGGACACCATGTTGGCCAGGAACCGGCTCAAGGGCGAGATCAAGGCTCTCACCGCAGAGGGCCGGATATCCGCCATCGTCCTCGGCTCACTGCCATTCGCCTTGGGGATCTTCCTCTGGTTCAGCAACCGTGACTATCTCCAGCCGCTCCTCGACGCCAGCATGGGGCGTATCGCCCTGGTGGCCGGGGGGATCCTCATGGCCGGTGGAATCTATTGGCTCCGAAAGATTGTGGACATCGAAGTATGAACATCACAGCACTAGACGGTCAGATGCTCGCCGTAATATCGGTCTCGGCGCTGGTCTTCTTCGTCATCGTCTGGGCAGGGCTCGGCGTGAGCCGTGCCCGGGAGGACATGACCAATCGTCTCGCCCTCTATGGGCGCGCCACGGCGGCGGGTTCGATCCGCGACGACGAGCTTGCCAAGCCGCTGGCACAGAGGACCATCGGGCCGGTGGTGCTCAAGATCTCCGGGGTTCTTCGCCGCTTCACCCCGGTCGGATACCTGGAGAAGAAGCAGCACCAGATCGTGTTGGCCGGCAACCCGGGCAACCTCGATGCCCCCTCGTTCATCGTTATCAAGTTGCTGACAACCGCGGGCGGTCTGTTCGCAGCGTTCTTCCTAACCAACTATGGCGGCGACAATCTGCAACGGCTCGCCTTGTTCGCCATGCCAATCGTCCTCGGGTTCTTCGGGCCTGATGCCTGGTTGCAGCGAAAGATCGAGGAGCGTCGCACGACCATGCTTCGGGCCCTGCCCGACGTTCTCGACCTGTTGGTGATCTCGGTGGAGGCAGGTCTCGGATTCGATTCCGCCCTATCCCGGGTGGTCTCGACCGTGCCCGGGCCTCTCTCCGAGGAGTTCTTCCGCATGCTCCAGGAGACCAGGGTCGGTGTCAGTCGCCGAGACGCCATGCGGCACCTGATGGAACGCACCGACGTCGAGGAGCTCCGCTCCTTCATCCTCGCCATGATCCAGGCCGAGGCGTTCGGTGTGACCATTTCCCGGGTGCTCAGGGTCCAGGCCGACGAGATGCGGGTGAAGCGTCGTCAGAGAGCGCAGGAGAAGGCTTTTGCCGCCCCCGTGAAGCTGGTCTTCCCACTCGTCTTCTGCATCTTCCCCTCCCTGTTCATCGTGCTGCTAGGCCCCGCCGCCATCTCCATCGGCGACGCCTTCATCGACTGATGGCCGAGACGGCAGTTGAGCCGTCTTCGCGGCGATTCTCGCTTTCCCAGCTCATCCTGATCGTCCCCTGGGCGGCACTGGTCATCGACGCCTGGGCCCCGATCCGGGACAACTCATTTCTCTGGCATGTGAGGGCTGGTGAGCTACAGACCGAATCAGTGACGGTGTTGGTTGCCGATCCGTTCTCTTTCACCATGCTCGGCGATCGGTGGCTCACCCAGAGCTGGCTCGCCGAGCTTCTCTATAGCTGGGGGGAGTCGAACTGGGGTCTTGGCTTCGTCCCCCCGATGCTGCTCGTGCTCAGCTCGATCACATTTCTCGCCATCGGGCTGGCCGCGTATCGGAGATCAAAGAGTGTCCCCGCTACCGCGATCGTCCTCATCCTGACCACGGTGCTCCTGCTCAGCTTTCTCGTCCCCCGGCCAGTGATCTTCTCGTTTGCCCTTTTCGCCGTGGTGATACTCGCCTGGGACCGGCCCAGTGCCCGATGGTGCATCCCGTTCCTGTTCTGGATCTGGGCCTCGGTGCACGGCAGCTTCGTCATAGGGCTTGCCTACGTCGGCTTGACCATCATTGCCGAGGCGGACTGGAAGGCGCTGCCTACGGCCATCGTGGCCGGTCTCACGACCCTTCTGACAGCCCACGGGCTCGGTGTGATCGAAATCCTGCTCGAATTCTCCGAGGCAGGCCCTGCCCTGGCCCTCCTCACCGAGTGGAGACAGCCTGAAGTCCTCTCGGTGGTCTTTCTTCCGTTCCTCATCGGAATCGCCCTCATCGTGGTCGGGGCGGCACGGGGGCTGATCACTCCGAGGCATCTCTGGATACTGGTGCCCTTCCTCCTCCTCGCCTTGAGCTCGACGAGGGCGGTGCCTCCGACATGGATTGCCCTCGTCCCGCTGCTGGCCACTGCGCTCGCCGGTCTCGGCGTCGGCGAGAGACGGCGCTTCTCCTTCCCGGCTGCGGTGGTGTTCGCCACGGTCGTGCTCATCCTGCCCTTTTTCATCGCCTCCGACGGGTTGCTCGACGAGGAACGGCTTCCCGTGGCCGCAGCGTCTCACCTGGCCGATTTACCCACATTTCACGACGACCGGGCCGGCGGATACCTTATCTGGGCATTGGGTCCGGAGCGTCTCGTCTACATCGACGACCGCGCCGAGTTGTACGGGGACAAAATGGCCGAGTTCGTGGCGGTCAGGGACCTGGAGACCGATTGGGAGCCGGTGTTCCAGCGTGACCACATCGAGCAGGCTCTTCTCAGGACCGACGAAGACCTGGTGGGGGAGTTGGAGGCGGCCGGGTGGAGGGCTGCCTACGAGGACGAGTCCTACGTGGTCCTCAGACCCTAGAGACGGGATTTGGAGCCCGAGCTCCGGGGAAAGCTCACTGCTCTATGAGACTCGAGGTACTCGAAGGTAACCCGCACCCCACCGTGGCCGTGGCCGAGTCATGCACGGGTGGTCTACTCATGGCGCGCATCGTGGCAACACCGAACTCGGGCGATTGGTTCATCGGTGGCCTCGTTGCCTATCAGGCAGCGGCGAAGTTCGATCTGCTCGGAGTCGAACCTGGGCCAGTGGTGACCGCTCGAGCGGCCGAGCAGATGGCAGGTGGGGTACGACGTCTCTTTCGCGCCGGCGTCGGGCTTTCGACTACTGGAGTAGCTGGTCCCGAAACCGAGGAGGGTGTGCCCGTGGGCACGGTGTTCGTGGGTGTGGCCGACGGGCGAACGTCTCACTCGCATCGCCTAACACTGGAGGGCGACCCGGATGAGATTCGAGAACTAGCGGTTGACTTCGCAATCGGTCGGCTCAAGGTGGTCGTCCAACACTGACAGGCCGCAGACCAACGAGAGGAGGGCCCGCCTAAGCGGGCCCTCCTCTCAATCGTTCATCGTCGGTTTAGCCGAGGCCGGAAGCGATCTCGCTGAAGGTCTCGGAGACCTCGGTGCCGGCGATCTGCACGGCGACGAGAGCCACGATGGCGATCAGGACGACGAGCAGAGCGTACTCAACCATCGAGGCGCCCTTTTCCTCGCGCATCCAGCTCGTTACCTTGGTCCACAATGCAAGCATGGAAGCCCTCCTTAGGTCGGACGTATTGGCCTGCTGATTGATACATCGGCGTTGTCCGGCCCAACCTGAGGGAAAATCTGCGCATCACCACCAACTCGAGTCATTCCCGGATTGTCCCGACTGGCGTCACCGGAATTGCAGTCACGGGACGCGATGGATGCTCGTCACCCCTGTCGGTCGCACTGCCACCGAGCATCGATGATCAGGACGACGGCGCGAAAAGGGCCCGCCTTGGCGGGCCCTTTTCATGTCTCGATTTGGTCTTAGCCGTCGAGGCCGGAAGCGATCTCGCTGAAGGTCTCGGAGACCTCGGTGCCGGCGATCTGCACGGCGACGAGAGCAACGATGGCGATCAGGACGACGAGCAGAGCGTACTCAACCATCGAGGCGCCCTTCTCCTCTCGCATCCAGCTGGTTACCTTGGTCCACAAAGCATGCATGGAACCCCTCCTTGGGTCGTACATCTTGACTTGCCTGCGTCAAGCTAGGTGGGACCACCGACACGGGCAATGAGGCGATCGGCCCATCAATCGGCAACAGAAAAGGGCCCGCATGGCAGGCCCTTTTCCCGATCGTTCGTGGTCGGTTTAGCCGAGGCCGGAAGCGATCTCGCTGAAGGTCTCGGAGACCTCGGTGCCGGCGATCTGCACGGCGACGAGAGCAACGATGGCGATCAGGACGACGAGCAGAGCGTACTCAACCATCGAGGCGCCCTTCTCCTCTCGCATCCAGCTGGTTACCTTGGTCCACAAAGCAAGCATGGAACCCCTCCTTGGGTCAGTCTTCTTGGCTTGCGACCGGGCAAAGTAGCCCGGTTCGGTGCCGCGGCCATGGGTCTCCGGCACCATCCGTCACGGCCCGGCGTCGGCCAGGTTCGAGCTGATCTCGGAATATGTCTCCGACAACTCGCTTCCGGCGACGGTGACCGCGACAAGAGCGACAATTGCAATCAGGATGACGAGCAGGGAGTACTCGACCATCGAGGCACCCTTTTCCTCTCCTAGAAATGTCATGAGTCTGGCGTACATGAGTTCTCCCTTGATTACATGCCAAAGCGTAGGTTGCGGGTGAGAAACCACTCATGGGCCGGGGGACTCATATGAACCAGAAGCCTCGACACAAAGTGACTAGTTAGGCCGGGCGATCCCGAGGCGAATGGCTTCGATGGCGGCCTGGGTCCGGTCGCTCACGGCCAACTTCTGGAAGACGGAGGCGAGATGGTTCTTGACCGTCTTCTGTGAGATGTAGAGCCGGTCTGCGAGTTCGTCGGTGGCGGAGACACCCACGGCCAGGAGTTGCAGGATTTCTCGCTCGCGCTCGGTCAACGAGGCGGCGCCGGGATCGAGCCGAGCCTCCCCGTAGTGCTCCAGCAGTTCGTCCCGTGCCGTGTCGTCGAGAACGATGAGATCCTGACCGTCGGCTACCGCTCTGATCGCGGCGGCGAGTGTCATCAGGGGCACACCCTTGGAGAAGAACCCTTTGGCCCCCGCCTCTACCGCACGACCCTTCTGCTCATCGGAAGCGTACATCGAGACCACGATGGCGTTGGTGCGCCGCCCCAACTCGGCGATGCTGTCGATCCCGTCGCCGCCGGGCATTTCGATGTCGACGATGGAGACCTCGGCGGGCTGAGTCTCCAGTGCCAGCTCCAATGCCGGCCCGGAGCCGACCACTCCGACGACTCGGGTGTCGGGCAGGATGTCCAGGGCTTGGCTGAGCCCTTCGGCGAAGAGCTGATGGTCGTCGGCGATCATGACACGAATCATCGGTTTCCCCATTCGATGGTCACGGTTGTTCCTTCCCCAGGGGTTGACTGAAAGTTGATCTTTGCTCCTATCTTCTCGGCACGTTCACGCATGCCTATAAGCCCAAAATGCCCTTCGGGCTCCCGAGACGGATCGAAGCCGGCCCCGTCGTCGATCACCGAACAGACACCGTGGGAGCGGTCGATGCGACCCGAAACGAGGACTTTGGAGCCGCCCGAGTGGATATAGGCGTTCCGGGTGGCCTCGGTGAGTATCGAAGTGAGATCACCGATCACGGCCGGTCGGGGCGGTCGGCGCTCATCGAGATCGACCACCACGAGGGGGTTTCCGTCGAGAAGGGCCGTGGATTGAAGGAGTCTGGCGGTGAGGGTCGGACCTGGGGCACTGCGAAGATCTGCCACCGAAGCCCGCACATCCTCGACCAGTTTGGTGACATTGGTGCGCAAGACCTTGAGGTCGCCTGCCAATTCTGGGTGCTGGGCCTGCTGCATCGCCGCCATGTCCAGGGCCAGGCCCAGCGAGGCGAGCGAGGGCCCGATCTCGTCGTGCATCTCCCGGGCGAGGCGAATCCGCTCCTCAGCCACGGCGGAGCCAACGATGTCCTGGAGTAAGCGCAGGTTGGCGAATGCGATGCTCACCGGCTGTACGAAAGTCTCGATGTCGATCAAATCGGCTCGGGAGAGCGACTCCGGAGTGAGAAGCTCGAGACTGCCCACGGACGCGTCGACGGTGGAGAGAGGCACCTGATACGACTGTGCGAGGTCGGGGGGGACGCCGCGAGAGGCCAGCACCACCGGTCCTTCCTCGTCCTCGAGGACCAACCGGCCCGATGAGCCCGGGATCCGGGCCAGGATCGCCTCCAGGGTGTCCGCCGCCACCTCCACGGCGTTGAGCCGACCGGCGGAGATGTCCTCGGACAGACGGAGCAGGACGCTGTGGATCTCCTCGAGGCTTTCCAGCCGTTGAGTCGCGCTTTCCACGTCTTCGGCGAGGGTGGTGGCCTGTTGGTGGATGTCGGCCAGGAGCTTGCGGATAACCGACACCAACAGGACAAAAACCAGGTACAAACCGACCCCGGGAAGGGCATCGAGCAGGGTCAGGCCGTCGGCCAGTGTGATCAGCCCGAGGAGCCCGGCAGAGAGGAACCCGGTCATCAGGCCGGTGCGCAGCCCACCGTAGATCGTGGCGAATATGGGTGGTCCCATCGACAACAGGAGGTAAGGACTGCCTATCCCGCCGGTGAGAGTCACCGCAGTGATGGTGAGAAAGGCGCCGAACAACGTGATCGACTCGGCCCCGAAGCGGATCCGGTACCAACTCTCCGGCACGGCCGCGGTGCCGATGACGTAAAACGTGGCCACTGCCATGGCGATCAGCGAAGGGGAGAGAGTTGCGGTGGTGACCAGATCGATGACGACCGCTACCACCAGGGCCACGAACTGGCCGATGGTGATGCTCCGGTGGACGCGAAACTCCCAGGGGGCCGGGACGGAAGCCGCCATATCTAAAGGCTACCGTCGCCCATTGTGACTTCTCAGCACCGTCGCTGGCTGCTCACCGGTGGCATTGGCTCCGGCAAGAGCGAGGTCCGCCGGCTGCTGGAGGAACACGGCATCCGCACCATCGACGCGGACTCGGTCGGTCACGAGGTGCTGCGGGAGGAGGCTCTCCAGGAGGTGTCCAAGCATTGGCCCGACGTGGTGGTCGACGGCGTCGTCGACCGGTCGCGACTGGCCGAGATCGTATTTTCCCAGCCAGCAGAGCTGGCCGAGTTGGAAGCGATCACCCATCCTCTCATCTTCGGTCGAATCGAGGCAGAGTTGGAGGGATTCGAGGGGATCGCCGTCGTGGAGGCACCGGTGATCGACTTCGGAGCGAATTGGGCCAGAATGGTGGTCGATACTCCTGACGAGACGAGAGTGCAGCGGGCGGTGGCCCGGGGCATGCGCAGCGAGGACGTGAAGAGACGGATGGGCTCCCAACCCGGCCGTGCCCAATGGCTCGCCGCCGCCGATCTCGTTGTCCCCAATCAGGGGAGTCTCGGCAAGCTGAGTGAGACGGTGGACGTGTTGGTGGCCTATCTGGCAGTATGAAAAGAGCGGTCTAGCCAGAGTCGGGTGGCAGCGACCCGCTGGCAACCAGCGCTTGGATTCGCGTCATACGCTCCGCCTCGACCAACCCCGGGTCATCGGCACCGATCAGGTACTCGGGCGTCGGAGAGACGTAGTCCGACTCCACCGCGCAGGAGAGGATGGCGCTCATCGCAGCGATCGGATCGGCCCGCTCGGAACGCAAACACTCGTCGGGCAATTTGTAGGCAAGGAGGACCGAGAACCGCTCGGCAATGTCAGCGTCCGACCATTGGTTTGGTGTGAGACCGACCTGGCGGCTGGTGCTCGGGCCGTGGTCTCCCGTTACCAGCACCGCGGTGTCGGCATCGACCGACTTCAAGGCGGTGACCAACAGATGATCGACGCAGGTCATCTGATCCGAGAACGCGGCGCGGAGGGTGTCAACATCGACTTCTCGCGGAGCGGTTGGGGCCACCGCCTCACAGGTCTCGCCAACGACGACCGGATCATGAGGGAGAAGGAAGTGGGCGAATACAAAGTCGTGCGAACCATTGGACACGAGAGCACCCAACTCTCGCTCAAGCGCCTCGGCAGTGTTGAACGTGCCGGGAACCGTGAAGTAGCCATCCTTTACCCAACTCATCGCAATCGTCGGGAGCAGCAACTCCCAAGCCTGCTCATCGAGCAGAGGCGCCTGGACACAGTGATCCACTCGCGGCCCACAACCGGTTCCGTCCCAACCCGACTCGATGTGCGTATATCGAAACCCGGCCGATTGCAGTGTCCGCGCAACGAAGTTCTCCCCCCGGGCGACACGGTATAGGGAAGAGCGATTACCCCACGGGCCGGTTGGCCCGCCCTCGATGACGCTCTGCAGCTCGAGGATGCTCGGCACCGAGAGCGAGGTGAAGGTGTGCTGACTCCACGCCCCGGGCTCGACGGTGAACCCGAGCATTTCGAGATCCTCGGTCAGGGGTCCAGTGTCGTGGCCAAACCAACTCTCCGCGATGTCGAGATTTGGGTATGTGTCGGCGACAACGACAACCACATCTTCTATTACTCCCGACGCGGTGGCGGGCTCGGGGGTCCGTCGCTCCACCAGAGGGTAGGGCTCGGAATCCTGAACGTGGGCTCCGACCAACTGGATGATCGGGGCCAAGCCGAACGCGGAGACGAACACGACGGCCAGCCAGCCCCACATGTTGGCGCGGCTGAGCTGACCGAGCCAGCCGAAGATCAGAATGAGAGCGATGATGAGCGGTCTCGTCGACTCTTCCAGGGTCTGCCAATTCATCAAAGTGAGGACGAGACCTGCGACGCACAGGGCTGCCGGGACGAGACGCAGGCCGAAGCTACCGAGCAGGAGGAGCAGGGCCACCCCGACAAAGGCGATGACCCCGCCGATCAGCAGAACCTTCAAGGGCGAGGACAGGTCCCAGGCGTTGGCGGTCCACATGCTCAGGGAGCGATAGAAGGCGGCGGCGACCACGACACTCACAGCAAGCCCAAACCCGCTGCGACGCTCCGCGACCGCGTCGTCGGTCGACGTGGTCGCGACGAGCACCCCAGTGGAGGCGTTGGATTTGTGTTCCATCCGGTTCGGGTCCTTCGAGTGCTCCCTGCAATGACGACCGATTTCGATCCAACTTGAGGTCGATTTCGCCATCTGCGGACCAGTCTTGTCCCATGCTGTCTGTACCCTCCGACACGTGCCCGAGTTTCAGGTCGTCTCCGACTTCGCCCCGGCCGGAGACCAGCCCCAAGCCATCGCGAACCTGGCTGAGGGGATCCAGCGCGGCGACCGTTTCCAGACCTTGCTCGGCATCACCGGATCGGGCAAGTCCGCCACCATCGGCTGGACCATCGAGCAAGTGCAGCGACCGACTCTGGTGCTGGCCCCGAACAAAGCTCTCGCAGCCCAACTCGCCAACGAGTTCCGCCAGTTCTTCCCCCACAATCGGGTGGAGTACTTCGTCTCCTACTACGACTACTACCAGCCCGAGGCTTACATGCCTCAGACCGACACCTACATTGAGAAGGACGCCACGATCAACGACGAGATCGACCGCCTTCGCCATTCGGCCACCGCAGGCCTCCTCGTTCGGGACGACGTCATCATCGTCGCCTCGGTGTCGGCCATCTACGGTCTGGGCTCCCCCGAGCAGTACATGGGACAGTTGCTCCGACTAATCCAGGGTGTCGAGTACCCCATGAAGGACGCCATTCAGCGTCTGGTCGATATCCAGTACGAGCGAAATGAGGTCAACCTGATCCGGGGCAAATTCCGGGTACGGGGCGACACTCTCGAGGTGTTCCCCTCATACGAGGAGACCATCGTTCGGGTGCAATTCTGGGGCGACGAGATCGAGCGCATCATCCGGCTCAACCCGGTGACCGGTGAGGTGGTCGACGAGCTGCCCGAGCTCTTCGTCTTCCCCGCCACGCATTACGTCACCGAACGGGAGCGCATGCTCAAGGCGATCGCCGGGATCGAAGAGGAGCTGGTGGACCGGCTTGCCCAGCTCGAGGGCGAGGGCAAGATGCTCGAGGCGCAGCGGCTCCGGATGCGCACCAATTACGACCTGGAGATGATGCGTGAGGTTGGGTTCTGCTCCGGGATCGAGAACTACTCACGTCATCTCGACGGTCGCGCCCCGGGCGAGGCCCCCTACACACTCCTCGACTACTTCCCCAAGAACTACCTCACCATCATCGATGAGTCCCACGTCACGATCCCCCAGATCGGAGGCCAGTTCGAGGGCGACCACTCTCGTAAGGAGGTGCTGGTCGAGCACGGATTCCGACTTCCCTCGGCCAAGGACAACCGGCCACTTCGTTTCGACGAGTGGTTGGAGAAGGCGAATCAGGTGGTGTTCCTGTCGGCGACTCCGTCCGATTTCGAGATCTCGCACTCAACGCAGGTGGTGGAGCAGATCATCCGTCCCACCGGACTGATCGACCCGGAGGTGATGATCCGGCCAACCAAGGGCCAGATCGACGATCTGCTCCACGAGATCCGGGAGAGAGCGCTCCGAGAACAGCGGGTTCTGGTCACCACCCTGACCAAGAAGATGGCCGAGGATCTCACCGATTACCTGCTGGAGATGGGGGTGCGCGCTCGGTACATGCATTCGGAGATCGACACTCTGGAGCGCGTGCAGATCATGCGTGAGCTACGTCTGGGAGACTTCGATGTCCTGGTGGGGATCAACCTGCTGCGTGAAGGCCTCGACCTTCCTGAGGTCTCGCTGGTGGCGATCCTCGATGCCGACAAGGAAGGTTTCCTCCGATCGGAGACCTCGTTGATCCAGATCATCGGGAGGGCGGCGCGAAACGTCGACGGGCAGGTGGTGATGTACGCCGACAATGTCACCGAGTCGATGAAACGGGCGATCAACGAGACCAACCGGCGACGCCGGGCCCAGACCGAATGGAACACGGAGCATGGGATAGACCCGCAAACTGTCCGGAAGCGGGTATCCGACATTCTGGAGTTGGTTCAGTCCGAGGTACCCAAGGGCGACAGAAGGCGACGTGAAGTGGAGCCGAGACGGCCCATCGACCTCGAGGGAGACGATCTGACCAGACTGATCATGAGCCTGGAGGATGAGATGCACGAGGCTGCCAAGGAGCTCAGATTCGAATACGCCGCCCGACTCCGCGACGAGGTCAACGAGCTGAAGAGAGAACTGCGCGAAGTCGCCGAAGCGGGTTGAACATACCTCAGGTAGTCACAGGCGGCTTCGACCCCGACACCTCCCGCCGGCAGCTCACGGTGACCCTCGAATCGTGGTGAGCCTCATGTGGGCGCCTGACGATGCCGATCATGCGAGGGGCAAGGCACAAGCATCATGATCGAATGCGGATCGGCGACTGAAACCAAGACCAAAGACCCAGTGTCGAGCGGCGTCGGTTGGTCCGACGTCGTGATGCTCGGTGTCGCCGCCTCCTTCTCCCCCCTCGAGATCATGGCCGACAACGTTCTCTTCGCCGCCCACCAGGAGAGGGTGCTGGCTCTGATCGCCCTGGTGTGGGCTGTTGCGACCTTGGTGGTGGTGCTCCTGGTGCGACGCGGTGTGCGTCCCACGACAGCGGTGTTCTCGACGTTTCTCGTGACGTCCATAATCATGCGCGGAGGAGGGTTGTTTCGGGTGTTCGGGCAGCCCACCGGATGGTTCGGCATCGTCGCCCTCCTAGGTGTCACGATCGCCCTGATCGCAAGGAACGACAGGCATCGCCTCGTTCGAGGGGTTTTCCTGGCCTTGAGCGTGTTTCTGGCATCGGGGCCGCTGATCGCACTGATCGAGGACGTCCGCGGGATCGGCGAGAACATCGCGATCGAGTCGGGCTCGCCCTCCCTAGCTCTGACTCGCCGACCCGACATCTTCCTAATCGTCCTCGATGGCTACGTCGGACTGCAGACGCTCGACCGTGACTTCGGCCTCCGCCAGTTCCCCATCCTCGATGCACTGGAGGGGCGTGGGTACGAGGTCCCCGAGTCCGCCTGGAGCTCGTACCCGTCGACCCGCTCGTCCGTACCGAGCCTGCTCGACATGTCTTATCCGCTTCAGCCGGGGGAGGGCGTCACCCCGGCGACGGACCTTCACCTGTCGAAGGTCCATGGCGGCTCGAATTCGCTCACTGCGATCCTCGAGGTGGGAGGCTACGAGACGGTGATGATCGAGTCCGGCTGGAGCGGTTCTTTCTGCGGGCCGCGAATCGACCGTTGTGTTCCCGCCCCGGTCCTCGATGAGCTCATGTTCAGCGTGGCCTCGCAGACCATCGCCGGTCGATCCGTGCTCGAGACGTACGGCTACTCCTTCACCGTTGGCTCGCAACGGACCATGAGTTGGCTCATGGAGGAAGGCCCGCGGCTGTCGACCGATGAAGTCCCGACCTTCGTTTTCGCTCACTTGATGGCGCCACACCCTCCCTTCTTCCTCGACCGCGACTGCCGCACCGCGTACAGCGAGCGCCGTAGCGGTGTCTTCTTCTCACGGGCGTCGGACGATGTCGATGAGAGAAGGGCCGCCTATCTCGAGCAGGCCTCATGTGTGAACGATTTCATGATCGAACTGAGCGACCAGCTAGACGATGATGCTCTCGTGATCTTTGTGGCGGACCACGGCAGTGACCGGCGGAACCAACTGGTGAGGGAGCCGTCGTCGTGGACCGCGGCGGATCTCATCGAGAGGTACAACGTGTTCCTCGCCGTACGCGACGCATCGGGCTGTTCGGTGGGGAGCCCGGTGATCATTCCGAACATCTTCCGCCGTCTGTTGTCGTGCATGTCTGACCAGACGCTCCCGGACCTCGAACCGCGGATGATGAAATACGCTGCGATCTCGTTCGACGGTGAGGCCTCACCGATCGTCGAGGTCGAACGTGACGATGTGCTCGCTCTCCTTGGCTCATGAAACACGAAGAAGACGGGACATCGAGATGACTGATGTATAGAGGTCTGCGAGTCCTTGCCATGGCCCCTGTCCTCGATGAGAGGGAGAAGGTGGCATCGGTCATAACCCGCGTCCCTCGTGATGTCGTCGACGAGGTATTGATTGTCGACGACGGGTCCACCGACGGTTCCCAGGACATAGCAAGGAGCTTGGGCGCAACCGTCATCGAGTTGGGGACGACCATCGGCGTGGGGGCTGCGATCCGCACCGGCTACCGCTACGCGCTCGACAACGCCTTCGATGTGGCGATCGTAATGGCCGGCAACAACAAGGACGCTCCCGAGGAGATCCCGCTGCTCCTCGACCCAATCGCCGAGGGATGGGCAGACCTGGTTCAGGGCTCACGCTGGCTGTCGAGCTCGAACGACTACGGGGAGATGCCGCTCTACCGAAAGTTGGCAACTCGGCTTCACCCCATCATCTTCGGCATCATCTCCAGCGCCAGGCTGACCGACACCACCAATGGTTTCCGGGCGGCCAGGGTGACGATGCTGGCCGACCCCGATCTCGCCCTGGATCAGCCGTGGCTGGACGAGTACGAGTTGGAGGTGTACCTCCTCTACAAGTCGGCAAAGCTGGGGTACCGGGTCACCGAAGTCGGCGTCACCAAGAGATACCCTCCGAAACAGCTAGGACAAACCAAGATGAAGCCGATAACCGGATGGTGGTCCATCCTTCGGCCGTTGATCCTGCTCGGGTTCAGGATCAAGAAATGAGATGCGGAGAGTGAATCGAAATTGATGCTCGGGATCGCGGTCATCGGGGCCGGGCACTGGGGCCCGCACTTGGTACGCAACTTCAACGATCACTCGTCGAGCCAAACGTTGTGGGTGGTCGATCAGTCCGACCCGCGTCGCAAAGCTATCGGCGAGAGGTTCCCATCGGTGTCGGTCAGCGCCGACCTGGTGGACGCTCTCGGTGACGATCGGGTCGATGCGGTGGTAGTTGCGACGCCGACCTCGACCCATTCGGCGATCGTCGAGCAGGCACTCGAGGCGAACAAGCACGTCTTGGTAGAAAAGCCGATCACCAATGCCCTCCTCGATGCACGCCGGCTGTGTCAACTCGCCGATTCCCTCGAGCGGGTGCTGATGGTGGGACACGTGTTTCTGTTCAACCCGGCGATCCGAGCTGCGAAGGACTACATCGACAAAGGTGATCTGGGGCTGGTTAAGTACCTCTCGATGACGAGGACGAACCTGGGACCGGTCCGTCTCGATGTGAACGCGGCGTGGGACCTGGCCAGTCACGACGTCTCGATCTCGAACTACTGGCTGGACGAGACGCCGACCTCGGTTTCGGCTTCGGGAGGCAGCTGGCTCAACTCCGGGGTGCAGGACGTGGTGTTTGCCACGCTCAGATACCCGAACGACGTCATGGTGAACATCGAGGCGTCCTGGCTGAATCCCCGGAAACGCCGTCTCATCTCCGTGATTGGCGAGGACAGGATGCTGACCATCGACGACATGGATCTCAATGAGCCGCTGCGCATCTACAACAAAGGGGTGGTCCCCGCGCCATCGGAGGTGACCGACACCTACGCCGGTTTCAGATCCCAGATCCGTGAGGGCGAGGTCCTGATCCCTCATGTCACGACAGGCGAGCCGCTACGAGCAGAGTGTGACGCCTTTCTGACTCGGGTTCGTGGCGAGGAAGGGCTTTTGTCGAACGGCTGGGCTGGGGCGGATGTGGTCGCCGTGTTGGAGGCGATCGACAGGTCCATCGCCAACCGTGGCGCGGAACAAGAAGTCGAGGTGGTCCGGTGAGGATTCCCCTCGTCGACCTTGCGTGGCAGCACCAGCAGATCGCCGACCAGATCACGGCGGAGATGGCGCAGGTGATGGAGACGACCGCGTTCATCCAGGGCCCACAGGTCGCCGAGTTCGAGGAGGCCTTTGCCGAGCTCTGCGGGGTGGAGCACTGCGTCGGGGTTGGCAGCGGGACAGATGCCATCGAGCTCGCGGTGCGCGCCCTCGGTCTCGGCAGGAGGGACTTTGTGATCGTTCCCGCCAACTCGTTCATAGCCAGCGCGCTGGGTGTGCTGCGGGCCGGAGCGAATGTGAGGCTGGTCGATTGTGACCCGGGGACCTATCTCATCGACGTCGAAGCCGTCGAAGCGGCACTTGGCCCTGAAGTCAAGGCGGTGATGCCGGTACATCTCTTTGGCCAGACCGCGCCAGTCGAAGAGCTTCAGGAGGTAATTGGGGAGGTCCCGATTCTCGAGGACGCAGCCCAGTCTCAAGGGGCGCTGCGACGCGGCCGACCCGCCGGCTCGTTGGGCCGTATCGCCGCCACCAGCTTCTATCCGGGCAAGAACATCGGGGCCTATGGAGACGCCGGTGCAGTGCTCACCGATGATGCCGAGCTGGCCCAGATGGTCCGCAATCTCGGCAATTGGGGGTCGCCGCAGAAGTATTACCACCCGGTGGTCGGGTTCAATTCCCGGCTGGACACGGTTCAGGCAGTGGTATTGAAGGCAAAACTGGCCCATCTCGCAGACTGGAACAAGCAGCGACGCGCCGCTGCGGAGTTGTACGACGACCTATTGCGGTCGGTGGACGGGGTCACGCCACCCGTGGTACTCCCGGGCAACGAACACGTCTGGCACTTGTACGTGGTCAGGGTGCCGAACAGGGACCAGGTGATGTCGTCGATGCACGCTGCTGGTATCGGGGTTGGCATCCACTATCCGATCCCGATGCACCTTCAGGGTGCCCTTTCCTCGCTCGGACACAATGAGGGCCATTTTCCTGCCACCGAAGCCGCTGCCCGTGAGATGCTGTCGCTGCCGATGTTCCCCGGGATCACCCCCGAGCAGCAGGAGGCGGTGGTCGGAGTCTTGGGTCAGGCCATCGGAGAAGGCTGATCGATGACCGGCCGGCCCAAGGTCCATCCGACTGCGCTCGTGGAGTCCGTCGACATCGGCGATGGGACGCAGGTCTGGGCCTTTGTCCACATACTCGAGGGCGCGGTCGTCGGAGAGCAATGCAAGATCGGCGATCACGCCTTCATCGAAGGCGGCGCGGTCATTGGGGATCGGGTGACCGTCAAGAACAACGCTTTGATCTGGCATGGCGTCATCATCGGTGACGATGTCTTTGTCGGGCCCAACGCCGTGTTCACGAATGTCGGCGCACCGCGATCCCGCTACCAGACATATCCAGAGGATTGGGAGAAGACGGAGGTCGCGGCCCGTGCCACGATCGGTGCCAACAGCACCATCCTCTCCGGGATTCGCCTGGGTCTCAATTGCATGGTGGGCGCCGGTTCGGTGGTCACCCGTGACGTTCCGGACCACGCGCTGGTCTACGGCAATCCCGCCCGTCAGGACGGTTGGGTCTGCGACTGCGGTCATAGGCTCGGCGAGGATCTGACTTGTGGCAGCTGCGGTCGGCACTACGAAGAATCTTCGACAGGCCTCAGACGGAAAGACGGGGCACCGGGTGGCTGACCGCGCGGCATCGTGATCCAAGGGGTCGCGCCCGATCTCATCGTTTCAGGACTTCCTCCCGCTGTCCGATATGAGTCAAAGCAAGGTCGGCGTACCACCGGAGATCTAGGAGAGAGAATGAGAACAGTTGTCGTCGCATATCTGGACGCGGGCACGGGCAGCATGCTCTTGCAACTCTTGGTCGGCGGGTTCGCCGGTGCCGCGGTCTTCGTCAAGTACCGCTGGGGAGCGGTAAAGAGCTGGTTTCGACGTGAAGAGAAGACCACAGAGTAAGGATCACCGCGCCTGTCTACACCGCGTGTCGGCACAACCGATCCGATGCGCTCGGTGTTAGACCCTGAATGCAGCGATCGCTGCCGTACTCTGTCCTGACCTTCGTCGAAACCATTTCGTCATGTCTGTGGCACCGAACTTGACTCAACCCGCCGAGCAAACAGGCCCACTGCCGGCGTCCGAGGGCAGGAGATGGCAGACTTTCCTCGTCGCGGCGGGGGCCTCGTACAGTCCGCTCATCGCGTGGGCAAACGCCGGCGAGCGCCCAGTGCTTCTCACTCTCCTGCTCACAGTCGTCCTGCTGGTCGGCTTCGGGCTCCTGGTTTGGTGGGTACTCGTCCATCTGGGTCTCGACGGTTTGGGAGCCGCGTATGCCGTGATGCTTTTCCTGGTGACGGTGACCAACGCCGGTGCAAGCGTTGGCAAGTTTCACGCTCTGGACCGGTTGGCCTTGTTCATACTGCCGATGCTGGCGGGTGCTCTCGCCTATCGGCTCCGTCGCCTCGGCGCCCTCAGGCTGATGATGGCGTGGGCCGGCGTCTTCCTAATCGCCTACCCGGTGTCCATTCTCGCGAGTCAAGTCTGGTCGGGTAGTGACACCACGGCCAGTGTCGACGTCGGAACCGAAGTCGAGATCGGTGGGATGGCGGAGAAGCCGGATCTGGTGATCGTCGTTTTCGACGGCTACGGGAGCACCGAAGTCCTCGAGGAGTTCTACGGATTCGACAACAGCGAGTTCCTCGATGCGCTTTCCGACTCGGGCTTCCATGCCCCCGGATCCATCGTTGCCAACTATGCCCGCACCCAACTGTCGATCCCATCTTTTCTCCAACTTGATTACGTGACTCTGGGAGGGGAGATCTCGGACGCTGACATCGATGCGCTCGGTCGTGTCCTCAACGGAGAGAGTCGTCTCGTAAACGCACTCAGGACAAATGGGTACCGCCACGTGTTTGTCGAGTCCGGATGGCTCGGCTCGAGGTGCAACGACGTCACGGTCGATGTTTGCATCAGGGCACCCTGGCCTGACGAGACGTTCTTCGATGTCTCCTATCGAACCATCCTGCGCGGGATGCCCGGGTTCGAATTGGGGAGATCGTTCACCGAAGGCGCCATGCGAAGTGCCGACTGGCTTGTGGATGACCTGTCCCCATACCTCGAGGACGGAATTCCGGATCTGATCTTCGCCCATTTGCTCTTGCCTCACCCGCCTCTCTTCGTGGATAGGGCGTGTGTGCCCGACTGGCGAAACGGGCAACCGGGATTTGCCATCGGGCGACCCGAATTCGACGACACCAGTCGGAAAGGCGCCCGTGATGGCTATCTCGAACAAGTCGAGTGTGCCAACAGGATTGCCTCGCGGGTCGCCCAAATGCTCCCACAGCAGACCGCGGCGGTCTTCATCGGTGATCACGGCCCGGACGGGCAAGGGCAGTTGTTCACCCAGGGCATCGACTGGGACGCATCCCAACGGAGGGAGCGATTCGGTACCTTCTTCGCGGCGCGAGTCCCGGGATGTGACATGACCGGGATCGAGAGCTTGGTCAACGTGGGGCGACGTGTCCTATCGTGTTTGAGCGAGACCGATTTTCCCGATCTCCCCCTCCACGTCTTCGACCTGCGCCGCGCACCGGACGGAAACACCGTGGCCGAGCTGGAACTGTCAGACCGAGGATGACCTCGAGCGCAGCGCTCAAAGTGACCGCTGTCGCGACGGGCATCGGCCTGCTCTTGTGCATCCGGCCCATGCTCACGAACGACTGGGACCCGTCGTTCTTCCTGGCCATCGGGGAGGATGCGACCGAGATTCGCGAATACGCCGAGGAGCGACTGGGCGAAGTTGTGTTGCGATCTGACCTGGGCCATGACGGGCGGTTCTTCTTCGTCCAGGCGAACGACCCCTGGGTTCTCGACCCGGCTACGAGTGCCCAGGTCCTCGACCGTCCTCTTTACCGCAGTCAGCGCATGTTTTATCCGTTGCTTGCCAGCGGGCTGGGCACGCTGGGGCCGGAGGCGGTGGTTTGGGGCATGCTCACAGTCAATCTGATTGCGATGGTGCTCGGTTCGCTGGCTGTCGCCTCGATCGCCGCAAGCATGGGGATGTCCCCGTGGTGGGGTCTGGCGTTCGCACTGAACATCGGATTCGTGAGTGAGCTGAACATCGGAGGCGCCGGGATCGTGGCGGCCGCGGCCGGATTCGGGGCGGTTGCCTTGACGCTTCGTCGCCGATTCGGCTGCGCGGTGGCGCTCCTTGTCGTGGCTGCGTTGTCCCGCGAGGTGAGCCTCATCGTGGCCGCCGGTACCGCTTGGTGGCTCTGGCACCGGCAAGCACAGAAGAGGGCCGCGGTCCTCGCCATCTCGGTGCCCGTCGCGTTTGTCGGCATTTGGGCAACCTATCTGAGACTAAGCATCGGGTCGGCGGCGGGAGGGTCGGACATCAAGGAGATCGGGTTGCCGTTTGCCGGCGTCTGGGCTGCCCTCGACTCATGGGTCGAGGACCCGATCGACTTGGTCGTCGGGCTCGCCCTCATCGTGATCATGATCCTCTTCTCCCTGCGCGTGTTCCGACAGGATCATCTGGTGGGCTGGGCCTTCATCGGCTTCGTTTTCTTGGCCGTGCTCCTGACCGAGCCGGTATGGCACAGCTACTTCGACATAAGTAGGGCGATTGCGCCAGTGCTCACCGCCTACGCCCTCCTTTTGGCTTCAAAGGGACGCAACACGGCGCTGAACAGCGAAGTGAAGGTCGGGCGGTCGGGGACATGAGTTGGCCGACCGACTCGAGAAATCGGCCAACACCGCGTCTCATGCAGAGCTCACGATGAAGACCGCTCCGGGTCGAACGGGCTCTTCGATCCAGGCCATCTGGGTGGGGATCGCGGCGGCGGGCGCCGCGATCATCCTGTCGGCCATCGTCCTTTCACAGGTCGGATGGGATGCGACGGTCTTTGTGGGGTTCGGCGAGGAGGAGCCCCTTACCCGGGATTATGCCGAGCAGCGGTTGGGCGAAGTCCGATTGCGCCCGGCGCAGGGTCATGATGGGAAGTTCTTTTTCGTACAGGCAAACGACCCCTGGGTCCTTCACCCCGAGCAGAACGCCGGCGTTTTGGCCCGCCCGCTCTATCGCAGTCAGCGGATGTTCTATCCCCTCGTCGCCGGGTTGGGTGGCACCCTTCCACCCGAAATGGTCGTCTGGGGGCTCCTGGTCGCGAACCTTGTGGCGATGGGTGTAGGTAGCTGGGCGGTGGGGCTGATCGCCATCGAGATGGAAATGAGCGCTTGGTGGGGACTGAGCTTCGTATTGAATCCTGGTCTGATCAATGAGTTGAGCATCGACGGGGCCGGAGTCGTCGCAGCAGCGGCTGCCTTTGGGGCGTGTGCGCTGTTTCTCCGCGAGCGAGACGGGATGGGGATCCTGCTCTTGGCACTGGCTGCCCTCACCCGAGAGGCAATGCTGATCGCGGCCGCCGGCGGCGCGTGGTGGCTCTGGCGCCACGAGGGCCGCAAGCAGCTGGCTCTGCTCGCACTCGCGGTACCCGTGGTGACCGTTGGGGCGTGGGCCGCCTACGTTCGGATGCGAGTCGGGCTCGCATCCGGTGTGGCCGAGATCCAGGAGATCGGGCTGCCATTCACCGGCTTCATACAAGCGGTGCAAGGTTGGCGCGCCGATCCTCTCGACCTCGCCTCTGGGTTGGCGATCCTGATCCTGCTCGTCCTTTACACCCGCCGGGCCCTGACCTCCGACCATCTGGTGGGGTGGGCATTCGTCGGATTCGTTGCCCTTGCGCTTGTTTTGACTCGGCCGGTCTGGCAGAGCCAGTTCGACATCACCCGGGCCGTCGCCCCGGCAATCACGACGTATGTGCTACTTCTCTTTGCTACAAGACGCAGACCGAAACGAACAGGTGTTCGCTGTTGATCTGGATTACACTGTCGTAACTCAGGCGACCACCAGGCGGACGTGTCCACGGACTCGATACTCATCAGGGGCGCCCGTGAGCACAATCTGAAGAACCTCACGGTCGAGCTGCCCCGCAACAAACTCATCGTATTCACCGGCCTCTCCGGGTCGGGGAAGTCCTCGCTCGCCTTCGACACCATCTATGCCGAAGGGCAGCGCCGCTATGTGGAGTCGTTGTCGGCGTACGCCCGTCAGTTCCTGGGGCAGATGGACAAACCCGACGTCGACTTCATCGACGGGCTGTCGCCGGCAATCTCCATCGACCAGAAGACAGCCTCGAGAAACCCGCGTTCGACGGTGGGCACCGTCACCGAGGTCCACGACTACCTTCGTCTTCTCTTCGCCCGAATCGGCATCGCCCACTGCCCCAACGATGGCACCCCGGTGGAGCGGCAGACCCCGCAGCAGATCGTCGATCGGATCCTGGAATTAGAGGAGGGGACGAGGTTCCAGGTCCTGGCTCCGGTGGTGCGGGGACGAAAGGGCGAATACGAGGGTCTCCTCGCCGACCTGGCCAAGCAGGGATTCGCCAGGGCCCGAATCGACGGCGAGGTGCGGGAGCTGACCGAGGAGATCAAGCTCGACCGCTATCACCAACACACCATCGAAGTCGTGGTCGACCGTCTGGTGCGCAAGGAGGGGATGGAGCAGAGACTCACCCAATCACTGGAAACGGCCCTGACCCTCACCGAGGGCACTGCCGACATCGAGATCGTGGATGGGACCACGCTCACCTTCTCCCAGCATCTCTCCTGCCCGGTGTGCGGTCTCTCCTTCGAGGACCTCCAGCCTCGCAACTTCTCCTTCAACAGCCCATACGGGGCCTGTCAGGTCTGCTCGGGTATCGGGACCAGGTTCCAGGTCGATCCTGAGCTGGTCATCGCCGATCCCGGGCTCTCCCTCGAGGAGGGCGCGATCCCGATGTGGTCCTCGAATCGGATGCGCTACTACCACCGCCTCCTCACCGGTCTCGGTGAGGTGTTCGGATTCGAGATGGGCACCCCCTGGCAGGACCTGGCCGAGGACATCAAGGAGAAGATCCTCTACGGGACCGGCGAGGACAAGATCACCATCAAGTACACCAACCGTTTCGGGCGGAAGCGCCAATGGCAGGCCACCTTCGAAGGGGCGATCCCCTTCCTCAACCGTCGTCACGAGTCGGCCGAGAGCGACTCGGCCCGGGAGTACTACCAGGAGTACATGGCCCAGGTTCCCTGCGAGGCGTGTGACGGCGGCCGGCTCAACCCCATCTCGCTGGCGGTCACCATCGCCGAACGCAACATCGCCGAGGTGTCGGATCTGAGCCTGGGCAAGGCGAGAGAGTTCTTCGAAGGCCTGGAGCTGACCGACCGGGAGAGTGCCATCGCCGAGCGAGTCCTGAAAGAGGTCCGGGCCCGAATCCAGTTCCTGCTCGACGTCGGGCTCGACTATCTCACTCTGAGCCGTTCGGCTGCGACCCTGGCCGGGGGAGAGGCGCAGAGGATCCGGCTCGCCACCCAGATCGGCTCGGGGCTGGTCGGCGTCCTCTACATCCTCGACGAGCCTTCGATCGGGCTTCACCAGCGGGACAACCAGCGGCTGATCGAGACCCTTCTCCGTCTCCGTGACCTCGGCAACACCCTGATCGTGGTCGAGCACGACGAGGACACCATCCGGGTCG
>Ga0299914_10000433_pt1 | contig 25131 bp, 19 predicted proteins | sample RVTome_10_FD_201361 | JGI IMG/M metagenome (GOLD analysis project Ga0299914, IMG submission 201361) | Soil microbial communities from uranium-contaminated site in the Upper Colorado River Basin, Wyoming, United States - RVT153D57 (version 2) ... | reverse complement strand
CTGGCGATCGCGCTCGCCGGCCTCGGGCTGGTCGTGACCGGGGGGGCCTTCCTCGCGCCCGAAGCGAACCACGTCGGGGAGATCCTCCTCCTGGGCTCGATCTTTCTTCCCGGCATCGTCATGGGCACCGCGCTCCTTTGCGCGTTCGCCCGGCCGATGTGGCGGGTGCTGCGCGGCGGATGACCGGTCCCGGGGGTCGCCCCCCGGGCTCGGGAATCCAGCAGCACCAGCACCTCGTCGCGGGGATGTCGCGGATGGGTGTGCCGACCCTACGCCGGTGGGACCATCGTGAGGTACCCCGGCATGCCGTCGTCGTCCACGCACTCCCCTTCGAACGACCCATCCTCGAGGAGCAGGAGCTCGCAGTCGAGGTCGGTGGAGCCGGCGGTCCACGAGAACGTCAGGCTCTCCTCGGTGAGCGCTTCCTCCCGGAACGGGATGCTCGGCGGCGCTCCCACGCCGGCGGGCGGGAGCAGCGTGATCTGGAGCGCCCCCTCCTCGTCGTAGGAGACCTCGTACTGGACCTCGATCGAGGCCTCCTCGGGGGGCGTGACCGTTCCCGTCCAGGTGCCGGTCGCCAGCTCCTGTCCACGCGCGGGTCCAACGGCCAGCAGCAGTGCCAGGGCCACCGCGGCGGTGATGCGCGTACGCAATCTCATCGTCTGCCTCCGGAGGTCGAGCTCGGGGGACCGCATCCGTTCGGATGATTCACTCCGAACCCCTACGCGAATCGGCCGCACCCGGTGTCAGCGGAACCGGACCCGGCGGCGACCGCACCCTGCTGACGTCTGCCTCCCGCGCCCGTACACGACCGCGACGTGCCAGACACGGCGACGCTGGAGCTCGGCCAGGAGCGCGCGCAGGCGGGACAAGGAAACGCCGGGGACGGCGTCGTGCGAGTGGCGATCACTCGCCCGCGCCAAGATGCGATCGGCCCCCGGCGGCCGGCAACGAATCCGTCACCGTCGAGGCGGCCGATCCCCGGATCTCCGCCAGCCGGTCGCGGGCGCGGATCGTGCGCGGGTGGTCGGTACCGAGCGCCTCGGTCAGCACGGCGACGGATTCCGCGAGCAGCCCCTCGCCTTCCTCCGTCCGACCGGCCCGGACGAGGCAGTCGCCCAGCCAGTAGTCCGCGTTCCCCGACAGCCAGTGACCGCCGCCGAAGTAGGCGTCGAACTCCGCGGCGGCGTCGCGCAGGAGCCGGGCCCCGTGGTCGAATCGCCCCTGGAAGCACAGGAACACGCCGTAGTTCACGCTGGCCCCCGCCCGATCCTCGTGCGGACGCGGGAGCGCGGCATGGCGAATGTCGAGCACCGCGCGGTAGAGCGTCTCGGCCTCCTCGTTCTCGCCCCGCTGCTCGAGAAGGAGCGCCAGGTTCCCCATCGTCGGCGTGATGTCGGGATCGCGTCCCCGTCCGTCCGCCTCGAGCGCGGCGATCACGGCCCGGTACTCGCGCTCCGCGCCGTCCGCGTCGCCGAGCTGCTCGAGGGCCGCAGCCACGTTGTTGCGCGACTCGAGGAGGAGGGCGTGCGACGGCTCGAGACTCCGCTCGCGGGTCGCGAGCTGACGGGCGAACAGGGCGAGCGCCGACTCGAACGCCCCCTCCTGATAATCGAGGGTGCCCAGATGTCCGAGCAGCTCCGCGGTCTCGAGGCTCACGGAGTCCACGCGCTCGAACCGATCCAGCGCCTCGCCGAGGAGCTCGCGCGCCTCGCCGTTCCGCCCGAGCTCCCGCATCAGCGCGCCGCGGTGCTTGATCGCGTGCGTCACGGCCTCGTGGTCGTCACCGAGACCCGCGACGGCCGAGCGCCGGGCCGTCGTGAACAGCGAGTCCGCCTCCTCGAAGCGTCCCAGCTCGGCGAAGGCCTGCCCGAGCCGGATCGAGCTCTGCACGGTCTCCCCGGCTTCCTCCCCCAGGACCCGGCGCCTCAGCTCGAGCGCCCCCTCCAGGAACGTCAGCGCCCGCTCCGGTCGCCCGAGCTTGAAGTACGACCATCCCACCGCATCGCGGATCGACGCCTCGACTTCGGGAACGATGCCGGGCGTGGTCAGGAGCGTGTCGAGGTACGATGCGGCGTACTCCAGGGCCTCGAGCACCGTGGCGTCCGGGCCGAGGCCCTCGACGGGATCGGAGGCGAGGATCCATTCCTGCATGAACGAGTTGACGCCGGCCGCCTTGGCGAGCTCGCGGTTCGCCCGGTCGCGCTCCTCGCGAGCCTCCAGAAGCCCCACGGCCGAGGCGACGAGACCGCCGACCAGCGCGATCACGGCGATCGCGGCCCCGGTCACGACTGCCCGGTTCCGGCGGACGAACTTGGTCAACCGGTATCCGGTGGAGGGCGGCCGGGCCGAGACGGGCTCGTTCCCCAGGTAGCGCTCGAGGTCGAGGGCGAGGGCGTTCGCCGTCTCGTACCGTCGCTCCCGATCCGGCTCGAGCGCCTTCATGACGATCCAGTCCAGATCGCCCCGGAGGTCACGGCGCAAACCCGCCGGATCGGTGGCTCGCCGGGCGGCGATCTCGAAGTCGGGCGGGCCCGGCTCGGCCAACCTCGCGCTCGGTGTGGGTGGATTCGTGTCGCTGGCCGCGAGGCGTGCCAGGAAGGGGAGAAGCCCGAGCTCGTCGGGGTCCACGGGGAGTCGGCCCGCCAGCAGCTCGTACAACATGACGCCGAGCGAGTAGATGTCGGAGCGCGTATCCACGTCCGCGTGCCCGGCCTCGGCCTGTTCGGGGCTCATGTAGGCCGGTGTCCCCACGATGTGGCGTGTCTGGAGCGTCCTGTCGGTGAGCGTCACGCCGACGGCCTTCGCGATCCCGAAGTCGATCACGCGCGGCGCGGGCTCCCCGGCCTGCTCGGTGACGAGGACGTTCGAGGGCTTCAGATCCCGATGGATGACACCCTTCTGATGGGCGTGTCGGATCGCGTCGCAGACCTCGAGGAAGAGCCGGACCCGGTCCCGCACGGGCAGACAACGGGCGTCGGCGTACTCGGTGATCGGAACGCCATCCACGTACTCCATGACGAAGTAGGGCGTGCCGCTGTCCGTGATTCCAGCGTCGAGCACCTTCGCGATCGCGGGGTGCTCCATGACCGCGAGGGCCTGGCGCTCGGTCTCGAAGCGCGCGGTGACTTCAGGCGAGGAGAGCTCGCCGCGGATCAGCTTGAGCGCGACACGGCGACGGATGGGCTCTGTCTGCGTCGCTTCGTACACGACGCCCATGCCGCCTTCGCCGAGCGTGCGGTGGAGGGTATAGGGGCCGATGCGCCGGCCGGACGGCCGGGGATCGGGGGTACCGTTGCGGGGCATGCTCGTCTCGACACAGGTCGACCCGCGGGTCTCGCCGGGCCGTCCCCTGACGATGGGGCGGGGCGAGCCCGGGGGCCAGCCCCGGAAGACCGCGCACGAAGGCCCCCGCTCCCCGTAGGTTTCGGGCGTGTCGCGATCCCGCCGCGGAAGCGGACTCCGGACGGGCGCGAAACCGCCGGGCTCGACCCACGGCCTGCAGACCCCGAGAATCGAATGAGCGACGCCGACCCCAGGCCGAAACACCTGCCCCCCGGACTCACGGCCACGGTGGGGGTCGTGGAGGAGATCCTCGGGCAGGTGGTCGCCGACGCCGAGGGGGAAGCACTCTTCGACGTCGTCGAGAGCGTGCGGCGCGACATGGTCGCCTTCCGGGAGGGCGAGACCGGGTCGAGCCGCGAGGAGGCGCTCGACCGTGCCGCGGCCACGCTCGCCGCGCTCACCATCGAGCGGAAGACGACGCTCGCGCGCGCCTACACGCTCTACCTCCAGCTCGTGAACGTGTGCGAGAACGCGTACCGCACCCACCGGCTGCGGGAGGCGCGGGCGAAGACCGATCGACCGGGACGCGGGACAGCGACGGCGGGCCCCGAGGCGCACGCGCAGCTCACGTTCGTCATGACGGCCCACCCCACGGAGTCGCGCTCCCCGGAGAACATCCGCCTCCTCCGCCGGGTGCAGGACCACGTCCTCGATTCGCTCGACCGGGGCCGGCCGATCGACCGCCGCGAGGTCGAGAACGTGATCCACCTCGCGTGGCGGGTCGGCACGCACCCGGCCGAGAAGCCGTCGGTCGAGGACGAGGCGAACCACCTGTTCTCGCTCCTCACCGATCCGATCCTCGCCGAGCTCGTCGCGCTCACGGACATGGGCCACCGGGTCCTGTTCCGGACGTGGGTGGGCGGCGACAAGGACGGACACCCGGGCGTGGGGCCCGAGCAGACGCGGGCCTCGCTCGATCGGTCCCGGGCGCGCCTCCTGGAGTTCGTCGGCACGACGCTCCTGCCGAGGGTGCGCGAGGATGTGGCCCTCGCCGGGCTCCGGGGCGCGGCAGGGGTCGTCGACCACGACGGGGGCGGCGGCTCGCGCACCGGCGCCACGTGGGCGGATCTCGAGACCGCGCGGTCCGATCTGGAGGACGCCCTGTCCTCGCTCCGGCGCGTGTCCGACGAGGATGGCGGGCGGGTCGAGGCGCTTCGCGGGGCGATGGTCGCGTTCCAGACCGCGTACCGGGAGCGCTTCGGGATCGAGCACCCGGCGATCCGCCGGCTGACGACGCTGCTCGAGGTCTTCCCCGCCCTGGTCGTGCCGCTCGAGCTGCGCGAGGAGCGCGGGCGCTTCTCCGCCGACGAGCCCGTCGCCGACATGATGCGGCGGCTCGAGGCGATCGCCGCCGGGGGCCGGATCGACGCCTACGCGCGCGCGATCGTGGTCAGCATGACACTCGAGGCGAAGGACCTGCTCGAGGCGCAGCGGCTGGCGGAGGATGTGTTCGGCGGCCCGGAGATCCCCGTGATCCCGCTGTTCGAGCTCCCCGACGTGCTGGAGCGCGCGCCCGCGATCCTCCGGGAGACGTGGGAGGACGAGCGCTTCCGGCGGGCGGTCCGGGAGCGCGGCCATCTCGAGGTCATGCTGGGCTACTCCGACACCGCGAAGCGCATGGGAATGCTGGCCAGCCGGGTGGCGCTCCACGACGCGATGAGGCGGATCGGCGACTGGGCGGAATCCGAGGACGTGACACCGCTCTTCTTCCACGGGCACGGCGGGAGCGTGGGCCGCGGCGGCGGGCGCATCGAGGACCTCGCCGCCGCGTGGCCACCCCGCGCGCGCACCCCCTACAAGTACACGCTCCAGGGGGAGATGGTGGAGCGTACCCTGGCCACTCCTGAGATCCTCCGGAGCCTGGTGGAGAAGGTGGCGGACGTGCAGGGGAACCCACCTCCATGGCGCGAGGTCGGCGAGCTCACGCGAAGCCTCGCGGTAGCCTCGAAGACCGCCTTCGAGGCGCGGGTGGAGTCGGAGGACTTCCGCCGCCTGCTCGAGCGCGCTACGCCCTACAGTCGGCTCGAGGCGCTCACCATCGGATCACGCCCCGCGCGCCGCGGAGGCGGAGGGCTCGAGGAGCTGCGCGCGATCCCGTGGGTGCTGTGCTGGACGCAGACGCGGCTCCTGCTCCACGCATGGATGGGCGTCGGCCACGCCTGGCACGAGCGGCGGGACGACTCGGACGTCGACGCCACGCTCGTTCGCGCCCGGGAGGAAGACCCACTCTTCCGGTCCTGGGCGCGGCTGCTCTCGTTCACGATGGCGAAGACCGAGCCCGCCGTGTGGCGCCGCTATCGCGACCGGCTGGCCGACGGGAGCCCGGACGGGCTGGCGGACGAGATCGAGGAGGACTACGAGGCGGCCATCGACCTCGCGTGCCGGGCCGTGGGGGCCGACACGCTCCTTCCCGAGCGGCCGTGGCTGGAGGAGTCGATCCGCTACCGGGCGCCCATGATCCATCCGCTCAACCTGCTCCAGATCGAGCTGCTCGAGCGTCCCGATTGGAGCGAGGCAGAGGTGCGGCTCTTCCGCGAGACCGTGACCGGGATTGCCGCCGGGATGCTCACGACCGGCTGAGGCCCTCGGGGTCCGGAGCCGATCGCCGCGGTCCGGACGAGGGCGGCGGCCGTCCCGACGAACGTCGCCGGGCCGGGCCGCGGCCGCCGTCCCGACGACGGCGTCCGGCGGCTACGACCCTTCGGCCATCGGGTCCACGGGAATCGGCGAGGCGTGGAACAGCGACGCCTTGTACGACCCGTCGTCCTGGAGCAGCCACACCATCGAGACGTAGCCTTCCTCGGCGATCGATTCGCCGCCCATCGTGGCCTGATAGGTGTAGCGGGCCGTCGACCACGCCACCGCGCCGTGGGTCTGGACCTCGAACTCCGTGTACGGGATCGAGATCTGGTCCTGGGCCGCGAAGGTCTCCGTCGTGAGCCCACGGATCCCCTCGGACCCGGAAAACTTGCCGGGAGGGACCGGATCGAACATGACGCCGTCGGCGGTGAACGTCGCCACGACCGCTTCGGCGTCCTCGGCTTCCCACGCGTCCACGAACGCCTGGAAGGCGGATTCGACGCCGGCCGCGGTGGCCATCGGCTCCATCGTATCCTCGGCCTCCGCACCACCCTCCGGTGCGGGGGCGCAGGCGAGAGCGGCGACCGACAATACCAGGGCCGCAATCGTGGCGAGTTGTCGGGAGCCGTGGGCGGAAACCCGTCTCCGGATCATCGTACACCCTCCTGTCGAGGTGGTGGGGAAGCGGACGATTCAGGGTACACCGGCGATCCCCCGGGGCCAAGGCAACCCCACCCGGGGGCACGACGGGAGGATCGAAAGAGGGCCCTCGGCGACTCCGCCGCAAGTCGACGGGGACACGGCGCCGAAGCTCGGCCCCGTTCGCCCGCGCCGATCCGCCGTTCGAGTCCCCGCTGCAACGACTCGCCGATTCACCGCCCCCCGGGCGGTCTCGAGGTCCTCACTTCCGCCCGTCGTGCGCGCACTCGGAAGGGGGATTCGGACATGTCAGGGGCAGTCGGGAGGACGCGGTCCATGCGGAGACTCACGCGCGCGGTGCCGGGCATCGCGGGAGGGCCGCGAAAGCGCGCGCGAGCGGGGCGATGGCTCGTGGAAGATTCGCGGGAGGTCACGGGAATGGCGCGGCGGCTCGCGGTCGCGCTGCTTGCGGGCGCTGCGCTCGGGGCGGCGCCGGGTGTGGGGATCCTCGCGGCGCAGGAGACGGACCCGGCGGGTGCGGCGAGGGCGGACGCGGGCGCGCCGCCGTTCGAGATCCCGCGGCTCACGGGCGAGATCGAGCTCGACGGGCGGCCCGACGAGCCGGCCTGGCAGGCCGTCGACCCCCTGCCGCTCACGATGTACGCGCCCGTCTTCGAGGGGGCGCCGGAGCAGCGCACCGAGATCCGCGTCGCCTACGACGACGAGCACCTCTACGCGGCCGGCTGGTTCCACGACGACGATCCGGGAGGCATCCGGATCAATTCGCTCTACCGGGACCGGTGGAACGGCGACGACGCGTTCGCCATCTACGTCGACGCGTTCAACGACAACCAGAACGCGAAGTGGTTCGGGACGACACCGGGCGGCATCCGGTTCGACCAGCTCGTCTCCGACGACGGCCAGACGCTCAACGGGAGCTGGGACACGTTCTGGGACGCTCGCACGACGCGCACGGCCGAAGGGTGGTTCGCGGAGATGCGGATCCCGTTCTCGAGCCTGGGCTTCCAGGTGGACGATACGCGCCGCGCCGTGATGGGGCTCACGGTCACGCGGCTGGTGTCGCGCACGGGCGAACGCGTGACGTTCCCGGCCATCGACCCGGCGTTCGCGTTCCGGCAGCCGTCGGTGGCGGCCGATGTCGTGCTCCGCGATGTGACGTCCTCGCGTCCTGTCTATCTCACCCCGTACGCGCTCACGGGGCTGGACCGGCGACAGGTCCCGGATCCCGAGACGGGTCTGTTCGCCGCGGACGACGACATCACCCGCGACCTCGGTCTCGACCTGCGCTACGCGCTCTCTGGCAACCTCAACCTCGACGTCACCGTGAACACCGACTTCGCCCAGGTCGAGGCCGACGACGAGCAGGTGAGCCTCGACCGCTTCCCGCTCTTCTTCCCCGAGAAGCGGCGCTTCTTCCAGGAACGGAGCGGGATCTTCGAGTTCGAGATGGGCGAGGGGAGTCGGCTGTTCCACTCCCGCGTCGTCGGGCTCACCGAGGACCGGGAGCCGGTTCCCGTCCTGGGGGGCGTCCGGCTCGTGGGGCGGGTCGGTGAGTGGGATGTCGGGCTCCTGGACATGCAGACCGACGCGCTGGGCGTCACGTCGTCCGAAAACTTCGGCGTCATGCGGGTGCGACGGCGCATCTTCAACCCATATTCGTTCGTGGGAGTCATGGGCACGTCGCGCATCCGCTCCGGGCGGCACAACGTCGCCGGTGGGGCGGACGGGCTGCTGCGTCTGTTCGGTGACGAGTACCTGACCGTGAAGTGGACGGCGAGCGCGGATGATCGGACCCCGGAGGGGACGGGCTTCCTCGACCGCAGCCACTTCTACACCTCGTGGCAGCGGCGGACGAGCCGGGGCCTCTCCTACACGGTCTCGGCCTCGCGCTCCGGGGTCGAGTATCGTCCGGAGCTCGGGTTCCTGCCGCGCCGGGACTACTGGACGGCCAAGGCGTTCGGCAACTGGTTCATCTTCACCGACTCGCACCCCTGGTTCCGGCGCATATACCCGGGAGCGCTCGCGTTCCACACGTTCCGGAACTCCGATGGGGCGCTCGAGTCGGCGCAGTGGGCGGCATGGGTGCAGTGGGACACGAAGCGGGGCGGGGGCGGCTGGATCGAGCCAAAGGTCTTCCACGAGAACGTGAGCGCGTCCTTCCTGATCGGCGGCGAGGCCGAGGTCCCGGCGGGCGAGTACACGTTCGCCGACCTCCAGCTCGTGTGGAGCATGCCGGCGGGGGATCGTCTCAGGACCGATGTCGATTTCCGGGCCGGCACGTACTTCGACGGGACGCGGCAGCAGCTCACGCTCCGGCCCACGTGGAACGTGTCGCCGCACCTCGAGCTCGGGGGCGAGTACCTGTTCAGCCGGATCCGATTCGCGGACCGGGACGAGGGCGCCGACATTCACGTGCCGGCGCTGCGCGTTCGCACGGCGCTCGACGCGAGGGCATCGGGAAACGCGCTCATCCAGTACAACTCGACCACTGACCGGCTCGACTTCAACGTCCGGCTCCGGTACAACTTCGGCGAGGGGACGGATCTCTGGCTCGTCTACAACGAGGGACTCGACACCGATCGCGCCACGGACCCGGCTGCCGTGCGCTCGCCGCTCTCGCTGTCGCGCTCGCTCATCCTCAAGTACACGCACACGTTCACGCCGTAGGGGGCGCGGCGGGGCGCGGGGGCCGGAGCGACGGTCGCGTCGGACGCGGAGGGCCGGGGTGAGCACGCGAATTCGCGTGGTTCTCGCCGTGGTCGCCGGGTGGACGCTGGTCGGCGTGGTGTCGGGCACGCAGGCGGCGCTCGGGGCGAACATGCAGGGCGAGCCGGTGCCGTTCGGACCGGCCGTTCGCACCGCGCTCGTCAACTTCCTGCCCTGGATTCCGGCCACGCTGGCCGTCATCGCGCTCGCGCTGCGCTTCCCCGTCACGCGCGAGACCTGGACGCGGAACCTGTGGATCCATATCGCCGCGATCCCGGTCGTCACGTACGCCGTGAACGTGCTCGTGGTGCTCGGCTTCTGGACGGTCTCGGGGAGCCTTTCGGGCCCCGGCGAGCTCCTCCGGCAGGGGGCCTTCTGGACCGCGATCCGGCTCCACGTGGGCTTCGTGATCTACGCCGCCATCGCGGGAGTCACGCAGGCCGCCCGGTACTTCGCGGCCACGCGGGCGCGCGAGCTCCACGTGGCGCGGCTCGAGAGCCAGCTCGCCCGCGCGAGGCTCCAGGCGCTCAACGCGCAGATCCGCCCGCACTTCCTGTTCAACACGCTCCACACCATCGGTCAGATGTGGAGGTCGGGGCGGAGCGACGAGGCGGACGGGCTCCTCGACCGGCTGGGGTCGCTGTTCCAGCGGGTACAGTCCACGGCGTCCGAGGCAGTGGTGCCGCTCGAGGAGGAGCTCGCCCTGGTGCGCGAGTACCTGGCCATCGAGCGGGTGCGGTTCCGCGATCGACTGACGGTCGACGTCCACGCTACATCCGAGGCGCTCGCCTGCTCGGTGCCGCCCCTCCTTCTCCAGCCCCTCGTGGAGAACGCGGTGCGGCACGGGATCTCGGTCTCTTCGAGGGCCGGGCGCGTCGAGGTCGACGCGCGCACCGACGACGGTCGTCTGCGCATCGAGGTGCGGGACGACGGTCCGGGGATGATCGAGAACGCCGCGTCCCGGGGAAGCGGCACGGGGCTCTCGAACACGCGCGAGCGGCTCGCCGAGCTGTACGGCGAGTCGGCCGTGCTCGAGACGGGCTCGTGCAGGGAGGGCGGGTTCCTCGCCCGCGTCGAGCTGCCCGCCAGGCGGTGGGCCATGACGGAGCCCGCCACCGCGTGACCGGCACGAAGGCTGGCCGGGAGGCCCGGGATCATGGCGATCGGGGTCCCGGGAGCGTGGGAGCGGGTCGCCCGATCCGGGCACTGATCGCCGACGACGAGCCCAGCGCGCGCGACGTGATCCGCGGGTTCGTGGCACGCGACCCGCGGCTCGAGATCGTGGGCGAGGCCACGAACGGCGACGAGGCGGTGGAGCGGGTGCGGGCGCTCGCGCCGGATCTGCTATTTCTCGATGTCCAGATGCCGGACCGCGACGGCTTCGGCGTGCTCGAGGCGCTGGGCGACGACGTCCCCCGCGGCGTGGTGTTCGTGACGGCACACGACGAGCACGCGCTCCGGGCCTTCGAGGTCCACGCGCTCGACTACCTGCTCAAGCCCTTCGGCTACGCCCGCTTCCATGCCGCCGTGGAGCGCGTCCTGACGAGCCTCGCCGGAGAGGTGGCGCTCGAGATGCGGCGCACGCTCGAGACGCTGGTCGAGGGCCAGCGGGACCGCCCCCTGGAGGCCGCGACGCTGGTCGAGGGAGACGGACCCGCGATCCCCGGGCACACCGCTCCCGGAGCGCGGGACCGGGCCCGGCCGGCGCGGATCGGGGTCCGCCGGGGCTCCCGCACGATCCTCGTCTCCGTCCCCGATATCGACTGGATCGAGGCGGCCGACGACTTCTGCCGGCTCCACGCGGGCGGCGAGGCGCACCTCGTGTCATCCCGCATGCACGAGCTCGAGACCCGCCTTCCTTCCGACAGGTTCTTCCGCATCCATCGCTCGGCGATCGTCAACCTCGGGAAGATCGCCGAGCTCCGGCGCGAGGCGGACGGCGGCGGCCTGGTGATCCTCGAGAACGGGGTGCGGCTTCGCGTGGCCCGCTCGCGCTGGGACGATCTCGAGCGGGCCCTGGGTCTCTGACGCTCCGCCAGCCGGTCTGTCGCAGGGCCGTGCCTGCGGAGCTCGTGAGAGTCGGATCAGGGACGGGCGAGCGTGGCCTCCACGTCCCAGTCGAAGCCCTCGGGATGGAGCCAGGTCATCTGGATCACACCCGCCGCCGGATCGTACGCCAGACGCATGGTGGCGCCGGTCACGTCGCAGCCGAACCGCACCCGTTCCTCCACCGTGTACAGGTCGCCGCTCACGCTGACCGCGTGCAGGTCGGAGCCACATGGCTCGCCGGAAGTCCAGTCGATGGTTGCCGTGCCCACGATGTCTCCCTTCGGGGCACTGCCCTCGAGGTCGAGGGTGAGGGTGAACTGCGTGTTCTCGCCGGGCGATACGAGGGTACCGGGACCCGTCCATGTGCCCGATATGGCCGAGAAGTCCAGGGCCTCGGGCTGCGCGTCGGGCGGGATCTCCTGACCCGGTCCGGTCGTACCGCCTCCGCAGGCGCCCGTCAGCGCCAGCGCGATGACGACCGCGGTTCTCCCCGGGATTCCGGCAACCATGGCTTCACCTCCTTCCGAATGACCGCTCACGATCCGGGTGCCATACCGATCGGTGCGTCGAAGCGTCCGTGGACGACGGTGTGTGCCGGGCGGGACCCCGCTCCGTCCTGCATCTCGCCCGTCACGTCGAAGGAGAACTCGCCCGCGATCCGGGCGCCGTCGTTGGACCGGATCGTGACGCGGGCGGCCCCTTCAGGCGCCACGAATCCGGCCTGCCGGCCGTCCTCCCACCGAAAGTGCGCGCTCGCGGCGCCCGTCACCTCGCCGCTCGAGGGCAGATCACCGGGCAACACCAGCCGGACCACGCCGCCGCCGTACCCTTCGATCGCGCCGACGAGCTGGATCACCCAGGCGCCCACCCGGCCCGAGGCGTCGGCCGCGAGCGACACCGTCACGACCATGTCGGCCAGCTCCATGCTCACGTCGACCTCGGCCATCAGATAACCGGTGCCGAACGGCGTGGGCGGGCCCGCGTTCACGCGGAGCTCGTGCACCTCGGTGGTAATCTCCATGTCCCCACCAGCGGAGAGCCCCTGGAGCTGGGCGAGCGCCTGGCGCATCTGCGGCTCCACCATGCGGCGCTGCTCGGGCGGCATCTGCGCGAGCTGCTGCTCGAGCAGCTCGACCTTGGCCATCGACTCCCGCATCTGCTCGATCTTCTCGGGGTCCTCGGCGGCGATCGCGTCCATCATTCCCCCGACGCGAGTGACGAGCTCGAAGGGCTCGTACATGCCCTCCACGCGCCGGTAGTCGCGCGTCAGGATCTCGATCGTCATGGGCTGCGGCGGGCCTCCCGTCGTCGCCTCGCCCTCCACCACGCCGCGCAGGGGCACGTACTCCTCGGCATCGATCCACATCGTGATCGACCGGATCGACATGCCCCCGCCCATCTGTCGGGCCAGCTCGGGGTCGCGGACGCCGTCGCTCCGGAGCACGAAGCACTCGATGCCGTCCACAGTCTCGGTGCCCTCGAGACGCGCCGTGAGCGCGAGATCCTGCATCACCTGCACCGGGAGGAGCGCGTCCTCGGCGCCACCGTCCCCCGCGGATGCGGCCGCGCTCATGAGCCCCTGCATGCCCTTCTGCATGAGCTGCTGCTGGAGACCTCCGGTCGCCGCATCGAACAGCGCCTCGCCCGCCTGCTGTCCGAGATCACCCGCACCGCGACCCGCGCCCGGTACGCCGGGGAGACCTGAAACGCCGCTCGCGAGCGCCCCGGGAAGACCGGAACCGCCACCGGGAAGCGACAGCCCCTCCGGGAGCGGGAGGTCGTCGAGCGGGAAGCCGCCGAGCACGCCGCCGAGGAGGCCGCCTGCCGCTCCGGCACCCGGCGCCGCGCCGGCCGGTCCACCGGCCGCGGGGGATCCCGCCGCACCCGTGCCTCCGCCGGGAAAGCCCCCGCCGAGCCCCGCCTTCTCGAGCGCCTCGGCCTCGTACTCACCGGGCGGGACGAACCGGAACGCGGCCTCGTCGGGCGACACCCGCTCGAAATAGAGCGTCGATCGCGTACCGTTCACCGACTGTACGAGCGTGTAGTTCTCGACTCCCTCCAACCGCTCCGCGCGCATGCGGATCGCGGTCTCGAGGATCTCCCGCGCCTGTGGATCGGCGGCCTCCTGCGCGGCGCAGGGGAACGCGAGCGTCAGGGTGAGGGCACCCATGATCAGCGAGCGCCGCGGCGTGGATTCCTGTCTATTCGAGAAGCTCAACGAACCCTCCTGGTGTCGACGGGGGCTTCCTTCAGTCCTCCCGAGTGGCGCGACGAGGAAACGAACACGGGCGCCGTTCGCCGCGACGGTCGCGCGAGATAGGGAGGCACGGAGTCACGGCCGGGGCCGTCGAGGTAGACTCGCGGCGGCGAGGAGCGCGAGCGCCGCGAGAGACCCGTAGAGGGGCGCGCGCGCGGGCCCGTGGCGGTGGGAATCACTCGCGACGGCCGGGGCCACCTCCTCGCGTTCGTTCGCTTCCCCGAATGACTCCTGCGTGACGAACATCACGAGCATGTGACTTCGAGTGGGTTCGGCGCGGGTCTCCGCGTCGACGAAGTCCAGGGCGATCGCGAGATTCGAACGGTCCCGCGGCCACCGGAGGTTTTCCTGGTGCTCAAGGACGCGGATGAAGGTTGGCCGGGCGTCGGCGTTTCCGGCGTTCATCGCTTCTCCGAGGGCCGCAGCCATGCCCTCCAGCGTTCTGCTTCCCACCACCCTGCCGAGCACGTGCCTCCCCGGTGCGATCCGGACGGTGGTTCCGCGCCCCTGATCGATCGGCCGCGAGCCGCTGGATCGGGTGAAGACCTTGTATTCGGGGTTCACGGGGATCGATGCGCCCGCATCGCTCCGGAACTCGAGGCCGGTGCGTTGAGCGAGCGCGGTGATCAGGCTTCTCGCATCGAGGGGGGATTCCGCGACCTGTTCGGGTCGCGGCGCGAGGGGCACGATGCACCCCGCGATCGCGTTGGCCACCGCGGGGGCGGCGGCCGCCAACAGCGCGAGAGCGATCAGGGCCGGGCTCGGGACTCGCTTCCGAAGGCTCCTCACGACAGCACCTCCTCAGTTGTGATCCACCATGCCGGCTACGGCAGCCGGCTTCCGGACAAAAGGGCGCGGCGTAGGGGGGCGACCAACATCCGACCGGCTCATCCCTCGATGCGCACCAGCTCGACGCGTCGGTTCTGCTGCTTGCCCTCGGGCGTGCCGTTGTCGGCCGCGGGCTGCGACTCGCCGAAGCCGACGGACTCGAGCCGGCCCTCATCGACGCCGTAGGTGTCGATGAGGAACTGCCGCACGGAGGCCGCGCGACGTTCGGACAGGTCCTGGTTGTGGGTGTCCTCGCCGTCGCTGTCGGTGTGACCCTCGATCCGCAGACGGAGGTCGGCGTGCTCCTGGAGCATCGTCCCGATCTCCTCGAGCGTGGGCGTGGACTCGGGGCGGATGCGGTCGCTGTTGACGGCGAACAGGATGCCGTGCGTGGCGACGCGGCCCTCGGCCTCGAGCTTGTCGTACAGGTCCGCGCCGCCCCCGGCGATCCGGATCGGGCCGACGAACATCGGGTTCTGGTCGGTCGCGTCGGCGATCACGAACCACACCCGGTCGGAACGTCCGATATCGACCTGCGGGATGTTCGCGACCCGCTGCTCGCCGACGAACACCTTCACATGGAGCCCATCGGCCATGAGCCGGATCATGGCCTCGCCGCCCGTGATTCGGCCGCGGATGGGAACCGTAGAGGAGGGCGCGTCCCTCTGGAAGGAGAAGATGCCGGTGTAGCGCTCGTCGATCTGGAGGTGTGGCAGCGGGTAGTTGCCGAGGCCACGCGGTCGCACGGGGTGATCGAAGTCCGCGAACAGCACGCGCATCCATTGGTTGCCGTGCTTCCAGGCGACCGGGAACTCGAGCGTGAAGCGATCCGGAAGTCGGCTCGCGAACATGACGGCGAACGCGGAACCGGACGTCGCGCGCAGCCACGGCTTTCCGGCCGTCTCGACGATGTCCATGCTCCCGTTCAGGAACTCGAGCCGACGCGGGAAGTCGCCCACCCGGTCGCTCGTGTAGTCCTCGTAGAAGAGGATCTCCTCGCCGGGCACGAAGTCGTAGTTGGCCCACACGCCTTCGCCGGGCACGGCCTGCGGCGGGGCGCTCGCCATGGCCTGCTCGCGATCGGTGATCGGGACGCCGTCCTCGTCGGCGATGATCTCGCCCTCGTCGTCGACGAAGATCACCTCTTCGCCGGAGGCCGTGGCTTCCTCGTAGCACACGGGATCGTCGATGAGACAGCGGATCGCGTCGCGGACGAGGCGGTCCACCTGGGCGGCCATCTCGCCCTCGGCGGCGCCCGTGGCGGCGTCCTTGAGCCGCTTGAGAAGCTGTGCGTCGACCGGCTGGGCGAGACCGGCGGTCAGGAGACCCGCGAGAACGCTGGCGAGGACGAACGATCGTGAACGCATCCGTGAATCCCTTCGCGTTGAGCTGCGAATGACCGGGGCCGCCGCCGCCCGGGCGCCGACTCCGCGAAGGCGGTGGGCGGGCGGGCGTTTCGGAAGCAGAGGCGCAGGACGGGCGGGCGTTGCGACACGGGGCGTGACCGCGCTCGCGGGCACCGGGGCCGCGGCCTAGCTTTCGCGGTCGCTGGCGCGCGGATTCACAGAGGCAGATATGACGGAAGGCGGGCAGGAGGTCACCGGGCTCCTCCGGGCGTGGAGCGACGGCGACGGAGACGCGTTCGAACGCTTGATCCCCGTGATCTACGAGGATCTGAGCCGCATCGCGAGCCGCCATCTGCGTGGCGAGCGCGAGGGTCACACGCTCGACACGGCCGCGCTCGTTCACGAGTCCTACCTGCACCTGGTGGACCGCCCGGGCGCCTCGTGGCAGAACCGCGCGCAGTTCTTCGCGGTCGCGTCGAAGGTCATGCGACGTATCCTGGTGGACTACGCGCGCAGGCGTCGGGCGCTCAAGCGAGGCGGCGATCAGGTGCACCTTTCCTGGCAGCCGGGGATCGGCGCCGAGGAGCGCGACCTCGACGAGCTGCTCACGCTCGACGAAGCGCTGACCGCGCTGACGGAGCGCGACCGACGGCTCGGCGACGTGGTCGAGTGTCGCTTCTTCGGGGGGATGTCCTCCACGGAGACGGCACACGCGCTGGGGGTCTCGCGCCGGACGATCGAGCGCGACTGGACCCGGGCGCGCGCCTATCTCTACCGGCACCTCCGTCCTTCCGCGCGCTCGCGCGAGCATCCGCGATGACCCGATCCGACGACGATCGGTGGCCCGAGACCGACCGGCTGTTCGAGCGCGCCCTCGAACGGCGTCCGGAGCAGTGGGCCGCGTTTCTCGACGAGGCCTGCGGAGACGACACGGACCTCCGGGCCCGCGTCGAGTCGCTGCTCGAGGCGAGTCGCGAGTCCGCCGACTACTTCGATGCGAGCGGCGAGCTCCTCGCGCGGGTGTGGCTCGGCGCGGAGGGCGCTGCGTCCCTGGGCGGTCTCGAGGGGACCCGGCTCGGCCCCTACCTGCTCGAAGGTCGGATCGCGCGCGGAGGGATGGGCTCGATCTACTCGGCGCGGCGGGACGACGGGCGGTTCCGGCAGCGGGTGGCCGTGAAGGTGCTTCGTCGGGGGCTCGACACCGAGGACGTGGTTCGCCGGTTCGAGGCCGAGCGTCGGATCCTCGCCGGGCTCGATCACCCGAACATCGCGCGGCTGCTCGATGCCGGGGAGACGCCGGACGGTCGGCCGTATCTCGTGATGGAGCTGGTCGAGGGCGAGCGGATCACCGCCTGGTGCGATGCCCGCCGGCTGGGCACCGACGAGCGGCTGGCGCTCTTCGTCGGCGTGGCGGAGGCCGTGCAGCACGCGCACCGCCACCTGGTGATCCACCGGGATCTCAAGGCGGCCAACATCCTCGTGACCGCCGGTGGCGAGCCCAAGCTCCTCGACTTCGGGATCGCGAAGCTCCTCGACCCCGCCGCCGACCCCGACGCCTCGACCCGTACCCGCACCGGCCTCCGGCTCCTCACCCCACGCTCCGCGAGCCCGGAGCAGGTGGACGGAGCGCCGGTGACGACCGGGTCGGACGTGTACCAGCTCGGTCTCCTCCTGTACGAGATGCTGTCCGGAGCCGTCCCGTACGAGGGGCTGGCGGGGAGGGACCTCGAGAAGGCGATCGCCGAGGACGATCCTCCCCCCCCTTCTCGCGCGGTCGCCGGGGACGCCGCCCTGGACCGCGGGTCGGATCGCGCGCGGCTTTCGCGCGAGCTCTCCGGCGAGCTCGACGGGATCGTCGAGCGGGCGCTCCGGAAGCGGCCCGACGAACGGTACGCCACGGTCGAGCAGCTCGTCGCCGATGTCGAACGCTACCGCGCCGGTCTGCCCGTGCTCGCGGCGGCCGCCGGCTGGCCGTACCGCGCGCGCAAGTTCGTGCGGCGGAACCGCTCGCGGGTCATCGCCGCGGGCACCCTCCTCGCGCTCCTCGCCACCTACGCCGTGACGGTCACCATCCAGTCGCGCCGCATCGGCGCGGAGCGCGACAGGTCGGCGCTCGAGGCGGCCCGGGCCCAGCGCACGGCCGACTTCCTCATCGGCCTCTTCCAGAGCTCCGAGCCCAACCGCACCCAGGGCGACTCCGTGACCGCGCGCGAGTTGCTCGACGGGGCCGTGGAGCGGCTGCACGGCGAGCTCGAGCAGGATCCTCTCGTCCGCGCGGCGCTCCTGGGGACGATCGGCCGGGTGTACACGGAGCTCGGCCTGTACACGAGCGCCCGTCCGGTCCTCGAGGAATCGGTCGAGCTCCTGCGTGCCGAACCCGCTTCGGATCCGGCGCTCCGGTCGCAGTCCCTGCGGTGGCTCGCGACCGTGACGACCGGCGGAGACCCCGCGCGGGCGGCCGCGTTGTTCGAAGAAGCGCTGTCGGCCGCCGAGGCCGCGGAGGGGCCGGACGGCCCGCTGGTGGCCGCCGTCCTGGTGGACATCGGCGAGACCCCGTCGGGCGAGCGCGGCGCCGAGGCGGTCGAGCGCGCGCTCGGGATCCTCCGATCCACGGAAGACCCCGATCCCGCGCTCCTCGCGCGAGCGCTCAGCGCCTCCCGCTTCGCCGTCGACCGGACCACGGCCGTGGCGCGCATGGAGGAGGCGATCGAGCTCGTGCGGTCGGCCCACGGCTCGAGCCATACGTTCCTGGCCGCGATCATGAACGACCTGGCGCTCGTCCTCGAGAGCGACGATCCGACGCGGGCCGACTCGCTACTGCGCGGCGCGCTCGAGATCAACGAGCGGATCTACGGTCCCGATCACGCGCGCACGCTCACCATGATGAGCAATCTCGCCGGCGTCCGCCGCGACCGCGGGCAATACGCGGAGGCCGCGCCGCTGTATCGCGAGGTGCTCGCTAGGCGGGCCCGCGCGTACCCCCTCGCCGAGAATCCGGCGGAGCGACTGCACCGCATGTTCCCGCAGCACGGACTGGCGACGTCGCTGACGGAGATCGGAGCGGCCGAGGAGGCGGAGCCACTCTTGCGCGAGGTCGTGCACGTCGCGGACTCGGCCTTCGACGCCGGACACGCGGCGTGGGCGTTCGCACGCTACGCCTCGCGCGGCACGCTGGGGCGCAATCTCGCCGTGCAGCGCCGGTTCACCGAGGCGGAGCCGCTGCTGCTCGAGAGCTGGGAGTGGCTGCGACAGAACCGGCCGGATGACCGCGTGACGGGCCGGATCGCCCTCGAGCGGGTCATCGCGCTCTACGAGACCCTCGGCAGAACGGACCTGGCGGCCGAATATCGGTTGCAGCTCGCGCGGCTCCTCGGCGCGGGGGTCCTTCCCGCGGAGGAACCGCGCGCGCGGACGCCCTGACCCGCGGCAACCACGAAAGCGCATGCCTTTCGTTCCGTTACAGACAGGGTCCGCACCGTCCGTCTCGGTCTTGACGAAGCCGGTTCCGCGGGCGAGGTGCGGATTCAGCCGGCCCGGGAATCCTCCAGCGCCGCGAGCGCGGCCGCGACCGTGCCGGCGTGGATCGTCACCGTATCCTCGCGGCGGACCGCGTACCCTCCCGCGAGACACACCGCCACCGGGATCCCGCGGTCGACGAGCGCTCCGAGCACGCGGTCGTCGCGGGCCCGGAGCCCTTCGAGCGTGAGACCGAGCCCGCCCAGCTGATCCTCCCGGTAGGGGTCGGCGCCGGCCAGGTAGAACGCGAAGTTCGGGCCGTGCGCGTCCAGGACCCGGGGCAGGTGCCGGTCGAGAAGCGCCAGGTATGCCTCGTCCCGCGTCCCGTCCTCGAGACCGACGTCGAGGTCGCCCGGCGGCTTCGGCCACGGATAGTTGTGCTCCTGGTGGAAGGACAGGGCGAACACGGAAGGATCGTCCGCGAAGATCGCGGCGGTGCCGTTTCCGTGGTGGACGTCGAGGTCGATGATCACCGCCCGTTCGATCTCGCCTTCGCGCTGGAGGACGCGGACGGCCACCGCCACGTCGTTGATCGCGCAGAACCCTTCGCCGTGGTCCGGGAACGCATGGTGGAACCCGCCTCCGAGGTGCACGGCGACTCCGGCTTCACGCGCGTGCCGGGCGGTGAGGACCGAGCCACCCGCGCACACCCATGAGGCGCGCACGAGCGCGGGAGACCACGGCACCTCGAGCGTCAGCCGCTCGGCCGTCGTGAGGTCGCCGTCCCTGAACTTCCGCACCCACTCGGGCGTGTGCACGAGGAGGATGTCGGCATCGGTGGCGGGCGCGGGCCGGTGGAGCGCGAGCCGCTCCAGGAGCCCCTCCTCGCGCAGACGCTCGAGCACGAGCCGGTACTTGGCGGTCGGGAAGACGTGCGGACCGATGTCCACCTCGTACGCCTCGTGACATACGAGGGGCAGCGCCGCGGTCACCGGATCGGCCCCCGTTCGATCTCCACTCTGCCTCCACCCCGGTATGGCGACGCGCGTCGCGGCTGGCCGAGGAAGGCCGATGGCGTGGCGCGGGCCGACGCGCATCGAAGCGATCGGGCGCGCAACGGACCTCGCCCTCGGTGTCGTCAGACTCGTCGCGGGCGGAGGACGCCGCAACGGCAGTCAGCCTCGCGACCGGTACACGGGGCATCGCCCGCCGGCCGGCCCCGGCTTCACTCGTTTCGGGGGCGCCGACGACCCTGGGCTGGCTGGTGAGGCGTGGTGGCGGAATCCACGCCCGGATCTCGTTTCCCCCCGTGAGGGCTCGACACACGACAACGCCATCGACTCCCGCGACCGCCCTTCGCGGGACGGAGAACCCGGGAGGCCCGCATGATCCGAAAGTCGTCTCTGGTGGCGATCGCCATCGCCACCACGATTCCGGCCGGCGCCGACGCCCAGACCGCGAAGTCGGTGCTCGCCGACGTCCTGGCCGCGCAACAGGCCCGACTCGCACAGGTGCAGAACTACACGATCGAGCAGCGGCCGGAATCGGCCCCGATATCCGCGCCCGTGTACTACGAGAGGGCCACGATCGCGGGCCCCGGGGAGCCGCTCTACACGATGCGCGCCGTTCCCATGGTAGAATGGACGAAGGAGGTGACGGGCACCGAGAACATCGGCGCCGAGCAGTTCCAGCAGATGTCGGATGCTTCCCGCATGGCCGGGGACGCGCTGCGGGGAGCGGATCCCATCCACGCGTGGTCCGCCGATGTCATGTACGACCAGTCGACGTTCTACGCGGCCGCGGCCGCGGCCGAGCGCAGCGGCGCGGCGTACGCGGACGAGAACCTCGATGCCGCCCAGGTCGAGGGCCTGCTCGCGTTCGCACAGCGCGCGCAGCATGTCGGCCAGGAGACCGTGGCCGGACGACCTGCGCACCACCTGCACGCGGACGACCTGTCCGACATCCCGCTCGAACAGCCCGACGGCGACGCCGAGTTCACCCTCCGGAGCGCGAGCCTGTGGGTCGACACCGAGCATCTCGTGCCGCTACAGCTCGCCATGAATCTGGATGTCGAGGCCGATGGCCAGACCTCGCCCGTGGTCCTCGAAACGCGGTTCGAGGACTACCAGTCGTTCGGTCCCCTGTACGAGCACACACGGCAGGTCATGTCGATCAAGGGGCTCAATGCCATGATGACGTCCAACCCCGAGGATGCCGCGAAGTGGAAGCAGATGCGGGAGGACATGGCCGAGGCGCAGGAGCAGATGAAGGAGATGGAGGATCAGATCGCCCAGATGCCGGCATCCGTTCAGGGCATGATGCGCGGCCAGATGGAGAAGGCGATGCGGCAGATGGAGATGATGATTAACGAGGGCGCGATCGAGACCGTCGTGCATCGGACCGTGTACGCGATCGACGAGGGTCCGCCCGCCGGGTGGACGCCGACGCTCACGCCCTGACTCCCGGGTCCGGACTCGGGTGAATCGTTCCCGCGCGGGCTATGGCACGAGGAAACCGACCGTCACTCGTCGGCCAGATTGCGCCTCAAGTAGTCCGTGACGTCCGTGATGAACCGGTGGATGGATGCCTCGGCGATCCGATGTCCGACCACCTTGTCGATCGCGCTCCCCACGGCGCCGAGAGGCGGCGTGTACGCTCCCTGGAAATCGAGCTGCGTCTCGCGGTCGGTGAGCGCGTAGACGGCGAGCTCGCCCTTCATCTCGGGGAAGAGCCGCGGGTGTTTCGCGGCCTCCCACTCGACGCTCACGCGCGTGGTGGCCGACGACGAACGCAGTCCTCCGGTTTCCTGGATTTTCCCCACGGTGAGGTCGATCTCGGCGCCGATCTCGATGCCGCCGACCTCGACGTGGAGCGCCGAGGCCACGTCGTAGGCGCGTGATGCGGCCGCGCGGGTCGCGACCCGGAAGATCTCCTCCGGATCGTCGAGGAGCGCGTCCCGGACCCGCTCGTAGGGTCGATTCACGTAGTCGAAGGCCCGCAGGTGCTTGCTCCTGGCCATCCTCTCGCTCCGTGTCTCGCGACGTTCGATTCCCGGCCCCGCCACCCGGGACCCCGGTTACGGCTCCGGAACGCACGCCCCGGGCCGGAAGTCGGGCTCGCTCGATCACTCCGGTCGGTTCGCGCCGCCGCGTAGCATTCTCGCCGCACGCCCGCCCCGTCAAACGGGCCGGACGGCGGGACCGTGCCGGGACACGTTGCCGCACCGGTCGACACGCGGCGGGACGGGAGGTCCCGCTCCGGAGTTCAGGGTTCGTCGCCGTCGGGGATCCGGAGACCCTGCTTGAAGCGGAGCGCGATGTCGGCGGTGGCGGCGAAGTCGGCGAGCGGGTCGGCGCGCAGGCCGAGGAGGCTGGCCTCGGCCCCCTCCTCGAAGACGCCGATCCGGCGGTTCGGAAAGATGGAGCGTGGCGTGGCCCCGCTCCACATGCGCAGGACGTCGGCGTTCTCGAAGGCGTCCAGCGAGGCGAGCCATTCGGCTTCCGCGCGGCTGGTGCGGGCGTAGTCGTCGGAGCCCACGGCCAGGGTGACGCCCGCGTCGCGCAGGGTCGCCAGATTGTGCTCCACCACGGCCCGCCAGCGCGCGATGTCGTCGGCCGGCCCCTCGGCCCGGCTCACGAACGAGGCGGTCGTGACCACGACCACGCCACCCTCCGCGGCGAGGGCCGCGTCCGCCGCCGTGAGCCCGTGCGTGCCCATGTCCGGCACCCGCCCCTCCGGACCCGGCCGGAACCCGGGCAGGTGTCCGATCTCGTCGGCCCCTAGGCGGACGGCGGTCCGGAAGTCGGCGGCCGTCTCCACGTGCACGGTCACGCGGAGCCCCGACGCGTGCGAGCGCGCGACGACGGCGGACAGCGCGTCGGGGGCGAGTCCGCGCCAGCCATGAGGAAGCGAGTCGGCGGGCAGCTCGGAGTAGAGCAGATAGGCCTTCACGAAGTCCGGACGATCGGCGAGGAAGTCGTCCCACTTCGCGTGCACGTCATCCGCGAAGGCCGCCACCCGGAAGAACGCCCCTTCGCCGTCCTCCTCGCGGAAGATCCCGCGCTCGAGGTTGCGCTCGAAGAGGTCGATCGGATGTCCGCCGGGCCCCGTCCAGCCGCCCTGCGCGAACGCGCCGTCGATGGTCTCCACACGGCTCGCGAGAGACCGGGCCTGCACGCCGAAGCGCGGGATGGCGTCCGGGTTCTTCACGTAGAAGATCCCGGCGTCGAGGTACGCCGCCGCCACCGCGTCCAGCCGGCTGTCCTCGAGGTTGTGGTTGTGCGCCTCGCCGAAGGGCGGGACGATCCACAGCCCGCTCAGGTCGCGCGAGCTGTCCACGACCGCGGGTCTGGTCCGTGTCAGCCGGCCCGCCACGACGAACCACGTCTGCTCGGCGAACCCCTCTCCGTCGAACCAGCGTCCCCCCTCGAGTGCCCAGGTGGCCGATGCCGGCGCCGCCTCGAACCCCCGGGGCTGCGGTCCTTCCGCCCGCGGTTCGCCCGTGGGGCCGAAGGCGCCGGTCCAGACGGCCACAAAGAGCGACGAGCATCCCAATCCTCCGAGGGTCCTCTTCGTCGGCGGGCGGAGCGGCGGCATCGATCCTCCTGGGTTTCGCGGGGCGCGGTCTCACGTCGGCCATTGGCCTCTGGACATCCCGACCGCGACAAATCGTTGCTCCCGGTGCGCGCGCCCCGAGCCGCCGTCTACCCGCTCCCACCCTCGCTGCCGGCCGCCCGGGCCAGCGCCCCGGCGATGAACGCCCGCTTGTCCTCGACGTCCCGGAACCGGCGGTGCCGCTTGACGGTCCGGCGGTCGACCCGGCGTCCGCTGAGACCGAATCCGAGCACGTCGCCGATCTCGTAGTAGGCCCCGGCGTACGAGACCGCCGGACTGTCGAAACGCATCTCGACGAGCCCCTGGTCGGTGTTGCGGCGGCCCCGCGTGTACGTCGAGGTGTACCTGTAGCGCAGGACCCGGTCGGAGTAGACCGCATCCTGCGAGGTGGTCGTGGCCAGCCGGCTCCCGTCGGCGCCGAACGCCACGCCGGTCGAGCGATACTCCCCGTCCTGCCTCCGGATCTCGACCAGCATCCCGTGCGTGGGCCGGCCGCTCTCGGGATCCCTGCTGATGTCGAACCACCACCCCTCGATGTGATCGGGGCCCATGATGAGGCGGCGAAGCCACGGCGCGCGGTCGACGAGCGACTCCAGGAGGGCGTTGAGCACGAAGACGATGAAGAGGACGACCAGCAGTGTCACGGCGAACGCGGCCCCTCCGCTGGGGAAGAACGTGTCGAAGTAGCCGCGCAGGAGCTCCATGCCGGCCGCCGCCACCGAGGCGAGGACGAGGCGGTACCCGGTCTCGAAGCGATCCAGTCGATCCATGCACCCTCCGGCGATGAGGCCGTTCGCGTCGGCGGGCCCCCGACCGGGGTGCCCGGGCGGAAACGGGTACGATCCGCACGCGGGACGGGCAACACCGCGCCGTCCGTTTTGACAGCTTTCGGGGCGGCTGGTAGCCTCCGGACACGGAGGGTACGGTGCCCTCCGGACACGCGGGAGGAGCGAGCGCGGATGCCGGTGACGGAAGCCCTCGACCGAAGAAGGTTCGGCCAGACGCAGCGCAAGGACGCGTGGTGGATCCAGCCGCTCGTCGTCTTCATCGGGCTGGGCGCCTTCGTCGTCTACTCCACGTGGGCGGCGCTCCAGGGCGTGCACTACACGGCGGGGCCCTACCTGTCGCCCTTCTACTCGCCCGAGCTGTGGGGCACGTCGCACCACGCGCTCTTCGGGCCGCCCCCGGGCTGGTGGCCGTCCTTACTCCCGTGGTCCCCCGCCATCCTCATCCTGTGGGCGCCGGGCGGGTTCCGGTTCACCTGCTACTACTACCGCGGCGCGTACTACA
>Ga0299914_10000432_pt1 | contig 25174 bp, 27 predicted proteins | sample RVTome_10_FD_201361 | JGI IMG/M metagenome (GOLD analysis project Ga0299914, IMG submission 201361) | Soil microbial communities from uranium-contaminated site in the Upper Colorado River Basin, Wyoming, United States - RVT153D57 (version 2) ... | reverse complement strand
CGCAGAGGTGGGTGCCGATTGCATCGAGCTGCACACGGGCGAGTACGCGAACGCCGGATCTCCGACGCTGCGGAACCGGCTCGCCCGGGATCTGGCCGAGGCCGCGAAGCGTGCCCACGAGCTCGGCCTGGTCGTCCACGCAGGTCACGGTCTGGACTACCGCAATTACCGGGAATTCAAAGAATCCGTACCCTACGTGCACGAAGTTTCGATCGGATTCGCCGTCGTCTCCCGCGCCGTCCTGGTCGGGATGGAGCGGGCGGTCCGGGAGATGCTCGGCGTCGTGAAGCAACGTCCAAGCTAAGTACATCAAACCGCCAGGTCGATGACGTATGAGAGCCGCTGTGTCGCGCTCCACGGCGTTCCACCTCCTCGCGGTAGCGCCGCTATCACTCGTCAGCGCGCGTTGCGGTGCGCGCGCAGAGACCCAACGCCCTGATCGGCTCCGGCCGAAGCACAGATGAATCCACCTCTTCTACCTGACGACGTCCCCGAAGGGCACCGGAGCGGCTACGTCGCGCTCGTCGGTAAACCGAACGTCGGCAAGAGCACCCTGATGAACGCGCTGGTGGGTCGAAAGCTCTCCATCGTGACGCACAAGCCTCAAACGACCCGCCATCGCGTGCTCGGCATCCTTTCGGCCGAGAGCTATCAGATAATCTTCCTCGATACGCCCGGCATCATAAAGCCCCGCTACCGCCTGCACGAATCGATGATGCACGACGTGACCGACGCCGTCATGGATGCAGACCTTCTGGTCTTCATGGCCGACGCGCGGCGCAGCACGCCGGATGAATTCAGCCTCGAGCTCATCAAGGACCGTCCGGCGATACTGGCCGTCAACAAGATGGACCTCATACGGCAGGTCGATGCGCTGCCGCTCGTCGAATCGTACATGGCCCTCCGCGACTTCGATGCGGTCGTTCCGATCTCCGCGGCAAAAGGCTCGAATCTGGACGTGCTGCTCGAAACCATCGTCGATCGTCTTCAGCCCGGTCCGCCCTTCTATCCGAAGGAGATGATCACCGAGCACCCCGAGCGGTTTTTCGTCGCGGAGATCGTCCGTGAGAAAATCTTCGAGCAGTACCGCGAAGAGATCCCGTACTCCGTGCAGGTGAACATCGTGCAGTTCGAGGAGCGCGAAGGTGAGAAGGATTTCGTCTCCGCGGAGATCGTCGTCGGCCGCGACGCACAGAAGGGCATCCTCATCGGTAAGGGAGGCAGCGCGCTCAAGCGCCTGGGAACGGCGGCGCGAAAGGACATCGAAGCCTTTCTCGAACGATCGGTGTACCTCGATCTGCACGTGAAGGTGCGGGACGACTGGCGCGATCGGGCGGCGTACTTGCGATCCTACGGATATCGCACGTAGTCGACTAATCGCAAGTACGAGAACGTATGAGAGCCGCTGCATCGCGCTCCACGGCGTTGGACTCCGCGCCCCGATCACAGCGGCGTGGCTCCGCCGTCTCGATCAGCCCACAACACGAATGCCAATACCTTCTGCGGCAGGAATCCGGTACCGTGCGGGGATCTGAGCTTCGCGAAGTCGATAGGCACCGAAGGTGCGCCTCGCGGGATACGTTCGGCGAAGGAGCGTAAAGTGATCGGTGGGCATGTCGGCCCCGGCCGCCCGGTAGGCGCGCATCCGCCGGTCGTCGGCGGCTACGTCATACATGCGGCAGACGAGGTGGTGCAGCCAGTCCGTCTCTTCCAGGGTCGGATCCGGCGCACCGACGAGCAGCTCGCTCGAATCGACGGCGGCGGAAGGCGGCGGCATGGGGATCCCGATATGATGCGCAAGCGCCTCGAGCAGCATCAGCGTTCCGGCGATTTTTCCCTCGTAGGAGTATCCCGCAATGTGCGGCGTGGCGACGTCGACCCTCGCTACGAGCTCGGCGCAGGGAGCGGGCTCGTTCTCCCATACGTCGAGTGCGACGGCATCCGGACGCCCGTCGCCGCGGAGAAGTGCCCGCAGCAGCGCCTCGTTGTCGACTACCGGTCCCCGCGACGCATTGACGAGCCAGGAACCCGGCGCGAGGGCCTCGAGCTCTTCGGGGCCGAGCAGATGCCAGGTCCTGTGCGGCTCGCCGCGCCCGAGCGGCACGTGGCAGGTGACGATGTCCGCCTGGGAGAGGACGGCATCGATCGGTAGAAATGAATGCTGGCGACCGGCGGCTTCGGCCGCCAGCGCGCGCGGGGGATCATTCTCGAGCACGTTCATTCCGAGCGCTCGAACGCGGAGTGCCAGCCGCCCGCCGATGTTTCCGCATCCGATGATTCCGATGGTCTTGCCGCGCAGCCCCTGCGCGCGCCGCACGGCGAGACGTAGGAGCACCGACAGCACGTACTCGACCACCGACTCGGCATTCGATCCGGGGGCGGACGCCCACCCAATCCCGCGATGACGCAGATATGCGGTATCAATATGATCCATGCCGGTGGTGGCGGAGCCGACGAACCGCACGGCGCTTTTCGCCAACAGGTCGGCATCGACCTGCGTCACGCTGCGCACCAGCAGCACATCCACGGACTCGAGACCGTCTCCAGAAATTGCCTCGCCGGGCACGACCCGTACGTCGCCCATGGAGCGGAAGAGCTCCCGTACGAGCGGAATGTTCTCGTCAGCCAGAATGCTTAAGGTCGGCATACGTTTTGTAAGAATCGTCGAATCTGTGACGAAAGTGGCGGCGAGCCGGCCATTCGTGAAGATGGTGGTAAGGGAGCGGCCGAATACGAACAACCCTGCCTCGCCTCGCTAAAAGGCTGAATGTCTGTGGGGAATCCGTCGAGGAACGCTTGCGACGTGGCTGCGCAGCCGACGAGCCGGCACGCCTACAACCGGCCAAAAATTGAAATGTTGAGACGCTGTGGGGGGAGTGAAACCTGCGGCTGCATCGTTCGTTGATCGGATCCTGCCACGAATTGCGTGAGCGTATGAGGTTGCGGGCGCCTTCAACTCGTCGATCTGTTTTTGGTGTGCATGTCGTTGGAACGGCCCGTATCACCCTCTACACGAGCTTGAACGTCGCCGAATTCGGAATCCGTTTCATTCACATCGTGGATAGATGAGAAAAAGGCATATACCGGATTACCTTCTCTTTGCCGCGTTGATCGTGTTCCTCGGCTCCTCTGCGCTCCGCGGCGAGTTTAGCGAGAAATCGATGACGACGGCATTCGTCCCGACCGCTTCGATGACCTCAATCAGCGCCGAGGAGGTCGAGGCATCTCAGGCAAAGTACGAGCACCTGGTCGAGACCCTGCAGCGAAATCCGCAGCGGCTCGCGCCTCTCCCGGTCAGCACGATCGATTCCGAGACGCTCTGGCTCGCACGCGCCATCTATTCGGAGACGAAGCGTCCCGTGGAGATGGAGCTGGTTGCCTGGGTTATTCGAAACCGGGTCGAAACGCGCTATCGCGGGCGGCAAACGTACCGCGACGTGGTGCTAGACCCTTTTCAGTTCAGCGCCTTCAATCCAGCGAACGGCAAGCGCTGGTTCTACGCCAACCTCGAGCCCCAGACCGATCTCGGGAGCTGGCAGCGCGCGCTCACGATCGCCTATCGCGTACGGCTCGCCCAGCCCGAATATCGCCCGTTTTCGATCCGGACGCGCCATTTCTACAGTGAGCGTTCTATGCTGGGCAGCCCTCATCCGGAATGGGCCGCCGGCAAGCGTCCCGTCATACCCCAGCGTCGCGTAACCATCGACGAACGCCGTTTCCGATTTTTTGAAGGCGTCTCGTAGCGCGGCGGCACGGCAGGACGATGTCTCGCGACTAGGCACGGCCGAGAGGCCGTGCCTTTTTTGTTACGCCCCATCCCAAACCCGCCCTCGCTCGGAGCCGTTAATGAGGTAGCAGTTCCGTCAACGTGGGAGGACGCCGTATGGCCGCGCATTCAACGACACGAACCGAACCATGGGAAGAGATCCTGAAGGGCTCCGACAAGGAAGCCTTCCAGAAGGTCGTCATGCCGCACATGGACGTGCTGATAGACGCCGCGCGGCGCGATCTGACGTATTATGTGCGAAACGGCGCCCTTCATGAGGGTGATTTCTCGCCGGAGGAGCTCGTCGGAGAAGGGTTGATCCACTCCTGGAAGCACCGCAAGGTGCGCCCGGCAGACATGCCGCTCCGCTCCTGGCTGCTGAGCACGCAGCACCGGGTGACGCGCGGCCTGGTCGGCCGCTTTCGAACCTATCGACGAGAGAAAGAGCTCTCTCTCGATGAGCCCGTATCGATCAACGCAGATTCGGGCGATACACAGGAATGGTTCTGGGACTGGTATCAGCCGGAGCAGGAATTGACGTGGGAAGACGTCATTCCCGCAGGCGAGTCCGTCGATGAGGCGATGGAGCTGGATGCATCGAGCGCGCGACTGCTGGAAGAGTCAGATCGCCGCCACGCGCTTATGCTCCACGACGAATTCCAGATGGCGCTGCCGCACATTTCCTTCGCAATCAACCGGAGTCCGGATGACGTAGCGAGACTCCTCCAGCAGGCGCGCGCCGGCCTTGGCGACCGGCGACGCTACGATCAGGGGCAGGACGCTCAGGGCCGGGACGCGGAGCGCCGGCAGGGCGCACCCTCGAACGAGCCGGACCGTTCGGACGCCTAGAAGCCTGTTGAAAATCCGAATGAACGCGGGGCCGGCCGAGAAATTGTGCAGATCAAGGCGCGCGACAAGCCGAGAATGAGACGTACTCAGGTACGTCGCAGTGATCGGCGCGGAGTGCAACGCAGAGCTGCGCGATTTATCAACGGCCCTTGTCCGTTCGGATACCTAGCCACTCCTCAGCCACCCCGAAGAAGAGCCGGGGGACCGAACCCGGCGAATCGACGCAAACCGTTTCCGGTGTGAGCCGCTCTACAGGCCAATGCCCAGGCTGAGCATTACCGCATTCAGCCGCTGTTCCTCGTCCGGCGTTATTATCACGTCCCCAATCGAATACTCCTCCTCCGTGAAGCTCGTGACGCCGAAAGTGTACTTGAGCTCCGGGTAAAAGCGGAGCCCCGCAAGTCCAACCTCGAGCCCGACTCCCGCGCCGGCCGCCAGGCTGAAGGACTCGAGACGGTCCTCGTTGTTCGTATCCGTGGCAAATCGCAGGACCGGACCGGCCATGACGTACGGGGTCACGAGTGGCAGAGTCATTCTCAACCGCACGTCGAGCGGGACTTCCAGGAAGGTCACCACCTCATCGTCGATGAAATCGGTTGCGAATCCTTCCGTCTCCTCGGGATCGAAGATCTTCCCCGCGTCCATATATCGCACGCCGGGACGAAACGCGACGGGACCGAGCGGCAGATCGAACCAGAGATGCACGTGCCATCCCGTTACGTTGTCCAGTGTGGCGGTCCGGTCACCGGATTCGATGTCGCCCAGTGAGTTGAAGTTGGCACCTGCCGATATCCCCATCCCCTGCGCCATCGAAAGCGTCGGAGCGGCGAGGCCGATCAGGAGTGCGGCGAGCGGAAGGAGGATGCTGGTCCTAGGAAGCATAGTGCGGTCTTGTCGAGTTAGTAGATGCGTTCTCAGCCTATCGGCCGGCGACGACCCCCCGGATACTACCCGACCGGCAATCGCAAGTCACCGGTCTGCAACCTCGAGCGGTAACGCGAGTTTCTGCGTGTGGTACGGCCAACGAAGCCGTAACAATGTACGGGTCCGTATCCCGGACCGTCATCCATCCTCGGTGCAGGCGATTCATCCATGAAGATCGGCATTACGTGCTACCCCGTCTACGGAGGCAGCGGCGTGGTGGCCACCGAGCTCGGCAAGGCACTCGCGCTCAAAGGTCATCAGATACATTTTATCGCCTACTCGATGCCTTTCCGCCTCAACCACGTGACGGAGAGCATCTATTTCCACGAGGTGGCGGTCAATGCCTATCCCCTGTTCGAGTACCCGCCGTATTCGCTGGCGCTGACGAGCAAAATGGTAGATGTGGCTCGCTTCGAGGATCTCGATCTACTGCACGTTCATTACGCCATCCCGCACGCGACCAGTGCGGTCCTCGCCCGCCAGATCCTGGAAGAGCAGGGCCTGACCGTGCCGGTCGTAACCACGCTGCACGGCACGGACATCACGCTGGTGGGGCAGGACCCCGGATTCGCACCCGTCGTCAATTACTCCATCAACCAGTCCGACGGGGTTACGGCCGTCTCGAATTATCTCCGTCGTGAGACGCAGGAGCACTTCAACATCACGCGGGAAATCGAAGTCATTCCGAACTTCATCGACACGGAGCGCTTCGTGCGTATGAACAAGGAGCACTTCAAGCAGGCCCTTTGTCCGGATGGCGAGAAAGTGCTCGTGCATGTCTCAAATTTTCGACCTGTGAAGCGAGCCGGCGACGTCGTCCACGTTTTTCATCGCCTTCTCGAAGAGGGACTCTCCGTAAAGTTGCTCCTCGTCGGCGACGGCCCCGATCGTACGCCGGTGCAGCGGCTTGCACGCGAGCTCGGCGTCTACGACGACATCCGTTTCCTGGGGAAGCAGGAACCCATCGAGGAGATCCTGTCGATTGCCGACGTGTTTCTCATCCCGAGCGGATCGGAGACCTTCGGGCTTGCGGCCCTTGAAGCGATGGCGTGCAGCGTCCCGATCGTATCGAGCGACATCGGCGGCTTGCCCGAGCTGAACGTCGATGGTGAGACGGGCTTTCTGTGTCCCCTCGGCGATCTCGACGCGCTGACGAAACGTACGCGACAGATCCTCTCCGACGAGGAGCTCCACGGGAGGATGAGCGCGGCGGCCCGGCAGCGGGCGGTCGAGATGTTCGACCAGAACCGGATCGTTCCCCACTATGAGGCCTACTACGAGCGCATTCTGGAAGCGGCTCAGTCGCGGGACGTGACGGTTTAGTGGATTCGCTCACCGAATGGTAACCGTGGTGTGACGACAGCCGAGGCGCGCAAACCGCTGCACCGCGGCTTGAGTAGTATCCATCACGAAGTACATGTTTGAAGCAGGATGGCTTGAGATGCAAAACTCACCACTGAACGTCCGCTCGCCCGAAAACCGCGTCGACCCGTCACTATTCGCCCCCACGCGCCGCACGTCCGCAGTCAGCACCTCGCTCACGAGGATTCTTCTCGTCCAGTTCCGCAACGGGGAGGCCGTCGATCGGCATCCCGAGCTCAAAGCGCTGATCGACGACGGCTGGTCCATCCGGAGTGCGGTCCCTCGCATCGTGGAAGCGGAAGGGACGAAGCTGCTGGTCGTGCTCGGCAAGCCGCCGGCGCCCGGGACGCGGGCAGCTGCGGTGCGCTCGCGAGACCGCACGAAGAAGACTCAGCTCGCCGGTTCCTGACCGGTAAGGAACGGATTCGACCGGCGTTCCTCTCCGATGGTCGTGGCTGGACCATGGCCTGGGTGCACGTCTACGTCGTCGCCCAGCGGTATGAGCTTCCGGAAGATCGATTCCATGAGCTGCGGGAGCGAACCTTGCCAGAGATCCGTCCGCCCTATCGATCTCTGAAAGAGCACGTCCCCGGCCAACACGCTCCGTGCGGGCTCATCGAAGAAACTGATCGAACCCGGTGAATGCCCCGGCGTGTGAAGCACGCGCAGCGTGACGCCGCCGAACGTCACCGTATCGTCCTCGTCTAGAAATCCTTGCGGCTCCGGCGGCTGTTCGACGTCTACGCCGAACAGCCTGGCCTGCTCTTCGGCGGCCAGGAGCATGGGTCTGTCCGCCCTGTGCATTTGAAAGCCCATCCCATAGAGATCCGCGAAGTGGCGGCATCCGAAGATGTGATCGATGTGGGCATGCGTCAGAAGGAGGTGCCGCATCGTCAGGCCGTTCTCACTGACAAACCGCTCCACGGCCGCCTTTTCCTCGTCGGTCGAACAGCTCGGATCTACGAGAACGGCCTCGCCTTCGTCATGACAGACGTAACAGTTGGTCTGAAACGGATTACACGTAAACGATCTAATCTGCATCGGGGCTGGCGAAGCGAATGGTCATGAGGGCAACGCGGGCGGAAGTCCGTCGGCGCTCGAACAAGCGGCAGGCGCGGTCGTAAACCGCGCGGGGCGATCTCGTTCCAGATGGCTCCGACAGACTCGAAAACGCACCATCCCCCGCAGCGGCTCCGCCATGAAGCGGCTTCACGGATTGATCCTCCGAATGCTGCCCGGCCCAATTCTGGGCTGGCTCGGGCTGGTGATGTTTCTGCTGCTGATGCAGTTCCTGATCAAGTACCTTCCCGACCTCGCAGGGAAGGGGCTTCCCTTTACCGTGATCGTGGAGCTGATCGCGTACAATCTCGCCTACATGCTTGTGCTGGCCGTACCGATGTCCGTCCTCATCGGCACGATGATGATCTTCAGCCGCCTGTCCGAGTCCCGTACATACGTCGTCGTCAAATCGTCCGGCATCTCGCCCATCCAGTTGATGTGGCCCACGCTCTTTCTGGGCGTGCTGATTACCGCGGGCATGACCTATTTCAACAATCTCGTCCTGCCGGAGGCCAACTTCCGCGCGCGGAACCTCTGGACCGACATCCGCCAGGCACGCCCCGCCTTCGAGCTTCGCGAGGGCGTCTTCTACGACGGGCTGAGCGAGTACAGCATTCTCGCCCAGAGGATCTCGTCGAATGCCGATCGCCTCGAAGACGTCCTCATCTACGATTACACGGACGATGAGAGCTTGCAGAGCGTCATCAAGGCGAGTGCCGGGCACGTTCGGTCGTTGGACGGCAGGCCGGAGCTTCTTTTGACGCTATTCGACGGCGAGGTACATCGGATGCGGACGGGGGGGTCCGATCCCGCCGAAGAACGTTACGAGCGACTGGCCTTCGGCCGGTATCAGCTGCGGCTGGACCTCTCCGAATTTGCCTTCGAGCGCAGCGGAGAAGGTCGAGACTACCGGTCCGATCGCACGATGCGCACGCTCGACATGGTCCATATCGTCGACTCCCTGCAGCAGAGCGTCGAGGCGGCGCGGCGGCGCCTCGTGCAGGACGGCCTGCAGCTCGCCGTCCAGAAGCAGGTCGATCTGGCGTCGGGTCCCGACCAGTCCGACGTGCTTCCCGTTCCGCGCGTCGGCCTTGCGGGATTGGATACCACCCTGCTGCAGCGTACCTATCAGATGGCCTTCAGCCAGGCCCGCTCGGCCCATACCGTCGTCGATGAGACGCACCGAACGGTCGTCTGGGAATCGCAGCGGGCGGACCGGTTTCGCGTCGAGATCCACAAGAAGTTTTCGATCGCGATCGCGTGCTTCATCTTCGTGCTGATCGGCGCCCCGCTCGGGCTGAGTCTACGGCGTGGCGGTCCGGGTGCCGTAGGTGTCGTGGCGACCGGCATCTTTCTGTTCTACTGGGTCACGCTGGTTCAGGGCGAGAAGCTCGCCGATCGCGGTTTCCTGACGCCGTGGGTCGGCATGTGGACCGCCAACCTCGTCATGCTCAGCCTCGGCGTGTTCCTGATGATCTACGTGTCCGCCGACCTCCGCGCCACACCCCCCTTGCGTAAACGCCTACAGCAGCTCAAATCCCAACCCCCACCCCCAACCGATTAACCGACCAACCGACCAACCGATTAACCGATCAACCGTAAAAAATGTTGTATCTCGTCCCGACGCCGATCGGCAATCTCGAGGACATCACGCTGCGTGCGCTCCGAACGCTGAAGGAAGTCGACCTCGTCGCGTGTGAGGACACGAGGACCTCGGGCGTGCTCCTGTCGCACTACGAGATCGATACGCCGAAGACGAGCTATCACGAGCACAACGAATCCACGAAGGCCGCACAGCTCGTAAAGCAGATGCAAGCGGGCAGCCGCGTCGCGCTGATCAGCGATGCGGGATCGCCCGGCATCTCCGACCCCGGCTTCTACCTGGTGCGTGAATGCATGCGCTACGACATCCCCGTCGAGGCCCTGCCGGGTGCTACAGCCGTCATTCCGGCACTCACCCTGTCTGCGCTGCCGGTGGACCGTTTCGTGTTTGAGGGATTTCTTCCGACCAAGAAGGGCCGGTCGACGCGGCTCGAGGAGCTGCGCGCCGAGCCGCGCACGATGATCTTCTACGAGTCGCCCTACCGCGTCGTGAAAACGCTCGCACAGTTTGCGGAGGTCTTCGGTGCGAATCGTCCCGCGTCAGCCGCGCGCGAGATGACGAAGAAGTTTGAGGAGGTCCGACGAGGAACGGTCGCTGAGCTCGCTTCGTATTTCGGCGGCCCCGGCAAGGTCCGCGGTGAGTTCGTGCTCGTTGTGGCCGGTGCGGGGGTTACCACCGAAATTTGGAATCCCTGATCCCTACCCGAGCACCGCCATCCCCGACCAGCATCCCCGACCGCCATCCCAGTCCGGCATCCCCATAAGGCGGAGGAAACGCCCTCGTCCCGGAGACGTTACTCAGAAGCATCCCACCGCTTGCAAGCTGATTGATTCATGAACTGGAATCTCACCGATCGCATCGTTGCAGGCGTCGTGTTCGTCTTCGGTCTCGTCCTCTACGGTCTGACCGCTTCGCCGACCGCCTCCTTCTGGGATGCCGGAGAGTTCATCGCCATCGCCAATCGTCTCGAGGTCTCCCACCCGCCCGGTGCACCGTTCTACATGCTGGTGGGACGCCTCTTCTCCATGTTCGTCCCTGCGGCGTACGTCGCGCTCTCAGTCAACATGGTTTCAGTGCTGGCCAGCGCCGTGACCATCCTCCTGACCCACCTGATCATCGTGCGGCTGGTCCGTGAATGGCAGGGGCCGGTCGCGACGTGGACCACGTCCGAGCGCATTTCGGCGCTGGCAGGGGGCGTCGTCGGCGCCGCAGCGTTCGCCGCGTCGGATTCGTTCTGGTTCAACGCCGTCGAGGCCGAGGTCTACGCGATGTCGATGTGCTTCACGGCCCTGGTCGTCTGGCTGATCATGCGGTGGAGCGAACAGGCCCGTGCCGAGGAGGCGGTGCTGTCCGGCGCCCCGCATCCCTTCGGACTGCGTGCGAACCGGTACCTCGTGCTGATTGCCTACCTGTTCGGGCTCGCTATCGGCGTGCATCTGCTGAACCTCCTCGCGGTGTTCTTCATCGCGCTCATCTTCTTTTTCACGGAGATCGACAAACCCGCCTGGGACTCGTGGACGCGGTGGCGAGGCATCGTGCTCGCCGGCGTGGTCTCCTCGGTCGTGTTCCTGTTCATCTATCCCGGCGTCGTACAGTACCTGCCGTCGATGGCCGGAGCGAGCGGCATGCCGATCTTCTTCGTCGTTCTGCTGCTCGCTGCCGTAGCCGCAGGCGTTTATTTCACGCACACCCGGGGCATGGCCACGGCCAATCTGGTGATGGTCTGCCTCTCGGTCGTGCTGATCGGCTACTCGACCTATGCCGTCATTTTCATCCGCAGCGCCGCCGATCCCCCGATCGACGAGAACGATCCGGAGACGACGGAAGCGATCGTCTCCTACCTGAAGCGTGAGCAGTACGGCCAGACGCCGCTGCTAAAGGGACCCAACTACGACCAGCGCATCGGACAGATCAACTACGACGAGGAGGTCTTCTTCCCGCGGCGTCATTCGCCCGATCCGAACCACATGAACGTATACCGGCAGTATGAGTCCGACTGGGACTTCTTCTGGCAGCACCAGGTCGGGCATATGTATGTCCGGTACTTCCTGTGGCAGTTCGTCGGGCGGGCGAGCGACGTACAGAATGCCCCTCCTGCCACCGGTTTCCGGTTTGTCGACGATCGCTCGGGAGCCGGCGAGTATTTTCGGCAGACGCCCTCTGAACGTGCCGCGCGAAACGTCTACTACGCCCTTCCTCTCCTGCTCGGCCTGATCGGCGCGGGCTTTCACTTCAGCAGGGATTGGCGGCGCGCCTTCAGCGTCCTCGTGCTCTTCCTCGTCACGGGGATCGGGATCATCCTCTACCTGAATCAAACGCCGATGCAGCCGCGCGAACGGGACTATTCGTACGTGGCGAGCTTCTTTGCCTTCAGCCTCTGGATCGGCATCGGGGCCACCGGCATCCTGCAGCTCGCATCGGATGCCGTACGGGGAAAGCTGAGCGGGTCGGCGCGGCGCGCGCTGCTGGTCGGGATCGGCGCGCTCCTGTTTCTGGCCGTGCCGGGATGGATGGTTAAGGAGAACTATTTCGACCACGACCGTTCCGGCAATTACGTCGCTCCCGACTACGCGTACAACATGCTCAACAGTCTGGACGAGAACGCCGTCGTCTTTACCAACGGCGACAACGACACCTTTCCACTGTGGTACATGCAGGAGGTCGAGGGCGAGCGCCGCGATGTCCGCGTCGTCAACCTTTCCCTGCTCAACACGTCCTGGTACATCAAGCAGCTCAAGAACCAGTGGTCTCGCGAGTCGGCACCGATCCCGATCTCCATGTCCGACGAAGCGATCGACGAGATCGGCGTGCGCCGGTGGGAGCCGCGCACCATCGAGCTGCCCGTCAATCCGCGGCAGTTCGAGACAGAATCGGAAGTCTACCTGCCGGAGCCGGACACGAACCTGCTCATGAACCCGATGCGGTGGCGGCTCGACGGACGTCCCTACAGTGACGAGTTCAACATCCTGTATGCGGCGGATCAGGCCTCGCTGGACATTATCGCGACGAACGCCCAGCAGGGTTGGGAGCGGCCGATCTACTTCGCCGTGACCGTGAGCCCGGACGGTCAGCTCAACCTGCAGAACTTCTTCCACCTGGAGGGGCAGGCCTTTCAGGTGGTGCCGATCCCGCACGACGAGCAGCTGGGGCGCATCGTCCCGTCCGTGACGCCCGAGCGGCTGATGAACTTCCGTTTTCGCAACGTCGCCGACCCGGACGTCTACTTCGATGAGAACATTCGGCGCATGGTGGACAACTACCGCAACGTCTTCGGCCATACCGCGCAATCTCTCGCCGAAATGGGGCAGCAAGACGAGGCCGTCGCGCTGCTCGATACGGTGATGGCGAAGGTACCGTTCGAGACGATCCCGGGCGACGAGCGCTCGTTCCTCCTGCTGGCTCGGGCCTACCAGGATGCCGGCGCCGGCGAGAAGAGCCTCGCGCTGGTTCGACGCGCGGAACCCATCGTCCTCCACCGGCTCGAGAATGCGCGCACGTCGCAGGAGCTGGATCTCGCGGCAGAGTACATTCAGATTCTGCGAGCCACCTACCTGAACGCACAGGCCTATGAGGCCGCCTCGGAATTCAGCGGCCGCATCGCCGAGGTGCTCGATGACACGTCCTATCGCCAGTCGCCAGAGGAATTTCGACAGCTCTACGAAGAATCTATCGATCCCGACGCAGCGCCGGCGGGTTCCTGATCCGGGGAAATCGGGCGGGCCGTGCTCGTCCCAGCCTATCTACACGTCAACCATTCTTCCCAGAGGCTTCTAGGAATGGTGGTTGCACCTTTTCCACCATTGCATATGAAAATTTGACTGGGCATCTAATTGCCTATATATTCATGACGTTCTCGGCCTGGTGCAAAGTCGTATGCATTTGCGTCCACGCATTCGGGCCTTGTGCATCCGGGCTCGTAAGATCGGCTCGTTAGCAGTCGACGCGTGCCTGGCCAGAGCGTACCGGTCGCCCCGCGATCCCCTAATCGCCCGTTTCCGTGGAATCGTCCTTTCACCCCCACATAGATACCCGTAACGCCCAGGGATTATTCGGAGGCATCGCATGAGTACTCGTCGAAGCGTCGTTAAGTGGTTCGACGCGAAAAAAGGATACGGCTTCATCGTGCATCCTGAAGGTAGCGCCGATATTTTCGTGCATTATTCGGCGATCGAGACCGATAGGCGCTTCAAGACGCTGCGTACCGGGCAGGTCGTGGACTTCGACCTCGACGACGGTCCGAAGGGCCTGCACGCCACCAATGTCGTCCCGACCGAGGAAGACGATCGACCGACGGACGATATGATGCCCCGAGAGCACGTATCGACGCCGGAGATGCACGAGCAGTCCTACAGCGGAGATTCTTCGTCGGCCGGCTCCATTCAGGCCGCGATCTAGTACTTCCCTGGACAAGTCCGCGTACATTCGAGTGCCGCACTCTCGGTGTCATACGCTTACTTATCCAAGGAAGTACTGACCGCTCGACGTCCCGTTGTTTTTGCCGGAGCCAGCGCCTATTTTCGTCCGGTGTACGAGGAGAACCGCGCCCGTTCGGCCCTCTCAGGCCGCCACAGCTATGCGGCAGTTCCAGTTAGACCTGTGAAGGTGCAGTACCCCTTCTATGTCCTTCTCCTTCTCCGACGAAGATTTTGACCGCGTAGCCGACGTGCTCGGCGTGCCATGCAAACGCGACCAGGCTCTCGTTCGCTACGAGCTTCACGATGAGGCCAGCGGCCGACGGTTATCTCTCGAGATCAATCCTCATGTCGAGCTCCCGGAGGGAGTACGCCAGGAGCAGCCGGGAAACCTCGTCTCCATTTACGCGGCCAGCTCGTTCCTTCAAATCCAGGGCTGCACGGGCTTCATCGCCAGCAGGGAGCTCGGGGAAGTCATCTTCTTTGCCCGGCGCGGCGGCGCGACGAACGGTCTCGTGGTCGAACGCGAAGCGGGCTGTTCGCTGTATGCCAACGTCGACGCCCGCCTGCTGTCGGCGGACTTTACGCAGCTCCCTTCCGAGCTCATCATGAGCAGTGTCGCCCTTTCCATGACGGAGACGCTCTTCGACGATCTGGGCTGATGGTCGGGCCGTTCGGATTCGACGCTGGCGGCTTCGCAGCAGACGCGGGCGGCATATCGATCGCCCTGCAGCATCCATCCATCGGCTTTCCGGCGGACGCGTGCCGCATTCTGCTGGAGCACGTACTCGACGAAGAAGGCGTGGAGCTTCGCCGCCTGCTCGTGGTGCTCGCAGACCACGCCACCGTCCTGGACATCAACCGGCGCTTTCTCGATCACGACTACCACACGGACGTGCTCGCCTTCGATTACGGCGCGGCGGAAGGCGCGGTGGAGGGTGAGATCTACGTCGATCTCGATACGGCTCGCGAGCGGCACGCCGAGTTCGCCGCCGGCTTCCGGGAGGAAGTGCTGCGGTATGCCGTCCACGGGCTGCTCCATCTCATAGGCTATTCCGACAAGACGGACTCCGGCGAGGCAGAAATGCAGGCGCTGGAGGACCGGTATCTCGAAGCGGCCTCCTGATGGCCTCCGCACCGTGTTCGCACCCGTCCGCATGCACGGAATCTACGATGGCTGTAGGCCCGAACCACAATCGTCCGTACCGGTTGATTAGGATGCGGTCGCCGAGGTAATAATGAAACTGATGTGGCCCCTGTAGCGAGGCGCCGGGCCGGTGGCGCAGGGCATGCGTGCTCCGGCCGCGTGGTTCCAGTAACATGAAGAGGTACCTATGCAGACGCAGATCACCGCTCGCCATTTCGATGCCGACCAGGCTCTCAAGGAGTATGCCGAATCCAAGCTGGCGACCCTGGAACGCTACTACGACGGCATTACGGATGCTCGGGTCGTTCTGAGCCAGGACGGTGCTCCGGGCAAGAGCAAGTCCGCCGAAGTGTTCGTCCAGGTCTATCAGCAGACACTCTCTGCAACCGGCAGCGGATCGACGCACGAAGATGCGGTCGACCAGTGCGTAAAGGCCCTTCGCCGTCAGGTCAAGAAGTATAAGGCCAAGCTTCGCTCTACCGATCGCGACTACCTGAAGTAGCGGGGACGACCGGCAGCATCCCGTCCGCCGCGGCGATCAGGCCATTTTCCGGAGCGGCTCCACGACACGGGTAACGTGTTCTGGGTTGGACATGATGTAGAAGTGGAGGCAGGGAACGCCGGCACTCATGAGCTCCTCGCACTGAATCCGTGCCCAGTCGATGCCGATCTCCGGAACGTCCGCGTCATCGGCGGCCTCGACCTCGGCGGCGAGCGATTCCGGGACGCTCACGTGGAAGAAGCTGGGCAGCGTCTGCAGATGGCGCTTGTTCGTGAGGATCTTAAGCCCCGGAATGATGGGCACCGTGATGCCGACATCCCGGCAGGCCTCGACGAAGCGGAAGTACGCATCGTTGTCGAAACACATCTGTGTCACGATGTAGCAGGCGCCCGCGTCCACCTTGCGCTTCAAGTTCAGGACGTCCCAGGTCATATTGGGCGCCTCGTAGTGCTTCTCCGGATACCCGGCAACGCCGATGCAGAATTCGGTCGGCTGCGCGTCGATCATCTCCTCCAGATAGCATCCGCGGTTCATCGCGACGATCTGTTCGACGAGGTGCAGGGCATAGTCATTGCAGGACCGGTCCGGACGGACCGGCTTCTGATAGCCGTGATCGTCGCCCTTCAACGCCATGACGTTCTGGATGCCCAGATAGTTGAGCTCGATCAGGGCATCCTCGGTCTCTTCGCGCGTGAACCCGTGGCAGAGGATATGCGGCACCGTCTCTATGCCGAAACGGCTTCTAATGGCCGCGCACACACCGAGCGTGCCGGGCCGTTTACGCTTGACGTGTCTCGTCACGGACCCGTCGGGCATCTCTTCGTAGTAGACTTGCGCCGAATGGCTGGTTACGTCGATGAACGGCGGGTCGAAACGCATGAGCTCCTCGACCGTCTCGAAGATCCGGCGCACGGAACCACCGCGCTTGGGTGGGATGATTTCGTAGGAAATGAGCGGCTCGGTAGCCCGGTCTATAAATTCGATTACCTTCATCTACGGGTGATTTTCGTTCCTCGATGCCGTAAATATAGAGGTGCAGCGCGCAATGCGTTCGTCGGCCGCCGCTTCTGACGCGACGCGTGATAACCTCGAGCGATCCGTCTTACCCTTAAATCGTGTTGGATGTTCGATGACCGGAATCATCTTTGCGACCGAGGAAGAAGCGGCACCCTTTCTGGAGGAATACAAGCGTGGACGGTTTGACGACCTTCGCGAAGGCGATACCCTCTTCGATGACGACATCTTCGTATCCCTCACGGGGCTCGGAAAGATCAAAGCCACGCTCCGTACGGAGCGCTTCTTCCAGCAGCACCGGCCCGAGCGCATCATTCACGCCGGGATGTGTACGGCGCTGAGCGATCAGTTCTCCGTGGGCAACCTGGTCGCGGCAGATCAGGTGTTCGAAGGGGACCGCATCGAGCTGGCCGCACCCACCTACCCGCGCATGCCGCTGGACGTGCTCTTCGACGACCTGCCGAGCGGAACGCTCGTAACGCAGGATCACGTCGCGAGCAACAGATCGGAGAAGAGCTACTGGCAGCGCATTGCCGATATGTCCGACATGACGGGCTACGCCGTCGCCTACGTGGCCGCGACGCATGGCGTTCCGTGTCACATCCTCAAGGCGGTCACGGGCCACATAAGCGACGATACCCAGGAGTTCAGAAGAAATTTGACGAGCGCATGCCTGGCCGTTTCCACGTTTCTCGTCGCGAAGCTGGGGGAGATGGAAGCAGCGCAGTAGCACGGCTGGCCACGTGGGAGCGCGTAGCACGGCTCGCCACGCTCGGGCCGGTGGCACATAGGCGGAGACGATCGCTCAGTCCCGGCATCGAGTATGGTGGCCTTTTCTGAGCGCCGGCGATAGATCCATACACGAATGACTTTGCGACCCGTATCCATACCAATGGAGGTGCACCATGAGTGCATTCCTGAAGCTGTCGCGATGGCTCGAATTGAACCGCGACCACGCGTTCGACTTGCTTCGCATGTATCTGGGGATCGGCCTCTTCGCCCGGGGTGTCCTCTTTCTCGTCCGTCCTGAAACGTACACCGCACTGATCTCGGGTGCGGGCGCGACGTTCGTCACGTCGCCGGCGGTCATGTACCTGGTTGCGGCCTTACACCTGGTTGGAGGCGCGATGCTGGCGGCAGGGCTGTTCACGCGCCTGGCGGCAATCGTGCAGATACCGATCCTGCTCGGCGCTGTGTTCCTGGTCCACCTGCAGGGCGGCCTCTTCACGGCGAGCCAGTCGTTCGAGTTCTCGGCGCTCGTGCTCTTCCTGCTGCTGCTCGTATTCCTTCACGGCTCAGGGCGATGGTCCGTCGATGCGATGCGGACGCGCACGTACATTCCCTTTCAGCCGTACGTCGATCAGTTCGATCGAACGGGCAACCTCGCCTTCGAGCTTCTGCGGATCTATCTGGGAATCGGACTGTTCGTCCGCGGCATCCTCTTCATCGCCAACTCGGGCGCCTTCATGGACCTCATCGGCACCTCCTCAGCCGCCTGGCTCACCTCGGTCGCATTGATCCATTATGTGGCGCTTTCACATCTCGTCGGTGGCATCATGATCGCCATCGGCCTCTTCACAAGGGCAGCCGCTCTCGTGCAGCTGCCTATCCTGTTGGGCGCCGTAGCCGTCGTGCACTTTCAGGGCGGGCTGATCGCTCCCAGCCAGTCGCTGGAATTCTCCGCACTCGTCCTGTTTCTCCTTCTGCTGGTGTTCCTCTGGGGATCCGGAGAGCTCTCCGTCGACAACTACGTCGTCGACCGGCCGGCCGAGGAGGAGATCTATCGTCATGCCGGCGCGCTCGGTGCTCGCAGCACTATGCCGCAGCCGCTCCTCTCTCCCGAGCCGAGCGCCATCGCGCTGGCCACGTGTTCGTGCGGCCACGGCATCGATCACCAGCGCGTTTCCGCACATGCGCGCTACAGCATGTGGGGGGCCATGTATTTCCTATCGGGGATCACTGGACCGCCGAAGGAGATCGTCTACCAGTGCGGCGACTGTGGGGAGATCATCGCCACCACGCGCGAGCCCGAAGAGCTCGAACGCTACCGCTATCCGTGAGCTCGCTGCCAGGCGTTCACGAAAGAAAGCACCGATGCAGCAGGGCTTCTCAGACGCCGGGGCCTGAGGACTGCTCGGTAAGCCATGCCTCGAAGTCCGAGGCGGAATGGACGGTGAAGTACCCCCGCATCCTGTAGTGGCCGACGCCGCATAGCTGGGCGCAGGCGATCTCCCACTCTCCAGTGCTCGTCGGGATGAAGTAGAGCGGGATCGAGAGACCGGGGATCGCGTCCTGCTTCACCCGCATCTGGGGAAGGCTGAAGCTGTGGATGACGTCCTTCGAAGTCAGGTGTACGATGACCGCCCTGTCGACCGGTACGTGCAGCTCGTTCACCGTCACGATATCGTCGGCGCCGGAAGGATCCTCGGGGACCAGACCGATCGGATTCGTCTGTAGATCGACGAGCTCGATGTCGCGTTCGCCGAAGATGCCGTCGGGGCCCGGATAATGTATGTTCCAGGCGAACTGCTCCGCAATCACGTGCACGACGGTGGATTCTTCCTCCAGGGGATAGCTCGTTTCAGCTCGAAGCGCCGCCCACGTGGGAACGGCAAATCCGAACAGCAGCAGGAGCTCGGCGACCACGACGCCTACCTCCTGGTAGGTCGACAGATGGGTGTCGACGCCGAAGTAATTCGCTTTCGGGTTTCTCCTGGCCCGGAATCGATAGAGCGTATAGAGAAAGAAGGGCGCCCAGATCAAGAAGAGAATGATCATCAGCCAGTGCACGAGACCCATCATGAAGTCGATCTGCGCGCTGTGGGCCGACGCGGACTCCGGCATCCCGAGGTAGGGCGTAAGGTCGAGCCAGTCAAACATGACGATTGCCGAACGGTGTGGTGATGATGATGATCAGGATGGGTCGTCGACGCGCATCACTTCTCCATATTCCGTCACGACCATGTCGCTCCGCCCGAGCCTATCCGACCGGCGCTGCGCGTTGTAGAAGAACGCTCCGATGCCACCGCCGACCATGCCGATCATGCCGATGAGCAGGAGCATCGCCATGCTGATGCCTCGCGTCGTGGGATTGTCCAGCGCCGCGCCCCAGCACATCTCGCAAGCCGCAACGGTCGCAGGGCTCAGCATCCATACGAGGGCGAACGCGCCCGCTGAAGCGGCGGATCTCGAACGGTACGTCATGGGGTCACCTCCTCACAGATAGCCGACATGCTTCAACTTCTTCAAAAAGCGTACGCCGTAGACCACGAGTCCGGCGCCCACGGCGAACGAGGCCACGCCGGCCAGAAGCATCCCCACGCTCCCGGTCTCCAGATAGCGCAGCACTTCCCAGACTCCGAAGGCAACGGCCAGCAGGGTCGACACGGCGATGAATACGATATGGAATGCTTTCAATGACACGAGGCGTGCCGGCGCGCTATCCGCCGATCTGGTCGTAGTAGTACAGCGTAAAGAGTGCGAACATGGTCAGCAGGAGGCCGAGGCTCATCCAGACCAGCCAGCGGATGACGCGCTCCTCCGAGATGAGGTGCATGAAATAAGCCGCCACGAGGCCCGCCTTGATCGACGCGATGACGAGCGCGGCAACGAGCGCGGGCAGTATCGGAAGGTGCAGATAGCCCACGCCCACCGTGACCACCGTCAGCACGGCAAGCGCCGCGAACACGGAGATATAGATCCGTACGTGCTTCTTTACCTCTTCGATGTGTGCGATATCGGTCATGATTCCCTGTACGTGGTGTATGCGTCTGCGACCGGAGCGATCCTACAGCAGGTAGATGGTAGGAAAGAGGAAGATCCAGACGAGGTCGACGAAGTGCCAGTAGAGGCCGGCGATCTCGATACGGTTCGTGAACTGCTTCGGGTTTGTTTTCCACATCCTGGTGCCGGGTCCCCAGAAGTACGCATTCACGATGATGCCTCCAATGACGTGCAGACCGTGAAGACCGGTCAGCACGAAATAGATCGCAAGAAAGTTATGCTCGGCGGGCAGCAGGCCGTGCGAGAACTTGTCGCCGTATTCGAAGGCCTTGATGATCAGAAAGACGAATCCGAGACCGATCGTGGCACCCATATAGAGCCGGTACCGATCGAATCGGTTCATCGCCAGGGAAGCCCACGACATCACCATCGTGACGCTCGAGCCGATCAGCACCATCGTGTTCAGCGTCGCGAGCGGGACGTTGAGGACCTCGGAGGCGCGCGCATACATCACGCCGTGGAGCTCACCCGGCCAGGCGGGCGCGCCGATGCGCAGGAAGATGTACGCTGAGAAGAGCCCTCCGAAGAGCATGACTTCCGAAGCCAGAAAGAGCCAGATGCCGATCTTGGCGTTGTATACGCCCGTATCGAGTCTTGCGGCGACGGTGTAGGGTATCTGCATGGCGGCTCTTGCGAGTTCTCGGTGGACGCTGCGGCGCGGCAGCCCTAGACACCTGCCGGTTGACGGGCCGGCTCAGGGGGGGTGTGCTGCGGCCAGTAATCCGCATCGTGGTCGGGATGGCTGTATTCGTAGGGGTCGCGGTAGACCAGCGGCAGCGTGTGGAAATTTCCGTGTCCAACCGGCGGTGAGGGAGCCGCAGCCCACTCCAGCGTGGTCGCCTTCCAGTGGTTGTCCTCCGCCTTCTTACCCTTGATCATGCTCACGACCAGGTTCACGATGAACGGAATCTGGAAGAGGAACAGGACCCATGCGGCGATCGACATGACCTCGTTGTAATGAATCACGCTCTGGGTATACTCGTAGGTCTGGCCCCCATCATAGAGCCGGCGGGATACGCCGGCCAGGCCCTGAATGAACATGGGAAAGAAGATGAAATTCATGCTCACGATCGTCCCCCAGAAATGGATCTTTCCGAGCGGCTCGTTCATCGAACGCCCGGTGATTTTCGGGAACCAGTAATAGATGCCTCCCATGAGTGCGAGTATCGTTCCCGGTGCGACGACGTAGTGGAAGTGGCCGATCACGTAGTAGGTGTCGTGCAGCGGAATGTCCGTCGGCGCCAGCCCGAGCGGCAGGCCCGTCAGGCCGCCGATGCCGAACATGGGCAGGAAGCCGAGCGCGAAGAGCATCGGCGTCGTGAACCGGATCGAACCGCCCCACAGCGTGATGAATAGGGCCGTGAGGATGATCACCGACGGGATGGAGATGATCATCGTCGTCGTCTGGAAGAAGGTGCTCATCACCTGCCCCATGCCGGTGATGAACATGTGGTGCGCCCAGACGACGAAGGACATGAATCCCAGGAAGAGCAGCGAGTAGATCATCACGCGATGCCCCCAGAGTGGCTTGCGCGTGTTGTTGGCCACGATTTCGGCCACGATGCCGAGTGCCGGCAGAATGAGCACGTAGACTTCAGGATGGGCCAGAAACCAGAAGAGGTGCTGCCACAGAAGCGGGCTGCCGCCTCCGGCCACGTCGACGACCTCGCCGCTGACGACGAGACCCGACGGCATGAAGAAACTCGTGTCGAGCAGCCGGTCCGATAGCTGGAGCACGGAGGCGGCTTCCAGGGGTGGGAAGGCCAGCAGCAGCAGAAACGACGTGACGAACTGTGCCCACACGAAGAACGGCATGCGCATGTACGTCATGCCGTCTGCGCGGAGCTGGATGATCGTCGTCAGAAAGTTGACGGCGCCGAGCAGGGATGAGGTAATGAGAAAGATCATGCCGACGAGCCACATCGTCTGGCCCGTCGTCTCGATCACCGAGAGCGGCGCGTAGGAGGTCCACCCTGCTTTCGCGGCGCCGGCCGGCACGAAAAAGCTCGCCAGCATCACGACGCCCCCCAGGAAAAAGACCCAGTAGCTGGCCATGTTGAGCTTCGGAAAGGCCATATCGGGTGCGCCGATCTGCAGCGGAACGACATAGTTGCCGAAGGCGCCCACGGCCAGCGGCACGATGCCGAGGAAGACCATGATCGTGCCGTGCATGGCTCCGAGCTGGTTGTAGAACTCCGGCAGCATGACTCCGCCCGGCATGTTCGCATCGCCGAAGAGCGAGCCGATCACCGGCAGCGCCTCACCCGGGTAGGCGAGCTGCCAGCGAAGCAGCATGATCAGGGAGAATCCGAAGAGAAGGAAAAAAAGCGCCGTGATGCCGTACTGCAGCCCGATGACCTTGTGGTCGGTCGAGAAGATGTACTTCCTCCAGAAAGGAAGGTCGTGCTCGTGCGCGTCCTGCCCGTTGTGACCCTCTGGTGCGGTGGCGTTATCAGCCATAGCGCATCGTCCGAAGCTAATCGTTGAACACTGGTAGGGATGCGCGCGCCCGTTCGGCGCGCGCCGCCTTTGGGAGAAGATGCGTGGAACCGGAACGACTCACCGCGCTCACGTCGCGGTTGCTCCATCACCAAAGGTGAAGTCGAGGGAGACCGACTCCCCGTCTCCGACGCTCACGTCCTGCGTCTGCGTGCCGTACTCTTCATGCCACGCTTCGATCACGTAGTCACCGGCAGGGAGATTGTCGATCGAGTACGTACCCGACTCGTCGGAGGTACCGAAGAAAGGATGCTCCGTAACACCCGCCCAGGATTCCATCCATGGGTGCACGTCGCACTTGATGCGCACCATCACTTCCGGCACTCGGAAGGACTGGTCACGCTCCTGACCTGCGGTCGGCATGCCGAAGTTGAACGGCCTGTTCTCCTCAGGAAGCGCGTGAATATTGTGAAGCAGCGGGTCGCTGTTCAGGATCGTGAGCGTCTGCCCGGCCTGCACACCGAAGACGTGGGGATCGTACATGCAACCCTGCTGATCGAGCACGACGGGCTCAGAGCTAGGCGCGAACTGCTGATCGCCGAGACCTTCCTTGACGTAGACGAATACCCATCTGAGCGTGCCGTTGTCATTGACGACCACCCGTTCGCTGAGCGCCGGATTCTCTCGCAGCTCCACGCATTCGCGGTCGAGATTTAGCTGCTGCTGCTCGGGCGCCGTACCGGTGAACTGAATGGATCCCGCCACACTGGCGGATCCCGTGGGCGCCTGCTCGGCGGCCGCCGTCGTGCCGCCCGAATCCCCATCCGGCTCGCCTCCGCCGCCACATCCCACCAACACGAAAGCCGAAGCCGCTACTGCAAGTACGAAATGCTTGATGCTGCTCATAGGGTACGACACTGTTTACTGTGAATGACCATATCGAACGCGCGAGCCGGCGAGCGGCCACTAAGCGGCGCATATGCGAGAAAAATGCCGTGAAAATACCGTCGGAGAGGCGCGGCCGCGGGGCGATGGACGTTCCCATCGCCGCAGGGCCCGCCACCCCTGTGATTATCTAAAATATAGTAAAGTTTCAAACCAAAATGCGTGAACTAAGCCGCTGAGTCGTGCCTTTTCGGAGTGGTCGCGAGGATCCGTTTCGCCTGATTCCGCCCGGCGCTATATACCATGGAGGCACGCTCGCCAAAACATGGTCCCGCGATGGAATGGCTCTGGCCGCTCTTCGAACCCTACATCCGCAAGCATTTCGAACGCAGGGGCGTTGCGTCTCCTCCGGAGGAGTCCCTGCACGACGCCTTCGTTCGCCTGACGGGCACGGTAACGGTCACGATTCTCGTTCAGGAACCGTGGCGTGGATCCGTCCGCTTCAAGGGCCTGGACCGGCTGCAGGCTGCCGACGCCATGGAGCTCCTCCACGACCCGGAAACGTACCTCTTCGAGCGGTTCGGCGGCGGCAAGTACAAGCTCAACTTTCATGAAGGCTGGAATTTCGTGGCGACCCAGAATTTCAAGCCCGAAGGGGAGCCGCGGTGGAGGGATCTGCCCGGGATCGACTTCTAGGGGGCCGTCGATAAATTGCGCATATCCGCGTTGCACTCCGCGCCGATCACTGCGACGTACGATAGTACGTCTCATTCTCGGCTTGTCGCGCGCCTTGATCTGCACAATTTCTCTTCCGGCCCCGTATTCGTCAGGATTCGCAACCGGCTGAAGAATGCCGTCGGAATATCGCGCATATCCGCGTTGCACTCCGCGCCGATCGCCGCGCGGCCGATTCGGCGTTCACGTGCCGGCGCGCCGGCGCGCTATCCAGGTGCTCCAGCCGGCATGCACGAGCAGCCAGCAGGTCCCCAGCGACACGACGAGAAAAACGCCCGCGCCGTAGGCCTCTGAGATCTGCCCCTCCCATGGCAGCGGCACCATGTCCCAACCGGGCGAGAGGAACAGGCGTGCAAGCCCCATCACGCGCAGAAAGACGAGCAGTGCAAGGCCCCGCGTGACCCATTTGAACTGCTTCCAGATCAACAGGGGCAGCACGACGACCATCGCGCCGCCTAGAAGGTACCACCAGATACTGTCGGCCCGCAGCGCCCGCGGCGAGGCTCCCACCTGGCCGAGATAGATGGCGCCGGCAAGATAGAGCAGGCCGTAGACGAAGTATGCGGCGGCGGCGGCGCGGTATCTTCGGGTGCTCTGTTCCATCGGCGTCCGTTTCCATTGGTTCCTTCGGCGTGTATCATGAACCCGACCTTCCGTCCACCCGGTACCGCGCGGATGCCCGAATCGCTCGAGA
>Ga0299914_10000431_pt1 | contig 25180 bp, 29 predicted proteins | sample RVTome_10_FD_201361 | JGI IMG/M metagenome (GOLD analysis project Ga0299914, IMG submission 201361) | Soil microbial communities from uranium-contaminated site in the Upper Colorado River Basin, Wyoming, United States - RVT153D57 (version 2) ... | reverse complement strand
TGCTCCGGCGGCATGTTCAGCGCCTCGAAGTTGTGGTACTCGTCCTCGAGCTCCGGGCCTTCGAGAATCAGGAAGCCCAGGCGCGTGAAGATCGCCTCGATCTGCTCGCGGAGGATCGTGAGGGGATGGCGATGCCCGAGCGAGGGCCGGCGCCCCGGCAGCGTCACGTCCACGGCGCCCAGGGGCGGGCGCGTGCGCGCCGCCTCCTCGAGGCGTGCGGAGAGCCGCGCGTCGATGTCCTGTTTGAGCCTGTTGGCGAGCTGGCCGAGCCGCGGGCGCTCGGCGGTGGGCGCCGAGCCGAGCGACTTGAGCAGGGTGGAGAGCAAGCCGCCCTTGCGGGCCAGATACCGGTCGCGCACCGCGCGCAGGTCCGATTCGCCGCTCGCGGCGGCGAGATCCTGCTCGAACCTGGCGCGGAGTGCTTCGATGTGAGTCGCAGGATCGGACATGGTCGGCAAGTGGCCCAGCAGCCGTAGGCCCGACCTTCAGGTCGGGCGTGTCACTATCCAGCCGGTTGCTTATCCGACCACGCCCGACCTGAAGGTCGGGCCTACGGCTGCTGGGCCTCGGCGCGGGCGGCGGGCCTGGCCTCGGCTGCGATCCGCGCGAGGCGCGCGAACGCCGCGGGGCTGGACGTCGCCAGGTCCGCGAGGCTCTTGCGGTCGATGGGGTTGCCGGCCGACTTGAGGCCGGCGATCATCTGGCCGTAGGTCAGGCCGTTCTCGCGCGCGGCTGCGTTGATGCGCATCACCCAGAGCCGGCGGAAATCCCGCTTCTTGCGGCGGCGGCCGACGTAGGCGTACTTGAGCGCGGTGTCGACCGATTCCTTCGCGGCGCGATACAACTTGCTCTTCGTCTGATAGAAGCCCTTCGCGCGCGCCAGCAGCTTCTTGCGCTTCGCACGACGGACGTTGCCACGCTTGACTCTCGGCATCTCTTCCTCTTCTCTTGACGCTCGTGGGGCCCCACCCCCACTCGCTCGCGCTCGGCGGCCCGGCTTCGCCGGGCTTCACTCCGTCGCCGCGCGCGGGCCGCAGGCGCTTCCTGACGCTCGTGGGGCCCCACCCCCACTCGCTCGCGCTCGGCGGCCCGGCTTCGCCGGGCTTCACTCCGTCGCCTCGCGCGGGCCGCAGGCGCTTCTTGACGCTCGTGGGGTCCTCGCGCGGGTCGCAGGCGCTTCCTACGCTCTCGGGGGCTCGGGGCTCGCATCTCCCGCTGTCTAGTTCGGAATCATCCTCCGGACCCGCGCCTCGTCGGCCGGGGAGACGACGGTCGTCCCGCGCAGGCCGCGCTTCCGGCTGCGGCTCTTGCTGGTCAGGATGTGCTGCTTGAACGCCTTGCTCCGCACGATCTTGCCCGTTCCGGTCTTCTTGAAGCGCTTCGCGGCGCCCTTGTGCGTCTTCAGTTTCGGCATGGGTCTGCTGTCCGTTCCTCGATCTCTCTCCCCGGCCGCCGGCGCGGCGGTCTAGGACTCCGACGATCCGGCGCGTTCGAGCGGCCGCTCGGTGTCGCGCTTCGGCGGCGGACGCTTGGCCGCGGCGCGCCCCGAGAGAATCGTGTGCATCTGGTTGCCCTCCTGGCGCGGAGCCGTCTCGGCAATCGCCACGTCGCCGAGGTCCTCGATCAGCCGCTCGAGGATGCGCCGCCCGATCTCGGGGTGCGCCATCTCGCGGCCGCGGAAGAAGATCGTCGCCTTCACCTTGTCGCCTTCGGCGAGGAAGCGCTCGATGTGCTTCTTCTTGAACTGGTAGTCGTGCTCGTCGACCTTGGGGCGGAACTTGATCTCCTTGACCTCGATGATCCGCTGGTGCTTCTTCGCCTGCCGGGCGCGCTTCTGTTCCTGGTACTGGTAGCGTCCGAAGTCCATGATCCGGCAGACGGGCGGTTGCGCGGTGGCCGCGATCTCGACGAGATCCAGCCCCTTCTGGCGCGCGATGGCCAGCGCCTGCTGCGGCGGCATGATGCCCAGCTGCTGCCCGGTGTCGTCGATGACGCGCACCTCGCGAACCCTGATCCGTTCGTTCACCCGCGTACGGTCGTCCCGCCTCGGGCCTCGGTCGAATGCGATAACTACCTCCTAGTCAGTTGCCAGCTTCCAGCTTCCAGTCTGCTCACGCGGCCTGTTCGCCGCGAGCTTCCGACTTCCGGCGGATCTCGTCCGCCGCCGCCTCGATGAACGCGTCGATCGGCTGCGATCCGCGGTCGCCGTCCGTCCGATGCCGCACCGATACGGCCGACTCCGCAGCTTCCCGGTCCCCTACGACAAGCATATACGGGACCTTCTGCATCTGCGCCTCGCGGATCTTATAACCAATCTTCTCCTGCCGCTCGTCCACCTCGGCCCGGAGCCCCGCGGCGACCAGACGCAGCCCGACGCGCCGGGCATAGTCCAGATGACGATCCGAGATCGGCAGCACGACGGCCTGCACCGGCGCGAGCCACAGCGGGAACGCGCCGGCGTAGTGCTCGATCAGCAGCGCGATGAACCGCTCGAAGCTGCCGTAAATCGCGCGGTGGATGACGACCGGCCGGTGCTCGGTGTTGTCCGCGCCGATGTACTTCAGGTCGAAGCGCTCCGGCATCTGGTAGTCGAGCTGAATCGTCGCGCACTGCCATCTGCGGCCGATGGCATCCGTGACGTCGAAGTCGATTTTCGGCCCGTAGAACGCCCCGTCCCCCTCGTTGAGGGTGTACGGTTCGCCGACGGCGTCGAGCGCGCGCTTCAGTTCGCGCTCGGCGTGATTCCAGGTCTCGATTTCCCCCAGGAACTCGGCCGGCCGCGTGGCGAGCTTCATCTCGGGCTCGAGACCGAAGTCGCGGTAGACGCGCTGCACCAGACGCAGCACCCGTTCGACCTCCTCGCCGATCTGCGACTCCATGACGAAACAGTGCCCGTCGTCCTGGGAGAACTGGCGCACGCGCGTGAGGCCCGACAGCACACCCGAGGCCTCGTTGCGATGCAGCGGCGTCTGTTCGTGATACCGGATCGGCAGGTCCTTGTAGCTGCGGGTCTCGCTGGAGTAGATCAGGAAGTGGCCCGGGCAGTTCATGGCCTTGAGGCCCATCGGCTCGTCCTCGGACTCGACGAGGAACATGTTCTCCCGGTAGTGGAACCAGTGGCCGGACCTCTCCCAGAGCGCCTTGTTGAAAATGATGGGCGCCTTGACTTCGACGTATCCCGCCGGAATCAGCACGCCGCGCATGTAGTCGGCGAGAGTGTTCCAGAGCACCGTCCCCTTGGCCAGCCAGAACGTCGCGCCCGGAGCCCACGGGTGGAACATGAACAGACCGAGTTCCCGTCCCAGCTTCCGGTGATCCCGCTTCTTCGCTTCCTCGATCCGCTGCAGGTGCGCCTTCAGCTCCGCGTCGCTGAAGAAGGCCGTCCCGTAGATGCGCTGCATCGGCTGGTTGCGCGCGTCGCCCTTCCAGTACGCGTTGGAGGTGCCGAGCAGCTTGAAGGCCTTCAGGCGTCCGGTGGACGGCACGTGCGGCCCCACGCAGAAATCCACGAACGTGTCGCGGTCCTTGATCGTGTAGCAGGACACCTCGGGCTGGCCTTCGGTCTTCTCCTCGATGAGCTGCACCTTGAGCGGCTCGCCCCGTTCCGCGAAGAACCGGCGCGCCTCGTCGCGCCGCCACATCTGCCGTTCGTAGGGCAGATCCTGGCTGGCCAGCTCCTTCATCCTCTTCTCGATGGCCTCGAGGTCCTCCGGCACGAACGGCCGGTCCACGATGAAGTCGTAGAAGAACCCGTCGTCGATCGCCGGGCCGATGCCGCACTGGGCGCCGGGGAAGAGCTGGGTGACGGCGGCGGCCATCAGGTGCGCGGTGCTGTGGCGGTAGAGGGGCAGCGCCTCGGGACTGTCCTTCGTCACGATCCGGACGCGCGCGTCGCGCCCGAGCGGACAGGTCAGATCGACCAGCCGGTCGTCGACCACGGCGGCGAACGCCGCGGCGGCGAGGCGTGGAGAGATCTGTGCCGCCACCTCGCGGGCGGTCGTGCCGGCGGGCACGCGACGGCTGGATCCGTCGGGCAACGTGACGGAGATCTCGCTCATGGAACCTGGGATTGCGGGTTGCCTGGCAACTTCGGGCGGCTTGCCAAACCGCCTTCGCGCTTCGCGCTACGGCGGACAAGCCGAACTGGCTTGCCAGCCGTAGCTCGCCGACGGGTCGCCTCCGGCGAGCGAAGGCTGGTAGGCACGGGCAGACTCGAACTGCCGACCTCCTGCGTGTCAAGCAGGCGCTCTAACCAACTGAGCTACGCGCCTATGTCTTGAAAACACTGGCCTTACCGGAACGATCAGTCTACCAGAGGCGCGAAAGGCGCGTCAATCAACGGCCGTCGTTCGCGCGTGCGACCGCGGCCTCGAGAATGGCGTCCTTCTGGAGAGGCATCGTGCCGAACTCCACGGTGGGCTCGCTGACCGCGACGTCCGGCTGGAGACCCCGGCCGTGGATCGGTTCGCCGTCGGGCCGGAGATAGCGCGCGTAGGTCAGCCAGAGGCCGCGCCGTTCGGGCAGCTTGACCAGCTTCTGCACACCCGTCCGTCCGAGCGTCCGCTCGCCGACGATGTCGGCGCGGCCGTGGGCGTCGAGCGCCGAGACGAACAGCTCCGCCGGGCCGGCGGTGCCTGTCGTGGTGAGGAGCGTCACGGGCAGGGCGATCGCTCCGTCGCCCGGCCGCGCGTCGATGGACTCCTGGGCCTCTTCCGTGCGCGCGGCCTTGCGGGCGAGCGTGCCGGACTTCACGAACAGCCGCGCGGCGCCGATGCCCTGCTCGTACTCGCCTTCCGCGGTGCCGCGGACGTCGATGAGGAGCCGCGTCGCGCCCTTCGAGGCCAGCGTGGCGGCGTGGCGGCGAAGCTCGTCGTTCACGCCCTGTCGGAACGCCACCACCCGCACGTACCCGAGGCCGTTTTCGAGCGTCCGGCTCGTGACCAGCGGTCCGGCGAACTCTTCGCGCACCAGCGGGACCTCGTGCGGTTCGGCGGCATTGCCCCGGATGATGGTGAGCGTGACCTTCGTGCCCGGCTCGCCGCGGAGCAGCCGGCTGCCCTCGAACACCGACATGTCGCGGGTCGGCTTGCCGTCGATCGCGCGGATGTAATCCAGTGTCCGCAGGCCGGCCTTCGCCGCCGGCGATCCGTCGCGCGCCGCAATCACCCTCAGGTAGTACTGCCGCGTGATTTCCAGGCCCACGTCGCCAGCGGGGAGCGCGTCCCCGGACTCGATCTCGCGAACCTGGCTCGCCGACAGGTAGGCGCTGTCGGGGTCCAGGCTCTCGGCCAGGCCGCGAATCGCCCCTTCCATCGCGTGGCTCGGATTCACCTCCGTCACGTAGCTTTCCATGATCAGGTTGATCACGTCGTTGAAAGCCCGGAGGTGCTGAAATCGCTCGTCGCTGCCCGCGGCCGAGGTGTTCCCGAGCAGCCCGCCCACCAGGACGAAGGCCAGGACGGGCGTGGAGATGAGCAGCACCGAGAGGCGCGTCTTGAGGCTCATTGATTCCCTTTCTGCAGCCATTGTAAGGGATCGACCGGCCGGCCGTCGATGCGTAACTCGAAGTACACGACCGTGTTGCCGCTGGGGTTGCGTCCCGAGACGCCCACCGGGGCCCCGGCCTCGACACGCTGCCCCCGCGCCACGTGGGCGGCGTCGAGGTGCCCGTAGAGGGAAAACGCGCCCCCGTCGTGCTCGACGATGACCAGCGTGCCGTAGCCGGTGAACTCGTCGGCGTACGCCACCGTGCCCTCGTGCACGGCCGCGACGCGCTGCCCGGCCGCAACGGCGATCTCGATGCCGTTCCTGCTGACGGCCGTGCCGAACCGGGCGTTCGTCTCGCGCCCGAACCGGCTCTGCACCCGGCCCGGCGCGGGCCAGGGCAGCGCGCCCCGGAATGCGCGGAGCGGGAGTTCGATCCCCGGTGCGCCGTTCCCCTCGGCCTCGCGGAGCGAGGCCTGGAGGCGCTGCTGCACGGACTGGAGCTCGCCGGTCACCTGCGCGTTGAGGTCGCGCCGGGCGTCGATGGAGTCCACGAGCGCCGTGTGCGCGTCGACGGCCCGGTCGGCGGCGGCGCGGGCCCGCTGCGCGTCGGCGTGCAGTTGCGCGAGCATGGCGGTCCGGGTCTGCAGCTCCTTCTGTTCCTCCTCGAGCGCGGCGAGCGTCCGCTGATGCGCCTCGAGGCGCTGGCGATCGATGGCGGTCATGGCGGCGGCGGTGCGATAGGCGCGGCCAAGCGATCGCACGTCGTCCACATCGAGCAGCAGGCGCCAGTGGCCCGCCCGGCCCAGCTTGTAGAGCTGCACGAGCCGGGCCTCCGCATCGGGCCGCTGGCTCTCGGCCTCCTGCCGCAGGGCGTCGGCCCGCGCCGACGAGGCCTCCAGCGTGCGCCGCGCCTCCGCAAGCTCGCTCTCGAGCCGACGGAGCTCCGCGGTGCGCGCGCGGCGCTCCTTGTCGAGCCCCTCGAGCTCCACGATTAGCTTGCTCTGCTGCGCCGCGAGCGCGTCGGCCTCCTGGAGAAGCGCCTTGATCCGCTCGCCGGCGCGCTGGGCGGTCCGCTTCGCGTCCTGCGCCGCCGGCGCCGCCGCGGCGAGCGCCAGGCAGACCGCGAGGACTCCGGCAGGGAACAGACGACAGGCGGACGCGCCCCGCCACGTGCGGCCGGGCATCAGATCGCGCACCGAACCCGGCCCGGCCCCGCTTGCCGGCGGGACGCGGCGGCACGCCTGGACGTCGGGTTCAGAACAGCGGCTTGCCATCGATATCCGAGGGGATTGCGACGCCGAAATACTGGAGGACCGTGGGCGCGATGTCCACGATGGAGGCCCGCCCGCCGGCGAGCGGCCGGTTGGCGATGATCACGCCCGCGGTCGTCGCGAAGTCGTAGCCGCCGTGATCGCCGCTCCACTTCTTCATGTTCGGATAGACGATCCCCTGGGGCGCCCCGCCGAGCGTCGTCTGCCACGAGACGCGGTAGCCTTCCTCCATGCCCACCTGGAGCTCCGACGCGTTCCCCAGATATGGCCCGCTGTACACGTCGTCCCGCTTGTAGACCGCGCGGACGATCGGCGACCCGTCGTCCGGATCCTTCATGGTGAGGAGCCGCGCGCTGAGCTCCTCGGCGAGCTGCGCCGCCTCGGCTCCGGGGCTGACGATGCCGCGCGATTCGCGCCCGCGCAGGTTGAAGTAGATCTGGCCGAGGCCCATCGCATAGGCCTTCGTACGGGACCAGTCCACGCTTTCCCAGAACGTGCCGCCACCGAAGAGGTCCGCCAGCTTCTTCTCCCCGGGCGCCTGCCCCTGGAGCGCCATGTAGCCTTCCTGCACGAGCCATGTATTGAGGTTGACCGCCTTCCGCCACGAGTGGAACCCGTGGTCCGAGACGATGAGCACGGTCGTGCCCGGCTCCAGATGCTCCAGCACCTCGCCGACGAACTGGTCGGCGCGGCGGTAGAGGCGCAGGATGGAGTCCCCGAAGGCCTCGGCCAGCGCGGCGTCGTACATAGGATGTTTCGGATCGACGAGCCGCCACATCATGTGCTGGACGCGATCGGTGGATTCGATCACGCCCACGAGCAGGTCCCAGTCCCGCGCGGTGATGCGGTTCAGGATCACTTGAGCGCGGCCGTCGAACGCCTCGTACAGGTCGTCCATGAACGTCTGCTCGTCCATGCGGCCTTCGTTGAGCGGCCACGTCGCTTCCGCCCAGCCGAGCGTCCGATAGCGGCCGATCTGCTCCAGCAGGTCGGCGGCGAACGACTCGGGTGCAGAAATGGGCAACGGCGGGTTCTCCGGCTTCCAGTTGACCGGCGAGATGTACAGGTGAAGCTCGGTGTCGGCCTTCATCAGCAGCATCTGCGCCATGCCATGGAGGCGCACGAGCCAGTTGATGCGGAACTCGACGTCGAACCACGGGCTCATCTTTCCGGGCTCCAGCTCGAGCGTCTGGCCCTGCAGCTCGACCGCGGCGGTCTTCGCGGCCCTGTTCCAGCGGATGGTGAACGGCACCCGGACGTCCGCGCGCGCCTGCAGTTCGGCCAGCTTCGCGCGGTCGCTCTCGGACAGATCCGGTCCCTGCGTCCGGATGGCCTCAATCTGCTGCGTGATGACGGGATTGGGCGGCCCGACGAGTTCGGTCCGCGCGACGTCGCTCTCGACGACCAGGCGCCGGAGGATGCCGCCCATCTCGGTGCTGCCCTCCTCGTAGCGGCTGAGGTCGGTCGCGTAGTAGGAGAACGTTCCCATCGTTCCGCGGATGTCGGGGAGTGGAAGGCCGGACAGCATCCGCCCCGCGGGCACTTCCTCGGGAGGAAACGTCACGGGCACGGTCAGGATGCTGGAGCGCACGCCGGCGTCGCCGGCGGTGGTCCAGAACGACGTCCCGCCGCGGATCGAGTGGAGCTTCGGTCTCGCGACCGGGAAGTAGTTGAACAGGAAGCGCGCCGGCTCGCGGCGGACCATCCCGAGATCGGGCAGGTAGGTCGCGGTGTCGCGTACGAGGAAGTCGTAGATGTTGTGCTTGCCGGGATTGACGCCCGTGGCGAAAGACGCCCAGGCTGTCGGCGATTCGGGCGAGTGCGTCGTGTCGAGCGGGCCGAACGCGCCTTGCCGCGCGACGCGCGAGAGGTTGGGGAGCTGGCCTTCCGCCATCCAGCGCTCGACGAGATCCGGATCCATCCCGTCGAACCCCAGGATCAGCAGTTTCGGTCCGGCCGCGGCGTGCGGATCGCGCCCGCCTCCGCAGGCCATGACCAAGGCGAGCACTGGCGCCAGCAGCACGGCGGCTGCGCGCGTCGTGGACCTGAACATGAAGGACTGATTATAAACGTTCGAAGAGCCCGATCCCACACGCATGCTACGCTGAACTGGCCGGTGATGCGACTGCTGGGCATCGATTACGGAGCGCGGCGGATCGGGTTGGCCTTGTCGGATGCGACGGGGCTGCTGGCGCGGCCGTGGAAGACGATCGCGCGCCAGGGCAGCCCGGGCCGCGTCGCCGACGCGCTGGCGGGCGAGATCGCGCGGCTGCGCGCCGAAGACGACGGGCTGGAAGGTGTGGTGCTCGGATTGCCGCGGCGCCTGAACGGGTCACCGACGGATCAGACAGCCGCGGTCGAGAAGCTGGCCGCGTCGCTCCGCAGCCGCATCGAGGTGCCGGTCGTCCTCCAGGACGAGCGGCTGAGCAGCCGCGAGGCCGAGAGCCTGCTCGCGCGGCGCCTCAAGGACTGGCGGAAGCGCAAGCCGCTGCTCGATGCGACCGCCGCCGCGGTCGTGCTGCAGGACTACCTCGATTCCCGCGACCGGTCTGCCGGCGCGGGCCCGATGGAGGACGACGACCGGTGAAACGCCTACTCGCGGGGGCGCTGCTGCTGACCCTGCTGGCCGGCGCGGCGCTCGCGGCCTGGCTGTACTACTCCGTCCATCGCCCGTTCAGGGGGTACGACGAGGCCGACGCCTACGTCGAGATTGCCAGCGGCAGCGGTCCGATCACGATGGGACGCCAGCTCGAGGAGGCGGGCGTGGTGCGGAACGTGACGGCGTTTCGCGCGGCCGTCTGGCTGCGCGGCGCGGGCCGGAAGCTCCAGGCCGGCGAATACCGTTTCGAGGGCGAGATGACGCCGCTCCAGGTCGTGGACAAGATCGCCCGCGGCGAGGTGTATCTGCGGCCGCTCACGTTCCGCGAGGGGCTGACCGTCCGGCAGACGGCGGAGATCTTCGAAGCCGGAGGCTTCGGGTCCGCGGAGGAGTTCATCGCGGCCGCGTCGGACCCCGAGCCGATTCGCCATCTCGATCCGGACGCGCCGGACCTCGAGGGCTATCTCTTCCCGGATACGTACGCGCTGCCCCGGCGCATCACGGCCACGCAGCTCGTCGCCCGCATGGTCGCGCGCTTCGAGCAGGCGCTGACGCCGGACGTCCGCGAGCGCGCCGCCGCGCGCGGGCTGGGGGTGCGCGAGCTGGTGACGCTGGCCTCGCTCGTCGAGAAGGAGACCGGGAAAGGCGAGGAGCGCCCGCTGGTGGCGGCCGTCTACAGCAACCGGCTGAAGATCGGCATGGGCATGCAGGCGGACCCGACGGTCATCTACGCGCTCGAGCGCGCCGGCCGCTACGACGGGAATCTCACCCGCGAGAACCTGCGGTTCGATTCACCCTACAACACGTACCGGTATGCCGGGCTCCCGCCCGGCCCCATCGCCGCGCCCGGCCAGGCCTCGCTTGAAGCCTCCGCCGACCCCGCCGACGTGCCGTATCTCTACTTCGTCAGCCGCAACGACGGCTCGCACGTGTTCGCCACCACGCTCGAGGAGCACAACCGCAACGTCCACGAGTGGCAGGTGCGGTACTGGAGACAGCGACGCTGACCAACGGGCCGGGCGAGACAGGCTGGTCGAATCGTGCCGGCCTGATGGACAATGGTACATGGAAAATGGAAAAGTGACCGTGGCGTAGCCTCTGGTTCGATTTCATCTCCGTGTCGTTTTCATCTCCCTTTACCATTTTCCATTTACCATTTTCCATTTGCCATCCTGCCGGCTCTGCCGGCAGGTCACCCCTCAGCCCATTTCAGCTTCTGTCTCAGCACCTCGAAGTACGTCCTCGCCGGCGCGCGCACGACGCGCAGCGGGTGGGGTGCCCGCGCGATCTCCACGACGTCGTCGGCCTGGAGCGGGTGACCGGACTGGCCGTCGTAGGTCACGAACACCTCGTCGTGCGTGCTGTTCATCGACGGCTGCACCCGGATCGTGGACGAGGCGGGGACGATCACCGGCCGGTTCGTGAGCATGTGCGGCGCGATGGGCGTCAGGAGCACGGCGTCGATCGCCGGATGGACGATCGGTCCGCCGGCGGCGAGGTTGTAGGCGGTGGATCCGGTGGGCGTCGCGACGATCAGGCCGTCGGCGCGCACGCGCATGACGGGCTGGCTGCCGGACGCGACGGCGAGGCCGATGATGCGCGAGAGCGCGCCCCGCGTGATCACCACGTCATTGAGAACCGTGCGCTCCGCGTGGACACGCCCGTCGCGCAGCGTCCTCGCCCGGAGCATCATCCGGCTGTCGAACTCCGCCGTGCCGCCGAGCACGTCCTCGAGCGCGTCGTGCAGCTCGTCGAGTGTGATCTCGGTGAGGAAGCCGAGGCTGCCGAAGTTCACCCCGAGGATGGGGACGTCGGCGCCGGCCTCGGCGATCCGATCGGCCATCCCGATGAGCGTGCCGTCGCCGCCGAGTACCACGATGAGGTCGCACGCGCGGGGCAGCTCGTCGCGCGTGCTGGTCGGGTTCTCCGACGGCCGTCCCGCGAGCGCCGCGGTGTCGGTCTCGAAGACGGCCTGGACGCCGCGCGCTTCCAGCCATCCGGCAAGGCCGGCCAGCACGCCGGCGGCCGCCTCCAGATGGTGCTTCGCGACGATTCCGATCCTCGAGATCGTGGGCATCGATCGATTCGTCCGTTCCGCTCGTTCAGGTCCGAGGCGCCGCGCGCAGGTGCAGGAGGAACTCGCGGTTGCCCTCCATCCCGGCGATCGGCGACGCGACGAGGCCTGCGCGCCTCAATCCTAGCGCATCGGCTGCCGCCGCGACCTCGCCGATCACCCGCTCGTGCACGCCGGGGTCGCGGACGAGGCCGCCCTTGCCGACCTCGCCGCGTCCCGCTTCGAACTGCGGCTTGATCAGCACCACGACGTCGGCGCCGGGCGAGAGCAGCGGCGGAACGGCCGGCAGGATGTGGCGCGCCGAGATGAACGAGACGTCCACCGTGACGATGCCGAACGTGCGGGCGTCCGGGGGCAGCTGTTCGGGGACGAGCGTGCGGGCGTTGACGCGCTCGAGGACCACCACGCGCGGATCGTTTCGCAGCCCCCAGTCGAGCTGCCCGTGTCCGACGTCGAGCGCGACCACCCGGGCCGCGCCGCGCTGGAGGAGGACGTCGGTGAAGCCGCCCGTCGAGGCCCCGATGTCGAGCGCCACACGCCCGCCGACGTCGATCCCGAAGGCGTCGAGCGCCGCCGCGAGCTTGATGCCCCCGCGGGAGACGTAGGGATGATCCGGCTCGGTGAGCGCCACGCCTGCGTCGGACGCGACGAGTGTGCCCGCCTTGGTGAACGGCTTCCCGTCGACCTGCACCCGGCCGGCGAGGACGAGCGCCCGCGCCCGCTCGCGCGAGGCGGCGAGCCCGCGTTCGACGAGCAGGACGTCGAGGCGCGTGCGCTTGGTCAATGCGTGCGCGAGATCACCCACCGCGCGATCGCGGGGAGCTGCCCGTCGATGTTCACGCCGGCCAGGGAGGCGAGCGCCCGGTCCACGGACTCGCGCGCGAGCCGCTTCGAATCGGCGACGCCGTGGAAGGCGGGGTAGGTCGGCTTGCCGGCGGCGGCGTCCTTGCCGGCGGTCTTGCCAAGATCGGCCGTTGCCCCCTCCACGTCCAGCACGTCGTCCACGATCTGGAAGGCGAGGCCGAGATGACGGCCGTAGGTACCGATGGCTTCGACCACGGCCGACGGCGCGCCCGCCATGATCGCGCCGGCCGCGGCCGAGCCCGCGATGAGCGCGCCCGTCTTGCGGGCGTGCATCTGCCGCAGCCCGGCGACGTCGAGCGGCGGCGCTCCGGGAGCGGCCGCGTCCAGATCGATGGCTTGGCCGCCGACCATGCCCGCGGCCCCGGCGGCTTCCGCGATCGTCCGGATCGTCTCCAGCTTGCGGGCGGCCAGGTCCGGCGGCGCCCCTGGCGCGGCCTCCGGCTCGCGCGCGAGCAGCCGGAAGGCTTCGGTGAGGAGCGCGTCGCCGGACAGGATCGCCATGCCCTCGCCGAACACGACGTGCGCCGTCGGCCGCCCGCGCCGCATCGTGTCGTCGTCCATGGCCGGCAGATCGTCGTGCACGAGGGAATAGGTGTGGATCAGTTCCACCGCGCAGGCGGCCGGCATCGCCAGGTGCATCGCGGCCTCGGGCTTCGCGCCGAGGGACTCCGCGGCCGCGTCGGCTGCGGCGAGCACGAGCAGCGGACGGAGGCGTTTGCCGCCGGCGGTGACGCTGTACTCCATCGCCCGCGCGAGCGGCCCGGGCGTGTCGGCGCGGCGCAGCCACGCCTGGAGCGCCGCGTCGACCTGGTCCCGGCGCTCGGAGAGCCACCGATCGAGTCCGGCCGGGAGGGTGCTCACCGCGAGCCGCCGCTGTCGGTGTCGAGGCCAAGCGCCGGCGGCGCGGGCCGCACCTCGCCGCGATCGTTGAGGATCTCGATCCGGCGTTCGGCGGCCTCCAGCCGCGCGTGGCAGAACCGCGAGAGCTGCACGCCGCGCTCGTACAGTTCGAGCGACTTCTCGAGCGGGAGATCGCCCTCCTCCAGCGCCTTCGCAATCCGATCGAGCTCGGCGAGCGCCGATTCGAAATCCTTGATGGTCGGATCCATGTCTTCGCCCCGTCGGCGAGCCGTCTGGTCGGCGGCTCAGGTTCCCGTGTCGCCGCCTGGCGGTTTCACCTCGCAGAACAGCTCGCCTTCGTGGAGCCTGACCCGCACGTGTCCGCCCGGCGGCGCCGCCGCGGCGGTTCGAATGATCGCCGTGCGGTCCTCGTTCCAGCAGACCGCATAGCCGCGCGCGAGCACGGCCAGCGGGCTGAGCGTCTCGAGCCTCGCGGAGAGCGTCGCGAGCCGGGCGCGCGCGCCGTCCAGCCGCCGCCGCGCGGCGCCCGACATCGTCGCATCGGCCCCGGCGAGGCGCACGCGGATGTGGCCGAGCCGTCGCCGCATGTCGTGGGCCTCGATCCGGGACTGCAGCGCACGGGCCTGCCGATCCTTCCGCCCGACGATCGCGCGCATCGCCGCCCCGAGCTGGTGCGCGAGCTCCGCGACATGCCGGCCGCGCATCGCGAGCCGCGCTTCCCACGTCGCGAATCCCCGGCGGCGCTCTGCGGCGTGCGCCTGCATGCGGCGCCGCTGGAGGCCGGCGGCCATCGCGGCGCGCACGCGGCCGTGCAGCGCGTCCACGCGCGCGCACAGCTCGTCCTTCGCGCCGAGCACGATCTCGGCCGCCGCCGACGGCGTCGGCGCCCGCACGTCGGCCGCGAAATCCGCGATCGTGAAGTCCACTTCGTGCCCGACCGCCGAGACCACCGGGACGGGACACGAGTGAATCGCGCGCGCGATCGGCTCCTCGTTGAACGCCCAGAGATCCTCGGCCGAGCCGCCCCCGCGGCCCACGATGATCACGTCCACGCCGGGGACGCGCGCGAGGGACCGGATGCCGTCGGCCACCTCCGCCGCGGCCCCCTCGCCCTGCACGCGCGCGCTCCGCACCACGAGGTGCACGGTGGCGTGACGACGGCGCAGCACCTTGATGATGTCGCGCAGCGCCGCCCCCTCCAGCGAGGTGACGACCCCGATCTTCGCCGGCAGCGCCGGCAGCGGGCGCTTGCGCGCGGCCTCGAAGAGCCCCTCGGCCTGGAGCTTCGCCTTGAGCTGCTCGAACGCCACCTGGAGCGCGCCGAGCCCGTGCGGCTGGAGGTGCTCGCAGACGATCTGGTACTCGCCCTTCGGATCGTAAACGCCGATCCGGCCCCGCGCGATGACGTGCTGGCCGTCTTCCGCGCGGAACTTCAGGTACCGGACCGCCGAACGGAACATGACGGCCTTGATCTGGGCGCGGCCGTCCTTGAGGGTGAAGTAGAGATGCCCCGTGTTCCAGAGGCGGCAGTTCGAGATCTCGCCTTCCACCCACACGTCCGCGAAGCGGGACTCGAGCAGATGGCGAATCGACGCGGTGAGCTCCGACACCGACAGGACGCGCCGCTCCGCCGCCGCCGCGGGCCGCGGCGCCTCGTCCTCGTCTTCGAAGGGCTGCGAGAACAGATCCGACATGGCGCTCACGGGGCGGCGGTCTGGACGGCGCCCGCGGCCAGCGCCTCGACCTCCGCGGCCGACAGATTGATCCGCTCGATGGCGGTCGCGCGGCCGGTCGCCGGCTCCGCGGTGATCAGGACCGCGTTCAGGCGGGCCGGGCCGCCGGCCGGCTCGAATTTCACGGGCATCGCCGTCACGAACCGGCCGAGCGCCGCCTCCACGGTCACGCCGATGATCGAATCGTGCGGGCCCGTCATGCCGGCGTCGGTGAGATAGGCGGTCCCGTTCGGCAGGACCCGCTCGTCGGCGGTCTGGACGTGCGTGTGCGTGCCGACCACGGCGGTCACGCGCCCGTCGAGATGCCAGCCCATCGCCAGCTTCTCCGACGTGGCTTCCGCGTGGAAGTCGACGAAGATCACGCGCGTCTTCGCGCGCAGCGCCTCCGCCTCGCGCAGTGCGAGCGCAAAGGGGTCGTCGAGCGGCGTCATGAAGATCCGCCCCATCAGATTGATGACGCCCACCGGCTCCCCGCTGCGCGTGCGGGCCAGGCAGCTGCCTCTCCCGGGCACGCCGGCCGGGAAGTTCGCCGGGCGGAGCAGCCGCGGCTGGCGGGGGATGTAGTCGAGAATCTCCTTCTTGTCCCAGACGTGATTCCCGCTGGTCATCACGTCCACGCCGTAGCCGAGGAGCGCATCGGCCAGGTCGCCCGTGATGCCGAAGCCGGCGGCGGCGTTCTCGACGTTGGCGATGACGAGATCCACGCCGCGCGCGGCGACCAGCGCCGGGATGGCGCGGCGCGCGATCTCGCGGCCGGGCTTGCCGAAGATGTCGCCGATGAAAAGGATGTTCATGAGGCGCGCGTCATCCCGCCGCGATCGGAATGCGGACCTCGCCTCCGCGCCGCTCCTCGATCCGGGGCACGACCACGTGCAGCTCGCCGGCGACGAGCGTGGCGCGCGCGCGGCCGGCGTCGTAGGCGCCGGTGAGGCGGAAGACGCGGGCGAAGCGTCCGAAGCTCCGCTCGGCGAGCCGGAACGTCGCATCCGAATGTTCGCAGGGCGCCGGCAGCTTCTGCCCGGCGACGACGAGGGCCCCGTGGGAGAAGACGACGCGGAGCGCGTCGACGGGGACGCCCGGCAGATCCGCCACGATCTCCACGCCGGCCGTCGTCTCGATGACGTCCATCGCCGGGGCGAACTCCGCCGGTCCGCCGAGGCGCAGCCCTTCGTGGTCCAGCCAGTCGAGGATGCGACGGATGTCGTCATCCTCCTGATCGCGGTGTTCGACGAGAATCAGCGCCACAGCTTTGTATTCTAGCAAGCCGGGCCCGGCCGCGCCGAACAGGGGTGGGGGCCGCGGCGGAGGCCGTGCGATGCCTCCAGGCACGGGGGATATGAGTCGCATCAGCGCAAGTAATCTGCTTGACATATGCTAATAGTTTGATTTATCCTGGTGGGGTTTCATGGGCGGCGCGCCCAGGCGGCGGGCCGGTGGAAGAAGACAAGGCATTTCAGGAGAGGCAGCAGTGATGGCGACGACGAATCCCTTCGAAGTCATGCGCGAACTGGCGACCATGCAGGACCGGATGAACCGCATCTGGGGCAACGTGTACGATCGCGGGCACGAGGACGTGACGAGCCGCGGCCGCTGGCAGCCGCCGGTGGACATCTACGAGACCGCCGCGCGCGAGGTCGTCATGCAGGTGGACATGCCCGGCCTGCGCCGCGACGACATCGACGTCACGGTCGAGAACAACACCCTCACCGTCAAAGGCGAGCGGCGCCGCGACGAGGGGGTCGATGAGGACCGGTATCACCGGATCGAGCGCGCGTACGGCGTCTTCTCGCGATCGTTCACGCTGCCCAACACGCTCGACGGCGGCAGCGTCCGCGCGGAGTACCACGACGGCGTGCTCACGATCACGCTGCCGCTGCGCGAGGAAGCGCGCCCGCGGCAGATCCAGGTGGAAGTGAAGAACTAGTTCAGTTATTCTGTCGCGATGGCCGAGACCACTGAACTGCTCGAGCAGGAAGGCGCCGTCCCCGCGGAGAAGGCGCCTCCCATCACGAGCCGCTTCCTGTTCGTCGACGTGGCCGCGCAGCGCGCGAAGCAGCTGCGACGGGGCGCGCTGCCGCGCCTGCCGCGCGCGTCGGCCGCGCCGCACAAGCTCGAACGCCTGGCCATGGAGGAAGTGCGCGAAGGCCTCGTTCACTACACCGTGCCGGCCGGCTACGAGGGCGCGGGCGAGCAGGCCTAGCCGGTGGACACCCTTCGCGCGCTGCTGCCCGCCGCGCTCGGCACCGTGCAAGGGCTGCTCGTGAGCACCGCCGTGCTCCTCGCCCTGTTCCTGGGCTTCTGCGTGCTCCTGAACCTGCCGAAGCTCCGGCCGAGCGGGCGGCACTCGCGCACGGTCCGCTCCCTGGACGAGGCGCTCGGCGTTGCGCAGACCTACCTGCCGCCCGACGCCCCGCGCGGGCCGGCCGACCAGCTCCGGACCCCGGAACTTCTCGAAGCGCAGGCGCGTAATTCCGCTTGAGAGGCCGGCTTCCGCGGCCGGCGGAGCCTTCCCCCGATGATCGAGCTTGCCGCCATAGCCCTCATCGCCCTGACGCTCGGAGCCGTCGTGGTCGCGTTCTCGCTCGTCCTCCTGGTCGTCAAGGTGGTCGTCTGGATCGTGCTGCTGCCGCTGCGCGTCCTGTTCGCGCTGCTGTGGCTCCCGCTCCTGCTATTCAAGTTCGTGTTCGGCGGGCTGCTCCTGGTCCTTGCGGCCCCCCTCCTCGCGATCGCAGGGCTTGCCGGGCTGCTGGCCACGATCGTGGTCGTGGCCATTCCCCTGCTGCCGCTCCTCTTCGCGGCGTTTCTCGTCTGGCTGATCTACCGTCTCGCGAGTGGCGCCGCGGCGGTGGCGTAGCAGGCCGCTGAACGATGCCGGCCTGACGCGGTTCCCCGCGCTGCTGTTGCGGTGAAGCCCCCAATCCTCACGGCTCCTCTCGCCCCCGTTCCGGTCCCCCGGCGCACGCACCCACGGTCACGACGAAGCGGCCGGCGGCCGCTCGGCGAACGGCGCCAGACGCTCGTACGCGGCCGCGGCGCGGATCATCGTGAGCTCGTCGAACGGCCGCGCGGCGAGCTGCAAGCCGACGGGCAGGCGCGCCGGCGTGAGGCCGCACGGCACGCTGATCGCGGGCAGCCCGGCCAGGCTGATGCCCACCGTGAACACGTCGGACAGGTACATCCGCAGCGGGTCCGCGACGCGCTCGCCGAGCGGGAACGCCGCTGTCGGGGACGTCGGCATCGCAATCAGATCCACGGCCTCGAACGCGGCCTCGTAGTCGCGGCGGATGAGCGTCCGGACCTGCTGCGCCTTCCGGTAGTAGGCGTCGTAATAGCCGGCGCTCAGGACGTAGGTGCCGAGCAGGATGCGCCGCTTGACCTCCGCGCCGAACCCGCGATCGCGCGTCACGTCGTACATCCCTGAGAGCGTATCGGCGCCGGCCCGGAAGCCGTAGCGCACGCCGTCGTAGCGGGAGAGGTTCGAGCTGGCTTCGGCGGTCGCGACGAGGTAGTAGACCGGTACGGCGTGCTCGTTGTGGGGCAGCGTGACGTCCAGGATGCGCGCGCCCGCCGCTTCGATCGTGGCGATCGCGCGACCGAACGCCTCCAGGACATCCGCGTCCACGCCGGAGGTCAGCACGCCCCGCGGCACGCCGATGCGAAGCCCCTCGACGCCCCCGGCGAGCGCGGCGCCGAAGGCCGGCGGGGCGCCGGGAAGGCTGGTCGCGTCGCGGGGGTCCGGGCCCGCGATCGTCCGGAGCGCCGCGGCCGCGCCGGCCACGTTCGTGGCGAGCGGGCCGATGGTGTCGAGCGACGAGGCGAAGGCGATCAGACCGAACCGGGACACGCGCCCGTACGTCGGCTTGATCCCGACGACGCCGCAGAGCGCCGCGGGCTGGCGGATGGAGCCGCCCGTGTCGGACCCGAGCGCGAGCGGAACCATGCGGGCGGCCACCGCCGCCGCCGATCCGCCGCTCGAGCCGCCAGGCGTGCGGTCGGGCGCCCACGGATTGCGCGTCGGGCCGAACGCCGAGTTCTCGGTGGACGAGCCCATCGCGAACTCGTCGCAGTTCGTCTTGCCCACGGGCACGGCGCCGGCGGCGAGGAGCCGTTCGACTGCGGTTGCGTCGTACGGCGGGTCGTACCCTTCCAGCATCCGGGATCCCGCCGTGGTGGGCATCCCGCGCGTGCAGATGTTGTCCTTGAGTGCGACCGGCACGCCGAGCAGCGGCAGGCGGTCCCAGTCGGCCGGCCGCGCGTCGAGCGCGGCCGCCCGTTCGAGCGCCGACTCCCGCGCCTGCGCCAGGAACGCGCCCACGCGGCCGTCGAGCCGCGCGATTCGCGCACACGCGTCCCGGCAGATTTCGACGGCCGAGGTCCGGCGCGTGCGGATCGCCTCCGTGATGGCCTGGATGCTGTCGAGCTCCGCCATCACCCGATCACTCGTGGTACTTTGAAGAGACCGGCGCGGAGGTCCGCGTCGGGCGCCGCCCCGAGCGCGGCGTCCCGCGACAGCGACGCCCGGACGTCGTCGTCTCTGAGCGGCGCGGACGCGCCGAGGGGGTGCGACGTCGGCGGGACGTCCGCCGCGTCGATCTCCCGCACGGCCCGGGTCGTCTCGAGGAACGCGGCCAGCTGGCGCGCGAAGAGCTGCGGCTCGTCGCCGGTCAGCGCCACGCGCGCGAGCGCGGCGACGCGGGCGAGATCGTCGGAGGTGAAGTCGGAGGCCACGAGGGAAGAATATAGAAGGACGAATGAAGAAGGAAGGGCGCGTGCGGCCGGCGGCCGTGGCCGGGACGTGGTATCCGGGCACGGCGGGCGCGTTGACGCGCGAAGTGGACGCGTGTCTGGAGTCCGCGCCGGAGGGGCCGGAGGGCTACGTCACGGCGCTGGTCGCGCCGCATGCCGGCATGATGTTCTCCGGTGCGGTTGCCGCGCACGCGTACAAGGCGGCGGCGCGGCGGCAGTACGATCACGTCGTGCTGGTCGGGCCGTCGCACTTCGTGGGATTCGACGGGGTCGCGGTCTGGATGGAGGGCGCGTTCGCCACCCCGCTCGGGGAGGTGCCGATCGATCGCGAGCTGGCGGATCGGCTGGCGGGGGCCCCGTGGATCCGGGCTCTGCCGTCGGCGCACGCCCGCGAGCACTCCCTGGAGATGCAGCTGCCGTTTCTGCGCCGTCTCATGCCCGACGCGCGAATCGTGCCGCTGCTCATGGGGTACCAGACGCGCGAGACAATCGTGGATCTTGCCGCGGCGCTCGTGGCCGCGCTGCGCGGGCGGCGCACCCTGCTCGTGGCGAGCTCCGATCTGTCGCACTATCACGACGCGCGAACGGCCGCGGCGCTCGACGGCCGCGTGCAGGCGTGCGTGGCGGCGTTCGATCCCGACGGGCTGCTGGACGTGTTCGAGGAGTACCCCGAGCACGAGCGCGGCCGCTACGTCGCGTGCGGCGGCGGGCCGATGATTGCGGTCATGATGGCCGCGCGCGCGCTCGGCGCCCGCGACGCGCAGGTGCTCAAGTACGCGCACTCGGGCGAGGTGTCCGGCGACTACGATGGCGTGGTCGGCTATCTGGCCGCCGTGCTCGGGGAGTTCACGCCGTGACGCTGACGCCCGATGAGCGGCGCGTGCTGCTCGCGCTGGCGCGCGACTCGGTGGCGCTGCAGGTGCGCGGCGGCGCACGGAATGCCGCGCCTGCGCTCCCGCCGCTGCCCGACGCATCGGGCGTGTTCGTCACGCTCAGGATCCGCGGCGAGCTCCGCGGGTGCCTCGGCACCCTGGACTGCCGCGACGGGCTCGGCTGCGAAACGGCGCGGTGCGCGGCGCAGGCGGCGAGCGAGGATCCCCGTTTCCCGCCGGTGAACGGAGCCGAACTGATCCACCTGCGCATCGAAGTCTCGGTGCTCGGCCCGCTCGAGCCGATTCACCCGGTCCGCCTCCACGAGGTCACGATCGGCCGGCACGGACTGGTCGTCGAGCGCCACGCACGGCGGGGGCTGCTGCTGCCGCAGGTGGCCGTCGAATGGGGCTGGAGCGGCGAAGAGTTCCTCGCGCACACGTGTCTGAAAGCGGGCCTGCCGGCGGATGCCTGGCGCGGCGGCGCGCACGTGTTCCGCTTCGAGGCGGACGTCTTCGGCGACTGATCGATGCCCCGCCTCGGTGCCCACACGTCGATTGCGGGCGGACTGCCGCGGGCCGTCGATCGCGCCCAGGCCCTGCGCTGCGAGGCGCTGCAGATCTTCACCAAGTCCGCCGGCCAGTGGCGCGCCCGGCCGCTCCCGGCCGGCGAGATCGCGCTGTTCCGCCGGCGGATCCGGGAGACCGGCATTCGTCCGGTCGTCGCCCATACCAGTTATCTCATCAATCTCGCCGCGGCCGATCCCGTGCTCCGCGAGCACTCGTACGCGGCCCTCGCGGAGGAACTCGATCGCGCGGAGGCGCTCGGCCTCGACGGCCTCGTCATGCACCCCGGGGCGTACACGAGCGGGTCGGAGCAGCAGGGCCTCGAGCTGATCGCGGAAGGCCTCACCCGGCTGCTGCGCGCGCGGCCGCGGGGGCGCACGCGCGTGCTCCTGGAGCACACCGCGGGTCAGGGAACGGCGCTGGGGCACCGATTCGAGCACCTCGCGTGGCTCCTGGAACGGGTGCGGCCGCCGGCGCGTGTCGGCGTCTGCCTCGACACGTGCCATCTGCTGGCGGCGGGTTACGATATCTGTACGCCGGATGGATACGAGGAGACGTTTCGCCGGTTCGACGATCTCGTCGGGCTCGATCGAATCGAGTTGTTCCACCTGAACGACTCCAGGAGGCCCTGCGGCAGCCGCGTCGATCGCCACGAGCACATCGGCCGTGGATGCCTGGGGCTGCCGCCGTTCCGGATGCTGCTCAACGACCGCCGGTTCGCCGGGCTGCCCATGCTCCTCGAGACGCCGAAGCTCGAGACGCCGGAGAGCCGCCGCCGGAGCGACGCCGACCCCTGGGATGCGCGCAACCTGCGCACGCTGCGGAAGCTGCTGCGGCCGCGCGGTGCGCCGGCCGCCGCTGGTCGCGAGGCACGCGTCCGGAATCGAAGCACACGGACGACGCCCTGACCAGCCGTCCCGTGAACTGACGACGCGGACCTCGTCGCCGCCGCCGCGGAGGAGACCATGCGCCGGATAGCCGCCAGCCTCATTGCCGTCCTCATCGTGTGCGCCCCGCGGCCGGCGGACGCCTGGGGCTTCGAGGTGCACCGCTTCATCACGTCCCGCGCGATTGCGCTGCTGCCGGCCGAGCTGCGGCCGTTCTTCGAGCGCTACGAGGTGCAGGTCGTGGAGCATTCCGTGGATCCGGATCTCTGGCGGATCGCGGGATGGGATGCGGAGCCGCCGCGGCACTTCATGGACATGGACGCCTACGGTCCATACCCCTTCGAGGCGCTGCCCCGCGACTTCGACGAGGCCGTGCAGCGCTACGGCCGCGCGTTCGTGCAGAAGAACGGCACGCTCCCGTGGCGCACGGCGGAGATGCACGCGAAGCTCGTCGAGGCGTTCATCGGGAAGGCGCCGTACGCGCGCGAGAACATCAAGTTCTTTTCGTCGGTCGTGGCGCACTACGTCGCGGACGGCCACGTGCCGTTCCACGCGGCGCTCAACTACGACGGGCAGCTCACCGGGCAGCGCGGCATCCACTCACGCTTCGAGACCGAGCTGTTCGAGCGCTATCGCGAGCGCCTGCGTCCCGCGCCGGGGCGGGTCGTCCCCATCGGCAATCCACGGGACTTCATGTTCGACACGCTGGTGACGAGCTTCTCGCTCGTGCAGCCGATCCTCGATGCCGACAAGGCGCTCGCGGCGGACCGTGAAATGTACGACGACGGGTATTTCGACGGGTTCTTCGCCCGGACGCGCCCGGCGCTGGAGCGCCGGCTGGCCGAGTCCATCACCCATGTGGCGTCGATGATCGTCGACGCCTGGCAGAGAGCCGGCCGCCCGGCCGTCCCGCCCGACGTGCCGCGTGTCCCGCGGCGAATCCGGCGTTGAGGAAGACTGCTAAGAGGTCTGTTTGTCTTCGTGGTCAGGCTTGTCGGGAACTCTGGGGCTGAACCTGGCGATGATGCCTTCCAGCGGCGTGACCAGGAGCAGCACGACGAACGTGATCCCGGTGGCGAGGATGGCCAGGCGATATTCGCCGCCGCCGGCCGTCAGCCCCACCGCCGCGTTCACCCAGATCGTCGCGGCCGTCGTCAGACCGTGGACCCCGCTGTGGGTGCGGATGATGGCGCCCGCGCCGAGAAAGCCGATGCCCGTGACGATCTGCGCGGCGACGCGCGTCGGGTCGGCGCCGGCCGCATCGGCCAGCTCGTAGGACATCAGCGTGAACAGCGCCGACCCCAGCGAGATCAGCATGTTCGTCCGGAGGCCGGCCGCCTTCTGTTTCAGCTCGCGTTCGATCCCCAGGACCCCGCCGCACGCCGCGGCCAGGAGCAGGCGCTGGAACAGTTCCAAATCGGAGAGCGGCGGGCTCACGGCACTTCACTCGCCCGCCGGCACCCGGATTGCAGCATCGACCACCTCGACAGGAACGGGCCTGTCGAGGGAGAGGAGGGCGTCCATGCTGTGGACCATCGTGGTGATCCTGCTGGTGCTGTGGCTGCTCGGGTTTGCGCTGGACGTGGTCGGCGGACTGGTCCACGTCCTGCTGGTGATTGCGTTGGTGGTGATCGTCATGCGCCTGCTCTCGGGCCGCCGCGTCTGACGTCGGGCCCGCGCGGCGTCCTCGGGGATCATCCACATCCTCGTCCGGTCGCGCGGCACTTCGACGCCCTCGTGCCTGTCCCGCCGCTCGCCGCGCGTGACCGTCACGTCGTAGACGCCGGCGGGGACGACGAACAACAGGTAGCCGGTGCCCCGCACCGGCGTACCGGCGGCCTCGTTCCGCCTCCCGGCGGTCCTGAGCGCCACCTCCGGCAGCGTGGCGCCGGCCGTGCGGAGCTGGAGGGCGCCGTACCCGTCCCTGAAGTTCAACACCTCCAGGTGCCGTCCGCCCTCGTCCGGGTACGGCATGACGACCAGACGGTGGGCCCACTGGATGTTCACCACACGCCCGTCGCGCTCTTCGATCGCCTGCACGTCATAGATCCCCTCGGGGACCCGCAGCTCGATGGGACCGTCGCGGCCGGCGGCCTGCGCCAGCGGCTCGCCGCGCTCGCCGGCACGATGGACGGTGATCCGCGTGTGCGGCGTCACCTCGTCGGGGCCGTTGAACACCCGGAGCTCGAGCAGCAGCGTCGCCGAGACGGGCGCCGCCGCGGGCAGCAGCAGGGCGAGGGCGAGGACCGTCAGGAGTGGCGGCCGCATGCCGCGCATCTTAACAGAGCATCCCCCCGGCCGGGCCCCGTGCGGGAGTCCGGCAACAGGCGGATCGACATGCGAACGGCACGGCGGATGCTATCGTAGAACGCATTACATGATCGACGTGTACCTTGTTCCCGTGAGCCGCGATCGCCACGAGCTGTACAGCGAGGTGCCCGACCTGCCCGACGACGAGGAGCCGGGCAGCGAGGCATCGAAAGGCTGGATCGGCAGGCTGCGGGCGCGGTTTCGCGAGGCGCTGGCCGAGGCGGAGCGGGATCGCCGGGCGGCCCACGGCGCGGCGCCCCGCCAGCAGGGCTGGGCCGGCCGCGTCAAGACCCAGACCATGCGGTGGGTCGCCGAGACCATCGCCGAGCAGCGCCTGCTGTGGCATCTGCGCAGCGAGACCGACGGCGTGCTGCACTATCCCGACGACGTGTCGGAGGCGAGCGCGGCGGGGGAACTGCGCGCCAGCCTGACCCGCGATTTCGAGAAGCACCGGTTCTGGATGATCATCGACGGCCTGGCGCTCGTGGTCTCGGGGCTGCTGGCGCTCATCCCGGGTCCGAACCTGATCGCCTACTACTTCGCGTTCCGTCTGGTGGGCCACTATTTCTCGCTGCGCGGGGCGCGCCGCGGGCTCCAGCGCGTGGACTGGCGGTACGAGGCGACGCCGCCGCTCACCGAACTGCGCGGCGCGATCGCTCTCGAGCCCGACGTCCGCGTCTCGCGGGCGCGTGATGTGGCGTCACGCCTGCGCCTCGAGCATCTCGCCACGTTCTTCGAGCGCGCGGCGGTCACGAGCTGAGCGCGGGAGGTATCGGAGGATGCGGAGGTACCGGAGGTTTCAACACGGAGGCACGGAGGAACGGAGAGTACCGGGCTTGATTGACGGCTCACGAGCCGCGCGCCCGCCGACCGGAGGTCGGCGGGCGCGCGGCGGCGGTGGCCAGTCAAGCC